>Ga0307509_10000776_pt1 | contig 54608 bp, 57 predicted proteins | sample 10_EM_MG_FD_202245 | JGI IMG/M metagenome (GOLD analysis project Ga0307509, IMG submission 202245) | Populus trichocarpa ectomycorrhiza microbial communities from riparian zone in the Pacific Northwest, United States - 10_EM | ecosystem: Host-associated > Plants > Roots > Unclassified | place... | reverse complement strand
GGGGCGAAAAACACACCAAAAATCTGCCCCCTGAGAGAGAAGAAAAAAGAAAAAAACACCGGACCATACCAAGAGAGGCAACTCCAACGTCCTAGCACATGGTCCGATTATTCGAGTTCCTACGGTACACTTGATGTTAAAGATTAAAGCCCTGCCAAGCACGCACGCTACCATAAAAATAAATGGTTTTTTAAAAAATAAAAAATAAAAAAATAAAGGGAAGGAAAAACAGCACATCCCATCACATCTAGGGTAGACTAGCTTCAAAGAAAAAGTGAATGCCAAATGCCCTTCTGCCTATTCTCTGAAAAGGGAAAATAAATGGGAGGCCTAATAATGGTGGCGTAAGGCAACTTGTGACTTTGTGAAATCCAAGTATGGTGGGACAACAGATGAAATATATTGCAACATTAAGGTTCTACTTAGCGCCCAACATGCAGGTACCTGTATGATATCAATTTACATTTTCCTGCTGAACTATATGAGCGGAAGAGCATCGGCTATTGGACTATAGTATGCACCTGCTTTTTGAAGTTTGTCTGCTTTGGAACCCAGGAAATATGCTGCAGTTTTCCCTAAAAAAATGGCATTGATTGATGTTTATGGCGGCATGTCGAGCAGAGCCTAAGAAAAAGAGAAAAGCGTACATGTATCATTGGCAGCTTAGCATACTCCATCTTAATGTCACGCATTCCGTCCCCCTTATATGGCAAAAAATCCCTTCCTCAAGACACCACCGCACATGGCCTATACGCACTTCCCCTCACCCTTACCTCCTTACATAATCCCACCCCCATGCATCCTATCACCTCTCCCTTTCAGATGCTGTGTATGGTGGCGGTTGACTACTGTCGGCTTGGTCACTACGGTTTTTAACACTATTTGAAGTAGGATAAGCGCAGATGATACGAGACACTATCTGGAAGAGACACCCACCCATTGATTTTGTCACTTAGTGCCTTTAATGCGGCCAATTGACTGGGACACTGCACGCCATTCGCCCTGAAATCGTTGCCGCTTAGCGCCCGACGCTGGAAGAGTTGAATGGCACTGATAGCCATCCCTGTCCTCCCATCCCCATACCCACAGTAGACGATCGTAACTCCCCCCTTATCATAGGCCTTCCAAATCTGGTCAAATTGCCCCGGTGTCACTGCCGTACACTCCACGGCCTTGATGTGTGAATACGAGATCCCAGCGGCACGAAGCCTGTCCCTCTGGCGCGGCGGTAGCTCCACAGAGTTCAGACTGATGATGTTCTTTATCTTGTAGTTTTTAAGGAACTGAATTGAGGTTTCGTTGATGGCCTCATCGGTATCTTCGCCATCGTAGTATGGCGCGGACGACCGTGCGAGACGGCCAGGAATCACCCACTCGAACCGTCTGAACACCGGGTTCTTGATCTTGTGTAGGCCGAACTGGGTGCCCCATACTCTCCCCATCTTCACATACGGACTCGTGCCGACGGCACGTTTCAGCGGCCTGTGCCTCCCAGCAGCCCCAGGGTCCACCATTAATGAATATCCGCCCAGGCCGAGTCGATCGAAAGTTAGCCACTCCCAGGGGTCGTTTTTCCGCGAGACACATCTAATCTTGTCCTTTTTGTCCCAGCCCAGAAAGCGCTCGGTGTGTCTGTTGCGCATGCCAATTCGATTGTCCCCGTTGATTTCGCAGATCCACATTTGGCTCCACTGACCCTCCTTGTATTTCTGGAGACGAAGGTCTTCTCCTACTGCTGCGAGCACTTCGTCTGTACCGAACACGCTGATCAGATAAATATCGCCTCCGTCTAGGGTGTCGTTACCGCGTCCTGGTGGGAACATGGTGCTGATGTTTAGTGTTAAGCGTTAGGAGGGGGGTTTGGGGTGCCCTGTATGTCGGGGGGATCACGAGAGTCTCGGATGTAAGATTTGGAGACTCGATACAAGCTCAAGCGGGCAATTGGGAGCAGTAGGGACTCTTATATATTTAGGATTTGGATGCGGGGACTGCACTTAAAGTTAATTGGCTAAAGTATCCGAGGATGAGCGATTCCATAATAGGAACTGGCAGAGCAATCCGGCGATGTGAAGTAATGTTTAAATCCTTCAAATGATCACTGTTGCGTCAATGGTGGAATGGGCAAGGACACCTTAAACCATGACCAAGACCCCTGTTGAATGTATTATATGTGTTTGAGTATGTGAGTGAACAAAAGAGACTCAAGCTGATGAAGTATTATCTCCACCATTAATGTGAACTTTGATGGCTATAGCATCAAAATTAAGTCCAGAAAGCCAATTTAATGCTAAAATTACCGCTCTCTTTAGAACCGGAATATGAGCGTCAGCTCTAGGAGTGTGAGGCATCTTGAACTCTCCCGCTGAGATGATTTTTAGCTTGTTAGCCAGGCTGCTAGATGCTCATTGCTTTGCCAGAGCACTGAGGCCAAGGTAGTCTTGGGTCTTTAGGTTCTGAGCTGGGACGCAACTATTGCTTCCTAACATATTTTATTGGGTAAAATATCCGAGTGAGCGATTCCATAATAGGAACTGGCAGAACAATCCGGCGACGTGAGTAAGGTGATATGGGTGCCTAGATCCCTAAACTAAGCGCCCGCTGCCTGTTTGCATATGACCAGTTGCCCCACACAAGCATCTAGCTGCCACCAATTATCTGAACCTCCGCAGCAGACAATCTGCCATACAAACCTTTAATCCCTATGCTTAGGTACTGTATAATACTACTTGCTTGATACTCGTTTCCTTTCCATCCCCAACACTCTGAAGAGAACCGCCATCTGGCAAACTCGGAACCTATCGACCGTTTCTAAAAATGACTTCCAGAGGTCCTTTTTAGAGCAGAACAGTCGTTTCTCCCTCCGTTTTTACCAAACAAGACCTAAACGTGTAAGGCAATATGTTTTGCCTGATATCTCTCAGCGCTGCAAAGAAGGCCTCCGGTAACCGAACCCGCGGGGTTAGAAAGGGGGGGGTGAATTGGGGCTTCTGAAAATAGGGATCAGAGCGGGGTTGAAGCCGAACACTTGAAAACTTAATTTTCCTTCCTCCAGGAATCCAACCAAAACCAAGCCCTCGCTGTACTCGGGTTTGTCCTTGAAAATCGGAAACTGAGAGTGGTACTTGTATCATAAAACAGGGGTCAATGAGGTCGGGAGATAAGGTTGTCCGGAAAGAATCACTGTTGCTGAATGTCTTGTAGAGCAGTTTTGTTGCGCCGAGTGATAGGGTATGATTCCCGGTCAGAACAGAACATGAGCATTATCATACATCGCATATAAGAGCCTTTAAAAATTCTAATAGAGGAAACCCACAATAGGGAGACTGGTAAGATAAGGAATAATTGGATCGCAGCTTGGGGGGGTAATAATAATACTATCGCAATAACAGGAATGAGAGTAGGCCCATAATAATATTGAGAGAGAGAGAATATGGTTGAAACCGAGTGGTTACTCGAGTACCGTAATCGGAATAGGAACAGATGGTGTACAAAAAGAAAAAGCGAAAATTTCTACTCACGTAGCCGGGTTGAAGGGGGATCCTATGTATAGGAATGCCCACCTTCAACTAGGCTGCGTAAGTATTTATTACTCAAAAGCGGGGGAAAAGAAGAAGAGAGCGAGTACTGCTACTCGTTTACTTGCTTCTTCTGCTACATTTTGCTTCTTCTTCTTTGCGTCCAACTACCTTCAAATGTCATTACTCACTGTTCTATCATAACCCCCCGGCTCGAAAAACCACACTCCAAGTCATTCGAGAAACCCCCCGAGGGGTTGTTGGGAAATTGCAATGATACTACTACCATTGCTGCTTTCAATAGTTGGCACTTGCTAAGAAATGAGGAAAAATAGGTGCCTAAGCTTAGGTGCTATAAATCTTCATCTTCATTATGCTACTGGTATTGTAGCCTGCGGCACTATGTTCAATTCCTTGGTGACAATCCACTGGTTTGGCACTCATACCGTCCTGTGCTGATCGTTTGTGCTGTGCGAGGAGTGTGGGCGAGGACTTTCGGAAGATATGGCACCATACGTTACCCCCGAGAGTTCCCAGAATCAAAGCAGAAGCGACCGAGAAAACTTTAGTGATGACATCTGCTTTTTCGGGGGGGGATTTATTTCTTCTACAAGTGATAAGAAACTATTGATAGAATGTACAGTTGCCCGTCACGCATTAGCGAGACTACCAAAAACATATTTTCCATCTACTTGTAGATGGGGGTTGTGAGAGCATAGATTGCACTTTAATCCCTCCATCGATCCACCCATCAATCCGCTCATCTTGTGAATGCTCAATACGGTAGACACTCCACAAGCCAAAAGGGAATTAAAAGGGACGCCATAAAGGAAAATAGAACGAGAAGCGAAAGAAAAAGAAAAAAAGACAAAAGGAACAATAGCTCATTCTCATATTAATCGTACACTTTCGTTCCACATACTCTCCGCGCAAGGGCGTATGGAAAGCTTTATCGTCCACCTTGCACACTCGTCAACTCCCACTCATCCCTCTTTGGCGGGAGACCCCCAGCCGGTGCGATCTCCTCTTCAAGTTCGTCTCTGTAATCCCCAGAGCGCACCGTGACTGCAGCCTTCTGCCTGCGTACCGCGCGACCAGAGTATCCCCTCCCGGAGAAGTGCCTACGACCGCCACCGATGGAAATGGGTCCAACTGTACGTTTGCTCCTCATGCAGAAATGCAGCGAGAGGACTGTTCCGACGACAAACACGAAGACAAGCGGGAGGCCGACCGCCAGACCGAGGGTAGAGACAGGAGGCCGGTTGCTGGGGGATTTATCAATGGGCGGGGGACTCGGACGGGAGGTTAGGATGATGGTGGGGCCAGCTTCAACATTGGGCTGTGTGCCGCTCGAGGAGTCATCGGCGATTGTGAAGTGCATTGTTTGGTTTTCGACAGTCTCTTTACCGAGGGCTGTTTGGTTTACTAGCCAATCCTTGGAGGGCGAAATGTTGATGAGGCCGAAGGCATTCGCGGTTTCCCACTGAATTCTGGGTTAATTACACGTTCGAGATACCGGGATTGAGAGAAGAGGGACAAACTGATTTGGCGACCTTGCCGCGGCCACCGGCATTGACGTAGTTCAAGAAGATTTTAACAGTCGAATTTCTCGCCCAGTGTTTCGGGTTCCATGTAACATAGTAGTTACCGTCAACCCACCATTCCGTTCCGTTATGCGGCGCACAGAACGGGATCCACGGTTGGACATTCCCGGTCTCCCCTAGTTCGTAACTCGAGCTATCACAGCGCGCAACGACATTATCGGCCTGACCACTGCCGCTAGAGGCTGTCTCGGATGGCTTCGCATTAATTGTTTCCGTCGGGTTGCCCGAGCTATCGGTCTTAACACTTGGCGTCACAGTGGTGGCAGATCCATCGTCGACGACGCTCACCCACGCGGTTGGTGTTGGAGTACCGGTACCAGTAGTCGATGCATCATCTGCACGACGCACAAGCCTGCCGGTGTCATGGGGAGCTGCATTGGTGGACTGCAAGAGCAGCAAGAGGACAGGGAGCAGTGAGACAGAGGGGACCATTGTGCTGATTGACGAGGTGACAATGATTGCGAGATACGATAACGAAAGGAAGGAGGGGAAAGGGGATGAGGCAGGAAAGGGAAGAGAGGGAAAAGGTGAGAGGGTTGGGGGGGAACTCTGCGTTCTTTCCTTTCTAACTTCAGAAAGCGAGATGGAATGGATTGGGAAGACAGGAGTAAGGGGGAAGGGAAAAAAGAGAAAGAGAAAAAAAGGAACGGAGTGAAAGAAGAAGCGGGATGAAGGGCAGAAGGCCAAATCGGATGGGAATGAGAGATTTAATGCACAGCGGCAACGGATACCCGGGCAACAGGACAAAAAGCAAAGATGTCGTCGATAATCTTATCAGATTACCGTAACCGGGAGCCGGAGAGTACCGCTATTTTCCTCAAACCTTTGATGTCCAAGGACCGGTATGGTATCCTAGGTGGCTACTGTAGCTGATTAGAAATGGGCGTGAATAGTAAAAGTGGGCGTGGGGGGCGAAATTTGATGAGATATTTTCTGAAGCTGTCAAGGTCAGGTTGCTAGTGAGATAATACCTACTTGTACCATATCCGCAGCCTTTGGAAAAAGGGTCTGCCTAGGCGAAACCGATCAAGCAATAACCTATGGGACCGTACTCGAATACCAGTACTCGAGCACCCGAAATACGGTAGCTCTCCCGCACCTATGGGGTCTTAATGACCGATGCTGTCGAACAAGCTTTTCGATGACCCATCTATCTCTCTGTCGGGTAAGGAGTGTTGTGTGAGTAGCCATGGATCTCATACCGAGGTTGAGACTTGAGCGGTTTTACAGGTATTTATATACCAGTTCAATGGCTCAGATACCGTACTATCGTCAAGTCCCTGTGCTGTGCAGTGCCAGCGCTCAAATGATGTGTGGTCGGGGAACCAGGCCGGGGGAGGAATGCCACAGTATACTCGAGCACAGTGCTGTACAGAGGTTAACTACCAGAGCACTCCATAGAAAAGGCCTTGGCCCATCTAGCGGCTGAGAAGGATTCCAACGGGATTTAAATAAGAGTGGGATCCCTCGAAGAGTGGTGGGATTGGAAGCAAACACACCGGTGGTCTACTGGTACCTCGTTATCAGTTCACGAGACATGAATTGATTATCGTCAGAACTATTCTCTACAAGCGTCGAGCCACCTAGCAAGCAAAGATTCTCAATGACGCCTAGACACGACAGAAATGTCACTACCATGACAGTGAGGCTCAAATGCTACTCGAGTATACTCGTACTGGTATCGTACCGGTGCTACAGAACTAGGAAGGCAGACTATCACATGCTACTTCTAGCTGACCGAATTCGCTTTGTGTCGGCTTCGGGGATCACTCGTGGGGTGCTTGGCGCTCTTCCTCCACAGTAACATGTCTAACATTCCCTCCCCCTCAAGATATGTACCATACTCCCTATTGCTCTCCAGGTGCCTCTCTCCCTTCTACGCCGTAGACCCTCTACTGGAGGATTAAGCCAGAACTTATTACACTCCACCCTTCCGCACAGATACTTGTTCACACCCGCACCTCCTCCGCCCCACCACCAGCCCTACCATAGCTACCACCACGCAAACATGGCTACCTCTGCCCTCCGCACCGCCATCCCTAGGAGTCTTCGTCGCCCTTCACTGCTTTTACGGCCCGGATTACTCTCCGCACGGCACACCTCACGCAGGCATTTCTCTGATGTAAACCCTACGCCAATCTTCCACCTCACCGAGACAGAGGAGATGCTTAAAGAATCCGTGGGCCGTTTTGCTCGAGATGTCGTTCTCCCGAAGGCAAGGGAAATGGATGAGAACGAAATGATGGACAAGTCCATTGTAGAGCAGTTGTTCGAGCAAGGTCTCATGGGAGTAGAAGTTGAGGAAGCATACGGTGGTTCTGGAATGAGCTTCGGGGCGGTCGTTGTTGCGATTGAAGAATTGGCCAGGATTGACCCTTCGGTATGTACTCGAGTACTCACCCTTCTAGGAGGGGTGTTTGGAAGGATTAGGGTACTAATTTTGGTGGGGGGAACCATTACAGGTATCCGTGCTGGTAGACGTACACAATACTCTAGTCAACACCGCCTTCCGCACATATGGTTCTACGCTGTTGAAGAAGAAGTACCTGCCTAAGCTTGCCACGGGCACCGTCGGCTCCTTCTGTCTTTCGGAGCCAGCGTCCGGCAGTGACGCTTTCGCGCTGCAAACCAAAGCCGTCAAGTCCGAATCCGGTGGCTCATACAAGATCACGGGACAGAAAATGTGGATTACCAACGCTGCCGAGAGCGAGATCTTCATTGTCTTTGCGAATATCGCCCCCGAGAGAGGGTACAAGGGAATAACGGCATTTGTGGTTGAAAAGGGAATGCCTGGATTCAATATCGCGAAGAAAGAGAAGAAATTGGGGATCAGGGCTAGTTCAACATGTGTTTTGACATTCGATGACGTTGAGGTTCCTGCGGATAATTTACTTGGGAAGGAAGGCGAAGGTTACAAGTAAACTTTTCTCTATTCTCTACCCTCTCTGCGCGTTATCTGACAATGATGGGTAGATACGCCATCTCCCTACTGAACGAAGGCCGCATCGGCATTGCCGCCCAAATGACCGGTCTAGCCCTGGGTGCCTGGGAGAACGCTGTCAAGTACGTTTGGAACGAGCGCAAGCAGTTCGGCCAATACATCGGCGACTTCCAAGGAATGCAATTCCAAATCGCGCAAGCCAGAACTGAAATCGAGGCCGCGCGCGCACTGCTCTTCAATGCCGTCCGAACGAAGGAGGCCGGTGAGGGCTTCGTGCGGGAGGCTGCCATGGCAAAGCTTTATGCCAGCCAGGTCGCGCAGAAGGTTAGCGGCAGTGCGATCGAATGGATGGGCGGAATGGGCTTTGTCAGGGAGGGCCTGGCGGAGAAGTACTGGAGGGATTCGAAGATTGGCGCCATCTATGAGGGGACTAGCAACATCCAATTACAGACTATCGCGAAATTACTGCAGAAGGAGTACAAGCAGCAGTAGGTGTATGATGAGCAAGAAGAGAAGGTGGGCGGGTTCTGTATTCATAGCTTTAGAAGGGTTACAAGAATTCATGCCAGCGTTTAAATTACCCATTCCTCTGTCCTATCTTTTATCACGTTTCGGAATTCACAAGCAGGAGTGATATTTAGTGATCACCGAACATAAGCAACCTATCCACCATCACATTTTATACCTCAAACTCCATAAAACATCTCCCCACCAAAAATATTTTTTCTTTCTGTAGACTAACATCCTACCATACGACACAATTCCTCCCACCACGCCTCCTCCCCCTCCAACCGACAGCTATACACGCCCGAAGCATATCTCAAGACTCCACGTTACCATCCTTCGCAATCACCGGCTGAAAAGCGCATCGACACTTGCCGAAAACCTCCCTGTCAACAGGACTATCCTGCGCCAACTTGCTCTCCCAAAGCATCGGGCGCATGGTGAGCCTATCGCCGAGGACCGTTTGGTGGTGGAATGCGTGGGATGTACAATTTGGACAGTAATACTAGTTATTCTATCAGAAAGGATTGTGAGAGGGGAAGGACACAATGGGGGGGGGGTTACGCATTGAACGGGGTTCCCGCTCTGACCCATATAAGTGTAGACTTTTGGGGTGCCTTTGGTCAGTTGTACTTGTTCCTGGGTTGGGGGGTTAGTAATATTACGGATTAGGAAGGGAAGATGGCGGGCGGTCGGGTACCTTTGGAACTACCATGTTGACGGAGTATTCACCGCCGCCGAAGGACTTGCAGGCTCCCTAGGGGGAGTTAGCTAGTGTCACTATATATAAGTCAAGGAGTGGGGGGGGAAGAGAGAGAGAGAAAATGGAAACGAGGAGGGGAATATACACAGTGGCAGATGGTCTTGTCCGGCAAGGAACCATTCGGGATGCGAGTGCTCCAGTGGAGTTGGCCGCAATGGCAGTGTCCTGGAATTTCCATTATTATTTTTGTAAGATGGATTTGGATTTGGAGTAGGGGTGCTAGTAGAGTGGGATGTTGGGGTTTTGCCTATCAGTTTCCTGGAGGGGGGGAATGGAGGGTTTATAATATTATCGAGTTGGTCTCAGCGTTCTCGATATCATAGTGGGGATTGCTGAATGGGAGGGATGAGGTAATTGGCTGTTTGGGATTATGGTGAATGATGTGTACTAGTATATCTTGTTTTCTACTTTTATGGCGGAAGGTATCGCCGTGGGGCTGATCGACCGACGGGCAAGTCTAGTCCATTGAACAATGATATGATCATTCTTACTGTTCTAGCGGGGTTATTTAACCACTAGATATCCGGCATTAGTGTTTTTTTTGGGGGGGGGAAGGGGTATTATGGTTGGGTAAGTCATGGTAGTCCGGTGAAAATAGCTGCATAATAGGAGCGCAAATATGGGTTTTACAAGATGTTGTAGTCAAGCTTTGGGTGGATTTGGCGCTATATTCTGGGTTCGCTCTGTGCTCTGCTACTCTATGTCGGGTGTTTGGGTCACAAAAGTTCACTCGTTAAATGAATCGGGTCCGCGGTCAAGGATATCTAATCTTATCAATCACCCCACTAAAAACAAAGAAAACCAGAAGCGTTCCTTCCAGCAGAGCAGACACCCAGAAACCCGACTCACTCCCCCACCTCCGCCCGGTCTTCTTCTCCGAGGATTTTCTCGAAACCATACAAACTCAATGGCATCATTACCTCTCCCGGATGCTCGTCCCACGGCCGAGGAAGTGTCATCGCCCGCTGCCAAAAAGATTAAGCTCTCCGACGCTAGCGACTCTCATGCTGGTGTCGCTGACATCAAACCAGAGTACTTACCTTCCACCCCCCCCCCAATGTCGCCAGGTAAGATGATACTGACGGGAACTTTCTTCCTGCGCACAGATACCTCCTTCCTAAAGCTCGGAAAGCCGTCTCCGCAGATGACGACGCAGCTGAGGCTGCCCACCACTACAAAGAAGCAGAGAATAGTGGCGGCGGGAAAAAACGTAAACATGAGCGGGGTCAGAATAAAGCGAGGAAGTTTCATTTCGCGAACGACGAAGTTAAACTGTGTAACAGTCTGGTTATGGTTCCGCGGGAGAGTCTGTTCGAAGGGACTGTTTGCGAATTCGCGTTGAATGCCCGACCCAAAGGTCAGAAGACGAAACAGCGGGGGAAGAATGGGGGTTCGGGGAAGAAGAGGAAGGGAGAAGAGGCCGAGGCGGGGGAGGGCGCGGGGGAAGCTAAGGTTATGGAGGGCAAGGAAGAGGAGGAATGGGTGCAGCCGGATGGGTTGTCGAAAAAGTGTGGTTTCTCACATAATTTACGGGAGTATTTGAAGAGCAAGCGGGACGATTCCGAAGGGGTTTGTCCGGTTTGGGAGGTGAGAGGATATTGCGCGGGTGGGTGGAGATGCAGATGGATCGGGTCGCATTCTAAGGAAGATGAGAATGGAGAGTTATATATGGTGGTTGACGAGGAAAAGAAGAAGACGTTTGAGGAGAAGGTTGTAGAAGATCGAAAGACAAAGCTTGCTAATTCAAGGGTTATCATGGGACTTGGAGATGATAGACCCCAGCAGTGGGAGGAGGAGGTCCCTGTCGGAGGGTTTGATGACCCATATGGAGAGATTGTTAACTCTATCCCGATGAGCCTTAAGATCCGGCTGAGGAAGAGTGAATTTCCGACCAAGAAGAGCGAAGTTTACACTGAGTGGGAATTTAAAGAGAAGACTACGCGGGATGGTTTGGGTTACGACGACAAGGGCGATAGTAGGGCTTCTTTTGTCGATGCACCTGTGAATGCAGCCGAGAAGAGGAGAATATACATTGGGCGGGATACACCATTGTTGGCTCCTTTAACGTAAGTCAGGCCCCCCTTTGAGTATGATTGCGATTAACACTAGTGGCTTTCTAGAACAACGGGCAATCTCCCCTTTCGCCGTCTATGTTCCAATCTCGGTGCTGCCCTTACCTACTCCGAAATGGCCATGTCTGTTCCCCTCCTCCAAGGCCATAAACCAGAATGGGCGCTGTTAAGGGCCCATGTCTCCGAAATTCCGAACTTTGGCGCTCAGATTTGCGGCACTAGGATTGGAACGGCGGTTCGAGCAACAGAAGTTTTAACAACTTTGTTCCCATCGGCTGCCTCTTCTCGTCATGGGCTGTCACTTGTTGACTTGAACTGCGGATGTCCAATTGACCTTGTATACCGTCAAGGTGGAGGTAGCGCACTTCTAGATCAACCATCCAAGTTAATCAAGATGCTCAAAGGAATGAATTATGTCTCTGGGGAAACACCTATAACGTGCAAGATTAGGTTGGGAACTCGAGATTCCTCTCCCGTTGCTAAGAAACTTGCCCAGAGAATCTACGATGCTGGGGATGTTCAGGCTATCACCCTTCATGGCAGGAGTCGTCAGCAACGATACTCTCGGGATGCCGACTGGACTTATATTGCCGAGACTGCGGCGTTGATCAAAGCTCTTAAGCTGAAGTCTGACACAATTGCCGACACCGCGATTGATAAGGAGGCGAGAGATAAGCCGGATGTCTTCTTTGTAGGAAACGGGGATTGCTACTCCCACATCGACTACTACAACTCCATAGATCAAGGCAACGTTGATGGAGTAATGCTCGCAAGAGGAGCTTTGATAAAACCCTGGCTCTTTGAGGAAATCCAAAAAGGCCAGTATTTGGACAAATCTGCTACCGAGCGTCTGGACTACATTCGTGAGTACGTTCGATACGGGCTTGAATGTTGGGGCAGTGACGAGCTCGGTGTTGCTACTACTCGTAGATTCCTCCTCGAATGGCTCAGCTTTGGATGCAGATATGTGCCTATTGGGATCCTCGAGAGACTACCTCCTCGCATTCAGGACAGACCTCCTCCATGGAAAGGAAGGAATGAATTGGAGTGTTTGCTTGGAAGCTCCGACTATAAGGATTGGATTAAAGTCTCGGAAATGTTTTTGGGACCTTGTCCGAGCGACTTTCACTTTACGCCTAAGCATAAGGTTTGCAAGATACTTCTTAGTTAGAGACTGAAGGCTGACAGGTGGATTAGAGTAATGCACATGAGGAGACCGAGGCGGAAGGGTAGTTTGGCAATAGGCCTCGACAGCGGGCGGTATCCTATACCCACCACAAGCTCTTTATTTTTGTAAGGCTTTTTAGCGCAAGACTAAATAGCAATAGGCTTGGTACCGTGTCAAAATCTACTTGTAAATTACATATGGTCTTCTACAACTTAGTCTAACTCTTCTATAAATCTCGACGGGGCGGCTCAGGTGATTCCTGAGCTATGGAGTCTGGAACATATTTTGTCTGCGTGTCACATAAAGGTTACTTAGGCTGCGTTTGCCTTATCGCATTACGCCTCCTTAGAGCAAATTTTCGGTGTTAGTGCGGTATCGGGGCCACGGACGCCCTTCTTGAGTTTATCAATAGAGGCCAGGCCGGTGGCTTTCGTACCGACAGACATCGTCAAAGTGATATGACGACATCTCCAAATATTTTATTCGAGTGCTTGAGTAATTACAACAGGCTGCTAATTTTCCGCAAGTGGTGTAATTACGGTGACTTGGACGGTTCACAGCAACTTGCTCCAGGCCGGCCTGCAAATGGTTACTTTTGCTTTAGTCTATCTAACGAAACCGTGGCCTTTTAGCTGCCCTGCTGGGGGTGACGTATGAGCTGTCTGAGTGACATGTGGCTTGCACCACAAACAGGGCAACGGTAAAGCCACTTTCCCAATTTCAACTTGACACCAGCCAACCTACAGCCCACAATTTCTTCCTTCCTACTCCTCCACCTTCTTCCCCTCATCACCTTACGACCCTCCATTTCAGCGTCTCCTTTTATCTCTTCCTTCGATACCAACGCCTGTCGAGACTTTCGACTGCTTCACACGATACCCACGCTGCATAACGAAGCACAAGTTACTGTGCATTGAATAAAACTTGCGGAAAAAAGGCCCCCCCTAATCGTTTTTCATAACGAGCCCATCATGACTCTTTACTATTCTTTGGTATATACCCTTTTATATTCATCGTCCAATTGAAAGGAGACGAGTTTGTTGTCTTTTCACATACACGTCTATTTCACTCTACTCTATTGTTGTTACTGTAGAACTATGACGTAACAAACAAACAAACAACAAACAACCATATGAACTTTGGGAAGATTGCTAATGGGGTGCATTTATGTAGGTTTTTGTCTTGCTCATGGTAGAGATGGTAGTCTACCTTCTCATGGTCTTGCCGGTCCCGTACTCCCCAAGGATGCGGTTTTTCACCTGGATTTCAACGAGCGCAGTCGTGGGAAAGATACAGTACTGTCTTAAGGTTGGCTTTCCTTGTCTAACTAAACGAGTGAATTGGGTATCAACGGGACAAAAAAAATAGATTACCTTCGTCTTCATCTTGATCCTCTTCGTCGATTCCGTCAACCGCGTCTACCGTGTTCAGTCTGAGCTCTCGGAGAATAAACATATGGGAGGTCAAAGCGTTATGGGACATGAGCGCATGGAGGTTCAGGCTAGGAAGTTCTATTCTCAGCGTAACATGTATGAGGATCCGCTCTGTCGTTTTGATCTTGGGGGCTGTTTTACTAATGGAGTATGGTCGCGCATAGGTACCTTTGTGGATTCACGCTCTTCTTGTCTTTTATTCTTGATCGCACCTACGCTTTGACTCTTGAGAACTTGCAGCTTCATACCACTGTTAAGCAGTTGAGGAGCGATAATGCGAAGCTGACTGAGGGCGGTGCTGATGAGCTGAAAGAGCAATTGGCTGCTGCGAAGAGGGATACTGAGGTCATGAAGAAGCAGGCTGAAGGTTTGGCCAAAGAGTTCAATGCGTTGGCTGACCTCCATGCCGAAGCTAGTGGCGGAGACAGAGTTGCCAAGAAGGAGCTCTAGGCTTGGAACATCAGGCTATGAAGAGGAAGGAGAGGCCTTTATCTCCCGTGTTGCAGTTAGCTAGCAATAGTGATGGTATGGAGAACATTTTCTAATTATTTGTGGTTCAAGGGTTTGAAAATTTGCTTTTGGTTCATAGGTGTTTATTGCTTTGACTGGGGCTTGTTTTCTACTTTTCTTTGTTTCCTAGGAATGGTTTGGTGAAAAGCTACGAGGATTCAATTTTATGTCTTAGGCTCTAGAGCGATTGAGTGAATTCGACGTGGTTGTCGAGTTGGTTATTCGCGTCAAGGTGTGGGGTTGCCGCAGGATAGCTTATTCACTTTAAACATTTATTATGTCGAACTCTAAGCTTTCTGGTTGTGGCCTTTCTTGGGTTGTTACCTTTCCATTCATAAACATCCTTCGTGAAACCACAGGACTCATTTACCCATGGCGAAGGCTGTATGGTTCCGACGCTCAAGTAATCCCACCCTCCTTTCTCCGACAATTCTGGGTTCCCCCCAAACATTATCCTGGCTCAAGATCTAGTCATCCTCATCATATTCTCTGTCCTAAGTTTGCGTTGGCCTGTGGGAAAGAACCAACTCCTGGTACACACTTCAACATGCTTGTTAATATCCATAAACCGGTTAATCTCCTCCGAGGCCATCCATCGACCCGCCTTCTTGCGACGGACCTAATACGTGAGTCCGCTGCTAAGGTCCTTAGCTCGGACTTTCCTCGGGATAGTTACTCCCGGGTTCGCAACCCGTTGCACTACGGGCCCGATATGGGGGGCGAAGATTTTCGCGCTGAGATTGGGAGATGGACTGCTGGGCGATACGGGCTTAAAGAAGCTATTCCTGCGTACGCTTCTTATCTGCTCAAATTACAGTCAGGAATGTAGGGCTAATGAATGCCTAAATTCCAGGGAGAGAATTAATATCACCTGCGGGGCGTCGTATGCACTTATGAGTACGCTTTTGCTGTGCACCAGCCCCGGAACCGGGTACACAAAGCAGGCGTTCGTCGTCAGTCCAACCTACTTTTTGGCAGCGGGAGTGTTCGAAGGTTCGTCTTTCCCACAACTTGTGTCTGAAACATTGTGTCTGTAACCTGGATAGGTATGGTAACCAAAGGATACTGTTATAGACGCCGGGTTCTCCGGGAAATTGACCGCCATAAGGCTTTACAAGAATGCGATTGACACCGACTCTTTGGTGGCTCATCTGGAGCGAATCTCTGCCTCTACTCCAGACGTCCCGCTCTCGCGCGGCCTAGAGCCAATCTCTCGAGACGGAGTTCTAAAGCGCATCTACAAATTTGTTATGTATTGTGTTCCTACGTACTCGAACCCTACTGGGGAGACTTGGGACCTGGAGACCCGGCGCAAGGTCGTTGAAATTGCTAGGAAGTGGGATATGCTCGTCATCAGCGACGATGTGTACGACTTTCTCGGCAATGACGGTGATACCTCTGCCCTTACTCCGGACAAGAAGTTAATGCCTAGACTTGTCACTTTGGACCATGAAATTGGCAAGGAGCAGGGCATGGGAGACGGTGAAGCTGGGTATACTATCTCCAATTGCTCGTTCTCAAAGCTACTGGGGCCTGGTTTAAGATGTGGCTGGATCGAGAGCGCTACAGGAGTGTTAGCAAAACAAATGGGCGACGGCGGTGCGAACCGTAGTGTATGTCTTACCTTTCAGATTGCCCTTCCCGCCTCCCTCGGCCGCAAACTGACAATTACATAACCAGGGCGGCGTACCCTCACACTTTGCCTCAACCCTTATCCATCCTCTTATCACTAGCCGCTCAATTGACAGCACGATCTCAAACCTAACAAAGACCTACACTGCCCGAAGCGCCGCTGTTATTGCTGCTATTAAAACCTACTTTCCGGAAGAAACCGCCATCTATGGTGGCAAGGGTGGGTTCTTTATATGGATCATACTCCCAGACCGGTACGACGCCCGTGAGATTACGAAGCTTGCTGCCAAGGACGTAATCGTGCTCAATGGCGACAGGGGCGAGTGCCCTGGCGACACGCTTGGCTGGGGCGATCATTGTATTAGGGTTGCCGTGAGTTATTGTGAAGCGGATGTCGCAGTAGAAGGGATTAAAAGGTTTGCGGAGGCTATGAAGCGGTGGGATGATGGCGAGAGGAGCTCCTCAGGGGCAGAGGTACAAGTAGAAATGAAGTAAGAGAACAGTTGTTTGGCAAGAATTGTTGGGGAATATATTATTGAAGAACAATATGATCGTGTACATACATAGCGCCAGAAGCCGTCGTAGGGAAGTGTTTAACCATCCCACTGCGCTCTCTGATTAGTACAGTAGAAGGCAACCAACCAGACTATTTTGGACTTTAAAACCACGCTGGACTGCGGCCAGGGGTGTTCCACACATTTGGCTCCCATGGCTTCCAGCACCATATTTTAGATACCGGCACCGGTACAAAAAAAGGGACTCTTGCTCTGACTCGGATTTGAACCGAGGATCTCCACATTACTAGTGTGGCGCCTTACCAACTTGGCCACCAGAGCGGGTATCCACTAGTTCCCTCAAGGCGGTTTTGTTGTTGTTTTTGGGCTTCGCTAAGACGTCAGCGGTGGTGTGCTGCTGCTGCCATACGATACAGCACAAGTAATTTACTTATTTCCGGTCTTCGAAGTTTGTAGTGGACCGAAGCGTAGGGTGAAGTACTCTAATGAAAGAAATCATCGATCAGTTGGGCAGATAGTTATATCTCTTGGAATGATGATACCGGTGTACCAGTGCGCTGGCGCTGAAATGGGCAGGGCTTTTTTCACTCTTATTCCCACTCCCACACCCGCCCGGGCACTGGTACTTTTTCTCATCACAAGTATTTAGTTTCACGAAGCCTTTCAGTAGAGTTAGGTGGGTATAATATTTTGCTCATGGAGTATTTTAGTAACATGAGCCTACTATCGTACTTTGAATTGCTCTACTTCTTAACCCCTCTGGTACCGTAACTCACCCTCAGTCAGATATGGACTAGACCAACCAACTCGCCCTTTTTAGTTTATAATCCCCGTAGTTTAGAAACATATCGATGATTCAGTGGTGTAGAGGTATCATGGGCGCTTGCCATTTCGCACAATGTGCGCCCGACCCGGGTTCGATTCCCGGCTGAATCATTTTTTGCTCGGGGGGAATTATTGCTTGGATGGTGGGTTGGTTTTTTTCTTGATGGGTGGTTTGGTTTGGGGTGGGGAGGTGTGCTGGGTTGGTTGTTGTGTGGGTGAGTGAGGGAAGGGGTATCCGTTTGCTGGGTTGTTTGAGGGGGGGAGGGTGATGGGTGATGTGAGCGTCAGGATGTGTCGTTGACATGGGATGCCAGTTTGGTATATATGGTAGTAGTGCTGGTATTGATATGTGCCGATTTCTGAGTATTTATTGGACAAAGGGTGACTATCAGACTTTGCAGTCGCCGTACAGCACCATAACCTTCAACCACCCTATGAGTTCCCTCCCTTCTCCATCACCCCAATCCCACAAGCCGTTGGCCCCGGGGCCGTTCTGTTCTTTCCCTTCCCGCTGGCCTACCCCGTCCCGCTCACGGAAATCCTGCGATTGAGTCACTGGCCCTAAGCTATCCCACTAAAATCTCGCAATTCCCCACAAACCCTGCTCCAGTGTTTAGCTTAGCTATCTTCAACAAAAAAAAACGCTATGGTATGATAGCTTTGTGTCCGGGTCGGAGTCCTGGTTGGATTTGTGGCGATATCTTTGGGGCACTACGGTGGGGTACCTACTCGGGCATGCGGCTGGGGGGTGGGGTGTTTTTTTATTAATATTGAAGTGGTTGGTTGGCACCAAAATTTAATAGTGGTAGAGAGATTCTTGCATGGCTTATGATGCTGAGCGGCATTAAGAACAGAGGATGGAATCTGAATATATTATGATGCCCTGGTAAAACGCCGCTATGCCTTACCTTTGCTTATGAAATGACAACTATTCACAAGCGTGAAAGTGAATTGTGGAAATGGTCGTAAGCTACATGTAACATGAGAAAGAAAAGGATTGAAATCATGATCTCGTACGCACGCATCTTTTTATACAATGGTGGAGCGGTCGCCAAAACCTGTGTAAAAAAATGAGCCCACGAACATCCTCCCCCCTCCCGCCCCCCGCCCCCCCCTTCTTAGATATTCCTCAATACCTCTCCTCAACAACGTACTCCCCAGTTCTCGGACTCCTACGGCGATGTCGGTGGCGCCTCGAATGGCGAGTGTACGGGTCTGCAGCATGACCAGCATAAACCTCTTCCACCTCGCGGTCCTCCTCTTGGTTCTGCTTATACACGGTGGCCGCTAGGATAGCAGTGATGAAGAAAAGGACGATGTTTGTGATGCCGAGACCCCATCCGGCCTTCGCGAGAGAGCAATTATGGTTGTTACCCCAGACACGATCATTCCAGCCATTGACATTCGTCCCAGATGGCCAAACCTTCTCGCCGTCCGTTGCGTATATCACACTGGTGACGGGGCCGACGACGCATTCGACGTTGGCGATATTGGAGAGGAGGACCACGCCTGCGATAAGTGCGGCCATGAAGCAGATGTCGAAGAAGGTCATCCACAAGGCTGTGTTCCGTGCGCGCATGGAAGTGATAAGGACGCAGAAGGACCATATCGACGCGAGGAGGGCGACGACGAAGAGGCAGAGAATGCCGGATGGTGGGACGATGCCATTTTTGTTGTACACATTAATCAGGGCGGCTAGGATTGCCCAACATGGGATTAATGTTAAGACTTGGATGATGCGGAATACTGTATGGGCGCCCGCTGCTTGGTCGCTTTGTTCCATTGAGGTGTTGGGGTGAGGGAGTTTTGAGGTTTGGGGGTATTAGATTGGTTAAATTTGGAGAGGGTCTTAGACTGCGAGTGATGGGCGGTATAGGTACATGAATCTACAAGCGGTAGACCACCGCAAAGCAGACTAAGTATTTGGGCTCGTGAAATTTGAGATCTAGGAGAGATAAACCGCCCAGCACCTAACATCTCGGTGGCGGATATCGGAGTCCTGATATAGTTTTGTGCCAGAAGGCAACAAGACATCTAACATGAAATCTGGGAAGGAGTCATTTAAGCCTTATGGCGATTGTGTGAGGCAATCACTGATAAATTAACGTGGAGTCAACTTGTTTAATTACTGGCTTCATAGGTTCGACGTCATCGTGCAGGGGTTCGGAAACTACCGTATGGCTCTCTAGTGAGAAGGGCACTTTTGGGTGCGTGAAACCGCTCTGTGGTTATTGTGGTGGAAAGTTCTTAAACCTGAGTCTGCACAACCACAGACCATTCAGCCGTGAAATACTCGAGTACGGTAGTTTGGGCCCTTCAAGACAGTGAATTTCAGTGTAAATAAAAGCTGTAGGATACTCAAAAAAATGTCAGCCCTTGGGTAACTTTTTCCCCTAGAAATAAGAGATGAAAACAAAGAGTAATTAAGCCGGGAAGGTTTCATCACGAATCATTTTCCCAATACACTCCAGTAGATCAGTTACACTGCCGAAATCCCGACCCATCCGTGCAGGACCGAAACAAATTCCCTCGCAGCCTTTATTTCCCCAGAGCATTTAATTGGCCTGAAGCGTTAATGGTGTTCTTGAATCTCCAGCAGTTGTGGAATATTCCCTATGGCACTCTGACAGTTTGAAGAGGCCCAAAAATAGGCACCTACCTGTTTGAGTATCACCCCGCCCATCTTCTCTACCGCCCCCGGCCCTCCCGTTGCCCTTTTGACCCTGGGGTCTAGTTAGGCCTGGCCCGGGCTCGTCTGGTAGGGGCATATCATGTCATTGTCGGTTCTCCGTTTTCTATGGAGTTTGAGGGTTTCGGGATCCTGTCGGGATACCCCTCTGGCCCTGGCTTCGGACGGGGACCGGCAGCAGGAATGTGCTGGAGCGGTGTAGGGATCTCGAATGGATGCAGCATCAAATAATGAAATAAATACAAGGGCCTCGGCTATGTAGGATACCTGCTCGGGGTGTAAAACAACCTTGATTCCCCAGCGTTGGTCTTGTCTAACCGTCTTTCATCTAAGCAAGCTCAGATTCTATAGTTTCTGTTGGTATAATCAAGTTGTACGAGTTAGCAATCTATGATAGTCGGTGATAAGAAGTAAAGACGGAAGCGTTTGCATGCAGATAATAACCGCGATCTTGTGTTGGGATCACCAGAAGAAATCTACCGGAGAATAACTTAATCATCAAAAACAATAATTTCTCATCCCCGGCTCTATCACCTGTGAGGTTGAGTTCTAGTTTCCTTCCATACAATGTGCCTGGCGATTGAGCGGTACGGTATTTCGCAATTGTTCTATCATACGCTCGAGTCCGGATCCTGGTGGACGGCGAGGGCCACAACCACTTCTCCTACGGTACCCCACGTCCCAGGATTCCAGGGGCGGCCGCAGGGCTTCTGAGCCAAAACGCACCTGGATCTTAGAGCTTAGGTGGGGCCATGCCCTCGGAATACCCCTAAATCGACCATCAATAGACCGCAATTCAGGGGATCAGGGGTGAAGCTCAAACAAGTTATGGCAACTTGAATCGTTTCCATTGTCAAGACTAATAGGAAGTATTATCTGTAGTTGTGCAGCTGGAGGGTCTTAGGACGTGGTTCATTCAGATATCTCGGGCGTCAATCAATAGCAGTTACTGCAACCTCGAAGGCTCGAAAGGGGGCAAAGGGCTGACGAGATATCGCTTAAGATGAGAGAAATCATGATATATTTCTCCCCGGTTTCTAACGGTAAGAGCGGGGAGAGTCGGACAATGCAGGGAAAATGGCGGGGATGAAGAAACCAATAGAGTTTGGGTAAGGACTGTAGAGGAATCCGCGGTGCATACGACTCAATTGGTGATACGACCAGACTGGACAGTACTGTACAGTAATCATGTTGAAACAGAGCTAGGGGCCATCTAACCTCGCGAGTGCTGCTGTATTCACGAATCTACAAAAAATAAATAAAAGGAGAGAAAAGAAAACGGTCTTGAAAGTTGATTCAGCCGGGAATCGAACCCGGGTCGGGCGCACACTGTGTGAAATGGCAAGCGCCCATGATACCTCTACACCACTGAATCTTTCTACAATATCAGAATTTTTCTGGTCCAAGTCCTTAATTAACAGTAGTGAAGTTCCAAGTTCTCGACACAGCCCAGGCCGAGCGCACGACCAGCCCACAAATGCAGGTGAGGAGGGGAGGTGTGCACAGTAGACCCCCCCCACTTCGACTCTTTAGTTGGCAGAATGCAGCCGACTAGGCTACCGCACGGGGATTTTGGAGTTTCGAACCACACTGGATTCAATATTTGCACGCAAACCACTGCGGCCAGGGGGGCATCGGTACGAGTGCACACTTTCCCCCTTCTCGCTTCTGGCACCATACTGCTTTGAATCTTTGTCTCTACTGACTTCCACAAACACAGATGGTCGGGTTGGTTTTTGACTTTTTTAGACCCTGTTTGCCATAGATAATAGCGTTTTCAAGTCATGCTGAGTACTTCTAGTTTTTTTCAAAAAATAAATAAAACTAAAACTAAACAGCACCACGTTTGGCATGTACATGCGTAAATACCATGCTATTTTCATACCTCAGACCTTTTTTCCTGTATTCCTTTGCTTCTGTATTTCTTGTTAAACCTGTCGCTTTCAGAGTATGTACCAAATGGGATCGTAGTGGTGAGTAGCGACGTGCTTGATACCCCACTAATCTGAATCCTCATGAAGGATGGGCACCGGATTTCGATTGGAGTAATTAAATGGCGCCTACGGCGAAAGGAGATTATCTTAGTACTGTACCAGCTCATTATAGAGAAGGGGGGATCTACCTATTATGACTTCTACTGGGACTAACAAAGACCGTAACCTTGTCTCCTCAAAGAAAAGCGAGAAGATGAAATAGAAGGACCCCAAAGGAAATGAAATCTACTTCCAGGCCAACATTACTACTGATAAATATAGTAGGAGTACAAAGTGCCTATTGAAAATTGATAGTCATAGCACGTTCAGGATCTCATGGGAACCAAAGAAGATAGAAGAACTTTGAAGATACACAAGGAATAGAAATATTAAACTCTCTCATTCTCCAATACCAGACACAAACCCATCCACAGCAATCCCCCTAACTAAGGCCACGTTCCTCACTCATCATAGCTGAATTCAATACTTTGAACCACCGAATTTTTGGAAATGGTTCTAACACTAGGAATCTTCCGTGTTGACCGAAGTTCCCGAGCCGGGGATTTGTGGTGGTCAAAAGAAAAGAGGTGATTCTCCGACATTCCAAATATTATCCTCCCGACTCAACTCATTATGTGATTGAAAGAACTGACACTGTTATCCTATTCATTAATCGGCAAATAAAGGAGCATGTAGGGCTGGAGGCTCACAGGCAAAGATTCCGTTAATTGATTGAACGAATTTGTCGAATGTTATCATCTTTTCTTCTTCCTAGAGTTTCCTCTAGGGTAAGAAAAGGGTAGACATGTAGTGGTTGGGACGAATTGGTGGACTACCTGGGAACCAATGGGTTTAGCTGATGGGGAATAAGTGAAACTAAATAGATGTATGTACATTTTGGGGAGGAAGAGGGCTTTAATGTCCTTCCATTGCAAGTATCGGTTCTTCTGCCGACGGTGATAGAGCTAGGTTTCAAGATGGAGATATAGTACCTTATAGGGCACCAGGAGAGCAGTGGGATGGGAGGTACCGGTAGTGCAGATGGGGCCGTGGGGATCGTAACACTTTGCGCTGGAGGCAATCCTAGTTTTCTAGTTTTCCATGGTGTTGCTTTGGAAGAAAAGAAAAGAAAAACGCACGAAGTGCAGGCTCTGACGAAGCTTCACCGATAGTCAATGTATCTTGACTGGAGCTAATGAAACAATAAGATAATTTGCACTAGAAGTTTCAAGTCAAAATCGCTGGCCAAAGCCCATAGTCAGGGGCTAAAGGTGTCCAAATATTCGATTACCTGCAGAATGCGGCAGTAGCCTCTTCTTCACACATACTCACTCGAGGCTGTTTCTATCTTAGGGGCTGTTATAACAGTTATGGAGATACCAAGCCACTGATATAAACAAAGAGGGCACCGGTGGTGCGCCCACTGATTATTCCGGTTGGAGGTAGACCTTTTATTAGAGCTTCCTGCATTAGGGGAAGCTCTCGGGAATTGGGAGCATCCCTAGATCCTTCAATCAAGTATTTGGGCCCGGATATCACCAGACGGCTAACGCTGGAATACCTTACATGCCAAGTACAGTACAACAGATTTGGAAAGGCGCAGCTGCGTCTATCTAGATTCTGGTATTTCATATATAGGATCCAATAATGGCAAATCAAGTAGGCCAAACTTTAAGGCACGTCAGGTACTGGGGTTCTGAAAAATACAAAAACCCCCCTGATATTGATATTGTCAGGTAAATGAAGTCATCCGCGATATTACAGCACCACAGTGCGGGAGAGACGAGGACGAACGAACGGATGATTCTAGTAAATCGTTGTGGATTGGGGCGTTAGGTTGATTAGGGTGCTAGTAACTACGGACCTTGTGTTCCAAGTGCTAGAGCGCAACTAGAGAACGACAGCGGCGCAGTAAAAGTGGCCGCAGTTTCCATACAAAGTACCGTAGTGCTAGTGTTCAGTGGTATCGGGGAATCTGTACGGTGCTGGTACTGGTGCTCGAGTAGAGTGGGCTGGATGAGGCTGCAACCCCCCGCCCGCGTTTTAGCACGATATTCCATTAATGAGCCCGATACAAAGTTCCTAGTCCCAGCGGGGGAGTAAGCTTAGTGGCATCACGCACTATAGTACGCGGGGCTTGTGGTTCCATGGATGGAGGAGCTTTGGGTCTTGATAACTTATTGGCAACTAGCTTGTCGAGATGGCTTGGGTGTTGCGGTCCGGTGTTCTAACTTACCGACGCTATCATATGATAGCATGGCGGTTGATGGCTTGGCAACGGCAGCCCTGCCTTTTAGGTGCTCGTGATAGGGTTCCCGCCTGTTAGCGGCCAGGCACTTTCCCAAGGGCTGAATGCATCCCTCCTACTACGGTATACATCCCCCACCTTCTGCTTTATCACGCTCGTCCAAGGTGTCCGCTCCATTCACCATACTTCGTCTGGTTGAAGGCATACTATCTTCTTCCACCACAAGTACCTGTTGGACGGTCAGCCTCTCACTTGTTCTGTTCGTTTCTGCGGCTGTCAGGATGGAATCTCATCCCTCTTCCTCCCCAGAATCCCTTGACCCTCCCGCTTATCTTCAGACCTCACCACCACCATCACCGGTCAGAATGTCGAAAATCAGCCCAAGCAAATCGTCCCCATCTCGTCCTAAAACTCGGTTTGATAACTTCCCCACACACAAACCGAACGTCAACAAGTATCGTGATAATAGAGCCACTTCCCCGTCGGTTGCTTCCGATCTTGATAACGTTTCACCGTCCAGTAGCTTTAAGCTTCCACCGCCTGCAGTAACAAGCTACATCTATACACCGAGCTCATCCCCCTATGCTACGCAGCGTTCTCCACTCCATAGTCTACAGAGGCAGACTGAGATCCTGACCGAGGAGCTGCAACACTTGTTAGATGTCCAGTCTGCTGAGTTGATGTCTGGAGGCAGTTTGTCTACATCTCGGAGACTCCCTAGAAATCCCTTATATTCTGCGGATCAAGTCCCCCGGGGACAGAGGATTACATTACACCAGGCGAGGAAGAGAGTACTACTAACTATGCGTGAATTGGCGGAAGTCAAGGGTAAAGAGGAAAAAGTGTACACATCAGAGGTTGCAGAAAGGGAAACATTGGTGAAGACTATGAAGAGCTGGGGAGAAAAAGCATCCCGTTTAGAAAATGAGATACGTAGGATTGAGGAAGGTGAAGAAGGGAGAGAAGCCCAGGCTGTAAGGGAAGCGAAAAGTGAGGTTGAGGTATTTGCATCCCCACACAACTATCTCATACATTGCTAACTATAGCCAGCGTGAGATGCAAGAACTTCGCATTCGGCTCTCAAAACTCGAGGATCATCATGCCGCCCTGAAATATAAGCTTGAGGAGTTGGAGTCCACTGTGTCGTCGAAAACCTCCTCTTATCAGTCCTCTCTGGTAACTGTGAAGCAAAGAACCTCAAACTTTCTTGCAACCCATCGCTTCCCTTCCCCCTCCACGGCTATCGAATCGTGGACCCTCGAGAGAGAAGCCCTTCTAGCTAAGAGAGATCAGGCTAATGTTGAAGGCGAGGCTTTGCTTGAAGGGATGGTTTTGTGGGACGAAACTCTTTCTCTTGTATATTCTTTCGAGGACAGACTAGGTTTACTAATATCCGGCAGGAGGGGTGGGGATATAAGCCGAGATATCATGCAGGGGCTTGAAGGTGTAGTTGAGGTACTTGAGCAGAAGCTCAATTCGGCAGAAGACAGGGGGTGGAAGCTGCTGGTCTGCTGTATTGGTGCGGAATTGGAAGCGTTCAAAGAAGCTAAAGAAGTAATGAAGAAGTCTCTGGGTGTCACCTCTGCATCGAGCACCAAAACATCAAAACTAGCATCGGTGGAATCCGGAGGGGACGGGGGGCGGGGCCAAGACGGTGAGGATCTAATCGAGGGACCGAAGGAGAGGGGAAGAGCCAGGGAGCGGACTCTCATTGGAGAAATCGGGGACGATGGTGAAGATGATAAAGCCAAAGGCAGTGGCGCGAGTTCAGGGAAGGATGGGGATGGAGTTGGGGATGGGGTACGAGGCCAGGGGGGTTCCTTTTTTATGTCCCGAAAGGACTATTCTCCTTTGGATGATTGATTGGCTCCGGTCGATATCGTTTTTAGAAAGCTCGCTTGCTTTTAATATTTCACTTTTTTCCTTGGCGCAAAGGTTTCTTTTGGCGGAGTAGGTGAGCCTAAGGGGGGTTATTGTTGCTTTGCTTGTTTTTCGCGTTTTTACCTTTTCTCTCCTCTTGCTCCTTCACCTGTATTGGTGGCGAGTGAGGTACGAGACTAGCTGGATGACAAGAGGTCTTGGATTTCCTGATCTCACTGCCCGTAGTTCCTATGTCAAAACTCTATTTTGTAGACCCACAGAGGTTAGTCAGATGCAGGGAGACTGCTTCATCACGATTAGCTTTCATGAGAAACTGACCTAGCGATTGAATAATTTAGATAGCAGTACTAGAAATTATCAAGGAATGACTACTACTAGTGATCGTTGCGAAAATTCCAAAGAATGGATTTGATAGGCTATTCCCCACGTGTTGGGAGTCATTTCATGGCTTAGGGTTATATCAGTCAGGTCGAGAACTATGCCGCACATTGAAGCCCCGCAACGGTGGCTACCAATGACAGAGCGAGGTGATCAGGTCCTTGGAGAGTGGACGACTCAATGTGGTTCGCACGTAGGAAAGGATTTTTGAAAAAAGAGGGTATTTGTTAATGTTAGGCAGCGATTGGTCCCGTTCTGTGGTCCCGCCGTTGCGTTAGTGATTATGTTATTAAAACCTCCAAGTGTAGCTGGTATCCCCCGAAGAGGCCCGTTCCTAATTTTCTATGATATCACACAGTATCAAACTATTTGGGAAGCACTTCCAAATAAAGCCCCTACCCCTCTCTCGCTAAGTCCAAACAATCCGCCTAATCGTACAATTAAAACAACCCACAATTCCAGACTCACGAACAAACTTTTCCCGATACCGAAACTCCTGATGATGCTAAATACATAAACGAGCAAACAAAGGCCTTGCAAGCCCCTCACTAACAGACGATATTGTGTCTTAGAGCTATGTCTCCCGATCCCTTTCCTGATTGATGGTTACAAGAAGTGAAGAATACTGAAACACTTCAGGGTGAGCTTCACCCAGAACACCCTTCGACTTGCTCACAACTTCCTGGGAGATTGTCTCCGCATCGCTCCAACGTCCAAGTTTGAGATAGGTTTTCGCAAGTTTGTTTCTGGAAGATAAGGTATCGGGGTGGTCCTCGCCCATATGTCTGCTGCTGAGTTGCACAACATCGATGAATTGCGTTTCCGCAAGGTCCAACTTTCCTTGGTCCAGATAGGTGACGCCGAGATTGTGCATTGCGGTCAATGTATGGCGATGCTCATCCCCGAGGTGTTGCTTACTCAATTCAAGAACTTGTGTAAGCATTTTTTCGGCTTCTTTCCATCTTCTTAGATCGAGGTATGCGACTCCAAGGCAGTGCATTGACGAAATGGTTTGTCGGTGTTTCCGCCCGAGGAATTGCTCGCTTTTCCTAAGGACGAGTTGGAGCATCTGCTCCGCTTTCTTCAAATAGCCTTGGTTGAGGTATGCTGTTGCGAGGGTCCGCATGGTTGCCAGAGTCTCGGGGTGCTGGTCTCCCGACTGATTCTTGCTCATCTGGAGGACGCCGCCTTCGCCAGCTAGAAGCCGCTCCGCCTCCTTGCATTTCCCCATCTCCATGTATACTGTTGCAAGGCAGTGGATTGCTGACAAAGTTTCGGGGTGGGTTGGCCCAAAGTTCTCCTTGCTCTCTTTTGTCACTCGAGAGATGTACTCCTCCGCCTCTTTCAGTCGACCCTGGTGGATATATATCACCCCTAGCCCCTGCGTTGGCTTCATCCAATAACGGTGGACCTCACATATTCCGGTTGACAAAGCCAAGTTTCTGTCGAGAATGTCCTCGGCCTCATTATATCTCCCTTGCTCCCTACAGAGAAACCCCAGGGTTTGCATGGAAGCCAAAGTGTCGGGATGCCTTTCTCCGTTCTTCTCTTTCAAACTATCAAGGGCAAGGCGTTGGAGATCCTCAGCAACTTTCAGCAGCCCCTTATCTAGGTATAATAGGGAGGCTGATAAGAGTGAAGTTATCGCTTTGGGATCTAGGGAGTAAGACCCCTGGTCGTTAGGGAAAACCACTTGTGGGGCTCCATCAAAGTCGTATGGATAGTTTGGCGTAACTTGGTGGATATCACTCAAACTCGTCAGGCTGTTGGAGCTTTCGCCGGAAGTTACTGGGCGTGCATATATGTGTTGAAAGGACTCACTAAGGCTAAGTCTGCCACTTGTTGATTGCAAGAAGGGGTCTAGGTTGGGATCTAGATTAGGATCCATCGGCGCTCCCAACGGGTGCATAGGGTTTTCGATAGTCCCTGACTCAGAGATGGTCCCGGGAGAAGATACAACACATGGAGCAGTATCTCCACCTTCTGAATTGCTAAAACCAGAGCCAGGGCTTATTGGTTGGGAATCTTCGTCAGGTGGGTCGTCGGCAGTACTTTTGGGGGTGGAATAATCCACCCACATCGGGGTTTCTATTCCTACATTTAGTAATGCTTTGGACGAATACTTTGTGGAAATGTTATACCAGGGTTCGTCTCATCCTCTTTATCCCAGTCTTTGAACCTCCTACGTGAGCGCTCGAGTTTTTCCTGGGTGACCTTATGCCCTTTATAAGTGAATCTCGTCTCCTTCCCTTGCCCATGTCTTCGCTTCTGGATCCTAAGCATCGCGCACGCAGCTCCTCTATTGAGGCTCTTCCCAAGATCCCACTTTTTTATCTTTTTTTTGCATTGTGTATCGCTAAACACCAAGAAGTTAGATGCATGCATTCTTTGGCTGCGCGTCGGAGCGCCGGAAGTGGGCCACATACTTCGCGTAAAAGCCATGCTCGGTAGCCATAATCCTCCTCACCTCATCCAAACGGCGGTCATCATTAAAATAGAGTCGTGTGAACATTTCCCGGCGGTCCTCCCACTCGGCCGGAGCAATCTCCCTCATTTTGTAATTTTCCTCCCACGACTTTGTCGCTTTCGACGGCTTCGAAGACGCAGATGTTGAAAGGTCTCGAGAAGCCATCCTCTGCTCTCTGGGTTTTGGTGTTTGCAATTTTGATACAGTTGGTGTCGTTCGTGATCCAGAAGTCAACCCTTCTTGGGGCGATCAAACTTACAAAGCGGGCGCAGACGTCTGAGCTTATATTATCTTGGGTGCGTAGTTCGTCAAAAGTGCCTGTGCCAAGCATTAATATTTTCAAGTTGACCGAAAAAGGAATTCATCACCTGGAGTTGTGGTGGTTTCGCCAGCTGCAGGGTCCTTTTGACATGGTTGATTCCAGACCAATCAGCACGGATCACTATGCCACCCAGTTACGGTTGATACCGGTATCCTCGTTAATGTGCGATCTCGCGCGGCAACCTGCAGGAACAGGATATGTTGCCATTCGGATTGGTGGTATTTTTGGTATTAAAAACACCTAAACGCGAGGCTCATGGGAGAGTAGGAAGCATCGGTGTCAAACCGAACTTTAACCCCGTTTAGAGAGCATCCTAAGCATCCACGAGTGATCTCTGATGACTTTGTATAAAATTGCTTGTATTCCACTCACACCTATCCATTTATCTTATAACGAGTGTAACTATGAGTAAAGTAGGTGGCAAATATCGGGAATCAAGACTGCTGCTGTCGGGGCTGACCCTTCCGATGGTTGCTCGGATGTTAACGATAAATATCCGAATCTTGGAATGTGGTGGCTTTGGGGGCCATTGGAACCCCTTAGGCAGCCTTGAAGAGCATCCGGAACAAACACAAGTTAGGAAAGCCTAGTGGAGGGCTCTTCAATATCTCTACTCCGATACGGCCTGTTCCAGATTCCACGATCGGGGAACGGCCAGGCAGAACACATTACATTAGCTTGAGAGCTCGCTCTGTGCTGTGTTTGAACTACGTCATGCCTCTGCCGCCGCAGCAGGAGACAAACTAGAGGGTGCGCAAGGCACCCTTTTACCCATTCGAGCACAATGGCTTGCATGGTGATTAACAAAGATACATTTGTTTCCAAAGTTCGGTGTGGAGGACTATACTTATGCTCATTTTCCCCTTAGATCCAGAATCACTAGACCCATTGTTGGCTCTAACACCTGGATGAGCTGGTGAAGGGGTACACAATATCCGGGACGGTCCGGGACGATTTAACAAGGAGAAAATGCTCGCAGCAGGAGTTTAGTATCAGGATCGATGGATTGAGCTTTCGCTTACCACAATCTCAGGCTACTCTTTCAACTACCGTAAGGGGGAAAGGTTCGAACAAAGCAAGCCCTGACAGGGGCCTTCGTTCGGGGCTGTCACAAGAATCAAAAATTCTGTAGTGAGGCTGAAATTTCGTGTACAGTACCACACTGACACAAAGACACCCATCCTTTCCGGAGGGTGTAGGCATTCCTTCCAGCGTCTTGGATTATTTGTCTCCGGCAGTGAGCGGGGAGAAGCGCTATCTAAGCTTAGGTGTTAACTAAGTTCTAAGAAACAGGGCTCTGCGGGCCATTTTTTGTTCCGGGGGCTGACCTCGATCCCCCGCTCTAGTTACTAAAAAGGTATAGTCGGATCTCACTTCCAGACTATGACATGTGGCCCTAGCATCGAGATGCCAAACTCTATCGCCCACGCGCAGTGATGGTGGAGAGATTTCTGGGGCTGGGAATGATGCAAATAGATTCGCGGACGTAAAAACCAGGGCACTAAGCAGGCTGAAGCTTAAGCTTAAAACCATTGAGCTGAGGATTGGTACGAGTGCTAACCCCTAACTTTTTTTAAGAGGGGAAACAACCTTTTTTCTTCCCCTCTTGCTATTTGGTTTTTTTCCAAGGCTTCGTCGCAACAGGGATGCTTCTCACAAGAGTGCGCTAACGGATTAGAGCGGGCTATGCGACCACTTTGAAAAAACATATTAGCAATCAGTAAATTCAACGGAAATACTTATTTATTACTGAACCTGTTGTGCATGAGGAAAATTAGGGATTAGTATTTCGGATTATTCATATTATTATAGTGTAAATTGGATGATATAAGGCTTACTAATAGCAAAATGAGGAAGAGTTGCAAGGGTCAGAATAGGAAAGATTACAAATCTCTCAGCTATTTACTTGTTTATTATATAAGATAGTAGGAAAAATGGCAAAATAAATATATTTCCTAATACAGGCAATAGGAAATATTCTTTCAAGTAAAATTGGCTGATATATATTAACTAAGAGAAAAAGGAAAGCTAGATTCTTAGGTTGTAGTTTTGCTCTTGTGTTTTTTTTGTTTTTTTTTACAAAAAAGTAGGTTTTCAGAACTTAAGGTTATACTTAACTAGTATCTAAGTTCTTATAGTTAAAGAATATATTATTTCCTTGTCTATCTACTGTATAAAGTTTTTATTCATTGCAATACTATACTTGTTTATCTCTAATTATCTTAACTTTATCTTTTTCTACATTTTTAACATTGTTTTTCTCAATTTTATTATATAATACTTATTGTGAAGACTATTACTAACTCTATTTGCTTAACCAATATATTCCAGTTGACCATTATCAATAATAGCTTTCCAGTATTTAAATAATATTTTAATATTAGATAGATTTCCTATTATAATAATTTATAAACATACAAGTAGATATTATGATAGTATAATTTTTCATTTTTACTCAATATATTAGCTAAGTATCTTGTAAATGAGAAATATACAGGCCTTCAATTACTCAAAACTAACAAGTTCTAGGTATAGTAACTGTTTATATTAAATAATACTGCATGCTACTAAGAATCAGTTATAATTCCAGCCCATATTATTAGTATATTATACTAGTAGTAACTAGATAAGTATATTTGGTTTTTATTATCTTTACTCTAATAATATATTCAAAATTATAATTTTAAACAAGAGTTATAAACTTCTAGTAAGTAGAAAGAGAGCACTAGATAGAAAGTAATAACTCACAAAATATTAATATAAAATATGGTTTAAAAAAACAGTAACACTTTCAAAATATACTCAACCTATGATCAGTCTATACTACTGCCATAGCTACAAACTTGGAGAACATATTTTCTTTAATTTTATTTATAAATAGTGGAAAAAATATATTCTATCCAACAATATATATAAACTAATAGAGGGAAACTACATATGTGTTATACTGATTTAATATTTTTCAAATTTGATACAGAATTTTCTTCTTTTCTAACACTACCAAAAATTACTATCTTTCCTAACGCTGACTAAAATAGCCCCCTTTGAAGTTTGGAAATCAAGTATTGTTTTAATGCTTGAAATATGCTTCATACTTCTGATAGGAAAGGGTTCAGATTGGCTTTTATAGACCTGTAAACCTTGTTAAACCTTCTCCCGTACTGCATCTTCAAGCTGCCAACCCTTTGTAGGGAAATTTAACCTGCCTCGCCTGCTTGAGTTGTTTTTTGTTTTTCCGAGTGGGTTTCTCTCTGTTCGAGGTCCCTGCATGAGCAGGTGTCATGGAAGATAGCTATATTACCAATCTCTAAATGGGCCGCTTGAGTTAAATACCTCAAACCTCTCCACCAAGACCTATGGTGTAAGCACACCAACTTTGACCTTGGCTGAAAATCTAACAATCCATTCCCGGTTGGGCTTCCGATCTCCACGACTGGGTAGGTCGGATACGGTACGTTAATCTGGATGGAGGAACGGAAAGGGGTGGAAAACCGCGGGGGGCCGGTGGTACCGTACTGTCACACCGAAATCAGCATTGCGGGCTCAGCGGAGGGAGGCTCGCAGAGTTTGTGGGGTGTGCGTGTGTGAGCCGGTATATGTGTCCACTCGAGTATGCGTGTTTTCAAGCATGCGTGCGTACATGTAATTATGACTGGAATATGTGTGTGGGTGCGCGTGATGTTCGAATACTGGCACAGCTCGTCCATGATACGTAGGATGTTGAGAGATAAGATATGATACTGTTCGTCCGTCGTCTGTGATGCCCGCAATTGTAGCGTACGGCGTTCTTTTCGAACACGGCTGTCGGTCAGCCTCGGGGGCTTCCGCCATTACGAAGCGGACCAAAGCCAACGCAACCCATGAAGGCTTCTCTTGCTTTCTTTTGCTTTTCAATATATTTAGTGTAGGAGTAAGGTTGGGCTAGCTTCCTTAAGGGGCATGACAGTAAAGAAAGGGAAAAAAGAAACCGAAGCACGCATTCCAAATCCTTCTGTACTCGAGTATGGAAGGTTGGAATTGAATGACTTTACTGGAAGGAAGATAGGGCAAGGAACTGTGCTTGCACCGTATGGACCTGGCACAAGGCGTGCCATGTACCATAGCTTATTGTAGCTCGAGACATCCCATGGTCCGAGGGGTCGGGAAAGCTGCTGGTCTAAGACAAGATTCCCCGCCTATCGGCTGTCTTACTCGGAAGTATGGGGAGTTAGCTTGACTTTGACAAGCTAATCTGTCAGGGAAATGCTGTGTGGTACAGGTATATAATAGCCTCCGGTGGTGGTAGTAGCAGTGTAACCCCCTCTGAGTATATGTATTGGCTTTCCTTGATTTTGATTCACTCAGGTTACCTACCTCACGTGAAGCCGAACGAGATTAGGTTCCTTGAATCTATGCGAAGCCTTGGAGAAAAGACCAAGATAGCGGCATGATGTAAATTTTGTGCACTTCTTTTTCTCCAATTGATCATGGGGGCGAGTGAGGATGATGATGATATGAAGATGGGGATGGGGAAGGCTGGCCGGTTTGCATTGCGATGCGGAGAGGACTCAACAGTAGGGTGCTCGCCCCAGTGGAAACTGTGTCATAATGTATTTGCATAATTAATGCCGGACGGGTGGATATCTTTGAAGAGTACCGCTATGTGTAAAGTTACCGGTAGCCTGCTCATGGGCTACTGTTTAGGGATATCTACTACAGTGCTCTCCTCCTAAATCTTGCTCTCTCCCTACGAGTATTGTTGTTTTATAAATTATTAATGTTGGGCCGTTAATTCGGATTTCTTGATCTCCACTTTCTGGTCCAACACCCATACGGTACTGTACTCGGCAACATCTGTACGGTACACACATCGTGACGGGGGCTGCACAAGTTGAAAAAAACCAGCATCATACCATACCAAAAACCTCCTAGATTTCCTGCAAACCATCTCCACACATCTGTTGTTACCCTTCCGAGAACAGAACCCCATCCGATATCCCTGCTCAAACTTTCCTCTCCTCCAAAAACACAATCCTTTCCTCAGACATCTTTTTATTTTTTCTCTTGCACAGAAAACGGAAAGAGACTCTCTTTTCCCACCAAGTCTAGCTTGATAAGATCTAATCCTTTTTGTGTTGAACTATGAGCGCTACTCTGCAGGTGCAGGTGTTCGCTGCCAACAATAGCTCGTACCGGGGTAGGAAGCGCGCTCATCGTGCTTGCAATCAATGTAAGAAGAGAAGGGTAAGGTCTTTGGCTTTTCATTCTATTTGGTCTTTGGCTTTTATTCCATTTTTTATATATCCCCGATTGCATGTTCCTGGCCCGAGGCGGTGGTGGGGAGGGCGGAGAATCTCGTCACCAAGATGCCACCCACCCTCCTGATAATGATTGTTGACTTCTTTAAAAGAGAAAATGTCTACCTCCCTTTGAGAATCACGAGAGATGCGCGGGATGTACGAAAGATGAGTTGTGTTGTAGGTTCGTACAATTTTAGACCCTTTCTAATATTTACCTAATTCCTAAGGAGTTGCTAAACTGACGTTTTTTTCCCCTTTCCGTACGCAGCCTAGTTGCGGTGGAGCCATCGCGGGGCGCTAGCTCTGCCCTTGCAGGCCCTCCGGTGAGCGCGGCAGAGGTCGAGAGCGAGAGGTTCACGGATAAACTCGCTGTGTCGTCTGATCCGCAGGAAGCGCAGTCTCGCTTTATAGGAGATCTGTGCCCGGAAGCAGCACTACTTTCGGCAACTCATCCATCTGGGCACTCCTCGTCATCAACCCCAGCCCGGGACAGCAACGACATTGGCGTCTGGGTATCTCAGCCACAAACCGTTTCCCGCCCACGGAAACGCCGTAAGAAGTGTCCAGATTCCGCCGCTCAACCCTCTGCGAGCACGGGGACCGCATTGGGTAACCTCTACAACAGCCTCCTCGAATCCCTCAATGCCTTCTCGCTGCCCCCGCGGTCCAGCCTGGACGCTCTGCTACAACTTTACCTGGAATCCGTGCACCCGCTCTACCCACTCTTGGACGAGCACACAATAAGCCTCTTCCTCACCCCCGATGCAATCCCCCACGTCCTACTGCAAAGTATCTTGCTTGTTGCTTCCCGCCACCCGAGAGCCGCCGACCACCTAGTCCTCCCGCCGACGAATGCTCCGCTCCAGCCCCGGGAATTCGCCTCGACCCTGTACATTCGGATAACGGCGCTGCTGCATGCGGGGCAGGAGAAGGACCGCATACGACTCATTCGTGTGTATGGATTGCTATCGTTGCACTCGGCTGATGGCCCAAACGGCAATGAGGTTGCGAGTATGAATTTGTGCACTGCTATACATCATGCCCATTCTGCCGGGTTGCATCTCAAAAGGAACCGGAACGGTGGGAAGGGCGAGCCGGAGCTCTGGTGGTGTCTCTGGGAGCTGGATAAATTACAGGCGGCGATAAATGGACGCCCTGTCCTGGTGCGTGGGGAGGATACGTCGATTGATTCCCCGGGCCCGGGTGAGGGAACTGCTGTTTTTCACGCGATGGTTAGGCTAGCGGGGTTGCTAGAAGAGGTTATTGCGTTGTATAGACCTAGGCAAGAAGGCGGGGTTCACCAACTGGAGGAAGACTTTCCCTCCCTCGAACAAATCATGGACGGGACAAGTTGTGATGACCAAAGTTTATCAAGTACCTCCCAGCCTATACCCCCTTACCGTCATCCGAAACTAATGAGAGTGGAAAGCAACCCTATTTCTCTTCTACCACGCAATCTCAATCCTCTCCCATAGAACGCCAGGTTCGGGCCCACACTCCCCCTCCCACCACCGCCGCACAAAATCTGCGAAAGCAATCCATGAAACCCTCTCAAACCCTTCCCTTATGGATCTCCTCCCACCAACCTCGATAACACCTTATGCTGCTTCACTATCCCTAACAGCCTTCTACGCTCTCGTCCGGGAAGGCGACAAAACATACCTAAAGGCATATAAAGAAACGGTAAAGATTTTAGAGACCTTATCAGGGCGGTGGTGGTTCGCCGGTGCAATGGCACGCCTGGGCAAGGAAGCCGTTGGACGAAGGGGAAAAGTCGTCGATTGCGCAATCACCCTGTCGAGTCTCCGTGAAGGCGGGGGCGCCACACCAGCTGCCGAAAGACAGCAGACACCCCAACAACAACAGCATCAACAACAACAGCAGCATCAACAACAACAGCATCAACAACAACAGCAGCATCAACAGCAGCATCAACCGCATCAACAACAGCAGGAACAGCAGGAACAGCAGCAGCAGCAAGAGCCCTTGGAGCAAATCCAAATCCCAGTCTCTGGGGTCGACATACCGGACGCGGACAATTTGGCCGCTGGCATGCCGCCAACTACAACTGCTGGAGGACCCATCGACTGTGGGGAATGGGATGCGGACACGGAATGGGGGGGATTCCCGGACCAACTCATGTTTGGCGTCTCGGATCCGGGTAATCCGATCAGCTTTTACGACCTAATGCTTGCCGATGGGGGGTCTATGGAATTTGACAACGGCGGTAGTGGTAGTGAAGGAGTGGGTCTTGGAGGAGGCTTGGGAGTGGGGATGAATATGGGATTTGGGGTGGGGGTTTATAGGGATCAGTGTTTGGCTTAAGTGTTTTTCTTCATCTCATTTTTCCCCTCTGTGGGCGTAGGGGGGATGGTGGGGACAATTGATTGATTGATTGGTGGGAGTTGGGTGCCGGCAGTCTGGGTACAAATTGATCTGTGATATAAAGCCTAACTCACGCACGCTGGAATACGAATATGAATCGTGTATGTTGCGTACCCAATTCACGGCGTGTATCCCCTCCACAATATGATATTATATCTCGTGCGGGTGTCATACTGTACCGCAATTTACTTGATAATACGCTATAAGAACAACCTCATCCTAATATAAGTGTTTAATCGGGCGCGGACAGCAGATAATTACCCTCCACGTATGAATCTGCTCTGTATCCTACAAAATATCATATAATATACAGCGCTGTATACAATACACCTCTCCCCCCCTGTCCTCATCACCCCCTAAACCCTCTCAACTCTTCTGCACTCTTTGCTCTCCCAATACCAACCCTAACTCCGCCGCCGCCGCCGCCGCCACCACCACCACCACCACCAGCGTCAAACTCCCCAGCAACTCTCGTCATGCGAACCAACTCCCTCCCACGTCTGGAACTCAACGCACGCCCTCCATCGCTGGCACTAGTAGCAGTTGGTATCGAAATTACCAGCGCATTCCAGCCAGCGAATCTCTTTCTTCCCGAATTCGCGACGGGCTCTACCCCCTCCCCCTCCCCCTCCTCGTCTGAGGTGCTAAATGTGGAGTGGTCTGGTTGGAGGGTGAAGTAGTCCCCCGCTGTATTGGCGCGCGGGGTAGTTGGAGTTGTGGATGTGGCCGTCTTTGCTCTTCGGTGGTGGTGAGAAGGGTGGTGGGGGGGAAGGGGCAGTTGGTGTTGGTTTATAAACTTGGGACGAATGCCTTCTGTGCCTGTGGTTTGGTGTCTCCGTCTAGGTGGCTTCCTCCCGCTACCATTGTTGCTTGCGCTCACCGGCTTGGTGCTCACGCCTCCGGCATTAAAAGATGTGTAGGCCGCCCCCGCAGCACCAAATCCTCTTGGGGACCTCATCATACATATTCCCCTCGTCCTCCCCCCTCCTCCGCCGGCCCCCACCGCAGCCCCCGCCGCTGCCCCTGTCTTATCACCCCTACCCGGCTCGAACACCACCCTTGCGCGCAAGTCGTGAATCACGCGATCCAGCTCCAGCTCGACAAGGAGGTGATTCCGCACGCGTGTTAGACGTGGCCACGTCGCGCGCTCGCCGCGCTCCATTGCCGTGCGCACGAACTCTGTTGTCGGGTTCTTCAGCATGCGCGGCAGGTCGGCATACGGCGTTTCCGGGAATATATTAATGTCGCCCGAGTACTTTTGGCTCAGCACTGCGCGCAGCTTGGTCATTGACGTGGGGAAGATGCCCAGCTCCGAGAGGATGTTCAGGCGGTGGAGGGTCTCAGTGTGTGCTAGGGCTAGGATTTTTGTGCACCAGGTTGAGGTTGGCTCTGGTGTGGGGGTGGTGGTGGTGAAAGAGGGGGATGGGGAGGAGGGGGGGTCTTTGGCTAGGAAGGGGACCACGTGAGGGTTTACTTGGCTTACGATGAAGTGGTTCACGTTGAACATTTCCGAGAGCCGTGACATGGGGAGGTCGTTGTCCACGCTGCCGTCTATCCAGCGTTGCGGGGATGGGTCCCAGGGTGTTGGAAGGCCGGTTTGCGGGTCTTTTGCTAAAAGTGAGGTGGAGGTGAAGAGGAAGGGCACGGAGCAAGATGCCGCCACGGCCGACCAAATTAGGACGTTCGGGGCTGAGACGTAGTTTAGTAGGCGGGGAAGTTCGTATATGCTTCGCACTAGGTCAATAATTGGATTTGTGCGGGGGCGAGTGAGCGGGTGTGAAAACAAATAAATACCTAGCGCTACTGACGCAAATATTCAATATCCTCCTAGTACGGTTGTACGCTTCTTGAAAGGTGATATCCCCCAATAACTCCCGCATCACCCGCGTGAGGTACTTAATGTCGATCCAGGCACCGATCTTCAAGAACCTCGTCACCCGCTGGAGTACACTCTCCGGCTTCTTTCCGTCCTCGAAAACGTCTAGATTCCCATATGGGAATTCCTCTAATATGGTGGGTATCTCATCATCCGTGCGTGTGCATAGCACCGCCGCTACTATCGACCCCGCCGAGGCTCCGGATATGATTCTAGGCAGGAGGGATTGCTCTAGTAGTGCCTTGAGCACGCCTACATGGTTCATGCCAAATGTTGCGCCGCCGGACAGGAGCAGTGCTGTGCGGCCGAAGGCCTGGCGAGTCTTTAGCAGCGAGTCCAAGATCTCGCGACTTGATGGTGCGCCGAGTGTTGGTGGAATTGCTAGTAGTGCGTTTAGTGTTAGCACACAGGAGTTGATGTATTCTTCTATTAACCGCTTTGTTCCGGTGTGGGAGTGTTTGTATAACTTTTTTTTTGCAAAGCACCACACAAGTCAGTAACTCCGGGCATAGGAGAGCAAAAGGAGGGGAAGGAGGGCTTTACACGGATATTCCCCATATCTCCCAGATTCCGTGAGAGCGTCGTGCGGATCAGGAACAGCATCCTGTTGACGTCGCATGATATCCGTGCCTCGTCGAGCTGCTTCAGACGTGCTGCTACAAGGGCGTAATCATAATCAGGTGACTCGACTTCGGACTTCCATGTTTGATTGCCCTCCAGAACGTCGAGTTCTTGTGCGGCCTTGTGCCAGTCAGCGTATGTCGCTGCCTATCCATAATTAGTCACTGAATCCCATCGCAGAAATGGTGAACATAGGAGGGGGATGAACATTTTTAAATCTAGCACTAGCAAGCTGGTGCCGCTTCATATTCTCGTCCAGCACAAATGCGGATGAAAGCAGCGACGCTGGGTCCTGCAGGACTTTTAGTATCGGCGTGATGATGCTCCCGCTGGTACTAGTTGGAATGTCCTCCGAGGTGAGGTATCTGCGCAGATGTATGAACGACATGCTGATCTTTGGAGGGCGAGGACGTTCATCAAGGACTTCCGTAACGTAGTTGTAGACGGAGGTGAGGTGAAAGGGAGGGGCGTTGCGTGAAGTAATATTACTGTGGTCCCTTGGGCTGTGCTCCAGTACAAGTATGCTTGAGGAATGTAAGGAGTGTGTAACTGTAGATTGTGGGGAGGGGGGGATGGTGGAAGTGGCGGACTTAAAAGTAGAAAGGATCTAATTGCCTCACTGGTTCTACTGTACCAGACCCTAAGCCGCCGCACTGGACATACGGTACCGCGCCCCCCCTCCATATCCTCCCTCCCTTCCTCCTACCACCAACTGCACCTTCTTCCTCCCCCGATGGACCATCTTACACACACCGCCACTCAACAACTACCCCGCAAATCAATGGAATCCCAGATCGTCTGTTCTCCTCCAGTGATTGTCAAGTGATAGGACCCTTCGTCATGTGGGATATCGACATTAGACTACCATTGGAAATGAAGTTAGCCTTGCATGAATGCGACAGGAGAAGGGTCGGACCCATGCGATTGGTTGGTTAGTTTGGTTGACATGACCAAGCCCGGGATCTATCCGACGCCGGGGAAAGTTCCTGATTTTCCTTTTCTTTTCTTCTTCCCTTTCTGCTGACTGGACCTGAGGAAGGGGCTTGAAGGGAACCCACTGGGACCGGGAAGGGAAGTACACTTAGGGTAGAGTATATTTGATTCCTTTACACAACTCGCACGATATTCGATTCTTGCCACAGAGGGGGGATCAAGGTTTACCAGTATGATGCCGGACAATGCCAATCAACACCTTAGCGAACCCCAAATACGACCAACTTCAAACTCTTCTAAGTCAACAACAACAACTCAAAAGCTCAAAAGCTTCTGTAAAAGTCTTTATTTGATGGTTGTCTAAAGAATTACAGAGGGGTTTAAGGAAATATGAACTTCCTGCTGTGCTAGAGCAGTTCAAAGATTTCCATTTTTTGGTGGGAGAGGTGCCAAATTAACACACCCTAAAATTACTGTATCAGGTAATATCTTGGCGGTACCATGCCTAATGCGGCAATAATTATCGCCGATCATTTCACTGGGTGAGATAACCGAACTCAATTAGGAAGGTTGTTGGCGCTTAGTAAGCGACGGCGAATTAACACAGGTGTCGATAGGCAGTGTCCGGCACTATACCGGTATTCTCCTTTGTTGATTTCATCCTTCCTTCCATCTCCACAATTCTCATGGAATTCGTTTGTTGTCCCATTTTCACATGCAAACTTCGTCACCCGACCACAAAAACCCCAGCTCAAGCCAAACCGCAGGCCCAAGAAAACCCTTACGCAGAGATCGCTCGCTGGCTGTTCCTGCACCCATGATACCAGTACGTTACACCCGGGTGCTGGACTTTTGCCCACCCACCAAAAGGAAGGAAAAAGGAAAAAGGAAAAATGGGGGGGAAAGAAACCGGAAGGACACCCCCCATTATCGGAGGAATGGAAGTTTTTTTCTCTTCCTTTCTTTTTTTGGGGATAATACCGTACCCTACGGTATTTTGCTCTTCCATGAACTGTGGATTCCCTAACCCGGGCGTGGCCCAGCGACTCTGGCTTCTCAAAACTCATGGAATATCGATCATTTTCTATGGAAAATTCGCTTGGTCACAGCATAGAGTTGCCATGCGTGGAAGGTAGGATAAGCGCATATTGTCACTCCGTGAGATCATACAGTAAGCTAGACTACTCGTACTCGTACTCGAGTACAGCACATTGATATTTTGGCCCTGTTCTCTTGATGCTAGTGGGAGGGGCTATTGGAATAATACGGCCCGGTAAGGCGGATTGCAGTACTAATGTCTTGATCCGGGGCGTTGTTTTGGCGGGGCAAGTGTGGCTGACCGGCGTAAGCTTCGTGAGGTGGGTGGGCCAATATCATAATCTCGCGATGCCATGCTGTCGGTTGTGGGTTTCATACCGTTGAAGAGTAGACATTAAACTATCATAAAAGCTCACTTTAAGTATCGATACAGCACTAGCTGGGATCCGGCTCGTTATCCATCCATCCCATCCAACAAGAACCATCATGAAAGCATCACAAAACCCGCAACTCCGGTGCATAAAACCCCACAACACCACCCACCACCCAATAAATAACCTAATAGAACTTCTACCCCCTCACCCACTCCTCCACCTGACCAACCAAAACCTCCATAACCCCCTCCTCACGCCAAAAGTGTCCCGCACCCCCCACTTCGACACCCCTCCACCTCTCGCCCTCCATCTTCTCCCTCCACTTTCTATACTTCCGAATACCCGTGAACGTATCCCCATCTCCATAAACCGCCAACACTCTAGCACCCGCAGCTTCAATACCCCTCTCCTCTTCGTCCACGCTTCCACGGCCAAGGCCCCATGCCTTCATCCCTGCGAAACCCATCATAAAACTACTTATAGGCGGGAGCAAGGGGGATACGAGTAGATATCGAGCAGTGACCTTCCACTTCTTGTCGACACCATGGTGCACTTGCTCGCATTCTAGTTTTCTGTTCTCCTCCTGCTGGAGGGCAGCGTGAACAGCAGCACGATTGAAAGTTCCGCTGTAGGAGGTTCGGGTGCTGGAGTGTGTGTCTAGCCACCTGCGGGCACTTTCTTTCGCCGTAAGAAGTGCCTTAGCGAATGCGGGCGTGGAGGGGGGCGGCGCCTCCAGCAATTTTAGAATGTCCGGAACTGGGGGCGTTAGACTAGCGATTAGCGACCCGTAGGAGTATCCGCCTATTAGTAGTTCCATTTTTTCCACCTCTCCCTCCTCAGACTTCTCCGCCACCTCTTCCTTCCCCTCCGGAGGCGCACGCAATGGGGACGCTGGTACAGTAAGTCTTGGTGAAGAGACCCTTATGGGAATCACTGGCGGTGGTAATGACTGCACGTATGCCGAACACCAGACTACGACCGAGACGAAATCTTTAACTTCGAGTTTTCCCGTCCATGACGTTCGTCCTTTCCCGTGTGCTCCTCTGTAATAGCCAACTATTAGCCACATGTCCCCCTGTCTGCCTTAACCTCTTTCATCCAAAGTGTCTTTGTTTTCTTTTTGTTTTTCTAAGTCGTACCGAAAATTGAAGGTAGAAACTACCCAACCTGCTCTCAATAGAGTTTTTACAACCTCTAGCACTATGTGGTCGTCGTAGCTCCCGCCCAGCGGCGCGTATGGATGTCCGATTATGGCTAACTTTCGGTCCCAGTGTTGGGTCACTGGGGCAGTGTAGCTTGGGGGTAAGTAGACTCTTGCGTCGAGGAGGTGGGCGTCGAGGTAGGAGGGTATTTGCAGGTTGAGGGAGGGAGTCGGCATTATGGTGGATTTGCCATGTGTGTGTGTGCCGGGGCAAGAAAGGGTGGGAGTAATAGACTGTAGAGGTTCAATATCGTAGATTTCGGGTCGTGGTACAGTATCGTGTGTGATGTTCTTCCGCTGGATGGGTGTTGTGTTCGTCAAGTTCGGTTGCAAGTGGAAGTGAGTTTGTGGTCGGGGGTTGCAGGGAACGGACAAGCTTATCACCTAACCCTAACCCTGCTCATGCACTGATTGTACTCGTAATTTTCTGACGTTTGCAAACACAACTGCTATTGCATACCGCCAAAAATTGACCGGAGCCTCAAGATTTTGGCGGTATGCAATAGCAGTCGTGTTTGCAAACGTCAGAAAATTACGAGTAAAGTATGATAAGTTACTGGCGTTGGTTTTCTTTTTCCAGACCAGGCAGAGGTTGCTGAGGTTATCTTATCCGATAGGTGTGTTTTCGCACTTGTATCATACAAGATTGTCAAAGCGCCGAGGGGGGTGATCTCTGATATCCTCTGCCTGATACTTGTTCAAACCTCATCTTCTTCAACCTCTCTTCCTCCAACCTGAGCCAGTGCTTGCCATAGGCCGGGCTGGGCCGGCCCACCACAAGCCCAGCCTGGCCCAGGCCCCATGGTAGCTAAAATACAGCCTTTCCAGGGGCCAGGGCTCCATAAGTTGAGCTGGGCTTAATTCTATATAATGTACCATAGCTAGAATATACCTCTACTACATTAGATCTTAAAGAGCAGCAGAGCACTATAATCTTACCTAATTCTTACACAGCATTCCCACAGACCTAGCAAACTGCTAAACTGAACCAAAACGACTCTAGGCCGAGCCCAAACCCGAATGAACCAAGCTGGAGCCCATCCGGCCCGACACGCCCTCATGAGTATGATATATTGAAGTTAGCTCGGGCTACCCAAAAAGTCTAAACTTTTAATTTAAAAGGTGTTTGGTTGTGCTCTGGAACCAACAAGGGTTGTATTGATCAGAAGGTATGATATTAATAGGAACAACTGTGAACATGAACGAGAAAAAGCCCGCGGCGCTGGGAAACACCAGTCAGAGCGATAACGAAGCAATGGGGTAGCTGATGAGCGTCACACATAGCTTGTACTGCCAAGTCTGTATATGGGTAATAGAAGGGTGTTGCGGGTAGAATTATTATTGGCCATCATAATCCCGTTCGGGGGAATAATATCCATCCTTCACGCTGGAGGTCTCGTGAGCGAGTAAACTACGGTAGGTCGGTAGAGAGGATTCTTTGGCTTGTAGTGCATCAATTGGTTGCTGTCGGAGGTCCGGAGAAGAGGCCGGGGGCTCTACAATAAAGAGTAATGGGGCCGATTGATGAAAGAAAGAAAGAGAGAGAGAGAGAGAGAGCTGCTATCTTGCTTTTTCGTTAATAGACACGCCTGTGACTGCCCCACTTGTAACAATCTGTAGCATGAATATGCACCAACATGAATCTTGCTATTTCTTAGATCCTTATCCCCTAAGCGTCCTGGCAACTGGCCTAACACATCCGGACTATTTAAGTATGATAATACTTCTTATAGCGGCTGTCGGAATTCTGGTGCACAAGGAAGAGAGCGAGGCGAAAGTAAAGACGGGTCGACTGAAAGAACAAATGTGGTTTGTAGAGGAAAGACAAGAGAAGAATTGACCGATATCTCTTATACATTGATACTTGGGTACCGGCGCAGGGTATTTATACCTATAATATGTATCTATACACAGGGCCAACTAGTATCTAAGTTCCACTGGCACTATTGCCCGCCATAAATACTTTCGTCACATTGAAGCCATTTTTCCAACAGCGGCGAAAGTAGCCTGCGCGAGTGATTGTGGGTGATTCTCTTCCTAGCAACAGGAATTTAAGGCCTGAATTGGCTTTACCACGGGGTAGAAATCTGCCCTTCCAAAGGACGGACTCTCTGGATGCATGGGATCACCGGTACTGTTTATCTATTGATAACTCTCTATGCAGGCTTATTGTCCAAACTAGAGTTATTGATGGCTGGTATATCAATCATAATTAAGAAATTGGGAGGTGACCAAGAACCGACGATATGAATAGATAAGGTATAAGGTTATGGGGAAACTCCGGCAGAGTAGTGAGATTAAATCACAGGCTAGATTCCGTTGACCCCAGTATGGATGGCGGAGTTATATGGGAAGTTTGGAAATTTGGTACTTGGGGCTTGGTTATCGTGGTCCCCGTGTGCACGATTTTTCTGTGACACTATAGGTATAAGGTAGATGGAAGGGGAAGGGCCTAGGAGCATATATGTTTCATGTAAATTGCTTACAGTACAAGAATGCAGCATCAGCTACCTGTAGCATGAATAAAACCCTGCGTCCCCCCTGCTCCGGGGGGAAAGCCATCGCGGTGAGTCTCTCTTGTATCAGACTAACTGGATGTCCAAAACAAAGGAAAGGCAAATCCTTATCTTGAGAGATTGTGAAGTGTGCCACCGTGCTCGAACCTCCTCTCTACTATCTAGTGCACAGTGGTATAGCCTTTGGTAAAGTTCGTGATCACAGATCTCTCCCCCGGCATATCCTCTACTTGTACCTCTCGTATCCTGCACCCTTTAGTCATATATATAGCCACAACGCCCTCTATCGTCTAATAATTAGCTTGGTGGGCTGATTGTGTGTAAGATTAGGTTAGTTCTCGGACTGCTCTTCCTCGTTTATCTCAATGCAGTCGAATGAGCCAAATTCTACGGGCTCTCGTAGCATCGGATGTATCCTATCGTTTCGGTGGTCTTTCACCCGAGGATTGCAGAAGGTATTCGGTGGGAAGAAAAATAAGGGTGCGAGTACCCTTTCGAGCATGGCTGTTATTATGTAGATTGAAGGTTTCTGGAAACCGGAAGGATTGCATCGGTAGTGCTAGCTAGGGCCGGAGCTAGAGGAGCGCCAGAGGCGTTACAATTACAAGCTTGTGGGGGTGGGTGTATGGCGCTACCGCACCGGCTGAGGAATGTAGTCACAAGGAATCACTCGATAATACTTTCAGCGAGTTGCCCACCAGATCTGGGATTTGCAGAGTACTGTTCCACGGCTCGAAGGGGTTCGTTGTAGGTGGCGAGACCCCCAGTTCACGATCTGATTTCGCTGCTGGTTTGACAAAATCCATAGACGAGGTATCATACCACCCATAATACTACGCAGAGAAAGATAGGGTTTCTAGAATTCCATTATACGCGATGCTGGTGGTTTGAAAATTTTTTCAACGCTAGCGCTTGCATCTTTTTGCTCTATCGGGCCAGAAGCTATCTAGCACTAACTACCTCTAGACCCTGACTACCTCTAGAGCCGGCACTAGTACTACGGTTCACCCCTCCGGTTCGCGATTCATGATCTACCAATCTCCTGTTTCAACGCCGTTGAACTGGCGTGGTGAGACTCCCGATCGTGGGAAGGGGCAAATTACTATACGAAATGAGAAACAAGAAGGCAGATGTTTTCCGTGAGCCTTTGCCCCTTGTCAAGAAGAATGCGAAACATGAGGGAACTCTTCTATGAACGAAAACGACAAGAAAAATTACGTAAAGAAAATCTAGAGGCGGAATACTAGAAGAAATACTGGTAGGCTAGACACCACTAGTGAGGTCGCCGAGTGCGCAATAGATAGCGGCGGGTTTCTTAGCTTCGAGCAGGTATTGATCACTGTTTTCACTGGGAATGACAAGATAGTGGTTCGATGCCATTGTGTTCGGTGGAGTATCAGCGGTGGGGGGAGTATGGGTTAGACTGCGGGCGAGACAGAATCCTGAAGGGGTTCGTGCATCACATGTGCTCAGCCTACTACACAGGTAGGATAGGAAAGAGGGCGAAAAAATATTTGAGAGCTTCCTGATAAGTTAATTTCTACATTTTCAGAACAAAATGGTGGCTCCAATGGGTCAATTAGGTTCCTGTATGGCGTATGGATCAGCAAGCTGGGGTTCTGAGCAATTCGTTACCTTGGTGAGATTAAATGTGATTTAGTACCGGTATGTTCTTTAGCGGTCTGATTATATCGTACGGGTACCGAGGATAGAACACCAGCCCTATTGTTCCACTCGAACATTGATACGAATTACAACGGAGTCTCAAAGGGCGACTGAGCTCCCGGTTGGTCTGCTAGTGCCTGCTTTGGGAATCTTTTTTTCCCAACCGGCCGAGTAGGAGGTAAGGGTTAGGCATCTAGGGAACCAAGTAAGTTGAGACGCCCGTGGCCAAAAGCGGTTTGACAGGATTACTCTGATTGGTGTAATTACCGTGGCAGGGGATCTAGTGGGGGTCCGTAGGGTCGCAAGTGGTGAGCCGGTAACTCCTTGCGCTGGTTATGCTACAAGGGGTGGTTGGTAGCCCTTGTGTGTTCTGTAGAGGGACAATAAGCTCTGAAGACAACGAGAGCAATTTACTCTCAGAGTTGAGGTTTTGTGATCATTGCGGGATTTTGGTTAACTTTTCGAGCATGGCTAGTGAAATCAATTATTACAGTTCTCTCTGGGATCGGTATAGGAACTTTTTAAATAGTACTTATTCTTTACATCTGACTCAACATCTAGGCCATTCCCGCAGGGTGCAAAGATCGTCCAGGTTCGTAGGCTTAACTCGTAGTACTCCAAACAGTTCGAGAGTAGGAAATTTCGACCCAATATATACTTAGGGCTCCATAAATGGCAGAGTACGCCCTTGGACAATGCCCAACGTCCATTGAAGTAATGTCTCCTCCAGTTATGACACTCTAGATGTTAGGATGGTAGATGTGCCCTCGGGAAAGCTTCTACTGCTCAGGGGCATTAAGCACGCGAAGCTCTAAATCTCAACGAAACTTATCACAGGCCACTTAGCATATACGGCCATCCCAGTTCCTTTAGATCTAGAGTACGCACTTAACGGACATCGCAAAAACTTTTGAAGTCAACTACCATATTATCAGCGGAAGTCAGTCGGTTGGCCCACGATAGGCTTAATTTGAAGGCCAACGGTATTGCAAATACAAGTTAACGAGATCCCACACATCCACAAGGCTAAATTCAAGCTGTGCTATGAAAACGTTAATATTTCTCAGGAACTTTAATTTCTGGATCTTGTGATCACAAGATTGGTCGGGGGGGGGGGGTTCAAGAATATTTATGGTATGGTTTTTCATCTCAAAGACGAATTGAGGTCTAGAGGTTCCCTAATTAAATAAATACGATTGAAATAGCTATAGGCTTGATCACGTATAAGGTCAACCCCCCCTGTATAGGGTACAGTATACAGCCCTCTCCTCGCCCCCACTCCAGCAGTTGTGTATTCAGTGGTACTGTACTTCTTAAAAAGGCTTTAGAGCAATGTCACACCAGTCAAACTGTGATACTAATGTTCAAAAAGGCCATTACTTGACATAGCCATAACATGCAATCATCCTTAATTGCTTAAGGTCTATTGCAATCTAGAGCTCATCGCGTTCCTAGTTCACACAACATACTGACCTGCGTCTCTGCTGTCTCCGGAGGTATGTTGGTTGGAGGTTGTGGTATATCTCTGACTTAGGCACGGCCCTGGGGTGGTATGATTGCGGCTTCTCGCTCTTGTGGATGGCTGTTAATGTAGTACTCATGCTCTTAAGATTCCCCTCGCAGGTTGATCAAAATGTGAGTTTGTAATCTCATGGGTAATGGTACGCATTCAGGGGTAAATCTTGGAAGAGTGGTCATAGTGGTATACAACATGGGGATCATGCATTAGGCCCCCGATGGTTGAAAAGCTATCTATCTGGACTTTACTGCACATTTAACAATGCTTACCATATTGGTAACAGTAACCCCACCCCTCGGAATCCATAATATAATCGGTAACTTAAGACTCAACCACCGAGTGACAACCGATGCATCTACCCGCCCTCCTTCCGCTGACATCCTCCTAGCATCCCGAGTCTAACACCTTTCTAATTCGACCGCAGCAGTATAAAACGTATCCCCCACCATTCGTGCCCCCCCCCTCACGCACAAATCCTCTGTAATGCCGATTTTGTATCATGGGAACCCATGGACTCACTATAAACAGCGAAAATACCTACCAAGTTCCAACCCCATTAGGGGCTTAGGATAAGACGGCGCCCTTACAGAATCTATAGCACAATGCTGACAGAAAGGGGCGCCCAGCGCAGTGCAGTAATTGCATCACGCGGATTCTCAAGACGCAGGTTCCCGTCCTGTGGGTGAGCGGATTCTGATTCAACCATTTTGAGTTGTTTTACTTACGGGAAGGCTAATTTATTTACGACACGATATACCCGCCCCCCACTCCGTCCGCACAGACTGTGGAGTCTAGGTGAGGGATCGCTTGAGACCCCCCCCCCTAGGGAGACCAGTTATGCAAGTACGATGTGGGCAGCATGGCTGAATTTGCAATCATCATGAAACGTCACTCGGAGGGAAAGATTTAAAACATGAGGTTTTGGACCACACGCCGGCCTCACGGTTAGGGCATCAGCCCGGGATGGAGGGGTGGATCCAGGGCGTTGCGCCGGTGATCAGCCTCGGATTTTCGGGATTTTTGGAGGTGTACATGCGTGTGCGCATATGTCGTACACTTAGTGCTTAATAGATTGCTATATAGGATTCACGAGCAAGGGATAAAGAGGGGGACTAGAGGGTGTAGTGAGATAGAGGACGATTTGCGAAACTGAGTAGGGTCTTTGAGATATATACCGAGGTTTTTGAGATTTAGTGAGTGGCTTAGATCCCTAGGTTCAACATCTGGTGACCGATTTCCGCTTGTGGTGATCATGAGCATTCTCGCTCTTATTGGCTAGCTTTGCGCCTTCTTCCTACTCGCCTAAAATATCTATCCTTATCTCTAACAACAGAGAGCAAACAAGTGCCATGACAGGAAGCCAGTGGCCAAGGTGTAGGGACAGTGCCATATGACATATCAAGCATATCAGAGCCGAGGGCGGCTTGTCCCCAATAGAGTCTGGTATTTGTTTTGTGAGAAAAACAGAGTGATTTGCCTTCCGGGCGAAGTCGTCTCCAGAAAGAAGACAAAATGGATGATGTTGTCTCCCGTCTTTCACGACCACAGGCGCTGATCACATGTACTAGTAGATCCTGGCCGGGCTATTGCCTTGATAGTTTTGATTCCTTGGGGGCGCAGGAATTATATGATCTGGCTGATTGTCCCTGATTGGTATGAAGGACTCATAGGTCAGTATTTTCACTGAAACCCCGGTTGCACGGCTCCGGAACGTACATCCTAGGCAGAGGGTGGTAGACAAAGTGCAAGCTGTTTGAGTAATTAGTCGGATTTTGCCGTGTCCAGTAGATGCTTTGGGCTGGCATATCCACTTATCACAGGGTTGAAGTGTTGTCACATACTAGTACAGTGCCGTGCGGCAAATTGGTACTGAATTGAACTGAAGCCTTCTATAGACGGCATCAGACTCGTATAACATACAGCGGATTTCAATGCGCCCCGCCCCGTTGCTGATGCCCAATCCTGTAAAGCAGGAGGCTGGTTAGAAATTGGAGGCATTGCTCCCCGATGCATCTTCCGCTGGGAAGCGTCGGAGAACTGTGCCGGACTTCGGCGGTAACCAAATGGCCTGGTGAGATGTCGAAAAGCAAACAAAAGAGATACAAGAACCACGTCAACCCGCTTCCGATCCCGATAACGCATGCGATCCATAGGCAGCATTATGGGTAGTTTAGATTGCTGGCCAATTTGAAATTGTGAGCGGATCAATGCGGTGAGCAATGCATTGATACTCTACCTGATGCCCAGATGGCGCGGCAATGCGCCCTTGGGTTGAAATGTCGACGGAGTGAGATGATTGGGTCGACTGTTTCAAGAGTTACATGGAACGTATATCAGTCATTCCATGAAATTCATGCTCTCGAACGTCGGGCATCTGAATGCATCGCGTTTTGATCATTCTACATACGAGTCAGGGGCTATTGGTCAAATGCGGTGAAAAATATGGCTGGCTGACATAGTGTATTATTTTCTCTGGTGTAGCCTGCGGAGAGATGTTGTCAATATTTTCTTTTCTTTTTCCTTTTCGCTTCGGAAACTCTTAGCGGAGCGGTGTCCACAGGGGGACGAATTGCACTCGCTGTCTCTGTCCCCAGGTTGGACGAGAGTTGAGGACTAGAGCTGAGATTCGAGATCGTTCCATACATGCATTTTTCATTTCCCTACTATTCCTGCTGATGCAGTTTTGGTTGTTTATGATTATTGTTTTTTCCTTCTCTTTTCATGGTTCATCCAAAAGTCTACCGCATACTTCCGGCCGTCCACTCCTAGCCTCTTCCTTCGACATTTAGTCCTTACTCTACTTTATTTTTTCTCCATTTGATGTGTGTTTGTTTTCCTCATACCTTCACTGGACCAGCCTCCCATCTTTTTTCCAAGGGTGTTTGTTGTCCTTTTTCATGCTAGAGCTGCAGAAACAGAAGTTTAAGCCGGCGTCTATGCCATGATTTAGTTTATAATGCGTATACAGATATATACACATTATGAGGAGGGTGTCTCGACTGTCGTGTTAGACGCAACATTGGGGGAAAGCACGTACGATCCTGTTGTGATACATGCTGATAATGATGGCGCAGCGGGGGAAAGGCGAAAGAGAATTCTCCGGTTGAGCAAACTTCGAGAATGGGCGTGAGCAAGCCCTGGCTCGAGGGTGGGAGTGTGGGAGTATGGGAGTGCTATTTTTTTTTCCTTCAGAGGTTGGGTGGGTGGGGTGGGAGATGAATTAATTGGGTTGGTCGGTCGGATTTAGCTGGGGAACGACATGTCAGCGTGGGGTGTTTCAGAATCCTCAGGAAACTTAGCGACGTTAAACTGAACGACACCTCATCCTCTCATCCACGAGAACAATACGGCCGGTGGAGGAGTTAGTATGGGCGCCGTGCGGTATTCAGGCTTTCTACACTTCCGCCTTATGAGTTTCCCCTGTTCTTGGGTCTCCGCACGGCGAGAGTGAGACACACAGAGCAAAAACAAGCAAACAAGCAAACAGAAAAGAAAGACAGCCTCAAAAAGACAAAGGCAAGGCCAAGGGAGCTTCCAGGGGACTTTTATCTGAAATGAAAAACAGCATAATGTCGATAGCTCTAATGGGTGGTCTATCCGTCATGATCTGTGCAGGGATCCCCAGGGACTATCTCCTGACGTTTGTCATGCAGTAACTCCAATGACGATAGGCCCCCGATATATCCCTCCAGGAGTGAATATTCGAATTCGACATTTTCTCTAGCCCTACCATACGAGTACATCCAGCACTGTCAATGTCGGACAGTTCCTGTACCATACAAAATCGGAAAACTGGGGGGTGCCGTCTTGGTCTTGGGCGACAACAAAAACCCCACGCGGAATAAATAATCCTTCCCGCAGATCATTTGCACTTAACCAGAAACTTGGGGTTCTCCCATGGGAGTTCCCTCGGAATACCGTAAGAGCTGGAATAATCGAGAATCTCGCTAGAACGTTGGAGTTGCCTCCGCTAGTAAGGTCTGTTGTATTTTTTTTCTGTTCGTCTCAACTGAAAGAGAATCTTCTCGCTATATTCTTTCCCCTTATCCTAAATTCTAGGCATCCCAGGGTCAAGTCATTCTCAATTATTCTAGTTCCTACGATACGGTATAGTATGGTAGGTTGCTCGAGTATTGTTTCTCAACCCTGGATAGGTGTGGTATTGACATATCAAAAACTGCATATGCGTAGTGATCTGGAGTCTGCAAGCTATCATTCTTGCATATTCGAAGGCATCAATGTCTTTTCTACCACTGCTGTTACTGCTACAACTCCTATTCGCTCCTGCTGAACGGGGTCGTCATCGGCACCATCACCTCCACAATCAATCAGAGAGAGGATAAGCAGAAGGAGGTGGAGAAGAGGGGGGGGGACAAAAACAGCACACGAATCATTATTTGATTCCGTTATTCCCGCATTGACAGGGCTGGCCGGCGGGCTGGCAGCCTAGCTGGCTAACCAGCCACACCCACCAACCATTGCTAAGCTCCAGCTAGCCACCAACAACGCAACACCCCCCAACTCAACTCCAATTGCCCTCCCCGCTCTCCCATTTCCTTGCATCTCAGCCATTTCCAAGTCTTCTGGGGGGTTGCGTCAAGCTACGTTTGAGACATCTCAAAGCCACAGGAACGGGATGCAAAACAAAGCTACGGCGATCTAAGGAACTAAAGTCATATTTTGAATCCTTTGGATGGTGTCCCGCAATGCAAACGTGCTTCATGTCGTACAAAGAATACTTTGTGCCATACTCCAAACGGAAGAGTCTATCGTGGGTCTTGGGGTGTTTCCCGTCCACATTTACAAGATTCTTCTTGTTCGAGCCTCCAACGACAGTTCGTCAGCATTGCCTTTCTCCCCTCACCACCTTTATTCAGAATCCTTACTCCCTCTTCCATGTTTTCAGAGTCCCATATATGTTAGACCAATTCCGTACTGTACCTAATTGCATCTAGAAAGTGTTTTGTTTTACTTTACTTCATCTTATCGTTTTGTTAGTTTTATTTGGGGGAGGGTTTATCGTTTTTCATCAATGTCGATTGAGCTTTTCTTTTTTTACCTTTATTTTTTAACCCCACATAGCGGGTGATGGTGATGATGGGCTGTCTTTTTGCGTTCGTCGCGGGACCTTTTCCCCTTTTTGACTTCCCCTGATCATTTTGAATTACCCACTCGCTCCACACCTTGTTATTTTGAACTCCCATATGCTGCCGCTATCTACTGTATGTAGGGCATTGTTGGCTGGATCTGAAAATACCCTAGACCACGGATTGCTCTGTTTGGAACAAGCTGTGGTCCAGTGGAATGTTGTGTTGTTCGCCCCCTTTCAATGCCTCACCATCCCCCATCATCATCGTCATCACCTATCATCTCCACACCTCATCACCCTTAATTTCTTCCCACCTGAATTGAATTGGTAGCTGACTGTCTTCTCCTACCAGCAGTCATTCGGAAAACGCAAAGATATATCAGGAAAGCTTGGTGAAGGACCAATCTTTGTTCATACGGGCCTCCTCAATTTTGTCAGGCGGTCAAAAATACAGATTGAAAATTCGGCTTCTCATATTTTGATGGTGATGAAGCCCCGGGATCTTGGCCGATGCAACCGATCGCAAAAATTGTTCCCAAATTGGTGGGGGTTACGGGTTATTTATGAGGTCCATGTACACGAGACACTGAGGGATTTTTTTTATCGTGCTGTGTGCTGCAAGATTCCTAAGAGTGCTTGGGGTCTCCCAAAATAAAGCCGAGTGTCGCGTCA
>Ga0307509_10000775_pt1 | contig 54656 bp, 47 predicted proteins | sample 10_EM_MG_FD_202245 | JGI IMG/M metagenome (GOLD analysis project Ga0307509, IMG submission 202245) | Populus trichocarpa ectomycorrhiza microbial communities from riparian zone in the Pacific Northwest, United States - 10_EM | ecosystem: Host-associated > Plants > Roots > Unclassified | place... | reverse complement strand
GAGCGGGGGAGTGAGGCCTAAAACTGCTCGACACAAGTGTGCCAAGCTCACGGGCGGCATCATAACATATCACTCGCTTTCTGAGGCACTTGGCCAGAGGGCGGATTTTGGTTGTCCGGCACCATACCTTATTCAATTAACTGCCGTATAAGTTACCGATAGCGGCGGACCTTAGCCAAGATCGGGGATGTGTAATGATAGGAGGGACCGATCTTGGCGCTTTTTTTTGGAGCTAGGAAAGGGTCAGGAGGACTACTCCCGGCGCTAGAAGTAGGTTCCCCGAGAGCTTCCCCTCAGTGGCCAGTAGTCTTTCCTTTTGCAATGGTGGTTTTTAGCCGTTGTTTTCTGGCGGCATGGGGGTGTGCCCAGGTCTTGACGCGGCACTAGCTTAGGAAATCTAGTACTAAAATGGTTGTCTAGTGGGGGAGTGTCCTGTTACCCTAGTCTAGTGGTTAGATGTTGTGTTTTAGGATAGTTTATGGTCGGGGGGGCCTTTAAGCGGAGTATTTCCAACTAGAAAAATGCCCGACTTAAAACTGCTAGGGCTCCTCAAAAACAGCTTTTAGTTTTGTGTTCTCTCTATTTTTTGGTAAGTGACAAGCTGGGGCTTTGGAAAATAGAAAGAGGGTTTAGATATAATTTTATCAACTCTTGGGCTAACAGAGGGTGAAGTTTGGGGGGTTGCCAACCAATTTCACATCCGCATCATTCGCTGTTCAAACTACCGGGAGAGCCAAATTAGCTGACGGTTAACTGTATTAATGTACCTGCCACAGTATATAGTCTCGGTGGCTTATCAAGTGGCTCTATTATCGAATTGACCTCAAGATGAATCAGATTTATGAGGGCGGGAAAAGCGAGTCTACTATGCCTCCTCCATCGTAGAACTCACCTCTGTAGCTGGTGTGGCTAGCATCTACTATAACTATTCACCAAGCCGAACAGTATAGTTTATGGCAGCTAGTGTTCTGTCGCAGACACGGTCTTCATCTAGTTTTTGACCATCGTCTTAAGAATCCTTGCATTATCGTACACCATATTTCTCTATCATAAAAACACTGTATACGGTCCATCTATCGTTTAGAAGAGGAAAGCAAGCGAGTAGGAGAAGGAAAGAAACAATCCAAGAAAAAAACAGATATTGGTATGATATGTAGGAATTTACCGAAAGAGCAGAATTATATGATCGGGTGAAACCTGCAAGCTAGACATTGGACCTTCCCACAACAACCGAAATCACCCTCTACCAACCAAACCCTGCGGAACTTGATAAACAGAAACTCATAAATCCTCATCCAAACGCGAGAGAAAATAGCCAAAGGGGCGCAGGAGGGTATGACATGCGTCTGCATTCCCATCTCATGGGATTCCCCCCATCGACAGAGAGTGATGTCCAAGTGCATCAGCAGAGGTGACATGTCCGTGAAGGGAAGGGGCGACGGCTATTTCCACGGAACGGGTCTCTTGGGCCTTAGGTTGTACTGGAAGGTACCACTTCCCGAGACTTCAGCAGCGCCACTACTCCCTCATGTCCATTGTGGATGGCACGGGAGAGCGGTGTTTTGCCGTCATTATCTGCCTTATCAGGGTCAACCTCTTCGCGTTCGAGTAGGATTTTTACTAGCCCTTAATTTCCTTTGTAAGCGGCATCGGAGAGCGGTGTTTGGCCATCATTATCTGGCTTGTCGGGGTCGACCTCTTCCCGTTCGAGTAGTATTTTCACTACTCCCTCGTGTCCATTCCTAGCGGCACGGGAGAGAGGTGTCCTGCCGGCATTATCTGGCTTATCGGGGTCAACCTCTTCGCGTCCGAGTAGGATTTTTACCACTCCTTCGCGTCCTGTGCGAGCGGCATCGGAGAGCGGTGTTTGGCCGTACTTATCTGGCTTATCGGGGTCGACCTCTTCCCGTTCGAGTAGGATTTTCACTATCCCCTCGTATCCAAACCAAGCGGCATGCGAGAGCGGTGTTTGGCCAGCATTATCTGGTTTGTTGGGGTCGACCTCTTCCCGTTCGAGGAGTATTTTCACCACTCCTTCTTGTGCGCTCTGGACACCGTGCGAGAGCGGTGTTCGGCCGTGATTATCTGGTTTGTCAGGGTTGACCACTTCCCGTCCGAGTAGTATTTTCACCACGCCCTCATGCCCATTCCCGGCGGCATGCGAGAGCGGTGTTTGGCCGCGATTATCTGGTTTGTCAGGGTTGACCACTTCCCGCCCGAGTAGTATTTTCACCACTACCTCATGTCCACACTGAGCGGCAAGCGAGAGCGGTGTTTGGCCGTCGTTATTCGGGTTGTCAGGGTTGACCTCTTCCCGCTCGAGCAGTATTCTCACAACTTCCTCATGTCCATTCAGAGAGGCCCATGCAAGCGGTCCGCGGCCCCAGAAATCCACTTCGTTGGTGCCACAACATTCCATATCGATTAAACCATGTACAACCTCAGCAATTCCAAAGAATGATGCGCAGTGTAGTCCACTGAACCGATAGGGAGTATTGAAATCCGAGGAATAGAAGTACTGGACTCGTGATAAAAGTAATCTGGTTGATATCTGGCCATAATCCTCTTTTAATACCTCCACCGCAAGTGATCTCCCGTAGTCCGAGAGCTCCCTTTTCGCATGCACTCCCCAGAATACTGAACAATATTCTAGAAAGGGTGCTTTCTGGGTATCAGGAGAACGATCGGTCGACAAAGCTTTGATCTGTCGGGAATTCAAATATGTCAAGCAGATTTCGGCAATTGCCGAGTGAGGTTTACTGAATGTATCAGGACGGGAGGAAAAGTACTCCTGGAGAGTAAAGTGGATCAATCGCACAGTAGACGCCTCCTTATCCACGGTGATAAGCCCTTGACAGCAGTTCACCAGTGTCGACACGGAAGGGATGTTGCCAGCATCAAATTCTGTAGAACCTAGCCGGACTGCTAGGGCGTGGCAGAGCTCATCCGCACGCAATGGCCGTTCCGCATGACTGATCCACATCAAGGCTGCCATCCCAAGTCTCGATTTGTCCCCATCCTGCGCTTTTATCCGCTCAATCGTCGCACCGTAAACGTCTCCCAATTCTAATCCACTTGTCATTTCGCTGAGCTTTTCTCGTCTTCGGGAGATTGTGGATTCGTGTAAGATTGCATTGATAATTAAGGAAACCAGTAGGAACCTAGATGCATATCTGTTAGCGCATCGTGTGTGGCAGGATTTCTGGAATCGTTGGCTCTACTTACATTTCCGACATCTTTTCAGGAATCTTCTCCAGAATTTCTGCCTCAAGACTCTCATCCATGGCGTCTGGAGTATCGTCCTCATCTAGCCTAAGACGAAGGTATTCGGTAATGTCATTCTTGCTGGGGCCCACAGGAACACTTATCACTCGTCCAGCAAGACGCTTTTCGATCTCAGCTCGAACATGAGGCCTTCCAATGATGAATATCCGTGTACGCGGGGAGGTTTCGAGGATTTGTTGGAGCGAATTAAGGATTTTGACCCGATGGGCCGCCGCGCACTCGTCCCAAGCGTCTATGCACATAAATGTGCGCAGCGAGGACGTAATGGTCTGTAACATCTTCACGATATCCGGGAGCCGCGGTCCTCGTCCACCAATGGCCATTTTCTGCTCTTGAAAAGCCTGCGCTATTTCCTCTGGAACCTTTTCCATCCCGCCAACCACCTGTCTCAACAATGAACCCAGAATACCAGCCACAGACTGCTCCTTCCGGGCTGCGAAGTCTAGGTAGAAACATGTAACGGCTGTGTTTTGTCCTCTGGCCTGGTCGCACAACCTGTCCACTACTAGCGAGCTGATATTGTGGCATGTTAGCATTGACTCCCTTTCTTCTCTCCTCCGAGAACATTTCGGGTTACCTGATAAATGTTTTGCCGACCCCAGGGCCCCCATAGCAAAACAAGACTGCCTTATCACCTTCACCTTCACCGCTCCGGTCATGCCAGCTTTTGAATTCCTCAGTCTGCAAAAGCCATTCTCCCACATTGTCGACGCGGCGCTCTTGGATGTCCCGATGGCGGAGCTTGGGCTCTAGGGACGATAACCAGTTGAGGAGTGGGGAACGGTCATCGGCAATAAAATTGATATTCTGTGTGTTAAATGAGTTCGTATTATTGGAGACGTTGGTATATTGAGCCATCTTCCGGTCTTTGCTGCTTGCACAGTTATAGACGAGAAGTTATTGAGTATGGTCGGTTGGTGGTTTCTGGGGGCTAGGGAAAGTGGGGTCCTGGTAAGGCGAAGCGGGGGCCCTCTGACGTTAAAGCAGCGTTGCAGATGCCATTTCATAGGTTACTGAACCGAAGCTTGGCACAATACAAACGGCCGCCTACGAAAACCTCCAAGTGGTGGCGGTAGAACGGGTCCGAATAGATCTATACATAAATTACGGGAGCCTAGGTAGCCGACTCTACCAAAAAAATCTCTCTGTATAATAGAAGCTACAAACATCATCGTAAGTGGTAATATCCTGGGTTTAAGATATATGCTAGACCTTCCCTCTCTATATATTGAAGTCCTCCCATAGCATACATAACTACTACGATTACAAATAAAATCCACTCATTTCTCTCATCTAAAGTCCAGTGCTCCAGGTAAATCACCAGCGCTTTACACGATACAAACGGTGACTTGATTGATCACGAGACCACAATAGTATTTACTAATGACACCCTAATAGTCCTGATCCGGTATCGCCCAGAGGGCATGTACAAGTACTGTACCGTACTGAAAAACAAAATATTCGGGTATGATTGTACCTACTTGCGGGTGATAGAAGTAGCTTCGATTCACGATTTATCACTAACACAAACCACACACAGAAGACAGATCATACAGTTCACTATCAATTCAAATTGCCTAACTAGTTCGCGAACCTTCACCACAGAAAATCCCAAAGAAAAACACAAGTGAAGACAAAACCCAACCTATCCCGGTTGTCCGACTAACTATTCACAGAAGTTCCACCTCTTGTGGATCACTATCACAATTTCCGTTGCCCGACGTGGTGGTCCGCGGTTGTTCGATCGTCGGTGGTTGAAGAAAGAAAAGAAAGAAAGGTGAGAAGAGGTTACCTTACACAGGCTTCACCCCCCCTGTCTGCCAAGACCTCCCCCATTTGGACAACGAACATGACCTCTGACTTCCAGTGAATAAAAGCTACAGCCAACTTCCCCCAAGTACAGAACTATCAAATTAGCTCTAGCTAGCTAAGAATATTGGAGTTAAGAAAAGACTAAATTTATCCGCAACAGTACCACTACCTCACTTTAATATTTCTGTCAGGTCTCTCTAGATCGGTTAGAGCCCAAAACCACGTTTCCGGAACCTCGGGGCCCTAGGCTGCCATAACCTTCATTTGATTTAGCGCCTTGCCACCAGTGGTGGGGCAACGGCACTTTTGTGAACCCGATGCCAGTACCATATGGTTAACTATGCAATTGACCATTATCGCCTAAACATCTAGCACCCCCGGGCTTAAAGAGGTGTACCTTGGGCAGTGATTAGGAGTAAATACACTCAGATAATCTTGTGCTCACCATAGCTATGCTGGGTGCTGTCATATTTGCTCCGCTCTGAGCCCAAGACTGCTTTTCAAGCCTGAGGTTTTCAATATGATGATTACACAAACAGACTAGCGCCTAAATTTTTGAATACTTTGCTCATCTCTGATAAGTGATTACTGATCGAAACGCTAACTTATCGCGAAGCTAAAAAATTGTGAAATTCGGAACCAGAGGAGGAGATGTGTTCGCTGAAATCACACGACCGAAAAGCCAGCCCGCTTGAAGCTACACGCTAAAGTGCTATCTGATGTGTCCAAACACCCGGAAACTCCTGCTCCCAAGGATGGAATGTCCTATAAGGGTGCCTCGGGGGTGCTGCTTCCCTATCACAGGCGAATACACTACGGCTAGCTGTAATAGAGCTAAGGCACAATACTGTACAAGTACTGCACAACAAATAACAGCATCGGAAATCATCGACCATATCTCAATATACTCTAAAGTAAGTTAGGGAAGATCCTTCAAACCAAAGATTATACCAAGGATTGATGGAGGTGGCATGATTCGTGTTCTGGTGTGTTTGACGGAGGAGATGTTGGAGTTGTACTCGCTATGGAGGTTGCTAGCTACGGTTCACCTCTAGTAGGTAAAACTCTGCTCTTACATGTGACAGCCATAAGTCTCCACATATGCCCTAATCACCCGTGCTTGCCCTAGTAGAACGTTCACCCGTCCACACTTCTGTGTTCCTCTACACATGTCCTCGCTGCCCGTCGGTCTGCGCTATCTACTGGGATTATAATACCATCAAAGATGAGGTTTCCAATGGAGAAGCCCACCTAGAAGTTCAAATAACTTCTTCAATGCTCTCATCTTGTATGTCCCGAGCCCAGCCTGAATACAGCTTGAGTATACCTCATGCAATTTCTTTCACAGGATATCACTCGATATAGGATTTCTGGTCGTTTCTGTGGATTATGGAACTGGGAGGGATGATTGGACAGATTGATTCTAGGGAGTGGAACGGAGCGGCTCTAATAAATATAAGGAATTTGTATTAAGCGATAAAAAGGCAAGAGCAGGGAGGAAGGCCAATGCAAGCAAAGGACTGGAGGGGAAGGGGGGGAACAAATACTAAGAGTTTCCCTTTTCAAGGCTGAGTGTCGCTCTAGTTAGGAGATAGCCTGTTATAGGACATGTGTGTATGATGAACGTAGTCATTAAGCACCACGATACAGGTAGGTGCAGGAGATAGGCACTTGGTTTGTTATTTTTCTTAGACCTTACATATGTATCTTGGTATGATATAAGGTATTTGTACTTGTAGTTAGCCTGGATAATCTCCAACTTTATTCTGGCCTGCATAGGACTTAGGGTGCAGGGCTTTAGGGTTCACGATGGTTCTAGCTTGTTTCTTATGGAGGATCAAGATGCTTTTAAATGGCGTGTTTCTTCGGAGCTTGTTGCATTTCTGGAGTTGCCAGCCATTTGGAGATAATGTTTAGTCTATCTCCTAGCCTGCAGCCTGTCCTTAGCTAGCATCTCTATTGACCCTTTAAGTTATCTCGTTACTTTCTTCCCCCGGCTAACATCAATAGTAATCCCGCTACCATTTGGTATCTCTGTAGCTTTTTGCTTCGCTTTATTGGGTAGCCTTCCGGCAAGATGTCTGGAGAGGTTTGCCACTAATCACGGGATTGTACCATTGGGATGTTGGCCATTTTGGCCGGGCCAACGCCACTCCGACAGAGAAGGCATTATTATACTGTAGTTGGCGAGTACATATAGTATATTACTTTTGTAGCTTATCTAGTCGCTAGTCTATAATATCAAATTGACCGCGAGATGAATGAAACAAACGACGGGTGTGAAAAGCGGGTCTACTATGCCTCCACCGTCAGAGCCACCTCTACTAGTATAGCCTGGGTGGCTAGACCAAATCATTCACTAAGCCGAACAGTATCATTTATCGTAATTACCGGTAGTCTTCTATCGCAGACGCGCTCTTGATTTAGTTTTTGACAATCCCCTCGGGAACCCGCGCTATCAGACGCCACATCTCTCTATCATAAAAACACTATATGCGGCTCATCTATCGTTCGGGGGAGGGAAGAAAACGAATGAAGAAAAAGAAAGAAAAAAGCAACGCAAGAAAACAGATATGTAAGAATTCACGGAAAGAGAAGAGTTATACTATGATCGAGTGAAATCTACAAGTTAGGCACTCGACCTTCCCACAACGATCGAAGCCGCCCTCTACCACGGACCAAACAAACCCTGCGGAACTTTGTAAACAGAAACTCATAAGTCTTCACCTAACTGCGGGAGAAAATAGCCAAAGGGGCGCAAGAGGGTATGACATGTGTCCGCATTCCAATCTCATGGGATTCCCCCCCTCGGCGGAGAGCGATGTCCAAGTGCATCACTAGGAGTGACATGCCCTGAAGGAGAAGGGCGACGGGTAGTTCTCCGGAGCGGGTCTCCGGGCCTTGGATTGTACTTGAGGTTACCGCTCCTCAGGACTGCAGCAGCGCTACCACTCCCTCATGTCTCTCCCGAGCGGCACACCAGAGAGGCGTTTTGCCGCACTTATCTGGCCTGTTAGGGTTGACCTCTTTCCGCCCGAGTAGTATTTTCACAACTTCCTCATCCCCATTCCGAGCGGCGTACCAGAGCGGTGTTCGACCGTCAATATCTGGCTTGTCAGGGTTGACCTCCCCCCGTCCTAGTAGTATTTTGAACACTTTCGTATGCCGGCGCTTCGTAGCTTTCAACAGCGGTGTTCGGCCGCGGTGATCTGGCTTGTCTGGGTTGACCTCTTCCCGTCCGAGTAGAATTTTCGCCACTCCATCATGTCCATGCCGAGAGGCACAGGAGAGCGGTGTTCGGCCGTCATTATCTGGCTTATCGGGGTCAACCTCTTCGCGTTCGAGTAGGATTTTCACCACGCCCTCATGTCCTTTCCAAGCGGCATCCGAAAGTGGTGTTTGGCCGATATTATCTGGCTTGTCGGGATCGAGCTCTTCCCGTTCGAGTAGTATTTTTAGTACTCCCTCGTCCCCAGTCCAAGCGGCATTCGAGAGCGGTGTCTGGCCGTTATTATCTGGTTTGTTGGGGTCGACCTCTTCCCGTTCGATTAGTATTTTCACCACTCCCTTATTTCCTAACTGAGCGGCAAACGAGAGCGGTGTTCGGCCGTTATTATCTGGTTTGTTGGGGTCGACCTCTTCCCGTTCGAGGAGTATTTTCACCACTCGCTTATTTCCAAACTGAGCGGCGAACGAGAGTGGTGTTCGGCCGCGGTTATCTGGCTTGTCTGGGTTGACCTCTTCCCGCCGAAGTAGAATTTTCGCCACTCCACCATGCCCATGCCGAGAGGCACGGGAGAGCGGTGTTCGGCCATCATTATCTGGCTTATCGGGGTCAACCTCTCCGCGTCTAAGTAGGATTTTCACCACTGCCTCATGTCCATTCTGAGCGGCATACCAGAGCGGTGTTCGGCCGTAAGTATTTGGCTTGTTAGGGCTGATCTCTCCCCGCTCGAGCAGTATTCTCACAACTTCCTCATGTCCATTCTGAGCAGCCCATGTAAGCGGTCCGCAATCCCAGAAGTCAACTTGGCTAAGACTACAACATCCCATATTTATTAGACCAGCTGCAACCTCAACAATTCCAAAGAACGATGCGCAGTGTAGTCCACTGAACCGATAGGGAGTATTGAAATCTGAGGAATGGAAATACTGGACTCGTGATAAAAGTAATCTGGTTGATATCTGGCTATAATCTTCTTTTAATACCTCCACCGCAAGTGATCTCCCGTAGTCCGAGAGCTCCCTTTTCGCATGCACTCCCCAGAATACTGAACAATATTCTAGAAAGGGTGCTTTCTGGGTATCAGGAGAACTATCGGTCGACAAGGCCTTGATCTGTCGGGAATTCAAATAGGTCAAACAGATTTCGGCAATTGCCGAGTGAGGTTTACTGAATGTATCAGGACGGGAGGAAAAGTACTCCTGGAGAGTAAAGTGGATCAATCGCACAGTTGACGCCTCCTTATCCACAGTAATAAGCCCTTGACAGCAGTTCACCAGTGTCGACACGGAAGGGATGTTGCCAACATCAAATTCTTTAGAGCCTAGCCGGACTGCTAGGGCGTGGCAGAGCTCATCCTCCCGCAACGGCCGTTCCGCATGACTGATCCACATCAAGGCTGCCATCCCAAGTCTCGATTTGTCCCCATCCTGCGCTTTTATCCGCTCAATCGTCGCACCATAAACATCTCCCAATTCCAATCCACTTGTCAGTTTGCTGAGCTTTTCTCGTCTTCCGGAGATTGTCGATTCGTGCAAGATTGCATTGATATTTAACGAAACCAGTAGGAACCTAGATGCATATCTGTTAGCGCATTGTGTGTGGCAGGATTTCTGGAATCGTTGCCCTACTTACATTTCTGACATCTTTCCCGGAATCTTCTCCAGAATGTCTGCCTCAAGACTCTCATCCATGGCATCTGGTGTTTGGTCCTCGTCTAGTTTAAGACGAAGGTATTCCATGATATCGTTTTGGTTAGGCCCTACTAACACACTTATCACTCGTCCAGCAAGACGCTTTTCGATCTCGGCTCGAACATGAGGCCTTCCAATGATGAATATCCGTGTACGCGGGGAGTTTTCGAGGATTTGTTGGAGGGAATTAAGGATTTTGACCCGATGGGCGGCCGCGCATTCGTCCCAAGCGTCTATGCATACAAATGTGCGTAGCGAGGACGTGATGGTCTGTAACATCTTCACGATATCTGGGAGTCGCGGTCCTCGTCCACCAATGGCCATTTTTTGCTCTTGAAATGCTCGTGTTATTTCCTCTGGAACCTTTTCCATCCCGCCAACCACCTGTCTCAACAAGGAACCCAGAATACTAGTCACAGACTGCTCCTTCCGGGCTGCGAAGTCCAGGTAGAAACATGTAACGGCTGTGTTCTGTCCTTTGGCCAGGTCGCACAGCCTGTCCACTACTAGCGAGCTGATATTGTGGCATGTTAGCATTGACTCTCTTTCTTCTCTCCTCCCAGAACATTTCGGGTTACCTGATAAATGTTTTGCCGACCCCAGGACCCCCATAGCAAAACAAGACTGCCTTATCACCTTCACCTTCACCGCTCCGGTCATGCCAGCTTTTGAATTCCTCAGTCTGCAAAAGCCATTCTCCCACATTGTCGACGCGGCGCTCTTGGATGTCCCGATGGCGGAGCTTGGGCTCTAGGGATGATAACCAATTAAGGAGCGGAGACCGATCGTCGGCAATAAAATTGATGTTAAATGAGTTAATATTATTGGAGTTGGTATATTGAGCCATCTTCTGCTCTTTGCTGCTTGCACAGTTATAGACGAGAAGTTATTGAGTATTGTCGGTTGGTGGTTTCTGGGGGTTGGGGAAAGCGGGGCCCTGGTAAGGCAAAACGGGGGTCCTCTGGAGTTAGAGCAGCGCTGCAGATACTACCATTTTATAGGTTACTGGGCCAAAGCCTCACACCATACAAACGGCCGCCTAGGAAAGCCTCCAAGTTGGTTGCGGCAGAACCCGTCCGACTTGATCTATACATAAATTACTGGAGCCTAGAGTAGGTAGCCGACGCTACCAAAAAAAAAACCTCTGTATAATAGAAGCTACAAACGTCATCGCAAATGGTAATATCCTGGGCTTAAGATATATGCTAGACCTTTCCTTCTCTATATATCGAAGCTCTCCCACAGCATACATAACTACTGTACTACAGTCCTAGCCGTAGTCACGACGAAACTGGGGTGACGAACAGGGATTAATGACAAGTAATTTTCTGCAACCCTAACCTTGACGATTTCTTTTTTTGCCCACCAAATACCGATGTTCGTCCCCCCCCAGTTTCGACGTGACTACGATGAAGACTGTACAATTACGAATAAAACTCTCCCATTTCTCCCATTTAAAGTCCAGTGCCCCAGGTAAATCACCAGCGCTTTGAACGATACGAACGGTGACTTGAATGGTTATGTGATGACGGTAGTCTTTACTAAGGACACCCTAATAGTCCTGATCCGGTATGGCCCATGATAGCTGGAATCCCATCTGATAGTTGTCAGGGGGGTGTGAAAAGCGGGTCTTCTATGCCTCTACCATTAGAGTCACCTCTATAGCCGGGGTGGCTAGGCCAAATTATTCACTAAGCCGAATAGTATCATTTATCGTAACTACCGGTAGTCTTCTGTCGCAGACACTCTCTCCATTTATTTTTTGACAATCGCCTCGGGAACTCGGGACTATCGGACGCCACATCTCTCTATCATAGAGACACTAGACTATACTGTATGCGGCTCATCAATCGTTCGGGGAGGAAAGAAAACGAATGAAGAAAAAGAAAGAAAAAAACAACCAAAGAAAACAGATATGTAGGAATTTACGGAAAGAGAAGAAATAATATTATAATCGGGTGAAACCCACAAGTTAGGCACTCGACCTCCCCACAACGATCGAAGCCACCCCGAACCAAACCAAACAAACCCTGCGGAACTTTGTAAACAGAAACTCATAAATCTTCATCCAACAGCGAGAGAAAATAGCCAAAGGGGCGCAATAGGGTATGACATGTGTCCGCATTCCCATCTGATGGGATTCCCCCCCTCGGCGGAGAGCGATGTCCAAGTGCATCACTAGAAGTGGCATGCCCTGAAAGGGGAGGACGAGGGGTATTTCTCCTGAGCGGGTATCATGGGCCTTGGATTGTACTGGAGGTTACCGCTCCTCAAGACTGCAGCAGCGCTACCACTCTCTCATGTCCATTCAGAGCGGCATACGAGAGCAGTGTTCGGCTATCATAATCTGGTTTGTCTGGGTTGACCTCTCCCCGTTCGATTAATATTTTCACCACTCCCTCGTGTCCATGCCGAGCGGCAAACGATAGCGGTGTTCGATCAAGATTATCCGGCTTGTCGGGATTGACCTCGGCCCGCCCGAGTAGTATTTTCACGACTCCCTCGTGCCCGTTCTTAGCGGCTAATAAGAGCGGTGCCTGACCCCATGGATCAGACCTGTCGGGGTTTACCTCTTCCCGTCCGAGTAATAGTTTAACCACTCCCTCATGTCCGTTCCGAGCGGCTAGCAAGAGCGGCGTTCGACCGCCATTATCTGCCTTGTCGGGGTTTACCTCTTCCCTCCCGAGTAGCATTTTCACCACCCCCTCATGTCCATTCTGAGCGGCTAGCAAGAGCGGCGCTTGACCCCATTTATCTGGCTCGTCGGGGCTGACCCCTTCTCGTCCGAGTAGTACTCTCACCGCTCCCTGATGTCCATTCAGAGAAGCCCATGCCAACGGTCCACTACCCCAGAAATCCACTTCGTTGATACTATAACATTTCATATCGATTAAACCGGCTACAACCTCAACAATTCCAAAGAACGATACGCAGTGTAGTCCACTGAATGGAGAGAGAGCATCAAGATGCCAAAGAGGGAAATGCTTTCCTTGCGCTAAAAGTAATCTGGTCGATATCGGGCCATAATTCACTTTTAATAGCTCGAGCGCGAGTAATCGCCCGTAGTCCGAGAGCTCCTTTTTCGCATGCACCCCCCAGTATACTGAACAATATTCGAGAAAGGGGTTGTTCTGAGTATCAGGATAACTGGTAGTCCAAAGGGCTTTGACCTGTCGAGAATTCAGATAGGTCAAGCAGATTTCCGCCATTGCCGAGTGAGGCCTACTGAATGTGTCGGGACGAGAGAAAAGATACTCCTGGAGGGTAAAGTGGATCAATCGCACTGTTGACGCCTCCTTATCCACAGTAATAAGCCCCTGACCGCAGCTCACTAATGTCGATATCGAAGGGATGTTGCCAACATCGAAATCCGTTGAGCCTATCTCGACTGCTAGGGCGTGGCAGAGCTCATCCGCACGCAATGGCCGTTCCGCATGACTGATCCACATCAAGGCTGCCATCCCGAGTCTCGATTTACCCATCTTGCGCCTTTATCCGCTCAATCGTCGCACCATAAACATCTCCCAATTCCAATCCACTTGTCATTTTGCTTAGCTTTTCTCGTCTTCGGGAGATTGTGGATTCGTGTAAGATTGCATTGATATTTAAGGAAACCAGTAGAAAACTAGGTGCATATCTCTTAGCCGGTTGCGTGTGACAGGATCTCCGGTATCACTGCGTCTACTTACATTTCGGACATCTTTTCCGGAATCTTCTCTAGAATGTCTGCCGCTAGCCTCCCATCCATGGCATCTGGGGTTTCGTCCTCGTCTAGTCTAAGACGAAGGTATTCGGTAATGTCATTCCTGCTGGGGCTTACAGATACGCTTATCACTCGTCCGGCAAGACGTTTTTCGATCTCAGCCCTAACATGAGGCCTTCCAATGATGCATATCCGTGTGCGCGGGGATGTTTCGAGGATTTGTTGTAGTGAATTAAGGAGCTTGACTCGATGCGCCGCCGCACATTCGTCCCAAGCGTCAATACATATAAATGTGCGTTGTGAGGACATGATGGTCTGTAGCATCCTCACGAGATCCAGGAGTTGCGGTCCTCGTCCACCAATGGCCATTTTCTGCTCTTGAAAGGCCCGTGTTATTTCCTCTGGAACCTTTTCCATCCCGCCAACCACCTGTCTCAACAATGAACCGAGAATACTGACCACAGACAGCTCCTTTCGGGCTGCGAAGTCCAGGTAGAAACATGTAACGGCTGTGCTTTGTCCTCTGGCCTGGTCGCACAACCTATCCACTACCAGTGAACTGGTATTGTGGTATGTTAGCACAGACTCCCTTTGTTCTTTCCTCCGAGAATAATTCTCGTTACCTGATAAATGTTTTGCCGACCCCCGGGCCCCCATAGCAAAACAAGACCGCCTTATCTCCTTCACCCTCACCACTCCAGCCATGCCAGCTTTTGAATTCTTCAGTCTGCAAAAACCATTCTCCCACATTGTCGGCGCGGCGCTCTTGGATATCTCGATGCCGTAGCTTAGGCTCTAGGGGTGATAACCAGTTAAGGAGCGGAGACCGATCGTCGGCAACAACATTGATATTTCGTATGTTAAAAGAGTTCGTATTATTGGAGAAAGCGCTATTATCGAAGGTATATTGAGTCATCTTCCGCTCTTTGCTGCTTGCACTGTTATAGGCGAGGGGTTATTGAATAGTTGGTTGGTGGTTTCTCGGGGTTAGAGGAAAGCAGTGTCTTGGAAAAGCAAAGCGGGGGTCCTCTGGGGGTCAAAACAGTGTCGCAGTTCTGATACCACTTTCATAGAATACCAAACCAAAGTCTCTCATTATACAAACAGTCGTCTACGAAATCCTCCAAGTGCTGGCGGTAGAGCAAGTCCAACTAGATCTATAAGTAAACGATGGGAGCATAGGTAACCGGCGCTTCCAAAAAAAAAAAAATCCTTGGTATAATAGAATCCACAAACATCCATCGCAACTGGTAAAATCGTGGGTTAAGATATATACTAGACCTTCCTTCCTACTCTATAAATCGAAGCCTTTCTACAGCCTACACATCTACTACAATTACGAATAAAACTCACACATTTCTCTCATCTCAGGTCCAGTGCCCCAGGTAAACGGCCGGCGTTTTACACGATACGAACGATGACTTGGTTGGTTATGAGACGGCAATAGTTTTTACCTAGGACACCATAATAGTCCACATCCGGTATCTCGCAGAGGGCATGTATCCCACGCCAATACCTCTTTCAGGTCTCTCCAAATCTATTAGAGCCCAAAACCATGTTTCCGGATCCCCGGCCCCTTAGCCTGCCATACTAACCTTCATTTGATTTCGCGGCTTGGCTCCTCTCAGCGGTGTGGCAACGACACTTTAAGTGAGCGCCGCGATGCTAATAGAAGTATCGTTGACTACACTACGGAATTGACCATTATACCCTACCTCTGGCAACCACGCGGGTTTGAAATGGTAGACCCTCGCTTCTTTGAATGATTTGGAGTAAATACATACAGATAATCTTGTGTTTGCTATGCATGTTGAGTACTAGTTTTACTCCAACTCTGGGCACCACACTGCTTCTCAAGCCCGAGCTTTCCTATCATGATTACACAAACAGACTAGTACAGTGATGGAGGTGGCACGATTCGTGTTCGGGTGTGTTTGACGGAGGAGATGTTGGAGTTGTATTCGCTATGGAGGTTGCTAGCTATGGTTCACCTCTATAGATAGTAGGTAAAACTCTGCTCTTACATGTGATAGCCATATGTCTCCGCATATGCCTTAATCATCCGTGCTTGCCCTAGAACGTTCACCCGTCCACACTTCTGTGTTCCTCCATACATGCCGGCGCTGCCCATTGGCCTGCGGTAGCTCTGCTCCTATTGCAGTGCTCTACTACCGGGATTATTATACCATCATACTGTACCCGAATTTTTGAATGGGTCTAAACATCACCGATCACGGGATTGCACCGTTCGGTTTTTGGCCATTTTGGCGGGGTTAACGCCCTCTCACAGGGAAGTCCTTGTGGTTGGTGGGTACCTACAGTATATCGCTCTGGTGGTCGCTGGTCTATAATATCAAGTTGACTGCAAGATGAATGAAACTAACGACGGATGTCAAAAGCGGGTCTACTATGCCTCCACCGTTAGAGTCACCTCTATAGCCGGGGTGGCTGGACCAAATAATTCACTAAACCGAACAGTATCATTTATCGTAACAACCGGTAGTCTTCTGCGGCAGGCACTCTCTTGATTTACTTTTTGATAATCGCCTCCGGAACCCACGCTGTTGTACACCACATTTCTCTATCATAAAAACGCTACATGCTGTCCGTCTACTGTTCGGGGGAGGAGAGAAAACGAATGAAAAAAAATGAATGAAGGGGAACAATGGGGGGGGGAGGATATGTTGGAATTTACAGAAAGAGAAGAACTATATACGATCGGGTGAAATCTGCAAGCTAGACACCCAACCTTCCCACAACAATCGAAATCATCCATTGCAACGAACCAAACCCTGAACTTTGTAAACAGAAGCCCATAAATCCTCATCTAACCGAAAGAGAAAATAGGAAAAGGGGCGCAGGAGGGTATGCCATGTGTCTGCATTCCTATCTCATGGGATTCCCCCCATCGACAGAGAGTGATGTCCAAGTGTATCATCAGGGGTGACATGTCCCGAAATGGCAGGAGCGACGGGTATTTCCATGGAGCGGGTCTCGTGGGCCTTAGGTTGTACTGGAGATTACCGCTTCCCGAGACTTCAGCAGCGTCACTACTCCCTCGTTCCCACTTAGAGCGGCATACAAGAGCGGTGTTTGGCCATCATTATCTGGCTTGTTGGGGTCGACCTCTTCCTGTTCGAGTAGGATTTTCACTATCCCCTCGTGTCCGAGCCAAGCGGCACGCGAGAGCGGTGTTTGGCCGTAATTATCTGGCTTGTTGGGGTCGACCTCTTCCTGTTCGAGTAGGATTTTCACTATCCCCTCGTGTCCAACCCAAGCGACACGGGAGAGCGGGGTTCGGCCGTTATTATCTGGCTTATCGGGGTCAACCTCTTCGCATCCGAGTAGTATTTTTACCACTCCTTCGTGTCCTCTGTAAGCGGCATCGGAGAGCGGCGTTTGGCCGTCATCATCTGGCTTGTCGGGGTCGACCTCTTCCCGTTCGACTAGGATTTTCACTATCCCCTCGTGTCCGAGCCAAGCGGCACGCGAGAGCGGTGTTTGGCCGTTACTAGCTGGTTTGTTGGGGTCGACCTCTTCCCGTTCGAGGAGTATTTTCACCACTCCTTCATGTCCATTCTGAGCGGCACGGGAGAGCGGTGTTTGGCCCCGATTGCCCGACCTATCGGGGTCAACCTCTTGGCGTCCGAGTAGTATTTTTACCACTCCTTCGTGTCCTCTGTAAGCGGCATCGGAGAGCGGCGTTTGGCCGTCATCATCTGGCTTGTCGGGGTCGACCTCTTCCCGTTCGACTAGGATTTTCACTATCCCCTCGTGTCCAAACCAAGCGGCACGGGAGAGCGGTGTTTGGCCCCGATTGTCCGACCTATCGGGGTCAACCTCTTGGCGTCCGAGTAGTATTTTTACCACTCCTTCGTGTCCTCTGCAAGCGGCATACCAGAGCGGTGTTTGGCCGTCATTATCTGGCTTGTCGGGGTCGACCTCTTCCCGTTCGACTAGGATTTTCACTATCCCCTCGTGTCCAAACCAAGCGGCATGCGAGAGCGGTGTTTGGCCGTAATTATCTGGTTTGTCAGGGTTGACCTCTTCCCGTCCGAGTAATATTTTCACCACGCCCTCATGCCCATTCCTAGCAGCATGCGAGAGCGGTGTTCGGCCGCCATTATCTGGTTTGTCAGGGTTGACCTTTTCCCACCCGAGTAGTATTCCCACCACTCCCTCATGTCCATTCCGAGCAGCCCATGCAAGCGGTCCGCCACCCGAAAAGTCCACCTGGTTAATGTCATAACATCCCCTCTCTAATAAACCAGCTACAACTTCAACGATTCCGAAGAACGATGCACAGTGTAGTCCACTGAACGGAGAGAGAGTATCGAAACGCCAAAGATAGGAATCCTTTGCTTGCTGTAAAAGCATTCTGGTTGATATCGGGCCATAATTCTCTTTTAATAGTCCCAGCGCAAGTGATCTCCCGTAGTTCGAGAGCTCCCTTTTCGCATGCACTCCCCAATATACTGAACAGTATTCTAGGAAGGGTGCGTTCCGAATATCAGGAGAATGGGCAGTCGAAAGGGCTTTGACCTGTCGGGAATTCAAATAGGTCAAACAGATTTCGGCCATTACCGAGTGAGGTGTAGTGAATATATCAGGATGACAGGAAAGATACTCCTGGAGAGTAAAGTGGATCAACCGCACGGTTGATGCCTCCTTATCCACAGTAATAAGTCCTTGACAGCAGTTTACTAATGTTGACATCGAAGGGATGTTGCCAACATCGAAATCCGTTGAGCCTATCTCGACTGCTAGGGCGTGGCAGAGCTCATCCGCCAGCAACGGCCGTTCCGCATGACTGATCCATATCAAAGCTGTCATCCCAAGTCTCGATTTGTCCCCATTCTGCGCTTTTATACGCTCAATCGTCGCACCATAAACATCTCCCAATTCCAATCCATTTGTCATTTTGCTGAGCCTTGCTCGTCTTCGTGAGATTGTGGATTCGTGTAAGATTGCATCGATATTTAGCGAAACCAGTAGAAACCTAGATCCATATCCGTTAGCGGATGGTGGGTGGTGGGATTTCTGGTATAGTTGCCTCTACTTACATTTCCGACATCTTTTCGGGGATCTTCTCCAGAATGTCTGCCTCAAGGCTCTCATCCATGGCGTCTGGAGTTTCGTCCTCGTCTAGTCTAAGACGAAGGTATTCGGTAATGTCATTCTTGTTGGGGTCTACAGGAACACAAATCACTCGTCCAGCAAGACGCTTTTCGATCTCAGCCCTAACATGAGGCCTTCCGATAATGAATATCCGTGTACGCGGGGATGTTTCGAGGATTTGGTGTAGCGAATTTAGGAGCTTGACTCGGTGGGCCACAGCGCATTCGTCCCAAGCGTCTATGCACACAAATGTGCGTAGCGAGGACGTGATGGTCTGTAGCATCTTCACGATATCCGGGAGTTGCGGTCCTCGCCCACCAATGGCCATTTTCTGCTCTTGAAAGGCCCGTGTTATTTCATCTGGAACCTTTTCCATCCCGCCAACCACCTGCCTTAGTATAGAACCCAGAATACTGGCCGCAGACTGCTCCTTTCGAGCTGCGAAGTCTAGGTAGAAACACGTAACAGCTGTGTTTTGTCCTCTGGCCTGGTCGCACAACCTATCCACTACCAGCGAACTGATATTGTGGTATGTTAGCACTGATTCCCTTTCTTCTGTCCTCCGATAATAATTCTCGTTACCTGATAAATGTTTTGCCGACCCCCGGGCCTCCGTAGCAAAACAAGACCACCTTATCGCCTTCCCCTTCCCTCCAGTCATGCCAGCTTTTGAATTCTTCAGTGCGCAAAAGCCATTCTCCCACATTGTTGACACGGCGCTCTTGGATATCCCGATGGCGGAGCTTGGGCTCTAGGGGTGATAACCAGTTAAGGAGTGGAGACCGATCGTCGGCAACAACATTGATATTCTGTGTGTTAAATGAGTTCGTATTATTGGAGAGGTTGGTGCTATTATTGATGGTATATTGAGCCATGTTCCGCTTTTCACTGCTTGTAGTATTATAGACGAGAAGCTATTAAGTAGTATGGTCGGTCGGTGTGTGTCCTTACGGGCGGGGGAGAGAGAGTCTTGGTAAGGAAAAGCGGGGGTCTTCTAGTGCTAAAGCAGCGTTGGAGACACTACTGTGCTTGATAGAATAACGTAGCACTGTACTGTACTCGAGTAGGACCAATGGAGAAGGATTAGACGCAGAAGTGAATCTGTTTTGAATGTGAATTTTGCACAAATCCTCACCACGGGAAGTTCGGCAAACAAACCCGCTCGAAAATAGGCAAATCTAAAAGGATGTGTTATCAGAGGTATCTCCTGTCCCTCTTAATTCTCATCTTAGTGTTGTGCCTCAATTGAAATTTCCATATCTTTGGTGCATTTTAACCGATCTGCTTCCCTCTCTGATCCACTTCCCGGTCCAGTACTTTTTTTTTTGCACAATAGTCTTGTATTATATACCCCAGAAACCGCCGAACCCCCAGCGTCGGCGGTAGGACAAGCCCAACTAAATACATATCATACATAGAACCATAGACTAGAGTACCACAGCCTGAGTAGCCAACACGGCAAAAACCATTTTTTGCAGAAGCCACAAACATCATCGCAACTAGTATAATAATATCATTGATTTCAGCTTAAGATATCAAATCCTTTCCCACTGTATAGACAGCAGCTCCTCCACTACGTACGCGACAGCGAGGATTTCTAATAAGGCTCCGCATTTTTCCGCCCGGACATCTGGTGCCCCGGATAAACCACAGGCAAGAGGTGGTGATTCACGCAGTTGTGAATCTGTGATTGTCTCCACAAATGATTCCCAATGATTCCTATCTATATGGCACCCTGGGGCAGCTACCGTATCTCACGCCGATATGTATGTCCTTTGGGTTTCTCGGAATCGGTTAGGTCCTAAAAAATGGGTTCTAAACCCTTAGCCGCTTAGGCTACCATGATAAACCAGTTTGAGCCTGTGAAAGACTGCAGGAAGCAGTATGATACTTCAAAGTTCTGACATGCCCAAATATTGGAGTTGTCTTGCAATGATGGAATGTTTTATAACGGTGCCTTGGGAAGCATAACAAACCCCAGCATTCCAAACCACCGACAGTAATCCGGGGTGGCCAGTCCGTGTGGTTTTAAAAGCAAGCTGTCGCTAGGGCTCAGCGGCACCCACGCAACCGCCGGGCGAAAGCCCGAAGTAGCCTAGGCTAAACCCTGCCAGATGCCCAGGTCGAAGCCGCCGGGTTATTCAAATTTTCGATTTGGACTGCATGACCTGCACTTCCCCGAGCGGTCCGCAGATAATTGTCAGGGTTTTCACAGCAAATCACTCAGAATGAGAATAGAACATGGTGTTGGAAGTATTACTTCAGTGTGATGTGTAGTACAGATATGTTCGGCCAGAGGCCAGGCTACTTGGGACATGGGAAACTAGGAAGTAACTAGAGTCATGTTGATGTATGATGATACTGCGGATGACTATAAGTACCGCAGTCTTAGGTGCGTCTATAGGCGATCAAGCAAGACAGAATCTATCTCTTTCTTTCTCTTATTGTTCAAGTCCTATTACTTTGCACTTCATCTCCGACATCTTCAGCGCGACCTCCGACACATGGGGGGCCCACCGTGCGATAGATTTCGCTTAAAATACCTTAATGTCATGAAGTGATTACCGTATCCACGTTCATATCCACACTACATAACCACAACCCTACCTTTAGTCCCTTTTCACAATTCCTCTCATGATATTTTCATCACTTCTAGTAGATTAATATTAGCCGAGATACTCCCTCTAGCCAATTCTTCTCTAAATTTTCCATTTTTCCCCAGAAGTAAGATCAACGTATCCTCCGCTCATATGAGAGCTTCTAGTTCTGATAAATTCAACACAGGGTTACGTGTGATAGCCTGTTTCAGCCCTGACCCTAATACTCAGAAAACCATCTTTTAGGTATTAGGGTCTGGATTGAAACATGTTATTACTCATATCATATCATACATAACCTGAAGCCAGCGGGTGACCCAGGCCGGACCCGGCTTTGGTTTTGGAATGCCGCTTTCCCACAGTCTGGCCGCCTGGAATCACTGACCACCGACCCAATCTTTATCCACCCCAGAGCAGGATAAATCCATCGAAACCACAAACTATCTCAAAAGTAACATTTCCCAATACCTAAGCAGACCAAAAAAGTTCAAATCGTTTCTTGGATACTCTCGCCTTGGATGGCCGAAGCCCAGCCTTAATCCAGCGTGAGCTTGTCGTATGCAGAACATCCAACTTATCGGTGGGAACAAGTAGAAGAACCTAACTTCAATTCCCCAAGCTGAGCCTAGCCCTGACAGGCAACTTTAGCTTAGCTGCGCGTGCTCCCGCTAGGATTGTAACCTAATTCGCACAATACTCTAGCATGCAATAATAACACGGCACTAATTCCAAAGAAAATTCAAATGATATTATACGGAAAAATAAAAGGAAAGGAAAAAAGAAAAAGAGAGAGAAGTCATTTATCACACTTTCACCCCTCTAATTCACTGGCAGATGGAACCATAAGGCACGGTGGGCACCCCTAACCCCCCCTCCTCTGTCTCTATCAGGACATCCCAAGTGTTGGAGTTGAAATACTCTCCCCGGCTTTTCTCCAACACGTCCTGATGGCGATTAGGGGGGAGATAAGTTAGCTCTGTTATTGCAGTGTAGACTTTGGGCACTCCGGTTAGAGGTGCTCACCCTCGATCTTCTGGAGCATGCTGTTGACGTATTGGCCATTCGGGCGCCGCTACTGTAGCCTCGCCCCGGGAGTCTTGCAGTATCTGAATATCTGCCATAGCCTATTTCCATGGTAGCCTCTCTCCTAGTATGTTTCATGATATGAAATTGATCGTTGGGCGTGTGAGACTAAAACCTGACATAAAAAGCCTCAGTGGTATTATAGACTCCTCCACCCTCTATACCAATACCTATAGTGGGGGGTTGTCCTGCGTATGTCCGCTGGGTAAGTTCTCGTACAATTCATTACGTCCTGTCATTTATGGTACCGGCTCTTGTATTATATTGTATAATTTTACGCTGCCAATATGCTCGAGTATGCTTGTTGATAATCGCCTCATAAACCTTAGCACCATCATATCGCACTCGTACACCACATTTTTCGATCTAAAAGACACTATACAGTTTATCTATCTTTTGAGGGGGAGGAAGGAGGGAAAGGAGTAAAAACTATACAAGGAAAAGAAAAAAGTGTGTAAAAATTTATAAAGATAGAGGAGTCAAAGACGCGGGGGTGGAGCCTGCAAGCTATCGACTCGACCTTGCCACAGAAATAGAAATTTCGCCTCTCGCACCCCCTGCACGAACTAATCATAAATAATCACTTAGCTTGAGAGGGGATAGGGGAATAGACGCGGAAGGGTATGGCATATATCTACATTCTCATCTCATGGGATTCGCCCCGCGGACGGAGGGGGGTGTCAGAGCGAGCTATAGGGGGTAACATACCTGGGAAGAGAAGGGGCAGCGGTTATTTCCACCAGGCGGTATCTCCTAGGCTTAAACCGCACTGGGGGTTACTGCTTTGCAAGATTGTAGCAGGGCTGCTACCTTCTTATCGCGCTTCCTGGAAGCGACCGACAAGCGTGTTTCCCTGTCATTATTTAGCCTCTCCGGGCTGACCTCTTCCCCTCCGAGTAGTATTTTAACCACTCCCTCACGTCTACTCTGAGCGGCGAAAAAAAACAGTAGTGCTTTGCCCGCTTGATCTGACATCTCGGAGTTTATCTCTTCTTGCCCTAACTTAGTATTCCTACCACCGCCTAATGCCTATTCTTAGCGGCCAATAAGGGCGGATTTTGGCCCTTATTCATCTAACTTGTCCGGGTTCACCTCTTCCCGCAAGAAGCATTTTCACGACTCCCTGATGTCCATTCTGAGAAGCCCATGCAAGCGGTCCGCAACCCCAGAAATCCACTTCGTTGACGCTATAACATTCTATATCGATTATACTGTGTGTGGTATGTGGGGTGAATGTTCGTTGATTTCTAGTCGGACGGGAGGGAAGACTTTTTAAGGAGAAACACATATGCCAAGCCCACTCCCGTACAACCAATGATTGACCTAATCCCAAACGTAGACAGCTCCTAGTCTAACCCAAAGGCGTGGCCTAAGTGGGTAGCCGTACTATATCTCAGCATATTATACCCAACAAATATATTTGTTGACAGCCGCCACAAGAATCCTTATGCTATCGTGCGCCACATTCCTTTATTTAAGAAGCACTCTATGCAGTTTATCTATTTCCCTAAATTTTTTTTAAATTTTTTTTTTGGGGGGGGGGTGGGGGAAACAAAGAAAAATGAAAACTGCGCAGTATCATACAAGGAGAAAAAAAAAGGGTACGGATTTACGGAGGGGGGATAATTGGATATGACGGGGTGAAATCTGCAATCTATGAACTCGACTTTCCCACAGCAACAGGAATCCCACCCCCAGCCTCCGCGAACCAGACTCGACAGAATTTCCTGAACAAAAACTCGCAAATCTTCGCTCAATCCCAAAAGAGAGCAGCTAAAAAGCCACAGTAAGATGTGAGATATGTGCATCCTCATGAGATGGGATACTTGCAGTCGAAAGAGGGTGATGCGCGGGAGCAGCGCAGTGAGTAAGGGGTCCGGGAAGGGTAGGGGCGGTGGTTATTTCCATAGGGGGGTAACCCCTAGGAGTTAAACCGCACGCGAGGCTACCGTGTTGCGAGAGTGTAGTAGCATTACCAGCCCCACATGACTATTCTGGATGGCATACGAAAGTGGCCTTCTGCCGCCATTGTCTGGCTTGTCGGGGTTGACCTCTTCTCGTCCGAGTAGTATTTTCACCACAGACTCGTATCCATACTCAGTCGCAAACGAGAGCGGCGTTCGGCCCAAATAATCTGGCTTGTCGGGGTGGACCTCTTCCCGACCGAGGAGTGTTTTCACCACTCCTTCTCCTCCCCTCCGAGCGGCATACGAGAGCGGCGTTCCGCCGTAATTATCTAGCTTCACGGGGTTCACCTCTTCCCGGCGGAGAAGTATTTTTACCACTCCCTCACTCCCGGTCCAAGCGGCAAACAAGAGCGGCGCTCGGCCCAAGTTGTCTGGCTTGTCGGGGTTTACTTCTTCCCGCCGGAGTAGTAGTTTTACCACTCCCTCGTATCCATGCCGAGCGGCATACGAGAGCGGGGTTCGGCCCCATTTATCTGGCTTGTCGGGGCTTACCCCTTCCCGCCCGAGTAGTATTATTACCACTCCCTCACGTCCAGCCCAAGCGGCAAACAAGAGCGGTGTTCGGCAGCCGCGATCTGGCTTGCCGGGGTCGACCTCTCCCCGTCGGAGTAGTATTTTCACCATTCCCTCATGTCCACTCGTAGCGGCATGCAAGAGAGGGGTTTTGCCGTCATTATCAGCCTTGTCGGAGTTGACCTCTTCTCGCCCAAGAAATATTTTTACCACTTCCTCGTGTCCAAAGGAAGCGGCAAAGGACAGCGGTGTTCGCCCGCCACGATCAGACTTATCAGGATTGATCTCTCCCCGCCCGAGCAGTATGCTCACCACTCCCACATGTCCATTCCGAGCTGCCCATGTAAGCGGAGCATAACCCCAAAAGTCCACCTTGTTAATATCGTAATATCCCATTTCTATTAAACCAGATACAACCTCAACAATTCCGAAGAACGATGCGCAGTGTAGTCCACTGAACCGAAAGAGAGTATCACGGTTCCCAAGATAGAAATCCTTTACTTGTGTTAAAAGTAGCCTGGTCGATATCTGATTATAATCCTCTTTTAATAGCTCCAACGCAAGTGATCTCCCGTAGTCTGAGAGCTCCTTTTTCGCATGAACTCCCCAATAGACTGAGCAGTATTCTAGAAAGGGCGCGTTCTGAGTATCGGGGGGAGGAGCAGTCGAAAGGGCTTTGACCTATCGGGGGTTCAGATAAGTCAAGCAGATTTCGGCAATTGCCGAGTGAGGCGTCGTAAATATATCGGGGTGAGACGAGAGATGCTCCTGGAGAGTAAAATGGATCAATCGCACAGTTGACGCCTCCTTATCCACAGTGATAAGTCCTTGACAGCAGTTCACCAGTGTCGACATCGAAGGGATGTTGCCAATATCGAAATTCGTAGAGCCTATCTCGACTGCTAGGGCGTGGTAGAGCTCATCCGCTCGTAACGGCCGTTCCGCATGGCTGATCCACATCAACGCTGCCATCCCTAGTCTCGATTTGTCTCCACCTTGTGCCTTTATCCGTTCGATCGTCGCACCATAAATACCTCCCAATTCCAATCCATTCGTCATTTCTTTCAGCTTCGTTCGTCTCCGCGAGATCGTCGATTCGTGTAAGATTGCATCGATGTTTAAGGAAACTAGTAGAAACCTGTATGTATGTATGTATTAGCCAATTTTGAATAGCGAGATTCCTAGTTCCATAGCCTCTACTTACATTTCCGACATCCTTTCGGGAATCTTCTCCAAAATTTCTGCCTTTAGACTCTCATCCATGGCGTCTGGGGTCTCGTCCTCGTCAAGTCTAAAACGAAGGTATTCCATGATATCATTTTGGCTGGGCCCTATCGATACACTCATCACTCGTCCAGTAAGACGGTTTTCGATCTCGGCCCGAACATGAGGCCTTCCGATGATGAAAATCCGTGTACGCGGGGATGTTTCGAGAATTTGCTGTAGGGAACTAAGGAGTTTGACTCGATTCACCGCCGCACATTCGTCCCAAGCGTCAATGCATACAAATGTGCGCAGCGAGGACATGATGGTCTGTAACATCTTGACGATATCCGGGAGTCGTGGTTCTCGTCCACCAATGGCCATTTTCTGCTCTTGAAATGCCCGTGTTATTTCCTCTGGAATTTTTTCCATCCCGCCAACCACCTGTCTCAGCAAGGACCCCAGAATCTTGGCCACAGACTGCTCCTTTTGGGCTGCAAAGTCCAGGTAGAAACACGTAACGGCTGTGTTTTGTCCACGAGACTGATCGCACAACCTATCCACTACCAGTGAACTAACATCGCGGCCCATTAGCACCGACTCCCTTCTTTCTCTGCTTCTAGGATAATTCTCGTTACCTGATAAATGTTTTGCCGACCCCCAGACCCCCATAGCAAAACAAGACTACCTTGTCACCTTTACCATCACTGCTCCGGTCACACCAGCTTCTGAATTCTTCAGTTCGCAAAAGCTATTCTCCCACATTGTCGGTGCGGCGCTCTTGGATGTCCCGATGTCGGAGCTTGGGCTCTAGGGGTGATAACCAGGTCAGGAGTTGGGACCGGTCATCGGCAACAGCATAGTTATTATGTACGAGTACGTTAAAAGAGTTGGTATTATGGGAGAGGTTTGTGCTTTTATTGATGGTATATTGCGACATCTCCCGCTCTTTCCTACTTGTACTGTTATAGACGAGGAGTTTTGGGTATGATCGGTTGGTGTAATTCTGGGAGGCCGGAGAAATGGGGGGGTTTTGGCAAGGAAAGGTGGGGGTCTTCTGGCATTCGAGTAGGATTGCAGATACCCTATTTGAGGGAGGGGAGGACGGGTGCAACCAGGATCCCCCACGAGATTCCACCATCAGGATCGCATGAGGGAGAGATCAACGAGCAGGGGGGTTAGCGAACATCAAACCAAAATGCCTTAGTAAGCGGCGATTTTGATTGGTTTGTTAGTCGAGTCCCCTGTTCGTTGGCCCCTCCGACATAACTTAATACTTGAGGCAAGGGTGTCATCTGCGCTTTACAAGACAGGAACGATGATTTAGTCAGTTATGAGAACAACAATAGTCTTTACGGACCCCAATGGCCCCAATCTGGTATCGCCCACAGGCCACGTGCGGTACTCGAGTACCGGTACACCATCTCACGCTAATATATCTCTCCTCCCGGTCTCCCGGGATCGGTTAACTTCCGACTTCAAAACCATGTTTCCGGCTCGCCGGTCGCCGCTACTGCCATAATAACCCCCAATGATCTCCCCCAAACCCACGACCGAATGGCCAGCCTGCTTGAAGGTACACACCAAAGTCCTATATGATGTGTCCAAATATTAGAAAACGCCTGCTCGCAATCATGGGATCTCGCACAACGGTGCCTCGGGTGTGCTGCCTCTCGATCGTTATCAACACAGCCAAATGTAGTATGGCCACCAAAACAGCATCACGGTAGAGTACAATAAATCACCGCATTGCAATCATCGACCCCCTCTCAATCGACCCCAGAGTAGGGTAAGTCTGTCAAAAACAAAAATTATGCCAAAGGTGAAATTTGCCAATTTGCCAATGGAATAGCAGACGTGGAAGTTCATGTCTTGAATACTGCCGCCTTCGGTATCCCGGATGCAGCTTTGACCCATCCTGAGCATGCTCTATGCAAACGGGTTTCACAAAATAATACTCGGCAAAGGGTTAAGGTTGGAGATGCACCTTACCTTCCTAGTGTAATTTACCGTACATAATTTACCGTATGGTATCAATCGTGTAAGGTAATGTAACCTACCGGATCAGTATTTGAACACAACTTTAATGCCCCAGGCCGAGCCCAGCCTAGACTAGAGATTGCACGTGCGCAATCCAGGCACGTAACTTAATTCGCACGGCAGCCCAGCATGACATCGTGCTGCCTGCACTAAATTTAACCTAAACCCCATTTCATACGATATATATTCGAACGCCAGGGGGGAAAAATCGGAAAGAAAGAGAAACCGTCTGTCACCCTTTCCCCTCTGACCCACTGGCAGATTGAACCGTAGGGCACTGTAAATCATGAGACCCCCCCCCCCCAAGCTATATTAGTCCATCCCCAAGATTGGAGGTGAAAGACTCCCCCCGGACTTTCTCCAACACACCCTCATAGCGATTAGGAAAGGGTTCTGTTATTTCTGAGTAAACTTTGGGCACACTGTCCGGAGGTTTTTGCCCCTCCGGGCATGCTGTTGGTGTCTTGGCGATTCCGCAGCTATCGCATCTTGTGCCTGGGAGTCTTGTAGTCTCTGATTACCCGCCATAGCCTATATTGCCTAAATTCAGTGGCTTCTCTCCCAGTATGTTTTCGCACACTATGAAATTGATCGCAAGGCGAGTGAGGCCGATGTGATGTAAAAAATCTTAGTGCTAGGCTCCACCACCCTCTCTATGCAGGTGCATAGTGGGGGTACATGTCCCGCAAGTATCCGCTAAATACCTTCTCGTACAATTCATTATTCCCTATCATTTATGGCAACCAGTCCTGTATTATATTGCAGGGTAGGTACGGCCCTCATCACTCGACACTTTCAACACCACCCGAAGAAATTTCTCAATATCAAATATTAGTTTCTACTATGTATTCCACTGCGAATTTAAGTTTTTCTTTTTCTTTTTCTCCCTGATTTTCATGATATTGGTGTTGGCGAGGGAGTGCCGTTGTCATGGCCGGAGCTCTTCATGTTGGTTGATGCGCCGTTGATTTTGTCCACGGGGAATATTGTTGATAATCGACAACTCTGACACTGTCATACTGTACTCATACACCACATTATTCTACTTAAAAACAAACACTGCATACAGATTATCTACCTTTTATGAGCGAGGAAGGAAGGAAAGGACAAAAAACTATACAAGAAAAAAAAGGAGGCCTTTTTAAAAATTTACAGAGACAGAAGAATTGAAGATGCAGGGGTAAAATCCGCAAGCTATCGACTCGACTTTCCCACAATAATAGAAATTTCGCTCCCACACCCCTCACTAATCTCTACGGGACATTGTAAAATAGAAACTTATAAATCCTCGCTCAGCTGTGAGAGGAAATAGACAAAAAGTGGCAGGAGGAAGAGTGTGAATATATCCGCATTCACATCTCATGATATTCGCCCCGTCAATAGAGTGTGATGTTCAAGCTTATTATAGAGAGTGGCTACTTGGAAAGGGAAGGGCCGGCTCTTATTTCCACGAGGCAGTATCTCCTAGGCCTTAAACTGTACTGGGGGGTTACCGCTTTGAAGACTGTAGCAGGGCTACCACCTGCTCACAGCCATTCTCGGACGCGGCCGAGAGGGGTGTTCGGCCTATTTTGTCTGGCTGTTCGGGGTTGACCTCTTCTCGTCCGAGTAATATTTTCACCACTCCCTCCTGTCCAAACCCAGCGGCATTCCAGAGCGGGGTTTGCATCTCATTATCTGGCCTGTCCGGCTTGACTTCTTCCCGCCCGAGTAGTATTTTCACTATTCCCTCATGGCCATAGATCGCGGCATTGGACAGCGGGGTTCGGCCGCTATGATCTGACTTGTCGGGGTTGACATCTTCCCGTCCGAGTAGTATTTTAACCACCCCCTCATGTCCATTCTGAGCAGCTGACAAGAGCGGTGTTCCACCAAAAATATCTAATCTCTCTGGGTTGACATCTTCCCGCCCGAGTAGTATCTTGACCACCTCCTCATGCCCATTCTGACAGGCTAACAAGAGCGGTGTTTCGCCCCATGCACCTTGCTCGGTGCCTGACGGCTCAACACAACTTTACGGCTCAACACAACTTTGTGGCTTACCATACAAAATATTTGGCTTGGCACAACTTTGTGGCTCAACACAACTTAGTGGCTTAACCTGACTTTCTGTTTCATGTAACCATATTGCTCAAAGAATATCTAAAATAATAATTAAGTGATAAGTGCAATTGCAAGCCTTAATTTGAATGAGAATATTATATTTAATGTATGTTTTAAGTCGCATTAGGCTACAAAGTGGTGTTGAGCCACCCAGATTCTGCGGTAAGCCACAAAGTTGTGTTGAGCCGTAAAGTTGTGTTGAGCCGTCAGGCACTCTGTAGGAGTGCCCAGTTTGTGAGCCTGCGAACATCCTGGGTTGCGGCCACACGCCGCAACCTTGGCACGAGTAACCAGACTACAGTGAAACCTCCGATAATTCCACCAGGTAGGGAGTAGCGCAAGGCTAGAAATAAGTGGGGATAGAAAGTGGAGAGGGGTCTTGGCACAAGGGTGGCCGGTGTTGAAAAATTGTCCAAAGGCCGAGAAATATACCGGAAGCATATGAGAACAAGAGATGCACATGGACTTCATTTTTAATCTATGATGGTCAGGCAGATCTACTATTTATGCAGTGAGGCAGCACTATACAGTACATCAGCAGTGGAGAAGGAAACATAGCGAGCAGTATGGAAGACAAAAGAAAGACACAAGACAAATGAGAGCAATATTACATATCTGGTCAACAGACCAAGAGATGATATGAGCGAAGGGTGAAGTCCAACAAGTGGAATACGGAGAACCGCAAGTCGACACCAAGAATCAATGACCGACTTTGTCGTACTGTGGACATGAAAGGTGCATACCCGAAAGCCAATTTTCAACAGCCGGACATGATGGTTTTCGAGTGATATCTCGTGATAGCGAAGAGAAAAGGAAATTTTGCGTAGAACTTGGATATGATGTACAAAGAACTGAGTAGAGAGTATGAATTCAAGTGAGAGAGTGCGGCTAAGGCAGACATAACTAAAGACTATTTTCGAACATTAAGTATGACAAGAGACTACTTTTGCTGGAATTAAGATCTGTGGAATGTCCTGGAAACGGAAACTATAAGAGGCCTAGAATTTTTAGAGGGATTTCCCATACATTAGATTGTTGAGACTCTGCAAACACTGGAATTACTAGAGGGTCGGAAGTCTTGGAGGTGGGAAATATCGGAGGTTTCACTGGATAGGACATGTGCATGTGATGAGCACAGTCATTGAGCGCCATGATACAGGTAGGTATAGGAGATAGGCACTTGGTTTGTTGTTTCTGTTAGACCTTAACTTACTATGCATCTTGTCATAAGGAATTCATAATTGGCCTGGATAATCTCGAACTTTATTCTGGCTTGCATAGGACTTAGGGTGCGGGACTTTAGACATTACGATGGTTCTGGTTTGTTTCAGATTATGGGGGATCAAGGTGGTTTTAAATCGCGTGTTTCTTCGGAGCTTGTTTCAATTCTGGAGTTGCCAGCTATTTGGAGGTAATATATATAGTCTATCTCCTAGCCTGTCCTTAGCCGGCAGCTCTATTAGCCGTTTAAGTTATCTCGTTACTTTCTTCCCCGGCTAACAGCAATAGTGATCCCGCCACCATTGGTATCTCTGTAGCTGGTTGTTTCTCTTTATCAGTTGGGTAGCCTTCCGGCAAGATGTCTGAAGAAGTTTGCCACTGATAACGGGATTGTACCGTTGGGGTGTTGGCCATTTTGGCCGGGCCAACGCCACTCCGACGGAGAAGGCTTTATACTGTAGTTGGTGAGTACATATAGTATATTACTTTTGTGGCTTATCTAGTCACTAGTCTATAATCTGAATATCAAATTGACGGCAAGATGAATGAAACAAACGACGGGTGTGAAAAGCCGGTCTACTATGCCTCCACCGTTAGAGTCACCTCTATAGCCGGGGTGGCTAGACCAAATTATTCACTAGGCCGAACAGTATCATTTATCATAATTACAGGTAGTCTTCTATCGCAGACGCTCTCTTGATTTAGTTTTTGACAATCCCATCGGGAACCCGCGCTATCAGACGCCATATCTCTCTATCATAAAAACACTATATGCGGCTCATCTATCTTTCGGGGGGGGAGAGAAAGCGAATGAAGAAAAAGAAAGAAAAAAAACAACGCAAGAAAACAGATATGTAGGAAGGAATTCGCGGAAAGAGAAAAATTATATTATGATCGGGTAAAATCTTCAAGTTAGGCACTCGACCTTCCCACAACGGTCGAAGCCGCCCTCTACCACGGACCAAACAAACCCTGCGGAACATGATAAACAGAAACTCGTAAATCCTCATCCAAACGCGAGAGAAAATAGCCAAAGGGGCGCAGGAGGGTATGGCATGCGTCTGCATTCCCATCTCATGGGATTCCCCCCGTCGACGGAGAGTGATGTCCAAGTGCATCATCAGGGGCGACATGTCCCGAAATGGAAGGGGCGACGGGCATTTCCACGGAGGGGGTCTCCTGGGCCTAAGTTGTACTGGAGGGTACCACTTCTCGAGACTTCAGCAGCGCTACCACTCCCTCATGTCCCTTCCAAGAGGCACGGGAGAGCGGTGTTCGACCGTCATTATCTGGCTTATCGGGGTCGACCTCTTCGCGTCCGAGTAGGATTTTTACCACTCCTTCGTGTCCTCTGTAAGCGGCATCGGAGAGCGGTGTTTGGCCGTCCTCATCTGGTTTGTCAGGGTCGACCTCTTCCCGTTGGAGCAGGATTTTCACTATCCCCTCGTGTCCAAACCAAGCGGCATGCGAGAGCGGTGTTTGGCCGTAATTATCTGGTTTGTCAGGGTTGACCTCTTCCCGTCCGAGTAGTATTTTCACCACGCCCTCATGCCCATTCCTAGCAGCATGCGAGAGCGGTGTTCGGCCGCCATTATCTGGTTTGTCAGGGTTGACCTCTTCCCGCCCGAGTAGTATTTTCACCACGCCCTCATGCCCATTCCCAGCGGCATGCGAGAGCGGTGTTCGGCCGTCCTGATCTAGTTTGTCAGGGTTGACCTCTTCCCGCCCGAGTAGTATTTTCACCACGCCCTCATGCCCATTCCCAGCGGCATGCGAGAGCGGGGTTCGGCCGTCCTCATCTGGTTCGTCAGGGTTGACATCTTCCCGTTCGAGTAGTATGTTTACCACTCCTTCTTGTGCGCTCTGGACACCATGCGCGAGCGGTGTTTGGCCGTGGTTATCTGGCTTGTCGGGGTCGACCTCTTCCCGTTCGAGTAGGATTTTCACCACGCCCTCATGCCCATTCCGAGCGGCATGCGAAAGCGGTGTTCGGCCGTGATTATCTGGTTTGTCAGGGCTGACCTCTTCCCGCCCGAGTAGTATTTTCACCACGCCCTCATGCCCATTCCGAGCGGCAAACAAGAGCGGTGTTCGACCATAATTATCCGGTTTATCAGGGTTGATTTCTCCCTGTCCGAGCAGTATTCTCACCACTCCACCGTGTCCATTCCGAGCAGCCCATGCAAGCGGTCCGCCACACGAAAAATCCATTTCGTTGATATCATAGCATTGCATCTCCATCAAACCAACTACAACCTCAGCAATTCCGAAGAACGATGCACAGTGTAGTCCACTGAACGGAGAGAGCGTATTAAAATACCAATGATAAAAATCCCTTGATTGCTCTAAAAGCATTCTGGTTGATATCGGGCCATAATTCTCTTTTAATAGTTCCAGCGCAAGTGATCTCCCGTAGTTCGAGAGCTCCCTTTTCGCATGCACTCCCCAATATACTGAACAGTATTCTAGGAAGGGTGCGTTCCGAATATCAGGAGAAGGGGCAGTCGAAAGGGCTTTGACCAGTCGGGAATTTAGATAGGTCAAACAGGTTTCGGCCATTACCGAGTGAGGTTTTGTGAATATATTGGGATGAGCGGAAAGATACTCCTGGAGAGTAAAGTGGATCAATCGCACGGTTGATGCCTCCTTATCCACAGTAATAAGCCCTTGACAACAGTTGACTAATGTCGATATTGAAGGGATGTTGCCAACATCGAAATCCGTTGAGCCTATCTCGACTGCTAGGGCGTGGCAGAGCTCATCCGCCAGTAACGGCCGTTCCGCATGACTAATCCACATCAAAGCTGTCACCCCAAGTCTCGATTTATCCCCATTCTGAGCTTTTATACGCTCAATCGTCGCACCGTAAACATCTCCCAATTCCAATCCATTTGTCATTTTGTTGAGCCTTTCTCGTCTTCGGGAGATTGTCGATTCGTGTAAGATCGCATCGATATTTAGCGAAACCAGTAGAAACCTAGATGCATATCTGTTAGCGGATGGTGGGTGGTGGGATTTCTGGTATAGTTGCCTCTAATTACATTTCCGACATCTTTTCGGGGATCTTCTCCAGAATTTCTTCCTCTAGACTCTCATCCATGGCGTCTGGAGTTTCGTCCTCGTCAAGTCTAAGACGAAGGTATTCCATGATATCATTTTGGTTGGGCCCTACTGACACACTTATCACTCGTCCAGCAAGACGCCTTTCGATCTCAGCGCGAACATGAGGCCTTCCGATAATGAATATCCGTGTACGCGGAGATGTTTCGAGGATTTGTTGGAGCGAATTAAGGAGCTTGACCCGATTGGCCGACGCAGATTCGTCCCAGGCGTCTATGCACACAAATGTGGGCAGCGAGGACGTGATGGTCTGTAACATCTTGATGATATCCGGGAGCCGCGGTCCTCGTCCACCAATGGCCATTTTCTGCTCTTGAAATGCCCGTGTTATCTCCTCTGGAACCTTTTCCATTCCGCCAACCACCTGCCTTAGTATAGAACCCAGAATACTGGCCACAGACTGCTCCTTTCGGGCTGCGAAGTCTAGGTAGAAACACGTAATGGCTGTGCTTTGTCCCCTAGACTGATCGCACAACCTATCCACTACCAGCGAACTGCCATCGCGGTCTATTAGCACTGACTCCCTTTCTTGTCTTCTCCGAGAATAATTCCCGTTACCTGATAAATGTTTTGCCGACCCCCGGACCCCCATAGCAAAACAAGACCACCTTATCACCTTCACTTTCGCCGCTCCAGTCATGCCAACTTCTGAATTCTTCAGTCTGTAAAAACCATTCTCCCACATTGTCGACGCGGCGCTCTTGGATGTCCCGATGCCGTAGCTTAGGCTCTAGGGGTGATAACCAATTAAGGAGCGGAGACCGATCGTCGGCAACAACATTGATATTCTGTATGTTAAAAGAGTTCGAATTATTGGAGAAAGCGCCATTATCGAAGGTATATTGACTCATCTTCCGCTCGTTCCTACTTGTACTTTTATAGACGAGGGTTTATTGAATATGATCAGAGTTGGTTGGCGAAATTCTGGGAGGCTGTGGAAAGGCGGGGTGTTAGTAAGGAAAAGCGGGGGTCTTCTTGCATTAAACTATCATACTCCAGTAGACTATGATAGGGTTGAAGATACAAACTTAAGGCGAGAACCAGTGCTGAGCTAACGGGCGCAACCAGGATTCCCCACAAAATTCAACCATCATAATAACCACAACTAGTGATTATTTTTATACAACCGCAACTATAATAACTATTAATACTAGGACCTGTCTACGGTATTTGTGCCCCTCCTGCTGTTAAGGAACATGGGCTGCTAAAAGTGGTTTTGATTTTGATTGCCAGCCTCGTACTAGTCTACGGTACCAGTCGGTCTGAATTACGAGTACCCAAGAAGGTGTTTTCGTACGAGACAAGCTCAATTATATAGCGAAATGGTCCCTGTTTTGTTCAAGGGTTCTTTTGTTTAAAAAAAAACTTTTCCCGGTGCGAAAGGATCTGCCCGGCACTCGTGCCTAGTAAATGGCAGGGGGGCGACGCTTGGAAAAAAGCCCTCGGTAGAAGCCAAAAACATCAAGTGGTGATATCGTACCTGAGGGTGGACGAACAGGGGGGTTCAGCGAACATTGCACTAAAAATGACTTAGTAAGCGGCGATATTGTTTGGTCTGTCCGTTGGGTCCCCTCCCCGGCGAGCTTTCCCCCACGCTAGTGAGGGTTTCAACGACCCTTTACAAGAACTATGGTTTGCCTAGTTATGAAAACAACAATAGTCTTCTATGTACTTATAGTTGTTGAAAATCGCCTTAAGAATCCCGGCACTACTAAGACACAATCTTTTTCTATGTAAAAAAAGGCTGAATACAGTTTATCAATCTTTTGGGGGGGAGGGAGGGGAAAGGATAAAAAAACAATACAAAAAAAGGCTTGTGAGAATTTATAGACAGAATCAAAAGATGCGGGGATGAAACCTGCAAGCCATCGACTTGACCTTCCCACAACAGAAATTTCGTCTTACCCCCCCCTCACAAACCAATCTCTACGGAACATTGTGAGCGGAAAATCGTAAATCTTCACTTAGCCGTGAGAGGAAATAGACAAAAAACGCAGGAGGGTATGACATACCGGTATATCTGCATTCCCATCTCAGAGGATTCGCCCCGTCGATAGAGTGTAATGTTCAAGTGTATTATGGGGCGGCACTGCTTGAAAAGGAAAATGGGGGCGGTTATTTCCACGAAGCGGTATGATACGGTATCTCCCACGCTTTAATCCGTACCGGGGGTTACCTCTTTGCACGACTGTAGCAAAGCTGCCACCTCCTCATGGCCATGCTGGGAAGCGACCGAGAGGGGTGTTCGACCCATTTGATCTGGTTTGTCGGGGTTGACCTCTTGCCGCCCAAGTAGCATTTTCACTACTCCCTCATGTCCATTCTTAGCGGCAAGCAAGAGCGGTGTTTTGCCCCATTTATCTGACCTTCCGGGGTTGACCTCTCCCCGTCCCAGTAGCATTTTCACCACACCCTCACGTCCACGGCCAGCAGCAAGCGAGAGCGGCGTTCGGCCGCATATTTCTGGCTTGTCGGGATTGACCTCTTCGCGTCCGAGTAGTATTTTCACCACTCCCTCATGTCCATTCTTAGCGGCTAACATGAGCGGTGTCCGGCCCCATTCATCTGGTTCGTCAGGGTTGACCTCTTCCCGTCCAAGTAGTATTTTCACCACACCTTCTTTCCCGCACTTAGCGGCATGCAAGAGCGGGGTTTGGCCCCAATCATCTGGTTTGTCAGGGTTGACCTCTTCCCGTCCCAGTAGTATTTTCACCACTCCCTCATGCCCACAGTCAGCGGCGAGGGAGAGCGGTGTTCGGCCCCGGTTCTCTGGCTTGTCGGGATTGACCTCTTCTCGCCCGAGTAGTATCTTCACCACTCCCTCGTGGCCACCACTAGCGGCATTCGACAGCGGTGTATGACCGTAACTATCTACTCTATCTAAGTTGACCTCTTCCCGTCCCAGTAGGATTTTAATCAATCCCTCATCTCCATTCTGAGCGGCTATCAAGAGCGGTGTTTGGCCATTGTGATCTGGCTTGTCCGGGTTTACCTCTTCCCGCCCGAGTAGTATTTTCGCCACTCCCCCATGTCCACTCTCAGCTGCTAACAAGAGCGGTGTTCGGCCCCATCCATCTGGCTTGTCGGGGATGACCTCCTGCAGCCCGAGTAGCATTTTCACCACTCCCCCGTGCCCATTCCAAGCGGCAAGCGAGAGCGGTGTTCTACCGTCATTATCTGGGTTATCGGGGTTGACTTCTTCCCGCCCGAGTAATATTTTTACCACTTCCTCATGTCCATTCCGGGCAGCCCATGAAAGCGGTCCGCAGCCCAAAAAATCCACTTCGTTGATATCATAACATCCCATCTCTATTAAACCAGCTACAACCTCGGCGATTCCGAAGAACGAGGCGCAGTGTAGTCCACTGAACCGATAGAGAGTATCGAAATCCGAGGAGTTGAAATACTGGACTCGGATTAAAAGTAATTTGGTTGATATCTGATTATAATCCTCCATTAATAGCTCCACCGCAAGTGATCTCCCGAAGTCCGAGAGCTCCCGTTTCGCATGAACTCCCCAGTATACCGAGCAATATTCTACAAGGGGTGCGTTCTGGGTATCAGGGGAAGGATCGGTCGAAAAGGTTTTGATATGTCGGGAATTCAAATAGGTCAAGCAGATTTCGGCAATCGCCGAGTGAGGTGTAGTGAATATATCGGGATGACAGGAAAGATACTCCTGGAGAGTAAAGTGGATCAATCGCACGGTTGATGCTTCCTTATCTACAGTAATAAGTCCTTGACAGCAGTTGACTAATGTCGATATCGAAGGGATGTTGCCAACATCGAAATCTGTAGAGCCTATCTCGACTGCTAGGGCATGGCAGAGCTCATCCGCTTTCAACGGCCGTTCCGCATAGCTAATCCACATCAATGCTGCCATCCCAAGTCTAGATTTGTCTCCATCTTGCGCCTTTATTCGCTCGATCGTTGCACCGTAAACATCTCCCAATTCTAATCCATTAATCATTTTCCTTAACCTTTGTCGTCTTCGGGAGATTGTAGATTCGTGTAAGATTGCATTAATACTTAAGGAAACCAGCAGAAACCTAAATTCATATCTATTAGCCGATTGTTTGCGTCGGGATCCCTAGTGGCACTCCTCCTACTTACATTTCCGACATCTTTTCGGGAATCTTCTCCAAAATTTCTTCCTCCAGACTCTCATCCATGGCGTCTGGAGTATCGTCCTCGTCAAGCCTAAGGTGAAGGTATTCCATGATATCATTTTGGTTGGGCCCTACTGACACAGTTATCACTCGTCCAGCAAGACGCTTTTCGATCTCAGCCCTAACATGAGGCCTTCCGATGATGAATATCCGTGTACGCGGGGATGTTTCGAGGATTTGTTTGAGCGAGTTAAGGAGCTTGACCCGATGTACCGCCGCACATTCGTCCCAAGCGTCAATGCATACAAATGTGCGTAGTGAGGACGTGATGGTCTGTAGCATCTTCACGATATCCAGGAGTCGCGGTCCTCGCCCACCAATGGCCATTTTCTGCTCTTGAAATGCCCGTGTTATCTCCTCTGGAACCTTTTCCATCCCGCCAACCACCTGTCTCAATAAGGAACCCAGAATACTGGCCACAGACTGCTCCTTTCGGGCTGCGAAGTCTAGGTAGAAACACGTAACGGCTGTGTTTTGTCCCCTAGACTGATCGCATAACCTATCCACTACCAGCGAACTGCCATCGCGGTCTATCAGCACTGACTCCCTTTCTTGTCTCCTCCCAGGATACTTCTCGTTACCTGATAAATGTTTTGCCGACCCCCGGACCCCCATAGCCAAACAAGACTACCTTATCCCCTTCACCATCACTGCTCTGGTCACACCAGCTTCTGAATTCTTCAGTTTGCAAAAGCCATTCTCCCACATTGTCGACGCGACGCTCTTGGATGTCCCGATGTCGGAGCCTGGGCTCTAGGGGTGATAACCAGGTCAGGAGCGGGGACCGATCGTCGGGAGTGAGATAGCTATGATGTACGTTAAAAGAGTTCGTATTATTGGAGAGGTTGGTGCTGTTATTGATGGTATATTGAGACATCTCAGGCTCTCCCCTACTTGTACTAGGACTGTTATTGACGAGTATGATCGGTTGGTGAAATTTTGGAAGGCCTGGGAAAACGCGGTCTTGGTAACTTAAGGGAAAGCGGGGGTCTTCTCTCATTAAAGGTGGGTCGCACCCCCGGTGACTCCCACCCGATATTCCCCATGGGGCACGTGTCTCACCCTCACATCCTTGCGCCCCTCGGAATCGGTTAGACTCAAGAAGGGTGTTTCCAGATCCTCAGCTGCTCGGGCTGTCATTTTGTTGCGGAGGATAAATCGCGTAACGGTCAAACGGTCGGACTAGACTAGAGCTAAAACCGAAGGGTATAGTACTAGCGTATGGACGTGGGTGATCGGACAGACAGGGATTAGAAATCGTATGGGGATACATACAATTTCTAATCCCTGTCTGTCCGATCACCCACGTCCATACCTGAGTACGTATAATCAGAAACTTCATTCGCTCGTCATCCTAAAACAAAACTAATTAACCAAACATAAGTCTATTGAAGAATAATGAAACTATCTCAGCCATTCTATCGTCTGCACCTATCGATCTCTCCTTCAGGAACAACCCCATTTGCCTTCATACCTCTGTAATATCAATAAAAGAAATATATAAACATACACCCTTCCGTCTATTCTCCCGTCAATCCTTCCGGCTAGAACAAATCAAACCACTAAAACTATCACTCCGTCTTGTCCCCCATCTATCCGCTTTCTTTATCTCTAACAACTATCCGCTTCCATCAATTCTATCACATAGTAACTCCCTCTGAGCTCCAGAACCACTACGTGGCAGAAACCCTGGATGACTTCAAGCTAAGCGTCGAAGTGGTACCTGATTTGTTCAAACATTGTAAAACACTTGCCCACAATTATAGAATGTCCCGTAACAATGTTTTGGGAATCCTATTCCGGTAATTATCGGCACAGACTAATACCTCCCAGCATTCTAGAACTCTACAATATAATAAATCACCCCATTCCCACCCAGCCACCCCACTTTTATGCACCCTGAGAGAGAGGAAATCACCGAAACTAGATTCCTATGGCATGTGGTGTTTACAAATACACAAGCCCTGAAAGATCAAACCACTTTCTGACACCTTGGATGGCCGACCCCAGCCGTAATCCACACCAGCTTCAATCCAGCTTGAGCATTCCCGATCCAATTAATTTCATAAAATATCACTCGATACAATATTTCTAGGTAATGCAGAAAATGATGGGATCAGGGGTAATGATAGGAGAGAGAGATTTTAGAGGGTGACGTGGGGGCTGTTGCGGTGGATCTGAGAAATTCGTATAAGGCGGTGGAAGAGTGCAAGATTGATTATGTAGAGTATGCTAAAAAGGAAGGGGTGGCTGATGTATGAATAAGAAGGATGGCCATGGCTAGAAGAGGGTAACAAGGAGGGAAAATGAGTGCGATAAGCGAAAATTTTCAAGGTTTTGGTATTCATCTGTTTCCTAGGTGTTCCGCGGTTGCCTTTCCAATGATTCATATCATGATTTTTTATTTTTTTTTCATGGCAGGCATGGGTGGGAAAGCATGATAACTCAGTTCGGTCACCAGGAGATCTAAGTGTCGTACCCGCTGCGAGGATAGCTTGAGCCGACCTGAGCAACCAGGATCCCCCGCAAAATTCAACCATTATGATAACCACAAAAGTGATTACAATCACAACCCAACTATGATGACTATTAATATTAGGTCCTGTATATTTGACTCCCCCTTTCTTTCTAAGACCGTGGAATTTGGTGATAGGACATTTGATTTTGACTACGGTATTGACTTGGGTTGTTGTGGTATCGTGGTAGTTGAGTTAAAAAGAATTGCTATTGGCCCGGCTGTCTCAGGACTTATACTGGTTGCGAGTATTAGGAATTGGAAATACAAGTACTTTGCACCATCGGTTGGAAACGATCCCGGTTGACAGGCCACGATATAGATTCACCACCCAAACTTTAGAACTAGACGGCTAGGCAAACAGGCCCTTAGGCATGATAGAGATTGTCGGCTCCGAAAATTTAAATTTCAGTGCGTTTCTCGGCTATAATAATATCGGTAGTTAATTGCGTTGGGGCAGCAACCGGGACAAGATGTTTTCTGAAGTGTTCCGGCAATCGAAGGAAAGGAGAATAGGAGGCAAAAAAAATGAGGCGAAGCAAGGCACTACTTGAGGGAGTAAAGGTGAAGGAAATGATTGGTGTGGTGGAAATGTAGACAAAGTATGTGCACTATCACTTGTACAGTTAGACTGCCTACATACGTACCAGTAGCACAGATAGATACCCAAAGCAAGCTAGGAAGAATGCGGCAGCGAATCAAGGCGTCATGAAATCCATATTCTGATGCCGAAAACAGAGGACTGCGCCCCTGTGCATAACATAAACAAATGTTCGCAGGAGAAGCTAGAACTTAGAAGTCCGAAGCCTTATCGACCATTCCCAAGGCACACTGGAAAAAAACAAAACAAGGAAACGGCAATAGCCAAACACAAACTTCTTCCAATGAAAGTTCCGATTATCCGCCAATATTGGGTTTTGAACTGGGAACGCATTCCAGTTACCACTGCAACAACGTGAGTTGGAGTTGGGGTTAAGTTACTGGACTCTGGACTGGAAGTGCGGGGGCTCGCACTCACTCTCGGAGCGCAGAACTCTGCACGCACTTCGCCTTGTATTTGGGGTAAACGGGGACTATGATTGGGGGATTGCGACTTGAATGTTCTAACCGGAGCCCCACTTGAATAACCTCTTGCCCGCCAGAGCCAGCGCCGGGGATAGCAAGCCATCTGCAATTTTAGGCAATGTGATTGGCAGAATCTTAGTCCAGATTTAAATAGTGTCTGGTATTTGGGTGGATAGCTCGCGATGCAGGGCTCTTGATAGCGTGGAAGACGTTACTACCGTACGAAGAAGAATTGCGGACCATCTGCTTCCCTATTCAACCAGACATTACCCTTCTCTTTCTCCTACCGGTATCCCAGTCACAGCAAGTAATAGATATTCCTAAACTATGGACCTTTATCCAATAGATTCACTGGTAGCGGCCATGTTGGCACAGGGCCGAGGCAGGCATGGTGGGAGGCTATTTCTGGGATGCGGTTTCTGGGATGCGATTTCTAGGATGCGGTCCCCACGGTCTCTGCAGATCTTCGTCTGTCGCTATTCTACGGTACTAGTCCTTACTATAGGAGAGTGGAGAATAATCACGCTCGCCAAGAAATTCCCAAGTGAGTTTAGCGACATCTGCAAAACCTCACGTTTTCCCCATCTTGCCCTTAGGTTAAAATTTCCTCCTGTGGAGTTCGTGCAGTCAGCGCAAAACCTCGATAATAGTTCCAACTCCCGCTTCTGCTCGGGACTGTCAATTCCTTCTCGTGTCATCCAGCAGCCGAAGTCGGCACATACCGTATGTCTGACTGGGTTTGGTTCGACAAGTTAACGGAATTGCGAATACCCGTTAATGTGATCGATTTTGCCCTGGGGCTTGACCTCATAGTCTGTCAGGCAAACGTCTCGGTGGCCGGGTACTAGTACTCAAGTAGACTACATGTCTATGGTGTTGGAGCGCTCTTACTTTACGGTAGTTGAGAGCTGCGCAATCTCACCGCGGATGGAGTCTGAATGCGATTTTGGGGCTAAAATTCGCTAAGGACGAGATAAATCCTGTGGAATGGTGCATGGTCTCGGTCGAACTATGCTTGTCTTGGCCCACTACCGGTAGTCTTCTGGGACTCGAAAGAGGCTCATTTGGAGGCGCTGCGGCGTGTTGGCATGAAACTATTGGGTGAAATGCGGGGGTGTGATATCTCACAGCCTTACCCCTGGACATGATTTTCTTGGGCTGTGAAGAGGTTCTTGACCCCCTTGAAACTCCTATCCATCGGCTTTTTGTTCATCTTCTATCGGCGAGACTTCAACAGTATGGACAATCGCGTGATTACCGGGTCATGCAATGTCGGCAGTTTCAACAATTTCAACAATTTCAACAATTTCAGTACAACTATAACGGATGACAGGAATCAGGTCCTGCAGTGGCTGTCATCGCTGGACCCTCAGAGGAGACATCAGCATATAAGAGAGAGCCGACTCAATGGCACGGGGAACTGGATTTTTCAAACCAGCGAGTTTCGGAGATGGAATACGACAGAAGACGGATCTTCTCATTCTGTGCTCTTTTGCCATGGTGATCCAGGTGTGGGGAAGACTCATCTCAGGTAAAACAGGAAATCACTGCGAAAGCCTATATCGCTAACTGCTTGAAATTCTAGCTCACTAGTGATCGACCATTTTTATGGTAGTGAACAGGATATTACAGTTGTTGGACTATATTGCGACTACCTCGATAGAAAGGAACAGACTACATCGAACATTCTAGGAGCCATGCTCAAGCAGCTTATAGGGAGTGGAAACGTCCCGGGCGATATACGCAAGGCTTTCGAAGATGCGAAGAGGCATTTTGGTGGGGTAGGCTCGGAGACTACCGAGCTTCTCAAAATGCTGAAGGTGGTGATTGCGCAACGGAAATGGGTGGTAATCTGTATCGACGGCTTGGATGAATCTTTCGAGGCGCATCGGACTAGCCTCCTTAGCGCTCTGCAAGTCGTCGTTCGAGAGATGCCAAATGTCCGGCTCTTCTTGACCGGAAGGCCTTTCATCCGCCCTGAGGTTGAGAGGTACTTCCCTACTGTGGATACCATCCTCGTTAGTCCAACAAGAGAAGACACCGAGGCATTCTTGAGGATGAAGTTGGATAGGGACTCGGAACCTGACGCGATGGATGAGAGCCTAAGAGAGGAGATAATGGAAATTATTCCGAAAACAATATCCGAGATGTATGTCCAAATGCCCAGTTTTCCCGTATCGGGTAGAAGTCTTGTTACTCACGAATTATTGAGCCAGATTCCTTCTTGTATCGCTATGCATCGAGACAATCCTCGGGGAGACAACGATTCGTCGTCGGAAGGAAAAGCTTAAACAGATAACAAATGGTCAAGACGTAGGGGACGTATACACTACCACTTTTGAAAGGATCAGGGCACAGAATAAGGACAGGGCGCGGCTAGGAATGGAGGCTATAATGTGGATAGCATATTCAGAGCAGCCGTTGGAACCAGACGAGCTATGTCAAGCCTTGGGAGTAGTGATAGGGTCGACTGATCTGGACAGTGATAATGCCCCTTCGATCCGGACCGTATTGAACTGCGGGCTAGGATTAGTCACAGTCGATTCCTCCTCTTGTCAAGTCCGTCTCGTCCATTTCACTTTACAGGAATATATCCTATCCCATCCTACACTTTTTTGTAGCCCTCACTCGACGATAGCCGAGGTTTGTTTGACTTACCTTAACTTTGGGTGTATCAAGGAACTTCCGCCAGATCGTCGTCAACTCCCACCAACAACTCCCTTTCTTGAATATGCATCTCGTTACTGGGCAGCACATGCGCGAAGACAAACCTCGACAAGGGTAATTTCGCTTGCATTGGAACTAATTTATGGATTCAATGCGCACATATCTAGCAAGTTACTTATCGATGGAGATGAGGAGTCGGGGCCCTGGGACGGTGAATATCATGAGATCATGGGACCCACGGCGCTCCACGCTGGAGCCATTTTCGGGGTTTTGGAGATTATGGTTTCTTTACTTAAGATGGATAAATGGAATCTTAATGCAACTGACTGGTATGATCGTACGGCGTTGATGTGGGCTTCCATTATGGGGCATGATGCCATAGTGAAGGTGCTCCTAGAACAGGAGGGTGTCGGTCCCGATATTGCAGATTACTCGGGCAGAACACCCTTGTCATTTGCTGCTGGGAAGGGTTATGAGGGGGTTGTGGAGATGTTATTAAAGCGGAGCGATGTTAGTCTGGACACTGCCGACGGGGATGGCCGAACGCCACTTTCGTTTGCTGCTGGAAAGGGGTGCGGAGAAGTTGTACGCATGTTATTGGAACGGAACGAGGTAAACCCCAACGCGGCGGGTTATATAGATGGCCGGACGCCACTTTCATGGGCTGCTAGAAATGGGAACTGGGAAGTCGTACGCGTGCTATTGGAATGGGGGAAGGTTAATCCCGACGCTATAGAGAGGGGCGGCCGGACGCCACTTTCATCTGCTGCCGAATATGGGTGCGGGGAAGTTGTACGGGTGCTATTAGAAAGGAACGATGTTAACCCTAGCGCGGCGGATGATGGCGGCCGGACGCCACTTTCAAGGGCTGCCGAAAATGGGCACTGGGAAATTGTACGTATGCTATTGGAACGGGAAGAAGTTAATCCCAACACCATGGATAGGGGCGGCCGAACGCCACTTTCATGGGCTGCGGGCCTAAGCAGTTGGAGCCAAGAAGGGCGTGACAGGGTTGTCAAAACACTGTTAGAGCGGAACGATGTCGATCCTGACATCCCCGATAAGAGTGGTCGAACGCCACTTTCAAGGGCTGCCAAATATGGGTTCGGGGAAGTTGTGAGGATGCTGTTGGAACGGAACGATGTCAATCCCGACAAAGCAGATAACCGTGGCCGAACACCATTGTTGATGGCTGCCTGGTATAGGAAAGGGGAAATTGTGGAGATGCTAATTCAACGGAACGATGTCAATCCCAACATAGCAGATGAGAGTGGCCGAACACTGTTTTCATGGGCTTGCGAAGGTAGGTGTCCAAGGACTGTGCGGGCACTGTTGGAACTGAACCACGTCAATCCCGACGCGGTGGATATGTTGGATAGTGGCCTATAAGGCATGGGGTTATGCAGTTGAGCAGATGGATGGATATGCAGGTTTGCGGTTATGCGGCTAGGAGACGGACGGATATAGGGCATGTGGCTTTGTGGTTTCCGGTGGTTAGGTGTTTTGTCATCGATTGTTCTCACATCCTATGCCGCTCGGCATAGGATATTTCTTTTATGGTTTTGTTCATGTTATAGGATATGAGGCATTGGGTATTTGGTTTTATTTGTTTCTTTCATACCCTATGTCACTAGGCATACAGGAGTTGGCGTGCCGGCAGGGCACAGGTTTTGGGAGCATGGTGGATGAAGGGAGATCAGGATAGTTCTAGATTGCGTGTGTTTCTTTAGAGAGCTTGTTGTGTTTCGGGAGTGTTAGGTTGTTGTTACTTCGACGGAGAGATATATCTCCTAGCCTGTCCTTAGCTAGAGTGAGAGTAGCGATTCAGAAATTCGTTCCTTCTTCACCCACGGTTCCACTCAGAGTCTTTTGTGATTGCACGATCGATCCATTGGTTCGTGCTTTCCTTTAGGCTCCATCAGGATAAGGATGGTCGAACACCATTGTCCTGGGCTGTTTGTAGCTTGGATACCCATAGGGCGTATATGTGGATAGCATTGGAGGACAACGACGTCATGGCCGATTTGAGTAGTCGAACTCCACTTTCATGGCAGCAGCAATTCCCTTTGATGGAGCGATCTTGGAGGGAGCAATCTGTGAAGATGCGATTGGAGCGGAACGATGTTAATCCGGACAGCGTTGACAAAACTGGCCGAAAACCCTCTTCATGGGCTTTTAAGAATGGGCATAGGGAAATTTTCAGGAAACTGTTGGATTGGCACGATGCCCATCCCAACATGGGGGACCACCGGTCATAAGCTATTACTCTTCAGCTACACGTTTGAAGCTCCCTATCTCTGTTGATTGCTGGTCCCCCTCTTGTGCCTCTCCGAACAGGCGCGACTCACTCCCACCGCTACTTGTCTGCCAACAAATTCACTATTGCTTTCTAATACCTGCGGCTGACTGCTAAAGGTGTAGAAGGGTTGTCCATGCTACTGTAACTGGGAAAACATATTTGTGAGAGCCGGCGAGGTATTCATATTTCTCATTTTCTAGGTCCGGCCTTCTGTGTCCTCTTTTCTTCTGAAGCCTCGCTCCTCCTCCCCCTCTCACTCGCAACTCGCATTTCCATATATCCATCCTCTTATAGTGGCAGCCTTTTTACTCTTTTCTTTTGCCAGAACTTTACTCCCGGTTCCTCCAGATGCTCCTTAGCGATACCGCACCAATACCATCGTATCCGAAACCGCGCTCTATCAACTTCATTGATGCAAGGAGGAAGGGACGAAAGATGGGAACCGTTGAAGTTGGGAGAAAAATACTCACATGTCGATTATCCTTGTTGGAGTTTCCTTCAAGTTTGGGAGGACTGTTTGTGGTCTCATTTGTTCTAGAGTTATTGTGGTTTACGAGTAGTTACCTGTGTGAGTACAACACGGGGGTGAAATAGAGTGTAGTCTTAAGAAATTATTAAATTTGATGAATAGTACATTGTTAAAAAAAGGCGGGAGGGGATATATATTTAAAACAAAAGTGATTTGTGAGGTCCTGTTCGGCAGGTCACAATATCAGAATAGCCCATATTTCTGAAAACAACATATTTCTAGAAAGCAAAGGGAACATAAATCGATCACCATGAGAAAAACCTTTATTGAGAATAGAATTTATTAACTCAATATTAACCTATACGAAAGTGTGATGTTTGAATGGGTTGTGTGTTTGGCTGTATTTCGCTTCCAAACTATAGAGTTTCAAGACTGCAGTTTAGGAATGACCGTACAAAACAGCCTCTTGGCTAACTCTAGAAATGAAACTTGATATTTTTAGCGAATATCTCTATTGGGTAAGTTATGGCAGAGAGAACAAAGTTGATGGATGTCAAAAAGTGCCTTTCTTATTTTCACAAGATCTGGAACCAGGTAGGGGCCAAGGGCTTTTCGGTCTGTGCCCATATCATGAAGTGTTTTGCTGGTCTGCTTTCGGGTTGGGCGATGTGTTTATTTTTCGACATTCATGAGGCTTGATGTACTGTACACTTGTGTGTGCCAAGCTGGCCAGTTCAACTAGAGTTGCTCTTGGGTGTTGTTCTGTCGCGAGGCGAGATTTGTGCCCTGCGACAGGATACAGATCGGAGAGGTGTTCCATTTGCTAGCGATTCGGAGAAGGAGGTATTGGGGCCAAATTTGAGGGAAATTGATTAGGTAGTGCTGTGGAATCTATGAGGCCCAAAAAGACTCCCCTTCCTTTAACTCCTAGGAATTCTAGCCGCCTACTAACTCCATCATCAATTGTTAACAATATCGTAAGCAACGAAAAGCAAAAAATGTCTCTACCTTTCAGTAATAATATCAACTCTCTGAACAAGGCCATTAGCTTATGGAACAATTCTACCATTGATAATGACCGGCCTCAAATCTTGGCTTGGCTATCACTACTAGAGTCTAAGCTACAGCACCAGGGCATTCGAGGCTGCCAAGTCGAAAATATGGGGGGAATGGTACTTACTAACAGAGGGGTTTAGGGGTTAGTGGGCTGGCAGTGGTGGAGGTGAATCCGGTGATGCAGTAGCCTTTTGTATTGGAGACCCGGGTATGGGGAAGACTTATATTAGGTAACAAGGGCGAACCTCGAAGGATGAAAGGAATGGGACGCAGGGTTCCGAATAGTCCGACCGGTCAAGTCTTGGAGGCAGGACCTGGCTCGCCAGTCCTGGTGGATGTCCATGACTGGACCTGACTAACTCAGGAGGTCCGGTCCGGTCCTAGACTGGTCCCGGACCAGTCTTTATAAAAGATTACATAGTCACGCAATATCACTCACTGAATGCACCGAAAAAATTGATACTCACGAACATATTTTCGCCACCCCTAATTTAAGCGAGGCACTATCTCCATTCCAACTCTCCTGAAATTCTACAATATAACATATGGAAACGATGAGTTTAATCAAAAAAACCTTTATTTAAGCGTAATATATTGTGAGAAAAATAGTAAAAAGCAAGACTGGATGCTAATTTTGTCAGAGGACTGAGCATATCCTACTGCTTGGCGGGCCTGGTCGGACCTATCCCGGTCGGGTCGGGTCCAATAATCCTGACTGTTCAGTCGGTCTAATTTCCATCATTAGACTAGACTTGACTTTCGACCGGACTAGCTGGTCCAGACCAGTCTTCCATGGACCATTCGGAACCCTGATGGGATGAGAGCTGACAAGATGTGATGTTAGATCATTGGTGATAAACAGCCGGTACGATTGGGCCTGAAGGCAAAACGCTCTTGCTGCTTGCGTTTACTTTGATTTCGCAGCCTAGAAGGAGCAGTCGTCAATGGGTATGTTGGGCGTCCTGCTTAAAGAGGCCGCTGGGGGGCTAGGAGAGGTACTAGGAGAAATAGCTGGGGCTTGTGTTGGTGGACGGGGATCGAACTTTCCGATAATGTGAAGATGCTGTAAAAAACCTCCTCCGAAAATCCTACATTTATATGTATCGACATACTAGATGAATGTGTGGCAGATCACTCAGTGAAGCTTCTTGATTCTCAAACCAAATCCTGCAAAAGTCTTCCGGAATATTGGTATCACAAACAGCAACCCACTTCCCAGCCCTATAATCTTTGATCCTCCCACAGCAGAGCTTAGTGCTCAGTCTCTCCTATCTTTTGCACTTCTCTCCACTCTGCCCCACCCCCCACCTTTGCAAAACACCGGCGATCACTCGGTCCCGAAGCACATTTCCTTCATACCTTTCCTATCTTGCTGACCCATCATTACTAGTTTTCTTTGTCACTCATTATCAAGCGAAAAGGAGGAATTACTATACCTGGCTGTATACTAAAGCGAAGGGTGCTCGCAAATAGCCGACGAAGGATCGGAAAACATAGCGGAGAGGATAAGGCAATGCCGGGAAGAGAGGACCAGAATTCTGCTGGTCTGGTAGGATCACCGGATGGATTTCTTGCCATCCAAGGAAATTATTAGAACGATCGCCTTGTCCTGGGAACAGGAGTAGACTGTGTGGGAAAGCTGTTGTATTTTCTACATAAACCCGCTCCATCTCTATAGATAGGAAAATAAACAAACAAGATACGATTTCCGGTATTAACAGGGGTCTTTTCTGCCTTAACTTCATTCCACTCCCTCTTCCGCTCTGTTTAACTTCTTTCCAATACTGAAACCTCGTAGCGATACCAACCACCCTGGAGCTTCAGAAAAGCGACTAGCGCACAGTGCATCATCTTGATAAATAGTTATCATGCCAGTATTCCCATGGGCGTGTTTTGGAGGCCTCATGGTAAATGAGAGCTGCACAGTGTTTGAGTCCTTTCGCGACAAGCCCGCGGGCTTATATCCCTGCTACTAATTTTTTTGAATGTGTCGGTTGTGGTCAATACATCTAATGCAGCCGAGGTTCCGAAAGGGGATTCTTCTTTCAACTTCTTGAGATTTTTTGCTGTTCAACGATTCTCTCTGCAGCTGAATATTAGCAACACCTAAATAGATTGGAATTGTCATTGTTTACCTAAGGTCCCAGGGAGGTTGAAGTTACTGGACAACTTCATATCAGTGTTCCCAACGGTCCCGGGTAGGATGGGTAAGGATGCCGGGGAAGGTGCCCGTCTTTCCTAAAGACCGCCGTCCTATGAGTTGACAGTGTAGCCCTACAGTCTTAGCCAAAAATGTGTTTTCCGGTAGGGCTCGGTCCTCATCTGCGGGCCCTGCCATCATTCTTAGGGCCCAACCGTCATCTGCAGAGCCCTGTCATCATCTGCAGGACCCGGTGGTGACCTGTAGTTATTTCATTGTGACATACCTATAGGGCACTACCGTTGGTCTAAAGCAGAGGTTCGGACGATCTACGGAAGGGCGTCCGTCCCTGGCAGAGTCTCGGTGTCCGGCGTCCGGCCCGTCCTAAGCAAAAGACTCATGGACTAGACGCTTGGATTTACTGCTTTATATATGCGAGATTCACATTCATAACCTCTATCTATAAACTAATTAGAAAAAGGAGAAAAACCACAGTGTGGGAACCAAACCTCAAATCAGGAAATTTCTGAAGATTTCTCGAGAATCTCTTTGTTTTTGCCTTCATACCGTCCGTAACACTTCCCTTGAGCTTCCTGTAACCTGTGATAAAACTTGGCTTCAAGTTTCACTCCTCGATCCTCATACTGTTGGTACCGTTTGATGTCCTGTTCTTGCAAGAGATACCCCAATGACAGACGTTGTTGCATAGGGTGGGAACAGTGTTCCCAACCGTCCGGGGGGGCCAGGCGGGGTCCCACGGGGGACTGCCAAGAGCTCCAGACGGGACGGGACGGCAATTCGTAGTCTGTCCGGGGCGGACTAAGGGTAGGGCGGCCGGCCCTACAGGGTGAGACATGTTGGTTCAGGGCAGGGGGGCGGACGGCAGGTGATGGTTGAGGACGACCGGGAATAGTGAGGGACGGCGGGGGATGTTGTAGAAAATATTGAATGGAATGATAACGCAAGATGTGAAGAGGTTCTTGATGACTTGGAGAAAAAATCAGAACACTAAGGGAAGGGCGAAAGACACTGACTATCTACTAATAGGAAGCGAGACAGATAGGTCAAGCGAACAATAACAATAACAAACAAAAGTGGAATGAGAGAAATGTAAGGAGGTGTCTTCAATAGTACAGGATGTCTGAATGTATGATAAGAATTGATGTAAGGAGAAAAGGTAATAGTACGAGTGATACCAAAGTAGAACAGGAGCATGTTTCAACACTCCCCCTCTTCTGGGGTACAAAGAAAAAAGAGTAGGCAAACGACAGAAAACTTGAAAAGATGAAAGGAAGGAAAAAAAAGAAAAAAAAAAGGAAAGACCCCTGAACGTCATTGAGCACCAGTAAAACCCCCTATCGAAGAGTGTCTCAAGGGGGAAAGGTATACTCTCGGTTCCTCCTATACCAATTAAGAAAACAAAAATAAAGGAAGAACTATCTAGGCTTCCATTTCCATACCAATCCTTCTCATGTGCCGCAAGTGGAGGTCTCTCACAAGTGGTTTTGTAAGTATGTCGGCAGACATATCTTGTGTCGGAATATGGTGAAATGAGACAAGTCCCTGCTCAATGATATCACGGATGTATTGATATTTAATATCTATATGTTTTGTTCGCTCATGGTGACGGGCATTTGAGATTAGCACAAGACCGCCGGTGCTATCTGTGTAAATAGTGGTGGGAGAGGAGAAGGATTCAGTTGGAGAGATGACAGTTAGAAGATCTCCGACTAGACAGCGAAGCGAAACTGCTTCCCTTCCAGCTTCTGAAGCAGCTATGTACTCCGCTTCCGTGGTTGAAAGAGGAACAATCGTTTATTTCTTAGCCTTTCAGGCTACAAGGCACCCTGAGAGTAGAAAAACAAATCCACCTGTCGATTTTCGGTCACCTAAATCACCTGCCCAGTCCGAGTTCGAAAATACCTGCAGTGAGTTGTGGAATTTGATCTCCCCTGTCTTGTAACAGAGCTTTATATCTCTTGTCTGCTTCAAGTATCGTAAAACACGCTTGGCTTGTGCTAGATGCTCTGAGCCAGCAGAGGCAGAAAACTTTGACAAAACCGATATTGTAAATGCTAGATCTGTTCGTGTTCCTAACATGAGGTACATAACACTGCCAACTAACGACAGATAGAGTTGCTGATCCTCGGGTGCAAGTGGTTCAAACTCCAAAGAAGGTCGAGCTTCCAGTGTTGTCCAAATGCCATTACAATAACTCATACCGAAGTGTCGTAAGACAGATTCCACAAAGTGTTGTTGACCGATACGAATCTTTCCTGGGAGCTGCTTGATATCAATGCCTAGGAATTGGCGTGATAGCCCAAGGTTGGTCATTTTGTACTGGCTGATGAGTTGTTTCTTTACAGAGGTAATAGTGGAAGGGGTTCCTGAAGCTATAAGAATATCATCTACATAGAGCAGTAGTACAACTTTCAAGGAGGAAGAAATATAGAGATTCGAGTCACCTGAGAATGGAATAAAACCTTGCGATTGTAGAAAATGATCGATATCGGTGAACCAAAGGCGAGGAGCTTGCTTAAGCCCATAGAGGGCCTTCTTTAACCGGTAAACTCCATCAGCAGGGGCCTCAGGCTGCAACCACTCTATACCTTCGGGGGGGGCCATAAAGATGATATCGTCAATAGCAGGGTGTAGAAAAGCAGTTATGACATCCATTTGATGGATTGCCCAACCAAGTTGGGGAGCGAAGGCGACTAAAGTTCTGAATGTCGTCAGTCTGGCAACAGGAGCGTAGGTTTCACCAAACTCTGTCAGCTCATATCCTTTGATAATGGGAGGTGCTTTGTAGCGGATGGAATAGTCCGAGTTATGCTTAACTCGGAATACACATTTGCATCCAATAATCTTCTCTTCACGGATATGATTATGACTAACCACCTCCCACATCAGGAAAAAAACTAGCTTGCGTCCTGTGCGTCCTGTGCGTCTGACGCACCTGACGCACAGAACGTCAATCGGGAATTAGGACGTCACGTCGATCTGACCTTGCGTCCTGATTTGCCTTTGTTTCCACACTGAATCCTGACGCCACCCGGGCACAGACCTCTTCGCCCTGTGCGTCCTGACAGCGTCTAGTGCTCAGGGCTGTCGTCCTGGCGACCAATGATCACCCCTACGTAATTCCCATGTCGTCGGATACTGTCCTCTTGCGTCCTGACGCCGGATTTCTCTCTCCCGTACTCAGGGCTTCGTTCATCTGGCCACGTCCCGTCCAGATATCTCTGCTCTGTAGTCCAGCGTCAGGATCTCACGATCCTGATCCATCATCTCCAGATGCCTGATGACTTCTTCCAGATGTTACTCCAAATACGGTGCGTCCCCTGAGTCTAACACAAGACATGTTCAGACTCTCTGCACTGCGATATCCTGACTCTGGTATGGGTATGGTGTTCTGGCGCCCGATAAAGTACTTCTGACGATATCGCAACGTCTCCGGGAATGCATTTGCTTTCGCACCTCACGCTCTGGCGATGAGCTCTACTATTTCCACTTTTGGTTCTGTCTTCTTAGGAATACGAAATAATTATTACTATATCTTACTCTACAAACACACCATTTCCTATGTACCCTCTC
>Ga0307509_10000774_pt1 | contig 54666 bp, 50 predicted proteins | sample 10_EM_MG_FD_202245 | JGI IMG/M metagenome (GOLD analysis project Ga0307509, IMG submission 202245) | Populus trichocarpa ectomycorrhiza microbial communities from riparian zone in the Pacific Northwest, United States - 10_EM | ecosystem: Host-associated > Plants > Roots > Unclassified | place... | reverse complement strand
GGCGCGGCGGGGGGCGGGCGGGGCGGGCGCCCCCCCCCCCCCCCCCCCCCCAACAACTACAAGGTACAAGTGCGGGGTGGGGATGAATTGTTCGAACTAGCCCGGACTACCGGTAGGTTCTTTTCGAAATCTCCGATATTAAGAAAACTAAGCTTTTGAGAATTTGGGGAAAGAAGAGATATTTGGCTTATCAATAATTTCAGAAACCTGGCCTATCGTAAATTGTCCTCGTCCAGGCCAGTTTATTAGTGAGTTTTTACGGCACCGGTAGTATTTTTCAGCACATTGCTTTTTATTATATAGGCATCTCGCCGATTGCAACCGTCCCTAGTGTTCGAAAAATACGGTACGTTACCGTACCTTACACGGTTGATACCATACGGTAAATTACGTAAATTACACTAGGCAGATAAAATACCGGAAAACGGCCTCTCCCACCTTAGATTCTGATGTTAGGTAATCCTGTCTTCTGCCCTCTGTGTTTATCAAGCTGAAGCAACCCAACCCATAAAATATCAGCTACCGCTAGGCATTCTTGGCTATGACATGAGTATCGCACTAAGATCCAAGATGATGATGTGGAACTTTATGACGGTCGGTAAACGGCGCATGGTAAGTTTACCGTACGTTACCGTATATTACCGTATTGTATTGTATGGTAACTTACCGTACCTTACCATTCGAACCCTAACCGTCCCCGAGTGATTTTGTATGAACAGGCACGAACACTGTAGCCGATAGCGCTACGGTACGATGCTACAGGGCCATGAGGATTAGTACAGGTATTTAACACCAATAGCGGCCAAACCAACAAGAACATAATGACGTTGTATATAAATAATTCATGTGCTTCATTTTCTCCTTTTTTTATGACACATTATCCGCAGATCCTTCAACACTTTATTAAACGATCCACCTCCTTTCCTTCCTCCAGAGTATTTTCCAGAAGTTCAAGCACCTCTCGAACCCACAGCAAAACACTTGAAAGGAAAGTCCTCAGCCATTGCCTCGGGAAAAAAAAACATAACTTCATTTCCCATAAATCATCCATCTCCCAAGCCCCAGCTACCCAATCGATAATAAAATTCCTCCAGAAGAATTAAAAAAAAGGATATTACTCAGAATTTAAAATACAAAGGAAAATAACAAGTTGGATGGAGTGGGGTATTCTCCACAGCAGCCGGTGAACTATACGCCGAGCTCTAATGCGGCTACTGGCTGTGATGAGGGAGGATGCTTAAACAGCACTAGAAGGAACTGCCCGGCCCTCGCCCGAGCCACGAGAGCTCCTAGAGAACGAGAAGCGGGAGTGCTTCTCACTAGCTGGTGAGTGGGCAGAAGCAGTCTCGCTCCTGGTAACAACAAAGAGGGAGAGAAGGGTGGTGATGAAGAAGAGGAAGCTGTCCAAATGTTATAAAGATGTACTGTGCCGACTTGGTGTTCGATACAGGGGATGACCTACAGTTGAATCAAGACCAACCCAGCAACAAGCCTAACCAATCCACCATTACGAGCATCACGACCGTCGATTCCACGGGTGGTGCGGATGCTGATCAAAGCGGCGCGAAGTGGGTTGTCGCCAGAGTGTCTGTGGAAGTTATGTCTAAGCAGACCAGCCGAGGTCAGATACCCGACGAAGAGAACAAAGTCGAAGAAGGTGGCAATTATTTGTGCGGTGCCATCGAGGAAGAGGACTGCGAGGATGGCGAAGGTGGTGAAGGGAATGGCGAGAACGGACTACAGTAGGTTAGTATTCGGGGCTTTGTGCGTGCTGGATCTCGGAGGAGGAGGACATACAAAGACTTCCGGAGTGACGACCTCCCTCGGAACCCCGCCGAAACCAAAGTCGCGGAACTGGTCCACCATATAACTCAATGCGCCGACGAGGATGACAGCGAACAGGAGCTGGAAGAACCGGATCGCCCAAATGGTGGTTTTTGCTACTCCAGTTGCGACCATCTTGACAAGTCTACTTTGCGGGGAGCGACCTGGAAAAAAGGGGTCTTTGGGATAAAAGAAAAACTCGCAAGAACTGAGAGAAGCTAGAGTTCTGTCGTCCGCTATCCGTTATCCGCTACCTTGTTTGCGTGGATGGCCGAGAAAGTGAATGGGGGGCTGTGCCAGAAATCGATGTCTTTATATTCGCTTTCTTCCTCCATACTTTCTACTAGTATCAAGGCATAAGTTAGACTGTCAACCTATCTATCGCCGGATACAGCCCACCACTCAGACATCACTCCGACTCACTCACAAACCACCCACGACGTCATGCATCTACTTCCAAGTGGAGCAGAGAGAGAGAGAGAAAAAAGCAACTCCTTCGGAAACGCGCCTTTGGATCCTCCGTCCTGCGCGCTACTAAACAGTAATCACATCCGAACTCACAAATCCTGAAGCAGAGTAAAAAAGACGCCTGTGCCATTGGGCCGAAATCATGAGGTCGGTACTGGGGATCGAGCGACAATACGAGGGACAGGAATTCGGAGATTGTCAATTGCCGATCGGTCCAGATGGGATGCTGGAGGGTCAGAAGGTTAATAATTGGGATTTTGTCAGCTCCTTCCTTGGCCATGGATGGACGGCGCAAAGCGTGATAGGCTGGAAGGGTGCCGGAAGGTTCTTTCGGTTATCGCGGGTCGCACAAACTAAAGGTAAAGGTCTCTTTGTTCCTCAACTTTTACGTTTGAGGTAAAAGAACCCTATTGCGGATGACAAATGCTTGGAATGTCTGACAGGTAGAAATGTGTTTGGATTACGATAAAGAAATGGATGGATTCCTTTCAAAATTAAGTTGGCGAGCGTCACGCTAGAAACAGGACATGCTACCAGACCATACCGTACTGCACCTTCTACTCGGACAGCAGTACTTGTATCTCTAATGTCTTGCTGTTCAACCAGCCCAGTTCTTCAATTTGTAATCTTGTAATTCCGACTAAGGATCCGGACCCCGAGTATAGACTAGCCAATCTAAGCCAACCTCCATCTCCATTTTTCAAGACTTGAACATCCTAAAACTACTATTGCACCCTTTTTCCCGCATTCTCCCCTCAGATATACCCAAACAGCGCTATCGAAAACCCTGTCACCCCGCGCACGCTCACATCACGCCATATCCAGCGATAACCGTTCCGTACAGCGCAGCGCCGGTAGGGCGTCAGAGCTCAAACGTCACAAACACCCATCGATGCCACACGCATGCAGGGCCGTTTTCCGACTTCCGAAAGTCCTTTGTGAGTGGAATGTGCTGGAGGTGCTCCGGTTAGGAGCCCGCCGTTCGGGGTCCTCAAGGTAGGATCGCAACGGTGGTATTTCAATTTGGGCTGGGGGACGATTGGCTAAAATGAGCCAAAATGGTGTGAGGTAGCTTGAAAGAATGGTTTCCACTCCTCAAGTCGGTTCCATGGCACTAAAAGAAGCTTAAAGGGTTAGTCAATGCTGAAGGAGGGTGTTACTCAAAGTCCGACCAGGGATTTTAGACATAATTGGCCGGATTAAAGCCCCGTTAGATTGAGGGACGGCCGTTGCCGTCCTACCTTGACGACCCCTAGAGTATTAATTGTCCACTTGCAAGGCACGTGCAAGTAGTAAGATCGCGATATCATGACACATCAAGCCACCAGAGTGGGTTAACAATTGCGAATACGGTATCCCCAGCAAACGCGACAGGCGTTGTTTGCTCTCGCAAGATGTGCCCATCCGGTATGATATAACTCTAGTGCCAAAAGTCCTACCTACCCACGATAGCTAGCCGTTTATCCTGAGGCTAAAAGCAACAGCTTTCCAGACAAGGAACTCCAAGCATCGCATTAGAGGGCATTCAGTCCCGGGTAGGAAAACGCCCATGCGAGCTTCCCAATCAAAGAACTTTGGCGTGTGTGTGTGTGTGTGTGACGCTTTCTTCCGCATACAAATCCAGCAATCCGCTCGAAACTTGCCACTCGAAAAAGGTTGTTTCGACACCCACCCTGGCCGAATGCCTCTCTGTCCAATCTCGAGTTCCCAATTCATATTATAGTTCACCCGTCGACCAAGTCCAACTTCCATTTCCTCCAGCTTCCTCCTTGTCCAAAGAGCAAGCCCACCCACCTAATACCTTACTAAAACATCCTCAAATCTCAAGTCTACCAGCAGTGGCTGACCTCGCGCAATTCCTAATCCCAACCCTTCCCCCGTCAAGTTAATCCGAGAAATTCAGACAACCGCAGCCGGCCAACACCAACTTACAGTATCCGAAAGTAGCCCGCCAACCCAAAAGCTTAATCCTGTCATGACCGCACAACCACCACTCGACAAAGGCACCGAGTAATCACCAATCCGGAAATTTCGGCTCAAAAGTAACCATACAACTACAAAACACTCAAATGTACTGCACTGTACTGCACTGTACTGTACAGTACACCCCGTTCAAATACACAGTTCGCTGCCGATTGGTCGGACTTCAGTAATCCTAGCCTACGAGCCGAATAAATGGGGAACTGTGTATCTGGACGGGGTGTATATACCTGAGTGTTCCTCGATCGTAGTCTGTACCCGCGTTCGCTTCCTGAATTGGAGGAATTGTCTGGTTGGCCGGTTGGTTCCGGGACCGTGGAGGTGGGTACCTGCAGGATTGAGGGGGGGGGACTCTCGTTGTTCTGTCCGGATCAGAGGGGGAGCTGGGGGCCGGCTTATGATAAAATGAGTGAGTGGGTGAGGGGTGAGGTCGTTCTGGTTAAGGGGAGGTTTAGATTGAGGTGCGCTCTCGCGTGTACAGCACTGTATCGCAGGGAATATGCCGGTATCTTGCTAGGGTCGGGGGGTTCCCGGTATAAATTCTTTGGGGAAGTGACAATTTGTGACAATTTGCGGTATTGGGCACGGTTTACCATTCAGGATTTTAGATGTAATACGGTGAGGGAGGAGCCTACTTACTGTGCTTAGGGAAAACTGGACAAAGAATGGTTGGTTTGAGGAAGACTCGGGTCAGTCATTTCACTGCAGAAACCGTTCAACCCTTAACCAATAGAATGAGGCCGGCAGTGGCATGTGGAGATAATCGTTTATTGGAAGGAAAGAAAAAATAAATGTCTAGTACAGGAAAAATAGGTAACGTAAAGTGCCCACGCCCAGATATTCCCAACCATCTCTGCTTCCACAATATCACCACCATTTCCCACCACCTACCCGTACCTCCGCCTGATGGACTGAACCAAGAATGTTTTAATAGTGATAAATGAAACTAAACTCCCTGGGAGTAGTCTCGTAACGCCTATAACACTTTTTTTGGGCGTCCATCAACCCCTTGTTAAATGCAGGGCCACAGTAGTAACGAGCGAACAAATCCCTAACCGCCACATCCCTATGAACCTGAGTATAGAAAAGGGCCGTCTTGCCCGCGCGATCCTTGACCAACGCGTTGGGACCGAATTTCATAATCATTTCTACTGCATCGGGGCTCTTCTTCTCACGAATGGCGTAGATCAAAGGAGTGGCCCCTGCCCAATCCTTCACGTTTAGCTTAGGTTTAAGCTTTAGAACCATCTCCAGCGTTGACAAGCAGTTGGTGTCGATAGCTTTATGCACGGGAGAGCTTCCGGTGGGGTCCTTACGGCTATCGACGCGCTGGCCGAGACGCCAGAGGGAGTAAATGACGTCGAGGTTCTTGCTGGCGATAGCGATATCGAAGGGCGTCCAGAGGTGCAAGTTACGGAGCTCCAAGTTGCCGCCGGCCTTCGCCAATTGCACAAGGACAAAGGAACCAGCGGACTTGGCAGCCCGGTGGAGCGCAGTCTCGTGGCGGCAGTCAAGGAAGTTAGGGTCCGCGCCGGCGGCTAGGAGGTAAGCGACTGCGAGTGCGTCGTTCACACCTGCGGCCTCGTGGAGGGGCGCACCGATAGGCGGAAGCGACGCGTTGCGAGCTTTGCAGGATGTGCTACCTTTAGCGAAATCCCAAGCAGGGAAGTTCAGGGTCTGAGCCTTCGGGCATAGATCTTTGAGCAAGTCGTGGTTCTTGGTGCGGGCAGCATGGCGGATACCCTCACGAATGAGCTCAGGGTGGAAAAGGGTGCGGAATTCCTTGTTCACGAGAACGAGCCTGGCGAGCTCTCTAACAGTGACGGCGGTGTTCTCACCCTTCACTTGCCACTCAAAAACCAGCAGGAGGACCGCAGATGACACATTTTGGATATCCATCCTGCGTTTGAGAATATTGGTGGGCCCGGCGGCGCCAGCTTCTTTATTTGCCGTATCAAATTCTCCTAGACGGCTTTTCTTGCGCGCGGGGGGGCCAGGTACAGAGGTATCACCAGGTGTCATCCCAACATGATGCCCTTCGCCGCTCGGTCCTAGAGGAGGCCCGGAACGTTTTGGGGGGTTCATCTGAGGGACACTTGCCTGCGGTGCGCTCATCTGAGGGGCACTTGCTTGCGGTGCGCTCATCTGAGGGGCACTTGCTTGCGGTGCGGTCACCTGAGGGAAACTTGCTTGCGGTGCGCTCACCTGAGGGAAACTTGCCTGCAGTGCGCTCATTTGAGGGACACTTGCTTGCGGTGCGCTCACCTGAGGGAAACTTGCCTGCGGTGCGCTCATTTGAGGGACACTTGCTTGCGGTGCGCTCATCTGAGGGACACTTGCTTGGGATGCGCTCACCTCCTGGGCTACAAGAGATGGAGCTTGCATCATCACGCTGGGGTTATAGAGACCCTTTGAATTTATATAGGGATTGTATGGCAGCATTTTGATAAGAAACTTCTCACAATTGAAAAGAGGAGAATGTAACGACGGTGGCTGGCGGGCAGGTATTGAGGGGACCGTCGAAGGCTCTTAAAAAAAGAGGGAGAAGATTGACACAAGAGACACGGAGTGCGTACCGACGTTAGTCGTAGTAGCAATTGGTAAAGAAAGGTGAGAGGAGGAGGAGCGCGAGAAAGAAACAAACAACCAGAGTGTTGCTCCCAGGAAGCTGGTTGGTGGGGGGGGTGAAGGTTGGTGCGGGCATTCGCGTTTTATACGGCCTCCTACCGCCAAGGCAACACTATCTACCTTTCTGTAGCCCTAGGGCCATCAGAATGACTAGGCCATGGTATCATACCCCATGTTTGACCTCCACAAACATAACCCAGTTGGGCCCTCCAAAGGCTCTATTGCTCGCTACGATGGATAGTCTTGAGGGAAGAGCTACTTTCCCGTATGCTAGCCCAAACTTCCACTTTACACTTTGGGGTATGCACGTACGCCGCAGCACTCGGATATCGTGTATGTAGGCGTCGCAATGGGTGGAACGATTGAACAATGTGCAATCACTTCGAGAAAGAGATGGAGATTAAAAACTTAATTCTATCAGAGGGGGTTAGAGTGACCCACTATTATGTAGTGAAACGGCAACAAACGGTATATAGCAGAGAAGAGATTGAGGCAAACAACACCAAAGACAAGGGGAAATGAATGAGAACAGAATTTCATATTTAACCAACTGGGCGAGCAATGGCATGGAACAGAAAGCACAAGGTAAGATAAGTCCGGATAGCTTTAAAAAAAGACTAAAGAATACATACCAGCTCTGTCGCTCTCAAAGTAGAAAGTACATATCAAAAGCACTATTTCAGCCATATGGAAGGAAATGAGCGCATCAGACTTTCCCTTTCCTTCTAGCACAGCTTGGCCGGTGAATGCGTCTAGTTATCTTGTATTCGAAAGTTCTTGTTCTTCATCTAGAGATAGATGCGTTCTGTTCCCAAAGTCCCACGTTGGTCTACTCCGCCACTTCTACATACAAACATTACCGTTCTCCGGTATCTCCATCAGCCTCCCCGACGTAACCAATAACATAGGTCCTAAATAGGTTTAGTTTTCCAATATTTCTAATATTTATACCTTCATTTCTTGATTATTCGCCCGAAACCCCATGCTTGGTCTCCCCTTCCTCCTATGCCACTACACTTACTACTTGGGTTTAAGCTTCAGGCCTTTAAACAGCACAGTTGCGTCGTCAATGAACTAATCTACGCTCAGACAGTTCGTTGCCATAGATCAAGTTTTTTGAAACCAGTAATGTGAAGCAAAATATTTCTTCCCAAAAACCTACAAAAACCACAACATCCTCCCCCAGAGGGAAGATCTCTGAAAACCCCCACCACAGGCCAACCCACCTACGGCAAGGCTGTATTGTATTACTGCTATTTTCGTTTTATTCCCTTCCTTCTTGGAGAAGGATCTAGAGTACACTTAGGTGGAGTAAGACCCCGCCGTATTGGAGTAAGCCGCACACAACCAATCACTCGCACTTGGGTGTGGCCACAAAATCACGGAACATAACCCTTGCTTCAATAGAGACTTGTATGTGGTCAGTATGATAGAAATAGTTCCCTGATTTCTACTAACACACCAGAGCACGATACTTCCAGCCCTCTTCTCAAAATGAAGGCGGCGGCTTGCCCATCAGTTGTATTCAAGCTAATCCCCCACCCCCCACAAATACGCTCCCCCAGAGCACCATTTTTTCCCTTTCATCCCTTTTCCTTGCACTCGAATGAACAACTCTAGCAGATGTGACTGTTGTCCAGTCTTGGTATCATACTCTTATAAGAGGATGTCGTGGCGTGGGTTAGGGTTAAAGTGAAACGGTGCCTGAGACGGATATACTCGAGTATGGTGGGAGTCGGATGACTTGGGACACTTCAAATTGCTGACACAAAAAAACATGTACCATGGGCTGGGACACAGCATGCTGAAATAAAACGCTTTCTGGACAACATAGATAATCTTCCTTGTTTTCTTAACTCACTTGGACAGATTCCGGAAATAAATTATTGTTCTACTCTACATAGCAGGTCATAGGATAGGTAGTAAAAAGCTGACCTGTTCAGAACTTTGGGACACAGCTCTGCTGACACTGATGAAACAGTAATTTTGTGGGACAGGACACTCCATTTTGACAGCTGACCGTCCCAAGTGATCTGACCACTACAGTAAGTTTGATGCTCTCCGAAGTCTGCTGGCTGCCACGTGAGTCTGCCGTAGGTTCGCGACTGGATACTTAGTTACTGCCGCGGTACTTTCCCCCGCCAAACAATCCAAACAACTACCACCGTGAGTTTGTATGGAGTGCTGGGAAACTAATTCAAACAATTCCCACCACCGCCGCGACCGATAGAGCTCTTTTTTATAGTTCTTCTACCCTCATTATCGCCTCCTTTCTCCCCATCTCTCCCTTGCCACCCATGTCTCCACACTCACAATCACCTCGGCCATCCATCACCGTTGAGCGAGCCTCAACACCTACCGCTTCACAAATTCAACCGCAAGATGATGCTCCCGAAGCACCACTATCGCCTACCGTGGCCCCTCGGGTTCCGCCATACATAGTTATATGGCGATGGATGCAAGGCCCTAACCCGCCTAAAGACGTTACCTTCACACCGTTCTTCGCTAAATGGCAGGACCTGCCGTTACGCTTGCTCTACCGCGGGCGCCTGAGGCGGAGGAAATGGCAATTGGCACTGTTACTGCTCTTCTGGTTCGCCTGGTTGACAACTTTCATCACTGTTATTCATAACTCTCGGTTTACATCCAAGGTGAATGGACAGAATCCCTATTTCATTAGTTGTTCCTCGGTATTGTGGTATGTTCTCTTTTCTTTCCCCCCACCCCTTCTGATTCGTCCGATGTTTTGTTTCGTTTCGTTTCCCCGGATGATCTTCAACGTTTCGCCGAGAATATATTTATCTGATGATTGGTACCCAGGTCGAAGAATAATCTATGTGGGATCAACGGCGAGTTTTGTCGACCATTCGTCAACTCCACCGCACCGTTCCGATGCCCCGCCGGCTGTCTCAGCACTAGCGTGCTCAACCCGCGCGCGGTTGGCAAGCAGATTGTTGCATATCGACCGCTGGTTATTGGTGGGCCTTCCGGGAACTCCAGCGATGGGCTGCTTGAGGATGCTGTTTACCGGTCGGATTCATTCATCTGCTCTGCTGCCATCCACTCCGGACTAATATCCAATCGGTACGGCGGATGCGGGGTATTTTCTCTTGCTGGCTCGCAAAGTTACTTCCCGTCGTCGAAGCGCCACGGGATTTCTTCAATTATGTTTGACGCGACATTCCCATCCTCCTTCAACTTCCTCTCCGGGGTAAACACAACTCACTGCCACGACCTCCGCTGGCATCTCCTTAGCGTATCCCTCCTTTTCACAGTCCTCTCCTTCCTCCTTATAACCTCCATCCCCGTCTTCTTCTCCTCAGTCTTCGCAGGGACATTCTTCCACGTAGCCCTAGCCTCGGATCCACCCTTCTCCACAAACCCTTACGAACTAATCTCCCTCTCCCTCTCCCGCTTCCTCCCCGCCGCCTTCTGCGCCTTTGTAATATACAAATATGCGGTAACCTACACCTTATCCCTCTCCCGCTACCACACAGTCGAGAAGACCCTCCTCTGGCTCTCGGGCCTCTGGATCGGCGCGCTGAACAACATCACCCTCGACCCCATAATTCCTATATACCGCCTGACAGGCCGCGACCTCCGCCAGCAGCCCAACGCGATAACCGCACTGACAATCGTAGTCCTCCTTCTACTCGTAATAGTCCTCTTCCAAGCACACTTCTTCCGCCTTACGGGCCGAATGCCCAAGTACCTCCTGACTTACGCCGGCTTCGGTGTCGGGCTCTCCCTCCTCGCGGCGATCCCTGGCTCCGCGCTGCGCATACACCACTACATCCTCGCCCTCCTCCTCCTCCCCGGTACCCGCCTACGCAACAGAATGAGTCTCTTGTATCAAGGCCTCCTTGTCGGACTGTTCATCAACGGCACAGCAAGGTGGGGCTTTGCCGGCATCGTGGAAACCCCGGAATCCCTCCGCGGTCGAGACGGCCTCTACTTCTCCACCATCCCGCACCTCGTCACGCCCGAGATCCCCCCTGCAGGCAACAACGTCACGTTTTTCTGGGAGGATGGGAAGACGCGTGGGTGGGAAGAGGGCGTTAGCGTGATCATCAATGATGTGGAGAGGTTTCGCGTTAGTGGGGTTTCCGGCGCTGCCACTTGGAACAGGACTAGGACCGCGACGGGTGGTTGGGAAAAGGTGTATGTTCGTGTGGGTTACTGGGGCACTGGGGAAATGGGGGATTATACCGCCGCTGGGGTCGTAGAAGGGGATGGGACTTGGAGGGCGCCGGGGAGGGGGAGGACCTGATGGGGCGTGATTTGTTTTGCTATTTGGGGCGTTCTACCTGGTTTTTGTTTCTTGTTTTTTTGTTTTGTTTAGGGGGCAATGTTTAGAATTAGAGTTGCAGGTTCAACCTTATAGGGGATAGATCACGAATCATGAATTATGGCTCGGTCAAATGTATTGCTGTATTGGTAAGAAAATATTATACAATCCGGCCAGCTAGTTCCGGCCTATACAATCTGGGTATCATTTCAAAAAAGGAAGGGAAAAAAGGGAAAAAAAGCACAGTATCATACCAGTAAACTCCCCGAACAAACTCCCTAAAATATCACGACAAAAACAAAAAGACACTAGTTCCCTTTAAGCGACTGCCAGGCTAGCTTGTCACTCCTCCGCGCCCACTCCGATATTATTCCCCGGTAGTCCCTCGGGGAATAAGTCCCGAACCACTCTCTAACCCGGCCCTTTCTCCGTCGATTGAGACCTAAATCTCCAACAAGCGTGTCCAAATACTACGGTATGTTAGCCCGGGCTCATGCAGGGAACCTCGAGAAGAACTGGAGGAAGGAAGGAAGGAAACTCACAGGCATAAACTCAAACGTAAGATTAGCACACTTCTCCCCAAGATTCAAGTACCTCCTCTTCATCCAAACATTCACCTCGGCCACCTCCTTCTCCATCTTCTCCTTCTTCCCCTCCAGCGGAATACGCCCATCCAGATATGCAGTCGCCCATAACGCCTGCAACTCCGCGATCATACCGGTCGCAGGGGTATGTGTCATCCCCACAAACACAAGTGTATAGTCACCCGCATCCGCCATGGCTGGCGGTGCGAGGAGACGGTAAAGTCTGTACGGCGTATTACTGCGTTGAATAGGTATGTACGGCGGTGGCGTGGACAGCAATGGGAAGAGAGACTTTATCCTATCTTCGGCGACGGATTCGAGGGTTTCCCAGTGCTTAGGTGAGTTTTCTTTAGGCATCGGTATGCCGGCTTGCAGGGCTAACTCCGGGTTGTTGCGGGCCAGGGGTGTAGTATCCCGGATCCAGCCGGTGCACCAGATGTGTGCGTTGGAGGAAAGTGAGGTCCCGTTCGCTAGTTGGATAGTTGCACCCTTTATGGAGGTTATGCTTGTCCTGTGGATGGTAATCAGGGAGTTTGGAGCGTGGAGATGAGTTAAGAAATCGGGCTGGGAGATTACTCCTGTTGGAGTTGAACCTGACCAGAAGCCACTAATTGAAGAGTTAGAATGGTGTGAATCTGCGGATAGAGGAATGGAGGAGTCATTTACCCCATTTCACCAAGTTCTGGTACTAATTTCCGGCCGTTCTCGGATGTGTACATGCCATGTTTCTTCATCACGATGCCGTTTAATGTCTTCCAGTAGGTTCTTACTATCCATCTTCCCAGTGACGTTCCATGTAGAAATTTAGACGTCATTGTCTCGGAATCATATATGCACGGACTCAAAGCATTGAATAGCCGTTTTGATGCCATCAGTGGGGATGTCTTCCCTAGTGCTTTAGCAGAGAACATTGACTGTCCTTTGTTAGCCTCACTCGCTTTAATATCAAAGATCAACTTACGCTAACACTCTGGCCTGATTCCCTGATAATCCAATCAACCTTCTTGCCAGCGGCAACACACATATATGCTGCGTCGAAGGCACTTTTACCCCCGCCATATATAGTTACTCTTTTAACCCCTTGTTTGTCTGTTTGTAATGCTTCCTGCCACTTCTTCATCTCCGCCGAATGGAACATTGTCATTTTGGGGTCCATGATCTCAATGTCGGTAGGTATAAAGGGCATTGATGTCAGGCCAGCCGCCATAATCAATTTCTCACACCTGACTTCATCCTCCCCTTCGCTTTTCCTCGCCAACTTCAGTATCCATTCTTTTGAATCGACATCTCTGTCAATACTATCAACTGCTGCCTCAAACACAATTCTACTTAAAAGGTTGTACTTCTCGGCGAACCGAACCAGGTAATTCGCTACATCCTCTCCTCGAATGTAGCCCTCTGCAGTTGGTGCGCCTTCCAGTGGTGTATCGGAAACTTCCAGCGCACCCATAGGGTTATGTGTTACTAGACCATCGTAGACGCGGTCCTGAGACCAAGTTCCCCCGATCGTTGTCGACGATTCCAATAGAAGTAGTGTATGTGCGGGGTTTACTTGTAGGTACGTTTTTGCGGCAATCAGGCCAAACCAACCTATTCGTTCCATTAGCTAAATCAATTATACCACTTTGTGTACCCCCGGGTGAGAACTGACCTGCGCCAACGACAATAACTTTAGGCATTCCGTAAGAGGCGTCAAGGTACTCGGGCGGGATTCTCAATATTGCGTTATGATATCTGCAGAGAGGGGGGAAGGCGATATAAGAGAGAAAGAGAGGTGTTATAGTGTGCGCAGGCTAGGCAGGAGAATTCACCGATAGATCACCCTTCACCGACAAGACACCTCGCTTGCTCGACAGGGGTCCATTCGTCGGGTCCAAATATACGGGGTCCGTGTAACCCATGGCGAGCCAACAGAGCGGAACGGGCCCAAACGCGGCATGCCGCTTTGATAGAGGGTTGAAATAAGGTACGATAAGGGCTGAAAAGAGGCCCAAAAAGAGTAAAGAGTCAAGCGAAGGTGCTTTATTCCAAACTTACAACAGATCATGAAGAAAAAAGACCTTTGGTTCAACACGCTGGTGCTACGGTACTAGTAGTGGCAAGCGAATCTCTCCAAATACGGTACGATAGCCGTAAAATCTCCTGAAATCCGCTATCTCCATCACCCGTGCAATCTCCGGATCCAGAGACAATGCCAGAGAAGGGCGGGGGTTTTCCTGACACAATAAGAGCAACCCTCAAGGTTTGTTTGATGCGGTGTCAAATTAAACCTATCCTAGGCTGAAGGGTTAATTCCCACTGACACCAGTAATCCGATAGTGGATTTCATCAGATTTGACGTAATGTAGTAAAGAGCATGACAGGACAATGTCGCCGACAGGATAATGTCGCGTCCCTAGAAAGTAAATAGGACTTACTCTGCGCGGAATTATCCTGTTATACTGGCGACATTGCCCTATCACGCCCTTTACTTGTCCCAGGCCGTGGATGCCCGAAAGCGGGGGGGGGATGTAAATTATCTCGAATTGGCGCTCTGATACGAGCAGGTTTTCCGCCACATTTCTCAATTCCCAGTTTTCGGGTACAGTGCCCATGGCCTGGGACAAGTAGCTCAAGGCTCGTGGCAGGCAAGAAGTAGTACCGGTATTCGGTATCAGGGGTCGTGAATTTGTATGGGCGCTTAGATACGCACGGATCTTTTGTCATGCATTTTGTGAATCCCTGTCATCGAATACTTGCCCACCGCTCGAGTACAGTAGGAGTACCGGCAGGCAAAGTTCTTTGGTCCACCGGCTCAGGACTCACGAATCGATGGTGAACCCTGGTATGATCCACTTGAGTCGGGTCTCTGCGATACTCCTAAAACCCAAATGACTGCCTGTCTCAGGCAAGTACCCGAAAACAGGGAATTGGGAGAATATACATGTCGCAGGCACGAACAATATTTGTAAGTACCTGGAACAGGAGCTCGCAAAACATATGGTAAAAAATATGGGCCTATCTGAGCGCCAATACCACCCCTCAGCCCCTGTTTTCTCGTCTTGCTTGGGACAAGTGCCGGTTAATGTCCTCTGGCCCCTGGTACTGTGTGGGGGTAGGGTAGTCTGGTGAACTGCCGGTAGGCCTCATGGCCTCGGGGCCCGCCGAAGAAGGATGAGACGAGAATGGTTCCAGTCGGACGGTTCGTGGGGGGTACTCGAGTCAGGGGCGGGATTGATATCGTCCGTATGGTGCGGAGACTACTGGGTCGGTCGGTCTGGTTTCACCCTTCCCAGGCCATCGGCACCCGAAAACAGGAGGTACGATTACATTTTGTATGGGCACTCAGGCACGCACGGGCATTTCCCATACCAGTACTCGAGTACTCGAGTATTCTTTAATCCCTATTTTCGGGCACTGCCTTTCAGTCGCTCGGGCTCAGCACCGGTGCCCGGTATTCGGAATTCCCCTCTTTGTGACATTTTGTCCACACCAGTATCCCAGGCTCTGGCTCTGCAGTTGCACAAGTTACAGGCATATACTCGAGTAAAACCCGAACATTTGAGTCTGAATTTAGTATGGGCGGTCAGACACGCATAGACAATTTGCCAACAAATTCTTCATCCCTGTGTTCGGGTTCTTTATGCCTGTAACTTGTAGCAAGGCCAGTACAAGTATCGTAGTTTGTCCCGAGATTGTGGATACTGGATGGTCTCAAGGCAAGGAGGCGAGCGTTTGGTGAAGGATCGTCACTAGAGACAAGCGGGCTTGCAAGGAGAGCATTGACCCATTTAGAATATCCCCCGAGCACCTACCCCCGGAGAGAGTCAATTCTCGCGTCCCGTGACAATTCCCCTTGTTCCCCTTTCCCCCTTCCGAGCCACATCCATCCTCGTATCACAATTTAAAGACAAAGAAATCGCTACACCATTCGCTGAATGAATGGGAAAAAATTGTCCCAAACTCATGGGCGGAGGCTCACCTCGCCTGACTGAAACCCCATTGTGAGTTTCACACCCAGAATTGGATCTTGGTTCTCGCTACCACCCTCGAACACTACCGGTGGGTCAGCTGTCTCTCGGTTCATATGCTAGATACTACGAGTAGTATGCTAGCAAGCTACAGGATGAGCACGATACTCGAGCACTCGAGGTACCGGGAGTAACGGATCTACGGTCTTGTCTTTGGGCTAACCTCTTTTGAGTTTATCAAGGCATCAAGGAAATCCAAGTCATCAATCTTCCCCACCACTAAGGCCATTTTACAGATCGAAACCTGCCGACAGCTCTAAGGATACCACTCCGAGAATCATCTTCATACAAGAGGGGAACCCAGGACACCAGACGGTCGTTTATTGTGCCATGGAAAACAGGGGTCGATTAACGCCTAAACTACGCATAGTCAGGCATGGCAGCACTTCAAAGCAAAGTCTCCCTACTGCACCTCCCTATACGAGGAGAAATTTGATTATTTCGAAACCAAGTCACGAAAGCCACCCCTGGCCTTAGCATACAATCACTCTTCAATTTCCGAGTGCTAAAGTATGAAGTGGACCTGGTCGGATGTTTAAAATATTCCGGATAAACCATTTCTCCGTAGCTTGCCGCTAGCCACGCCTGCAAGTCGGTGCTGCAGCGATTAAGTGCTACTGTCCCCAGACTATTGGTAACCAATCACCCCTTGGACACCCTTGGGCATCAACCGCGAACCTCGGGAAGAAAACACCCCCCTTTGAAAAGACCCCCCTATTGTACCGCTAGTCACTGCATGATACGGTAAAGCACCTGAGGGGGGGGGAAAAAAGCTCAGGCAAAATATTTTCTCCCCCTCGGATTGCGCTTGCTTTGAAATCAAATTCCGGGATCTGACTGGTGGATATCTTACCTAAACACAAGGGGCTAACCTACGAACCGATAAACCCGCTATGGTAGAGGCGTATCGCCCAGCGCATACATAAAGAAGAAGGAATTCGAATGATGAGAAATTGAGATCGGCGGCTGGGGATCGGTTTCGAACCTCTTCAATATCATAACTGCTTGGAACCCCTGGATGGATGGCGTTCGGCATGGATTCATGACGTGATGTGCCCCTCCCCCAGCTGCCGAGCGGGACTTTTCAAGCATATAAAGTGCAACTAAGTCCGGAGAAGCCTTCCTCTAAATTCGTCAGACCTTCCAGCATCTTAACATCTTCCAAAGCCCTGCTGCCAAAATGTCATCACATCTCGCTACGGCCAACGCTCAAGAGACGAGAGTTATCAAGAGTATTCCTGCAGTCGGCGTATGTGTCTTCAAGTCGGAAATTATGATTGAAAGTCCCTAACGTAAACAAGGTTTCATACTTTACACCTGCCCAGAACCCTCCGTCTGGAACTGCCAGCGATCCCCAGCCCAACGGGCAAATACCCCCAAAACTGTTCCAGCCACTCACCATTCGTGGTTTAACTCTCCAGAACCGCATCTTTGTTTGTCCCCCCAATTCCACCCCCTTACCAACTTGATACTAACAAACTTGCAGCTCCCACCTCTGTGCCAATACTCCGCTGAAGATGGCCACATGACCGCCTGGCATATGGCCCACTTGGGCGGTATTATTTCCCGAGGTCCTGGCCTCGCAATTGTCGAAGCTACAGCAGTTGTGCCTGAGGGCCGTATTACCCCTGAGGATGTTGGTCTCTGGAAGGACTCCCAGATCGAGCCCATGGCGAAGATAGTCGAGTTTGCACACAGCCAGAATCAGAAGATTGCTATCCAGCTTGCACATGCCGGGAGGAAGGCGAGCACTGTTGCTCCGTGGCTGAGCACTGGCGACCTTGCGGTTGAGGAGGTAGGTGGCTGGCCTAATAACGTTTGTGGCCCCAGTGCTATTGCTTATGATGGGCGCTATGCGCGGTGGGCACCCTCTGTTTGATGTCATTAGGTTTGGAGCCCCCACGGCTAATAACTACATGTTAGGCCTCACGAGATGACTCTCGAGGACATTGAGAACCTTAAGAAGGCATGGGTTGCAGCAACCCGCCGAGCTCTCAAGGCTGGCTTCGATGTGAATTCCTCTCCCTAAGGTAATTAATTAACCCGACTAATAAAATCCCCTAGGTAATCGAAATCCACAACGCCCATGGCTACCTTCTCCACAGCTTCGTCTCCCCCGCAAGCAATAAGCGTACAGACGCCTACGGTGGCTGCTTCGAAAACCGCACCCGCCTAACCCAGGAAATTGTGGATCTGGTCCGCTCCGAGATCCCCGATAGCATGCCCCTCTTCCTGCGCATCTCCGCCACGGATTGGCTCGAGCACACTGGCGAGCCCAGTTGGACCGTCGACCAGACAGCCAAACTGGCCAAGATCCTGGCGGACAAGGGCGTGGACCTCATCGACGTTTCCTCCGGCGGCCTGCACCCAGCGCAGAAGATTGTGTCGGGGCCTGGATACCAAGCCCCCTTCGCGAAGAGGGTGCGTGAGGCCGTCGCCGGGAAAGCCCTCGTCTCCGTCGTCGGCGCCATCACGGAGGGGAGGCAGGCGCAGGCATTAATTGATGATGGGTCCGCGGACGTCATCATGAGCGGGAGGCAGTTCCAGAAGAACCCCGGATTAGTCTGGGCGTGGGCTGACGACTTGGGCGTCGAGATATACGTTGCTAATCAAATCGGGTGGGGTTTTGGAAGGGCCACGGCGATTGGTGGTCGTGGGGGGCGTCGAAATAAATAGGGGAGTAGATATGTATTATAGTGGTGTCCTTGGGTAGATTCCTTGTTTGAACAGAGGAATCTCCTTCACATATTGATATGGGATACTTTGTCCCAACGGGACCCGCCACGACCAGTGTGTTTTCCTTTATGGCCGGTTTAATCCTAGCTGCTCTCAGGGACCAACAACACGCACCTGTCGATCCAGAAGGTCACCATAGGGCAGGTAATTGATTCCCTGTCTCCTTACCCACAACCCCCCGATATCCCCCTCTCGAGCATGACACTGTGCCTCATATCATACATACCTCGCAGTCGAGGGCACCCGCACCCCTACCATATAACCGACCAGCCAAGCCCATATTCCTCCCCTACGAGTGACTTCCTATGATTCACCTCCCATAGTGCCCATTTGAACCAAACAATCTTGAGGCCCGAATTTAATTAAAGTCGAGTATAACTTTCCTCTAGATAGGGGGCCACCACCATATAGTAATTTGGTTAATTTCAGGGCAATCCCTATATTATTATTATATATTTTTTAAAATTATGTAGGTTGCCCATTCCGTGTCCTTTTAAACCTATCTATTATACCTTTTTTTCCACTTACTGATATCCCAGCCCTTGACCGGGTCTACGATATTATGCACAGACGGGTCTTGTACGATCAAGGGAATGTACCTGTACCTGCTCCTATAATGTAATATAATATAATATAGTCGATGTTTTGGGGTGTGGTGTGGCGGACCATTGTGCACAAGCTCGGAGGAGAAAAAAAAAAGACCCTGGGGTCTACCTGCTAACTTGGTAGGTTAAGTATGATACGATTGTTGCTCCCGCTGTATGATAGCATTCCGCGAGGTATTATACATAGCTTGTCGTACCTCGGTTTGTGGCGCTCCGTGAGAGCTGGGTGCTATGCTATGCTAGCTTTTTGCCGGTTGGGTGTTTGTGAAGGAAGGAAGGAAGGAAGGACTGGCTTTCCATGTCTTGGGGTGTCTTGGCGCATGTGAAGGGGGGAGGAGGGGGGCTAGCGTTCTGAGACTCGATTGCGGAATTCTTCGGTAGGGACTTTGTATAATACCGTAAGTGGGTGGGTGGGGGGCTTCCCTGCCCGTTATATCTCTCCATCATATGGTTCGGTCGAAAATTGTAGGGACAAATATTGTTTCCCTGTGCTTATGAGAAGAGACTTTCAGCCAAGGTTCAAAAGTATGAAGGCTTTGTGGATGTTCTGTTTTGGGTGAACTGGGATTTGGAACTTTGGGAATTTACGCCTACGGGAAAGCTATCTAATGCTATTGCCGGGTCTGGGCAATACATCAGCAAATAGTTGGTTGGGATTTAACCCCGTTACCCCAAAACCAAATGGAATATCTTCCCTTCTACCAGTGTCATATATCACTGCCTCCGAGTCTAATATCTTACAATCCAAACCTCTGCTAGCCCATCCGCTCACGTAGCCTGCCTCCTCCACTTCCACCCCGAAAACACATCCTTAAACAACTCTTTGAACCCGTAATTCGGCTTTGTGCTATCGTACACCATCACCTTCTCCGAGGTTCCCAATTTCTCAAACAACGCGCCAGAGCCAGAACCCCTCCGGAACTCAGCAACCGTCCGGGGCGGTATCTTGGCCCGCTCCCGAATCTCACTCGCGATCAACGGGGCCGTATCCCGGAAGCAGCTCTTCATCTCTCTCTCCAGAATAAAGTACGGTTTCTTGGCGAGTTCGGGGGCCATAAGGTTGTAGCTTCTTGTGATGGAATTGAGATTTTCTATGGCGAGCTTGTGGTATTGAAGTTCAGTCTTTTCCCATGTTGGGTCTCGAAACACCGCTGTACTACCGCTTTCGTTGATGGCTTCATCTAGGGTGTCTATTTCCTCGCCTCGCTCGAGTTTCTTCGCTCGGTCTTCGATCTTTGCTAGGCGTGCTTCGCCAGCTGCGTACTCTTCTGCTCGTCGGCACTGCTCATCAACACTCCCACCTGCGCTGGAAATTATCCCAGAAACATGCCGTTTCCAATCTGCCCTCAGTCTCCCACGGAATACCCTCACTGCCCTAGCAAGGTCTTGCTGTTTCTCTATCCACGGTGGGACAATGTCCTGCTTCTGTATAATTCGGTTCATGAAGTACTCCGTCGTGTCTAAAAACGGCGAATCGGCGTTATGATCCCGTTCCAATGGCTTCCCTCTCGGTAGATTCTTGAATTGACCCCTAGCGCGGGCCTCCTCAATCTTTTCGTCGGCGAGCGAAGCAATAGCGTTCAACGAAGCGACAGCCCGCCCCTCAGGCATGAACCTCTCCCGGAACATGTTCCGAACCTCAGACTTTTCGTTTTCAGATAGCGCATGGGACTTGTTCAATGTGTACTCTGTCGTTTTCTCCCGGGCACGGGCAATCCTTTGAGATGCAGATTGGGGATTGAAGGGGCGGGGAGGACGGAGGTCCACGTTCGCCGGTGCATGCGACGTTGGTTTCCGCGCCAGTTTGCCTCGGAGAGGTTTATGGACGTCAACGAGCATACGGAGAACGGCATCCTCGGTTGACTCTGTGCCCGTCCACGGTGTAGCGGCCGCGATGTCGCGAACCTGTTTTGGAGTCCCGGCGGGGAGATTTACGGTTGAGAGAATTTGTGCGTGGTTGGTGTTGAACTGGGTCTTTGCTATTCGTTCCTCGAGCTCTCGTTTTAGCTCTTCGGAGAAGGCGTTCTCGGAGGCAATCACCGCAGCTTTGCGGGGTGAGGAGGTTATGGCTTCTTCAGCCATTTCCGTGAAACGCCGCGAGAGGGGGGACTGCTCTTCCACGTCAGGGCAACCCCCATTCCTTGCGTCATCTTGAGATTTTGCCGATTGTGAAGCCTGCCGTCGCTGGTGAGAGCCGCAAGCGGTGGGAACTCTGCTTAAAGACCGAAGAGGGCTCCGGGGGGAGCAGGGGCAATTTTGGACGATGTTTATGGAGCGGTTAAGGATAACTCGATTCAATGGCATAGGAGAGTAGATATCGTGGTTCGCGGGTGAAGTTTCAAGTGGAACGAGGAGTGCTGTGGCGGAGGAAAGAAGTTGAACTAAAACCCAAGATGTGAGACAACTTTGATCCCCTAGCTTGACCCCCTGTTGCCCCACCAGCACAGGCCAACCCCCCACCATATCTTTGTGAGCCTTTTTTAGCACAACCACAACCTCACCATATCTCAATTATTGAATATGTCAGCAAGAGTCTTCTCAACGGACGAAGCCTTCAATGCTTTTGGCCATTGGCTAATTTCACACGGTGGCTTCATTCACGAGTCTTTAACCTTCACTCCGTCGGGTGAGAACCGCCAATTCTTAAAGCAGAAAGTTGCGCCTAATTAACCAAATCCCGGAACCAGACTCCCAATATGGCTCGGGCATGATAACCTCCTCCGACATACCGTCACATTCCCGGTTGATCAGCTGTCCTCATGCCCTAGCCATAAATTATACGAAAGCTCGTTCCGCGTTTTCTGCGGACTTCATCTCCCATACCACTCAACATGCAACCCTTTGTATGTTTCTTTGCCTGGAGTGGTTGAAGGGCAAGGAATCTCTCTGGTGGCCCTATCTTCGTATCCTACCGAGGGAATTCGATACTCCACTCTACTTCTCCGATGAAGATCTCAAGTATCTGCAAGGCTGTAACCTCGGAGCTAATGAGGTAGAGGCGAGGAAATTGATGTGGAAAGAAGAATTTGAGACTGCCTTAACCATTCTGCAGAGGGAAGGATACAGCACAGAACTCTACGCATGGTAAGACCTTCCTTATTAATTTCCAGAACTTTGTGGGGCTAAAATAGTGGCTGAGAACGTTGAGGGAGCTATACTTGTGGGCTTCTACTGTTCTCACGTCTAGGAGTTTCCCCGGGAAGTTGATGAACTGGGACCGAGAGATTATTCACGAGGACGATACCATGCCAATTTTGTTCCCATTAATAGACAGCTTGAACCATTTCCCGATCACAAAAATTACCTGGCAACCCAGTGATACCTCCCTAAAAATAATATCCGGCGCGGGGGTTTTCGCCGGGGCAGAAGTGTATAATAATTACGGACCCAAACCAAACGAAGAATGTACTCATCCCCCCCCCCCCCCCACTATATACCTCCATAGCACTAACCACCACCAGTACTAATGGGTTATGGATTCACCCTCCTCCAAAACCCCTTTGATTCCGTCCTCCTCAAATCCTCCCCGGCCCTCACCCCGTCTCAGCATTCCCTCCTTGATGAGTTACCCACGGGCTTCTACCACTTAACCCCCCGCAACCGCACCCCGGAAAATCCATCTATCTACCCACCCTCGCTACTAACCCTCATATACATCCTAACTAGCAACCCAACCGAGGCCTCCCGCATGCCCACCCGGCCGACCAAACCCGCGACCAAACGCAACGAGATATCGACACACATGACCCTCCTCCACGCCCTCCTCCGAAAGCACCAGAACTTCCCCCCAACACTCCCGGAACCGCAAAACTCAAAGCAAGCCTCGGCAAAGATATACGCCGACAGTCAACGCTCCATAGTCCTCTCCGCTATCGCTGAATCAAAGGACATTATAAACTCTCACACCACCACCGCCACCTGCAGTCTGATACGCCTGCAATCCGCCCTGAGAAGAGGACGAGGGGCTCATAGGGCTTTTGCAGCAGCCATCGAATCCTGCTTCGGCAGCGCAAACGTAGAGGAGCTGACAGAGGCTGGGCAGGAAGACGTTGTGTTTATACTATACCTCTGTCACTTATCGCTCACTGAACAGGGCTTCCATTTACCGGCGTGTCCGACAGGCTCGCAAGAAGCCACTCAGTCCGCGCGGGAGCTGCACAGGGAGTTATTCCCGGCCGTAGCCAACGCTGCCCCGGCGGTCTTTGGCGGGGAGGAGTGGACGGTGGAGCTGTTGCACAGGTGCATGGAAGCGTATGCCGATATGGGGATCCGTCTCCCGGAGGTTGAGGGGTTGGCGCTGGCCGGACAGTACGTTGTTTGTCTCGAGTGAGGGATTGTGATAGAGCATCATAAAAATATTTATCTAGAGCACCTGTACGGTAGATCTCTTATTTGCTCTGGGGCAACTTATATGGGATTAGATTGACCCAACTTTTATTGGGCTCCTATACAGTACAACAATACGATTGAAAATCACCTGCTCTAACCTAGCCTATCCTGATCAAAAGCAAACTGAAAAGGAAATCGAAAAACAAAAACAAAAACAAAAAAAACAAAAAAACATAATGCTAGTTAGAGTATATCCCTTACCCCATTCCGTCTGAGATTTTTCCCTTTTTCCGGCGATCGAAGGGAAACAAGGAGAGAAACAACAACCAATCAACGGACAAACTCTCTTACAAGAAACTAACTAAAAGTGAGCAGGCAAGGCAAGTATGGTTAGGGGACGATCACAAGTTAAATAAGCCTTCAGACCTTTTTTTCTTCTCTCCACAGGCTATTAACGCATCTAACCCGCCCCTCAGCGGTAAGTGAGAAGTAGAGAAGTAGAGGAGAGTTAAAAATAAAAAGGGGAAAAAAAGCGAAAAGAGAAAGAGTTGGAAGAAGCTAAAAAAAAGTAATAATAAAAAACTGCAATACAGAACATGGCTTCACCCTCACAAGAAATTCTATTTCCACCCTCCTCTTGCCACCCATGCATTGCAGTGGCCCCGGTCCCATCCACTATTCCCTATTCCCGCTCTTCCGATACCCGCGAATACCCGCAATGCCTAACGCTCAATAATTCCCCCTCTCCCACAATCTCAATCATACAATCCAGCCACTATCATAGACAGATCACAGGTCGATCAAATTCCCACCCTGCTGTTGTTGTTGTGGTTGGCCAAAGCCGGAGGCATACGGATTCGGTTGCTGCTGCTGGCCAAAACTACTAGTGCCATACCCATTCATACCGGCTGGGCCGGTATGGGAAGGTAGGAGTCTGTTCGGCTGCGGGGAGAGGGAGTTCCCGAACCCGGCGGACTGCGGTGCTCCTGTAAACTGCTGGTTAAAGAATGGGTTTGTTCCAGTGCTCTGGGCGCCGAGTGATTGACCAGTGCGGGATGTTCCGGCAGAATTTACAAAGGTGCCAGGAGCGGTATGTTGAGCTGGGATACGGAGGTTGCCCACATTCCCGTATGTATCCAGCCCGCTGTCGTTACCTGCAGCCAGAAGGCTTTCCAGGCGGGCATGCTGTGGGTTGGCCGGCTTCTCATTTTGCATAGGCTGATTGGGGAAAGGGGGAGGTTTGTAGGCCTGGGATTGCTGTTGCTGAGGTTGGAATTGTTGTTGCTGCTGTTGCTGTTGTAATTGCTGCTGTCTCTGCTGCTCTTGCAGCTGGTGATGTCTCTGCTGCTCTTGCAGCTGCTGATGTCTCTGCTGCTCTTGTAGCTGGTGATGTCTCTGCTGCTCTTGTAGCTGCTGTTGTTGGTGGAGTTGCTGCTGCTGCCGTTGCTGCTCTTGGAGCACACGCATTGAGTCTAAACTAGGCATAGGTGGAGCCGTCGCAGCGTTGAAATTATTCATCTTTGGAGCGAATGGATTATTAGAGCCAGTCGGCAGGGGCTGGAGAGGTTGAGCAGTCGGACCGTTGGCGTAAGGGTTGTTATCGCCAGGCTGCATGAAATCTGTCGGCTGAGGACTCAAGGAAGGAGGCGGAGCATAAGGGTTGGCTTGAGCGACTCCAAACTGCATTTGAGATTGGTCATATCCCGTTGGCTGTGGGAACTGTTGTTGAGGAAATCCGGTAGGGTTTGAGTATACATTTGCAAGGTAGCTAGTATTCTGCTGCTGCAACGGAGCCTGACCGACGGGATTCCCGAAGAAATCCACTTGATCAAGTTGCTGGTACTGTTGCGGTTGGTATCCGGTTGGCTGGAATGTCTGCGGTTTCGGCTGGGCGGGGGTGGCATCATCGAACAAGGAATCCGCATTGCTCTGCTCTAGCTCCCTCTGTCTAAGTTCCTCCTCCTCCTTGCTCAACTTGATTGCTTTCGCCAGATCGTCATCAAGGTCGGGCAGTTTGCTTGCACTCCGTTTCCTGTCCTCCTCAGCCTGGTTCTTGCTTGCTTCAATCGCAAGCCTATATTCCAAATCCTCTTCCTCTTGCCTGCTGCTTGTCCGCGGGGCCGGGGTCCGGTGCTGGCGCCTTACTTCCACTTCCTGGCGAGGAGGCCGACCCTCCGAGGAAGCATAATCTTCGATACCTGTAACCCTGGATTTCCAAGACTTGCGGTCTTTGCGCTCGCTGCGCAGGCGGTCCTCGTCCGTGATCAAAGAGGTAAGCTCTTTGGCGGATATCCGAACTATTTCCCAAAGCGTCAACGAAACGCTCCCGAAAAAAAATAAAGCAAAAAATAAAATAAGGAACCCAAGAACTTGCACATACCATTCAAACCCTGGTCCCTTCCATCCTCATCAATATATTGAAACTCTCTTAGGGTCTTAATAATGTAGATATTATCCTTCGCCCAGACAACAACATGTTCAGAACCCTCATGTAAACAGTAATCCAGAACCTTCAGCGCCTTCAAAACATGTCTCCAATTCTTTCCTTTGTCATTTAACCGCTTATCCAACATGTCCATGATCTCGAAGAACTCATGTGTTCTAAAAACGAATTAGTAAACGAGCCGCTTTGGGGATCTAGATAGGTGGTAAAAATGTTTATTCGCCCTGAAAATGGGGCCGGGCTAAAGAGGCCCAACTTACGTTTCAAAGGTCATGCGAGCGATATCGCTCATTTCTGTCCCCGTAGGGCCCCATGGATCATTGCTTGTGGCTAATCGCAGATTTATCAATTAACGGGCCGTTTCAAGGATTGATTGCAGGAGTGTGGTGGTGGTGGTAAGTTACCGTTTCGAACTTTGACCTGTGTCGAAGAATAGCCTTTAGTGACATTCTTGACAGTTCTAATGACTTTCGACATGAGCGCAGCGAAACTAGTTAGCTTGGTAGCTCTGAAGGGTTATGGTGGCACAGGCTGATCGCTCGAAGGGTCGGGATCCTGTTTATCGTTGGAAACCGGCGAGCACGAAAGAAATTCAATCCCCGCCGCAAAGAGCCGACCGGGCGGAAATCTAACGAAAAATATAAAGGTTCAGCAGAAGAAACGGCGATAGCGCACCGGGTATAGACGGGATCGGGCTATTAACCTCAGTTGGAGGCGTTTGTGGTGGTTGAGGATATCGTTGCGAAAGGAATGACAAGCGATCTAAAGCCGTCGGGGGTGTTGTTGTCGTAGTCGTCGTCACTCCTTTCCGGGGCAGATTCCGGCGAGACGATGGAGCACTCGTAGGAGGCAGGGGCAAAAAAAAAAAAAAGTGAAAGGAAAAGATGGGTGACAGGGCAAAACTGGAGCGGAACAGGCAAGGCCTGAGAGCGAATGAATAGTCTCCCAGGGCAGCGCTGACTACAGAAGGAGGGGAGCGTGGGTGTGGGAGCGTGGATTGTAAGAAGGAGGGTAAGAAGGAGGGGGAGGGGGGGCAGTGGCTAGGGAAATGGCACTAGACTTGGTCCAAGCCGCTTGTGTTGGTTTCGATGAGGTCGGATGAAGAAGTAATGAAGATGATGAGGCCGGAGGGGGTACAACTTATCATACCCCAAAGACAGACAAAGGTTAGCCCTCAGGCTGGCTGATGCTCTAAAGCTGAGAAAACTATAGTAGTTTGCCGTACCGGTCTTCGTTGCTCTCAACCCAAGAAGTTGATGCTGTGCTGTGGAAGGTATGATAAAGTAAAGGAGGTGGCCCACCATCCCCATTCAAAGAGGCGTGTGGCTCGCTCGGTTCACCAATTCTAAATCTCGATCACCATTTTACTAAATTTACAGCACGATCCCGGAATCCATCTGAATAAATAAAAGATAACGAAATAATACAAAAAAGCCCAATTCATCTCAAATTTCTAGAATGCGCATATAACAAACTTCCCACATCAGAATCGGAAGAGGGGAGAGGAAAAAAGCTCCCCAATCCCTTCAGAAAGGGAAGAACCCCGAAAGCGGATCGAGGGTGAGGAGAATATTTTTGTGGGCCAACATTGAAAACGCGGTACCGGTATCATACCTATTTCCTTCGCACAGATGAAAACCACCTTACCTCTCCTCCTATCAGGACACGCTCTACCTCATGTCATACTATGCGAGAGAAATATGCAGGAGGGTACGAGGGGCGATGAGCCCAGGCCCATCGCTCTCATTATGCCAGCGACAACCAGTACACCGCGTACTTTCTGAGGTTTTTAGTGCCCGTTTCCCCAAGCTGGCACTTGTTGTAACCCAGGAGTCAGGATGCCTCTGTTGGCAACTGGAAATTGATTTTGTGGTTGAAAAATACAGCTGTACTCGTACAGTACCTTGGTGTATTGAGAACTTCGAATTTCTCTGCTGTGTGGTTAGCGCGAGCGTGTAGTGCGGATACCGACACCTACCTGTCACAGTACCAGTACATCTGGTACCGGTACCGTACAGTACACCGATACCAGCGGGGGCTCCTTGAGATCTCAAGGAAGTTGGTGTTAATTTGCTCCATTGGTAGCTGTGTCGTGCCTGGAGTCCAACAATACTCACCTCCAGGTAATGTGGAGATTTCGCAGAAAGCTTCCACCAAATCAGAGGTATTTGCCGACATTGTTTTTGCTCTTTTCCTCGTTTTCCCTCTTTCTCTCCTTCTCCCCGCCGCCCCCATTCCTCCCGGCCCTCCATCTATGCTTTCTTGTCAGCAGGCAGGAGGGGATAGGGCAGAAGGAAGAAAGGCGTTCAGCAGATCTGATTAGATCTGATTAGATCTTCACACTTGTCCTTTCATCGCACTCGTACCGGTATACCGGTATTGTGCTCGTGCACGCACAAGATGATGCCTGCCCAGCACCAAACATATAACGACAAAGAATCAGAAGGCCGAAAGAATCCGCGCACCCACGAAAACAAAACTCGAGAAGAAAAAAGCATTGGCCATCTGCAGCTCACTCTTTCACTTTACCTCATTGAAATTCGCCACGAACAAGGATGATGGAAGACCACGAAGTTTAAACCCCTGCTACCGTTTGAACGGATAGAAGAGCGGGGGGCACGAGAGCGGGAAGGGAGGAAGGAACAAGGGAGAGGGGTTCATCATACCCTTTCTGTTTCCCCGCTTAATAATTCAAAGCTAAGGGACGCACCATGAGTCGTCTTTCCATCAAATCCTCCCACACAAAAACACATCACACTGAATTGGTGCACCCCCGATCCCAACCACGGCCGCCTGCCTCCACACCGCCTGGCTCCTCTTTCGATCCGAGCAACTATCACATGGGAGGGAACCGCATCTCTCCCTCATCATCATCCCATGGATTTTGGCACAACATGATACAGCAGATGGAACGTTTGACAGCGCCGACCACTTAGACTAATACTGAATCAAAGCTTTGCAGCTTGCACGCAACGATGAGGAAAGAAAGGGAGGAAGAGAAAATATCGCCTATTTCACAAGATAAAAGGTAAAATAAACCGACTACACAGTATACCACGGTATGACAAGGACGCCACCAAGATATATTTCCACCTCAATGCAAAAACTCTCAAAAGTTAGAAAGAGAAAAAAATCATAAAATCATAAGAACCTTCCCCTCCGAACTTGACGCGCAAGCAGCTTTCCCAAAACTCCTTCTTTCGAGGCCTCCGCCCCACCGCGGACCGGAGCCCCGCCCCGACGGGACCCCGGGCCACAGTCAATACTGTACTCGTCCTACAAGCACCAGCACTAACCAGCCCAGGACCCAAACGGGAAAAAACGAAATCTGAGCCCGCAGATCCCTAAGGCCTTCACTGGCCCCCATATTTCCCTGGGGGGACCGCGATGTGACGTGATGAGGTAAGAAGAGAGGCATGCGATACATCGGAGAAACTAAAGCTCCTCCTCAAGAACAGATAAGGCATCGACAAGGAGTGCAATATCTATCCAAGGAGCGCGAGTCAAATACTAGTCTCATAGGTGACGAATGTATGAATGGATAGCTATTAACCTGCTGTTGTGAATAAGCAAGCAAGCAAGCTTCATTCAAGTGCTACACAGATACCAGTCAAATGTGGTAAGCAGGTCGAGTCTATATCTGAGCTAAGCTAGCCACTTAGCATCCAATGTGCATAAATACAGTACGCTACTCCCTGTACGGAACAGTACAGTGGCATGGACTGCATAGCTCCCACCCTTGCCGTGGCTGTAACAGAAGGACCTTCACCCCATCCCCATCTCATCACAAAACAAAGCTAGATGCCTACGACATGCATACTGCACAATACCATACCCGAATGGCATAGCATATCCAAGGCGCCCACGTTGAGGTTTCCCTAGTCAGATCAGGAGGACAAATTCCCGCAAGATCCTCTTTGACCACATTGGTGCTCCTCCTTTTTCTTTTTCTCCCCCCCCCCCCCCTTTCCCTCTCTTTTTTTCATTTTTTTGTTCATCATTCCCCAAAATTTACCAAAGGTTCTTTTTTTCCACCACACGTGGAATGCCCTTCCGCACGAACCAGTCTCATGCTTGCATGCTTAAACTTTCCGAAGGAAAAACGTGTTTACCACGAGTGAGGGAAGCGAACCAAGAAAGCCATGCTATCGCAGCACAGATTCTCACTCGATATTTGCACTGCTAGTTGGCGGAATTAGTTTGTTGAGTGCGGCGGGCACTTGTAGACGTATGCTCAGTATTTTATGTAAGTATGCAAGCAGGTATGCGTGACTGTAGGGAATTAGGTATCCGCGTTCCTCTCGGGATATAGTACCGGTAGTCGTTTCGTAGGCTGGGTGGCCGAGGAGCTGGGCTGTCGACCAGTTCAAGGGATGGAAGTTGGAATCGAAATTGGAGGGTTAGTTAGAGCGAATGGGAAGAAGAGGTGGAGGAAGTAACGGAAGGAAGAAAGAGGGGGATACAGTCAACCAACTTATTCATGCCGTGGTACCATAGTCTACTCTCTGTGAAATTCATGATTACACCACCGACAATGCTTTCCCAGTCAGGCCATCCCCATCCCCATCCCCTTCCCCTTCCCCCCAACTGTGGCAGCAACAGTTAGAAACTAAACCAACGAACGACCTTTACGACGCACCACCAGCGGTGCGCCCAGATCGCATGATTACAACTATAGTTCTACCACCTCTCGCACCCCCCGACCCCCCTCCATTTCTGCCTAACCACAGCGCTTTCATCCCAACTTGGCATCACCACCACCACCACCATTATCCATCTTCCCTTTTCACCATCGCACAACGCAGTCTCACACACAATGCAATACAACAAAGTCCCCCTCTCACATACCTCCTTCGCACCCAACTATTTATACACACCCATATATGACATGTCTCGTATAACCCACCCACCCTACCCCCCACTCCCCAAACTATGAACTTCAAGTCGTATAGCACGCAACCCCCTTCTCACTCACACATCTCCTTCACGAAACAGCGCAGTGCTACGATACCAGCACTGTATCACACAGCAAACGGGTAGAGCGGCCCGCAGCTATTAGGAAAAAGATACAGTACATACCGTACTTCAGGCCTGGCTTGCGCTATATCATATCATACATACTTACTTACTTACTTGTACTTGCTAGCCACCGGCGTCAAATTCCAAACGGTAAGAAACCAACAACATTGCCCGGCAAGCAAGCAAGCAAGTATCTTAAGTTCAGAATACCATACACAATCCATTTACGACAAAGGTACTACTGTATATTCCCCACTTCCGTGTCCCCTTCCTTCCCCTTCCTTCCTTCCTTCCCCATCCCCCCACATCATCCCCCCCACACACACTCCACTCCACTCCCACTACCTAAGACATCTCCACCTGCCCCTGTACCTTGCATACTGTATACTCCGGTCCCCACAGGATCACTTACGGTACTTACTCGAGTATTGTATTTACCTCCAGCACACCCGACCATTCCGATTCCAGCGCGCTCGGGCACGCGCGGGAGCGCGGGACGGGCGGTAGTGACGGCGGACGAGGGGAGCGGGTTCTGTCCGTCTGTCCGTCTGTCCATCTGCGGGGAAAGGAAGGAAGAAGAGGAGGAGGATGAAGGAACGCAATGCGTTGCTTCCAAGTAGTGAGGGATGTTTCTGATGGACGGCGTCATATGCCCCGATCCACCACAGTTTAATCAGTTTTTGTTTACCTGAAGGGCACTGAAATAAAGTAGAGAATAAGTAATCTGCACTACACTACTACTGGACAGTTATGCACAGCTGCTGTGTAGCGTATGATAATACAGTACAGTACCTCTATCTATCTATCTATCTATCCACGCGGCTGCCAACCGGACCAGCTGCGCAAAGCACGCACAAGCAGGTACGGCAGGCACAAGTGGAGTACTGTAGCTGGTATTGGTATGATAACTAGTACTTAGACTACAGTACAGGTACAAACTGCGCACCTTATTATTTTTCTGCCAGACCACACCCCCCCCCACCACCCCCTCCTCATCGACCATGCCATGCCACGCCCATGCTCCAGCGCTCGCTCGCTCGCTCACCGGTAAAGTTAGAGTACTGTACTCCACACCGCCCTTGACCCAAATCAAACCACAAAAAAAAAAGAGAGTTGAACTGAACGGCTGCAGCCTGCTGTACATCCCGTTTGTGTGGTTTCCCTCGTGTCGTGGTGTCCCGGCGTTCCATCCATCCTGCAGTGTTACGATACTTACTTGGTTGGCCATTAGCGGGGGGGGGTTGTTCGGACACCTGGCATTTATTAATGCTTGTCTGGGCGCCAAGCGTCCGATTATTTTAGGAATATGGCCAAAGTTGCTGCACCGACCACATGGACTAGTGCTTACTCGCGAATTGCTTACCGTCCGTAACCTACCTACCATAGCGTGCCGGTTTTTACAGAAGGGGAAATATAACATCATGCTTTTCTAGAAGCTATTCCCATTGTTTGATATTACGAGGACGATAGGTATAGCATCATACTTAATAGCATCATGTATTATAGAGTCCCCTCGATCAGTAGTAAAGTTAACATAACAGAGGGAAACAGCGAACAACCACCAGCCTTTTTTTTCGTGTAATGTTCGCTAAATGTATTTCGAGGTTTTTCATACTTGGGTGTTCGTTTCAGTAAGAATCGGAAAACTGTTCGTGCTGACCCCCATACAATCCTCGATGGAGACAAGGATTCTGTTTCCGATTTTTACGGGGACACGCCCGACTACCACCGCATGGGACAACTCTTGCTCCCCGAAAGGGAGCATATGCATGGACATCCTAACGAATTAACGCTAATCCCGTGCACGGCTGATACGGTAAGTTAGTAAGTTAATCAGGATATGACACCGGTACCGTACGGGAAGTTTGAAAAACAAAAAACTTCTCTATGGACTGTCAGAGGAAGGAAGGATGGGAAAGAAAATTCGGGCTGACATGAAGTGATGGTCAAAATCGTCATGTGCCGATGGGAAACAGTCCGGCCCTTTTTTCTTTTTCTTTTGTTTAACCCTTCTCCACGGGCCAGTACCACGGTAGGTATGATAGCCAGCGCCGAAACATAAAACTCTGTCTGAAGAGAGAAGGACGGAAGAGAGAGGAAAGGGAAAGGGAAAACCAAGACCAGCGAGCTTATGATTGTGTCTGCGCGTGTCATACCGTTGCCATTGCCACCATCATGGTACTTGCAAAGAGTCCATGAGTACTCCTTCTTACGTGCACTGTACGCCAGGAGGAGCAGAAAGGTGGGACTCTGCAAAGTTTTTCTCCTCTCCTCACAGAGCCAGTTGCCAGTTGCCATCTTGTCCAGCTCTTCCGTTACCAAGTCACCCCATTGCCGTACAGCGCCGTACTGTGCAGCCATTAACAGACTATGTAATATTTCCACCTCTTATCCTCCCCGTCTTCTGCCTTCACTTCCTCTTGTGCCTCTCCCCCTTAAGCCCCACAGAGCTTCTAGAAATTCTGCGAGAGGAAGGAGGGAGGGTACACACCATGCTCGAGTAGATGGAAGATAGATAGGATGCGAGACGGAATATAAAAAAGAAAAGAAAGAAAGAAGAAGAAAAAATTCCTCAGCGAACGTACCCCACGAGATGGGACTACTGTAATTGAACGGCGTTTGTGAACACGAGCGCTATCGCATGGCACTAAGATCTAAGCCAAAAGCTGAATTTTGGCGGTATGCAGTAGCGGTCGTGTTCACAAACGTCGTTCAATTACGACCACGTACCTATCGGAGGGCGGGATGTGAATTTGGATTTTCAGAGATGAGTGTAACCAGCCCATGGTGACATGTCAAGAAATAAATTAGGAAAGGAGAGGGGGGCAGAAGCAGGGACACAATGAGAAATACCGGCACCGTACTCGAGCACAGAGAAAAGGCGTGGGTGGTGGGGGGAAAAAATGAGCGGAAAGCCTCCGTTTCTACCGGTCTTCTAGAAGAATGTGAGATATGTGCATACCACCATTTGAACAGAGAGTGATCACCGCCACTCGTAACGATCGTGGGCATTTCGCGGTGGAGACTCAAGAAATTGAGGCTTCTGCAGTGTAATCTTCATTAACCTCGCGAGAGAGGGGAGAGGGGAAAAGAAGGAGAGGGAGGGAGACAAGATGCCGGGTTATTCGTTCGATTTGGGGAAACGGTAGGTACAGCAAAGGGGTGTTCGGGTTGAAATGTGGGATGTCGGCGCGGTAGTGTTCCTATACCTATCCTGTATGATAAGTGAGAAGCAAGTAAGCCAGGGGCAAAGATTCTGTAGCTCAACAGAATTGAGAATTGGACTTGCTCATAGCGAACACCCGGGCACCGTCGAGTATGGTGGGGGGCTCCGGTGTGCTTCTGGCCCGAGGATTTAACTTACCCAGCTTCAAACAACGGAGGCTTCTCAGCAATAAGATTTTATTTTTGTCCTCTCTCTATTTCTCGACAGACAGCAAGCTGAAAATAGAAAGGGACCTTAAAAATATTAGCCTCCGCGCCAGCTAGAGATGTCGAGGAATCCAAACATCTCGCTCAGGCTCTCTGCTGTTAACCCAGCCATAAGGAAGGTTAATTTGCCAAGAGAGGGCGGTTAACACGCATCACCGAACAAAATAAATGTTGCAGGTGGTCCAGTTTAAGGTTTCCCCACCATCGAGTAGCCATTCTCACGCATTTTCTCCCCCCCTTCACCCATGCTTTTGTTTTAATTTAATTTTCTCTAAACCTTCCATGCATATGTTATTTTCCCCGCACCGAGACCGATGGGGCAGCCACGGCATTGCTCTTCCGTTTGTGTAACATTCTTGAAGGAGAGCGAATCCCTGCATTCGAAGCGAGAGGGGCACGACGAGGCACGAGCGCGCCTTTCTTTTTCTTCTAGAATGATTTATTCTCGCTCGTCACAATTTCTTGCTATCTCGCTGGTTCTTGGACCCATTACGGATGGTGAGATACGGTATGCCTGCCCCAGGGGGGGTTTCATGCTCACCACCATTCCCTGAGCATTTCATCCTTTTGCACTCGTACCTTATCATCCATATTACGAATAGGATACCGTTCTTTCCTAACTTAGCAACCTTACTCGAGCGGAATGCCTTGATTCGTTCGTCCGTTGGTGTCTCCTCTTTTCCGTCGGACAAGCGCCGGAGGAGGGAAGTGAACCGGCGGGGATAATAGCCCGGAAAAACCTTTGCTACCGAGAGCCTGTTTCATAGAACATTGTCACCGGAAATTCTACCTTAGATGTAACCTCGTGTTCAAGGAAAGTCTGGAATGGAATTAAGGATTCACATAACGATTGCCTACAAGCTGGTCAAGAATGGGCCAAAATGTGACAACAGTCTAGGTTCTCGATGAGAGCGACAGGGACGTACCTAGTTACCGGGTCTTACTAACTTGATATCATTATCAACGACTTCAGCTGGAGAGCCTCGTTTCTGTCCATCCATCCTCACAGGGAACTGCGTTGCGAAATAATGTAAAAATGATTAACAAGAAACGGGAAAGTCCGCGGACGTTTACGCACACAAATGGTGGAGACAATAAAATTACTGCTCTTCCATTTTTTGTTTTTTTCTTCTTTACTTTTTTTCCCTCCATTCTCCTCAGGCACAGGAGTACGAGCGAACAGTTCGGGTATAGCACCGATTCACTTTTGTGCTCGAGTGAGGGGGATTAAAATCAAGCTGACCATACCTAAGTCACCAATCATTAATTTTTGAGCCTTTGATCCCAGAAGCCAAAAGACGCGAGAAGGAGAGCGACCGGTGCTTATGGCTCAACTAGCGAACAAGGTTCGCCATGGGACTTTGTACGAGTATTTCCCGGCAGCAAGCAAGCCCAAGCAGGAAAAAAAACGTGGTTGAAACGTGGAGGATCTGAGAATGGCGTAAAGAAAAAAAGGAAATAGGAAAAAGAAAAGAAAATTCAAAAGGTCCACTACATGCGGTGCCAAGGTTGCCTAGCTCCTCCCCTCCGAGCCAGTAATAGCTATGCCTCCCAAGCCACTCAGGTGACGATATCAGGTACGACTCCGGGCCGGATTCTGGAGGAACAGACTTTGGCCTTTGATTGGTCTGAGAATTGCTGCCCAGCAATGCAGGAATGGTTTTACTTGTATGTGTGTACGCCCGCTGGCCTAATGTTGCATCTCCGCGTTCTCTTTCGCGCCCAGGAGCAGACAAGGAATAGCCTTCTGTGGCTTTCTCAGAAAAGCCCTCAAGTAGGTATCCAGGACCATTCCACGTTAGACCATGCCCTCGGTCCTCAGGGGGGCGGGAGGGAGGAGAGGAGAAACCTATTTCGGAGCTCAAGCTGCTCAACGCTCCCGCAATACATACCGTATGAATTGCCCTCGTGGCTCAACCGCAAGTATCAAAACTGCCTGCCAACAGACTAGTAGCCCAAGAAATCGTTGAGGGCCTCTGAAAATAGGGTGGTAAAGAGAGAGTTATGATGCAGAGTATCCTTTCTTCGGTGCCGAACATCCCCGGGGCGAACCAACCCTTAGCAAACAATCTGCCCCGGGAGCCTAAGATATTGCTTCACATACCGGTACCGCGCAGTATGCTGTGTCTGGGTGCAACCGGGACAAGATAGTACATGTCTTCCAATTTTAGAGCGAATAGCCTTTCCGTCTCGGGGGTTAGTACTACCCTGGCGTCCACCCCCGAAACCACGTTTTTTTGACGAAAGCTTGGCTGTAGGAAAAACAAAGCAATACAGATTCGATATCTCCTGTTCCCTTCTTGCCGCCGGCTGTCGAGTTGGAGTGGGGCGGAAGCTGTTCGCCGTTGTGCACCGACCATCGGAAAGGGGTACTATACTATAGCAGGCGGGAGGGTAAGCATGAATGTGTCATGTGGTAAAGGCCTACAATGCTTTAGGGTAGGGCAGGGTCTCGGGGTGTAGCGTGGAGCGGAGGGAAGAAGGGAGGCGAGGGAGAGAGATCTGCGATGCCACGAGGGGGGAGGAAGAAACCTCACCGGACGTCGTTGGTGGTGGTGACCGACTTACCCTATTGCTCCTCCGTGTCTGTCCAAGGAGATTTAGCCAACCCTGATCATCATTTTACTTTTTCATCAGACTAATCTTCCGTTTTGTAAACTTGTGCGAGTTCCCTCAGGGATTATCGAAGTTACATCACAGCACCTGCAGGTTGAATGGGGGCGAGGCGTAACAAGTATCATTGATATGTACAGCACCCCTTCCAAACCAACCGGAACCAATCTCCAACCTCCAGCCTCCAAATCGATATGGCGAGGCGAAGTCCAATGAGAATGTATATTGTGCTACACAACTCCACTGTATTCAAGGGTAAGCTAAGCTTTTTCGGTCTTCAGGCATCCCTATCCGAAGTTATAACAGGTTACCATGTAGAAAGTACCCAGTACACCAGCACAATTCATTATCAGTAATATTAAATAACAACAGCCCAAGCACAATCTCACCTGTCGTGCAATGTCAGCTTCTTTTTATTTCAACCTCTTGAAACCTCACTTCTTTTCCCGTTCCTGCGCAATGTTTCGGATACGTCGCATGGCAAACTAGCGTACCGTAGCCGGGGATAGATGGAGGACTTATCTCTACCTTTTTGCTTTTATCTCGTACGACGGTGAGCGTGGAGATGCCTGTAGAGGCTAAGTTCGACACACTGATTTTACTTCTTTTTTTTCGGAGCCCGAAGTTCATTCCTATTCCTATATACGACGATGGTAACTGGGGGAAGAGGGAGGCTGGCCCTGCTTACCACCCCCACAAGAGGTCTCTCCGAATATCACTCGAAATTGACATAGGGCCAAGGTGAGAGGGGGACCAGGTGCAGATGCTATCTAAAGGCAAATGATGACATTCTGAAGGAAGATACCGTGTTTTCTCTACTACACCAACATCATCCGTCACCGACTGTAATATTATATTCCCCTTTCCGGGAAGGAAGGAAAGGTAAAAAAAGCAAACAAGAAGGGCGTTATTCGCACTTGTCGCGTGTATAGCACGTTTACGGATCCGTGAAAAGGGCCGATGGGACCAGACGATGGATCGTGTCTCGAACTAAAGGGGGCTGGAAGAAGCCCTCCCCTACCCTCCCGTCCTGCTGTGCAGTAGGAGTGCCGTACGAAGACTCCTCCTTGCCTCGTCGGAAGTGTGAATCTCTGGCGGGAGCCGGGGGGTTGGGGTATATGAGCTTGGCTGCCATGTGTTGATGCAAGTAGATCGCGGGCTAGGCGCCGTTTGGTCCCGCGAATGGTTTTTTTCTTTTCTTCTTTTCTGACGGTTGGTGCCGTGGAATTTAGAGCCGGAGGGAAAACGTGGCTCTCCGATGAAGTGGATTCCGGCTTTCCACCTGTCAGGCCCAAATCCCTCTCTAGGCACTCTATTTGGCGTGTACTCGAGTAGATACCGATACCGACACCCCTGATGTGCAATACCGGTAACGTATCCTATAGCATAGCGAGCCATGTGTAGGTTTGAGCAATACCGGTACCGGTAGGGTAGGTTGTGCTCAGTCAAAAAGCTGTATTCGTGGTTAGCGTTTGGGTGTACGGCTCACTGTGCCGTGGAACACGCTAAAAGAACATTCCACGGAAGCTTCTATCAATTCCCTCGAGTCTGGAGGCGAACTCTGCCATGTTTTGTGTGGTTAATCCAAACAAGGGATATCCATGTGCTGATACTTTGCGGAGTGCAAGGAAGACCGTTAAATGAAAAACGGGTTGACAGACAAAGACCAAAAGGGAGGACAAGAACAAAAAGCAACTCAGGAAAAAAAGAAACCACCGAGAATAAAAAGCAAAATTATGACTTGGTGCTAAGAATTTCGAATTGCGTCTATGTTTAGTCTCCCAGGGTGTCGGCTGTCATTGATTCCCCACTCCAATCCATGCTGAACTTGTAAGAGAAAGGGATGTTGAGGCAATCGGTCCCGCCGATGACTTTGAGGACAAGTCAAAGCACAATTCAACTTCTCAATGCCACCATGAGTGCAAGTATTATTATTAACTTGGGACTGTTTTATCTTTACCTGTGTTTCTCTCTCTCTCTCTCTCTTTTTTTTTTCCATCCCTTCGTACACCACAAATCACAAAAACAAAGAACCCACCCCAGGGATCATGAGCGAAATAATCCAGCAGAAACCCCAATCACCAAACCTTGATCGGACCGGTTCCATTCCGGGGGTACAAGTATCGGCGGTTCCCTCGTGGCGACTAGGGTGTATGAGTGGTGAAGAAGTCTCGAGGAAGCCCTTTCCATGGATCAGCCGCTATCCTCCTGACGCACGGACGAAAGAGGGATGGCGAAACTCATTTTACGTTCTTCCATTTATTTTTCTTGCAGGCATTTTATCTTATTTCATTTTTTTCCTCAGGATTCCTTTTGTGATGGAAGTGAGAGGGAGGGAAGTGCAAAAAGGTGTGTGTGTGTGCGAGCATCCAATGTGTATGGTTGAGGTGCTCAGCTAAGCAACTCGCTTGACCAATCGTTGCCGGCAGCCCGCCAATGCGCGCGCGCTACAAAGTGCCGAATGTGGATAGCGCAACATGGCGTAATCGACGGACCTCGTTCGTTGGCCATGTGAGCAACACGCACCCCAAGGGACTGAGCAAAATACCGGTAGAGTGGAGATAAAGCAAAGCCTAATATCCTGGAGAATACGCCTGAAATATCGGAGAGGAGATCTTTTTGGTAATACTATTAGATCTTTATTACGATGCTCAATACAAAGGGCAGGATGAAAACCTGTTTGAAAACAAGGAGAAAAGTAAAATATCATGGTCCTGAAGGCCCATTGTTGAAAAGGGGATCTCTGTACTTCAGATGCATCACGTATATGTGGGCAACGTCTCAGGTGTTCGCGATGGGGTACCAGGCTTGGAAGATGTAGTGCTACCAGACGTGCCTACAGATTCAGGTACAAGTACGGTACACAAATAATAATTATTCTAGAAGCAAAGGGGGGGAAAAAAGAAAGAAGGAAAGAAGGAAAGAAGAAAAAGTTGATACCAGCGAAACATCGTGTATGGTCAAGCATGCAGCGGTCGAATCAAGAGCAAGAAGTGATGAAGACCTCACTCCCAGAAAGGTGGTTAAGCGATAGAAGCCTTTTTGGGTAGTACATTTCCGGATTGATACGAGGGAACGGGGACTCCGCAAGTCCTAGCTGCACAACTAGCAACAACCCTCAAGTAATTCCTCGAGATTTCATGTAGATGTGCGAAGCAGCATGTGCACTGATGCCGTTGCCAAAAAATCACTATGCGGGCAAATCAACACGAAATACATACTCGAGTACATTGGCACATCCTTGCAAAGGGTTCACCCGCAGAGAGGTGGCCTCAATCTGCCTCTCCCAATCGATAGGTTAGCGTGGGTTTTTAACGTGGGAACTCTAGCCAGATAGATACTCTCTCATTCTGTCAGGCGGTTCCCTGGTAATGGGGGGTGAGAAGTGTGGAACAATGGGGGTGCCTCCTCGAACAGTACCTACTGCCTAGGAGTACTTTTTTTGGTGATTGAAACAAGCGTGAGGCCCTCGAGACTCCCCCCGAAGTGATACATACGATCAGGCAATTTGCTGGATTGTTGAGGGCCTCTGACAGTTGTATCATCCTTTCCTATCAAGTACGTGCATGTCGTCTTCCGGAATACCCTAGCCGTATGCGGAGTACCTTTTTTTATGTTTATTACGAGGCGAGGTTGGGTTGTACAGAAACAAGCGACAACTCGAAGGATTCAGCGGAGATTATCGCAAGTTGACGACGAGCAAGGATTGTGGGGCCAGGTACGGCACCGTAGGATGGTCGGTTGGGTGGTGTGTGTCAATCAAAGACCTTCTATGGATTTGGCGTAGAAGGTTCTGAGTTTCGAGGCTTGACAGACCCCGCGGCGGCATAAGCAGCCTCTCAAAGTTGAGTGAGTGGGTGAGTGACGGTGAGAAAGTTCCTGTGGTGCGGTTGTTATTATAATACCATTATTATTATTAACTTTGTTATTATTATTATTATATTATTATTATTATTATTATTCAGACATACAACGGTCGCCGTGAGGTTTGTGGATATGTACAGTCTTGGTGCAGTTCTCTTAGAGAAAGCCTCTTCTCCCTCTTCTACCAGTATGTAAGCCATTATTAAATTTTGGTATTAAATTATTTGGTATTTATTTATTTACCTATTTATTTATTTGTTTGTTTATTTTGTCTTTGAGAAATTTCGCATGTCCGAGCAGCAGTGGGAAGGGGAGCCGCCCTTGGTTGGATAGAGCTTAGGTTACGGTACGTGTTCGCTGAGCGCGAACTTTGGCTTGGACCCAGCAGCTCGGATCCATCCACACCACTGTGGCACCCAAGTTATGCTGCTGACTTGAGTGCGAGCACTACGAGTACTCGAGTACTCGCACTGGGGCAGCACGCTTCTGCTGTTGCTCCACACTGGTCGCCGCTCCCCCTTCATATACAAACCGCGTATGTGCGTCTTCCTGTCCGTAATGTGCTGACCTAGGTTTGGCCAAGGAGAGGTGAACCAAAGAGCAGTTCGTTGCTACCAAGGTCTCGCAAGAGGTTATGGAACAGTTACTTGAGGTTGACCAGCCAAATATATCCTTGTCTGTTCCGGTTAATGGTTCCTACCCTTGTACCCACGACCGCATCATATTGGATGCCGAGTCTCTCTCCGCCCCCCCTCCTTTCAATTCTTTCTTTCTTCTTGCCTGGTCTTGCCTACCTGCCATGCCCTTGCCTTGCCTGTTCTGTGCCCTCCTTCCCCTTCCCTTCCCCTTCCCCTCCCTTCCCCTCGCTCGCCTGCACACCCTTAGACCGCTGCTCGGTCATACTCGAGCACTAAGAATTGTGGACACCCCTGCCCATCTTCTGCACGTAGTTTTTGCACAGACCATGATGAAGATGCCCTCCTGCGTGAATTCCGGGAACGCAGCAAACTACAGCGCATGGTAAAATAATGCAGTAAATTTACCAGCCTGATCCCATACCATAGCATAATCCCCCCCCTCCCCCCCCTCCCCCCCCCGTGTTGTCTGGGAGGCTGTTACTTTTGGCAACGTTTGTGGGACTCGGTTATTGCTAGCAGAGAAGGCGCATGCCGAAGATGGGTGGTCGTCGTTACTGTGGAGGGAGCGAGGTGATGGAGCGCGGTGACTGTAAGGTGAATGGTAGCACGGGTTATTCCTTTCTATCAACCCATCCCCTTCCCTGTCCTAGACACTTTTTCTTTCTAGAAACCAGTTGTCGAATGAGGCTTTCGCTTTCACAATTTACAGGTCTCTTTTCTCACTTTCCTTGGTGTTTTTTGTTTCGCACTTTCTGTTCCTTCCTCCCATTTGGTGCCTGTATCGTATCAAATCTTTGCATCATTTTTCGTGTCTCTGTGCACTGCGCATTAGCAAGCAATGTGGTAACCCTCGAGAAGTAGTCTGCACCGCTTTGATCCTTCTCTTGCACTCTCACTCAAACACGCCCTCTCTCTCTACCTTACCCTTTACTCTCCCTTCCTCTCACCATCTCTCTCGTTTCTAGGAATGGAATATTCGACCCTGGCCACACTGAATCCATCCACACTCGAACCCCATCCCTTGTTCACCAATAATTAATAAAACGGGCGGAAAGAGAGAGGAAGAGAGAGAGAGAGAGAGAGAGGGAAAAAAAGGAAAGAAAAAAGAAAAAAAAGGGAAAGAAAAAAAGAACCCGAAGAGAAGAGAGAGGAAAAGCCACCTTCGTACAAGACTATCTCTATCCATCACCGACTGCTAGTACGGTACCACCGCTATTGCTACACCTCCATACCACTTCAACTCCTACTGCTGTATCCATCTTCTACCCTTCCTCTTACCACACCCTAAGACCCCCTCTCTCCCTCAGAATATTTGCATCCCCCCCGCGTCATCAAATTTCTTTTCCTTTTTCCTTTTTCCTCTTTCCCTTCGTGCTAGTTCGCACCGGGTCTATAACAGGCCTGTCCTCCCCTCCGTCCCAAACTCACGAATTTAATATTTCTTACCTCTCGCCTGCTTGTTGCTTGACTTTTGCCGAATTGTCAAATCATCCGATCTGGGTTGCAACCATCTTTTCAGGCACCATCCACCTCGACAAAACCTACTGCCAACATCATCTTTCCCCAGGCACTGGTCCAGAGTATCGATTTTGGGGTTTCCACCTGCTAGCAATTGTGATTATACGCCTCATCACGACTCCGTAAGGCATTTCGTCTTGCTGCTGGCCGGAGCTTTATCTATTCTTCTACGCCCTCAAATTGGGTCTACTCCCTTTCACCAATCGACAGCCTGCTCCCAAAATTTCGATTTTCTGTGCTCATACATCTCACATTTGAAGTTGAGACCAGCCTAGTCCCATTCAGAAACACGCTGGTTTCCGGGAGTTCACGTCGCTTTCAAAAAGAACCGGGAGTATCCGACCAAGGCGAGCCAATTCCGAGTGTAGGAACAGTTGGCCGCCATTTCGGAAGGTGTTCAGAACGAGCTGGTTTGCTATCGGAGGACGGCAACGATCCGGGGGCTGCGCAAGTCAAGTTAGTCGGTCTGGCTGATTTCTATCGGTCCCAACCAATCTTCAATCGACCTTTTCCGCCCTGTACCGTTGGTCGATTATATAGTAGTTTACAAGTGGCTCGAACAGTTCTGAGGCTCACGAGAAAAGCACTTGCAGGCGATCAACAAGCTATACGTTACATATATCGGAGAAAGAAAGCGGCTTTTTTTTTGAACCTGCAAGTAAGAGGGAGAGGCTTATAACTTGACTTTTTTGTTGTTGAGGGATAGACAACGAAAGCTCTTTCAAAGAACCTTTTCCTCACAGCGGATAAGTGCGGTGACCTGGTGGTTGGGTTTAACTATAAGGGTTATTCGGCGGGCTAAGGCTCGGCTCTCATTAAGTTTGTAGGATTTTTCACTTGTTGGGTTAGACTCGCCAACTGGTGGGTATCGGGCTATTCTGACCTTGAATTTTGAATTCGTAACGTTTGTGATCTGCGCACTGGTCTGTCTGGGGGAGACCGAAAAAAAAAGAGAGAAAAAGAAGCTCAGTTTTGAGAAAACAAAGGTGGGTACCCGCAGAAACCTCTGACAGACATCCCTCTTTCTCTCCTCGCACCTCCCCTTCATTTTGTCTTGATCTCCGGTTCAGAACCACAGTGCACTCTTTCGATTTGATGGGTTTAAGTTGCTGATGGAAAGGTGCTTGGGGTCTAGGACAAACACATCGCTTACAAGACAATTTTGGGTTGCCTTGCGCTCTGATTCGAGAGGGGCAGGAGCTCCAGCTGGTTTTGCCTCGCACAGACTGTCTTTCGCCTCCAGAAAGATTTGTCCCCGACCCCCGCAAAAACGCTTCGCGTACCACAATTGAACCTTCTTCCCGCAAACCCTCACTTCCCTTGTAAGCATACTCTGATACGAGTCCGCGGTTGCATTCATTATCTCATCATTAACTCCTCATAGTGTCCTCAAACCTTCTCAGGTATTGAGAACTTTAAAGGCTCCTCCCTTCCCGCCAACTGGACCCTTCGATCGTCTCTTGTTTTTCATCTTGCCGAATCTTTTAAAAATCTCCAACCAACACGGAGAACGGTTTCTCCACACTTAACATGGACCTAACCAATATTTTGAACACCAAGGATGCGGCCGCTGCAGCAGCAGGCGCTGTGGCTCCACTTACTCTCCCTTTGGACATGCAGAAGAACCCCTACTTGGGTAATTCGGGCGCGCATCCCCACAGTCCCGCTGCATCGGACTTCGTCTCGGATAGAGAAGGGTCGCCTCATTCATCCACTTCACCATCGGCTTCGGAACATTCACCTGGTGCCTACCCATTACCAAGTAATACTTTCGTCTCTGCAAATGGGTCATATTCGGGTGTACCCTCTGGTGCAGCTAATACGGCAGCGCGAGGTCCTGGTAGGCCATCATCAGGGGATCCTTACTCCAAGGCATTTCCTTGTAGCGTGTGTAGCAAGGGTTTTGCACGCCGCAGTGACCTCGCTAGACATGGTAAGTTGCGTTCAGTAAAGTTCTTCAATGAGTTATTTTCTAATTATTCCTCAGAACGAATACATACTGGTGTTAGACCACATGTCTGTGACTACCCTGGCTGCGATAAACAGTTCATTCAACGGTCAGCGTTGACTGTGCATGCTCGTGTCCATACTGGAGAGAAGCCTCATATGTGTGACACTTGTGGAAAGGTATTTTTAGCCCTTATTTTTTCAATCTGTTTCGTTTACTGATTTTTCGTGCTCCAAACAGCCATTCAGTGACTCGAGCTCCCTGGCTAGACACCGTAGGATACACTCAGGGAAGCGCCCGTACAAGTGCCCTTATGCAGACTGTCAGAAGACGTTTACTAGGTACCGAACTCCGTAGTTATAGGCGTTGAACAGACATCTAACCCTTTGGCAGACGAACTACACTCACTCGTCATCAAAACCATCATACTGGGACTATAAGTGAGGCAGCGGCGGCTACAGCAGCAGCACTGGCTGCCAGACCTACCTTACCGAAGCCCGGGAGGCCACCAAGGTCGCCCAGTGCGCGTCCTTTGGGGCGCCCTCCAAACGATTCAAACCCAAGCTCAGCGCATTCAACACCTTCACCCGGTCAAAGACATGCTTCTCTATCTCCATCAACAGAACTTCCTGCGCCATTCTCGGCTCACCGCCAAGGCGGAGATTATCATTATCGACAAAACAACATCACCTCCCATCCCTCGGTTTCTTTGATGAATGAGTTGCAGCCTCTGACACCCCGTCCTACACCCACGACGACACCAACGATATCCTCCGGAATGGTTCCTGCGGGGCCTCGCCAACCTCCAACCTCGAACCCAACTTTTATGTCATCATTGCCACCAATTCTTGAGCCTCCACCAAAGCCTGACGCGCAGCGCCAAGGCAGTCCACATCTCTCTGGAAACCCTCACATGTCCGCTGCTGGGAGTCCACATATGTCCCATCCCAGCCCTCACTTTTCTCCCGGGTATCGCTCGCCCTCGTATCACTCATCCGTTTCCGAAGATCCAGTATTTTTCCCACCTCATCACTCTTTCCAATCTCCGGCTCTAGGCTCGCACTATAATAGTGAACATCTCCGAAGATCTCACTCAAGTGATAGTCTGAGCTCTTATGAGCAAGGAGGTGTAAGACTGCCCGCTGTATACCCATAATCTCCTGGATTATTGGCGTAATTGGGAGCAGGCTTTGGAACAATTATGCCCACGAACTGTTTCTAGTGGCATTGGGGATAATTATAGACAATTTTTGGCTCGAACATAAGGGGAGGGTGTACCTTTTTTATTATCATTTATAATATTTCCCTGTTTCCTACTCTCCGGTTGCATATTCCTTGTTTCTTGCTTTGTTATATGGCGTGGCGTGTTTCGTTTTTGCTATAGAGGCGGCGGGACTTAATGCCCACATCTTTGGCGTGACTGAAGTCCATTTTAAAGCCTTACTCTGGGAATCGGTGTCTGACGGGCCCGGTTTACAGGTAATGGTAGCTTTGGTATTATGTGGTTCCCATTCCTGTGTTCTTATGTTCTTATGTCCCATTTTCTACTTGCGAAGCGCCGATGTGGCTTCACATAGTGCCATTACCTCCTTTGTAATATCGAGAAGCGCAGGGTGGTTGTGCGAAGAGTTTCCGGCTTGATAGGAACTGCGGTCGGAACAAAGTCCGCGACAGCAGGTGTTGGGGAATTAGTGTCCCTAGGGTCCTCGATCAGGCTGTTCCATTGGCCGAAAGCTCTCTTGCGCATCTTTTCTTATTTCGTCTTAGATTTCTTTCCCTTTCTCCTTCCTCCTTGATGAGTTTCCTCCCCCCCCCGCATTCAATCCCAGTACCATGGGAATCCCCCGCAGGGAGGCCACGTAAGATGTGAGCATTTTCGAAAGCAATCGGGGCCTTTTCTTCCCTGGTATTTTCTCTCCCCCCTTTCCTTTTTCCTATATTCGGTTCTCATTTCCTCGTCTTGGATATAAAAGGTGGTGACGAAGGTTTATGACCTCATGATAACTTGCAAAGTTGGATTTTCTAGCAAATAGAGGTCCCAACTCTATGTTTTTAGTGTTTTTCCCTCCGTTTTCTTTCTGTAACTTGTTGTATGATCCTATTTCCTCCCTTCTTCTTTGCGTCCCCTCATCTTCTACCACTGTTGCTACTCTATCTTATGGCTGGTATGTGTTTGCTTTCCCGCATTCTTAAAAGGTCCGGTGGTCGGGGTGTTTTTTTTGATACAAAAAGAGTTTTAGCTGTTTGAATGAAATAGAAGTGACAGATTGTGATTGACAGAGTTGTTCCTAGTGCTATGCTGTGTTGTGATCCTCGTATCCTTGGTGGGTGGGTTTGAGCAGGTTTCTGAAGGGTTGTTTGTCTGGCGGTGGTGGTAGGTCCGGGGTATAAGTAGCATTGTCCACTCACTCATCCGTGCGCTCACCTCAACCCCCCACCTCTGTGAGGTCTCGTGACGATCCATCCATCCCTCCAGCCATCCAACTATTCACTCATGCGGCAAGGGGGTAGTCCATAAGGCGCAGAACAGCCGGAGGCGGATATGCGAAAAGGAAATGGGAGCTGGGGAAGGGATGGATTATACTTAACAATTGCGCTAGTTTGCATCCGTCTGTTTGTCAGGGGGTAAGTTGGTAGGTAGTGCTGCGAAGGGGAAATGTCCACCCGGGAAGGAACCTTTTTTTTCTTTCCCTCCTTCCAAAGTTTGCTTTTTATACTACTCCCGCCCATCTCCTGGTAATGAAGCAAACAAACTCACCAAATACCCGGTAAACCAGCCAAGAACAAACAGCAACAACGACGACCAACTTTTTTTTTCCAATCCCACCTTTTTCATCCCTTTCATCCCTTTTCTCCCTCCCTTCCTTCCCTCGCCGTTGCCCGCCGTCCATGGTACGATACACCTGCCTGCCTGCCTACCTACCTACCTGCCTATCCTCACCCCACCATACCGTCGCACCACATCACCTCACATCATCACCACATGTACTGTACTGTACGCTACCCTGCCCACCCGTTATACCTACCTACCTACATCAATCCGTCCATCCATCCATTCACCTCATCATACCATATCATCACATCCCTCCCTCCCTTTCTCCATTCTTTCAACCACATATGCATCACGGTATTTTGCCCATCTGTGCCCGAAAACCCACAACCATCTCCCACCCAACTCGACCCGGGAGTGGCAGGGTAGGTAGGGTAGGATAGGAATACCGGTACGGTAGATGGAGTTATCGTAAAAGCCCCCCCCCCCCACCCCCCAAGCTAGAACTGCAATACATATCGTATAATATAATATAATATATATATATATGTATATAGCGTCCGTACCTGATAACGTGGCTTTACGGCAAAATAAATAATAATAATAAATAAAATAAAATAAATGCAAAATTAGGTTATGATAATATTATTATTATGATACCGTACCGTACCAATATAATCGCCCAGTTTTGTTTGTTTGCTGTTGCCTTTATTTTATTTTATTTCCTATTCCGCCCGGCGCCCTCCCATGCAGGCGCATATCGATATGGATATGTGTATAGTACGTTTCATGCTCCCGATCTTTTTTTTTTTTTTGCATGTATTGTGCCGAGAGGTTTGTCTGTCCGTTTTGTTTGCCTGTTTGTCTGCCTGTCTGTTATGTTGTGTTGGGTGGGGTCCGTCTCCCCGGTTTCCCTTCCCCCAAGCAAGCAAGCAAACGTCGTAAGCAGTTAGTGTTATACAAGTATAGCAGTAGCAACTAAAACCAGTTAAATAGTTATCCTCGTTCGGGGTTTTTGTTTTTGCTTTGTACCACAATGCTTCCCATCATACAGGAAGCTTGTATGATATGGTTATAACAGCGCTGTAACTAGCACGACGGATAAATAAATAAATAAATAATTTGGATGCTGTTTTGGTTGGTTGCGGTGTTGTGTGTATGATAAGTATGATAGGAGGGTTGGTATTATACGGTATGATTAAAGAAAAGTATAGTACGGGTATGATACGATACGTACAGTTGAGTTGGGGGGTTTTCCTCGGCGGTGGGCCGGATGGGGAAGGAACCTAATGTGGGTAGGTTATTATGTATGAACCGTGGGTTGGCGGGGTTGGGTTGGGTTGGGGGTTTTTTTTGTTTTTTTGGTCGGAGGTAGGTCTGGCTAGAATTGGGTGATCTTCTGCGGGGGGTGGTATGGTATGGTATGGGAAAAGAGGTCGGGATGATGGAGTGAGAGTGAGGGAAGGAGGGAGAAGGTGCTTTAATATGGAATTTTTGTCTTGGGTTGTCTTTTTTTTGATCTGCTGGCCGTTTTTACCTATTTTCCTCCCCCCCCCTCCTTCGGCTAATGGGTAGAAAAAGGTAAGGCTTCGGGGAGGGAGAGCCTGGCTGGAGTTGGTGATGGTATAACTGATACCCGTTTCAAGGCTTGGAGTATGTGCAGTACCATAATATTATTTTGTTTTATTTTCATTTTGACGAGTGAGAAGGAAAGAAAGAAAGAAGGCATCGTACAGATCATGGGGTTCGAAATAATTCACAACTGTTCACAAATTTCGTGACATAAATTCCCTCCGCCCCATAGCCGGATACCTCTCTTTTCCCCGGCGACTGCCTCTTTCGAACCGCCTCGCATAAAGCCCCATATCCGGAGATTCCAAAGTTGGACTTATCGTATCATAGTGCGATTCATACTTGCAGGTTGGGTGGGCTGAAAGATTCCTCCATATGCAACAGTTTGTTTTCGAAATTGTATTTACCACGAGTGCCATAAAGATACGGTAGGGGGAGGTGTGCCGTGCGAGTAAGGTTATGAAGCATAATAAAGTGAACCATGGTGTTTGGCCGGTCGGCCAAATCTAGATCACTTCTGTCATTCGGATAATAAGAAAATGGGGTAAAATGGGGCGGAGAGCAGTGGGGCCCTTTATCTCGCCCTACAACAATATGATCTTGATCCATCTCCCAAGTGTTTGGTAACAAGTGCCGTGATATTGTCAGTCTGATATGAAAACGGCCCGCATTTGGTAACGCCCCGGCAATGTAATGGTTGTGATCCCATGTAGATCCTCACGTGATATATGGCGAATTCTAGTTCTGTCCGCCTTCTGATTTGCCGCTCGGGCGTATCAAATTAACCCCCGTGCTTTACCCTCTGGGTGTGCAACGCCATCTCAATTTTGTCACTCAGCGCCATCGCTCTGCGCTCCATCGATGACCATGATGTGTTGATTTCGGATAATAGTACAATTGACCGGGATAAGAAACCGGAGACAGATACCCCAACTGAGCTTATCAGGTATTAGAAAGGAAAAAAAAAAAAGGAGAAAAATTCCCAAACCAGGTATCTATCGTGTTCCAATTATATTAGCAGGGCTAAGCTTACGGTAGAATAAAAAAAAGTAGAAGAGGGAATAAATACAGAAAAAAGCAAAGAAACAAATGGCATGAAAATACGCAGCGACTGATGGATTTTGGAAATTTCTCATTCGCCTCGGCAGATAGCGATGAATTCCTCTTTGCTAACTATTTCGCACAAAAGCCATGTCAGCAATTCACTTCATATCAATTTCGACCAACTGGAGGGTTGAGACAAGACAGGGATGCTAAGTCGGAAACATACTCATGCCGTCGTTATCGATATCGAACTCCTCAATCATAGCCCTCAACTCCTCTTCTTCCAATGTTTCCCCGAGCTCCCTCGCTACCCTTCTCAAATCCTCGATTCCTATCTTCGATTCTTGGCCCGTTCCCCCACCGGCAGCGTTGGCGAATAGGTCGAATGCCCTTAATATCTCATCTAGTGGATCTCTCTCCAGAATCTTCTGTGTCATGATGGAGGTAAATGCCTCCTGAGAAATGTACAGCCTACTTGGCTGCGCACTAGGCTGAGCCTGTTGTCCAGGGCCAGGGGTGCCGTGTTCACGAAGAATTTGCAGAAGCTCGGGTTTGGGAACATCAAATCCAAGAGCCTTCATTGCAACCTATATTTAAACCCAAAGTTTCAGTTGCGAGCATTTTGTTGGAGTGGGAGGGTTTAGAATATACTAACCTTGAGTTCGTGGTAGTCGATCATGCGGTCCTTATCAAGGTCGAAGAGGTGAAACTGTAGCATCATGAAACCGTAAGCGAATTTCGAGCCATATTTTCCTATGCGCGAAGCACGAAACACAGAATGCACTTACAGCCTCATTAATCTCAGCCCTTTGTTCCTCGCTCAGTTCCACTACTGTGCCTCGCTCCTGGGGACGCTGCTGCTGGGAAGTAAGGTCACGGTCTCTTTCACGGTGGTGCTGGTGCCCGGTACCGCCTCTTCCCCCGCCGGTGTTTCCAAATAGGCCCCCGCCCAGAACCGACCCACCGAGAGGATTGTTCGAGGCACTAGCTGTAGGAGGGGGCGATTGTCGTAGGCCTTGACCCCGACGATTGCGACCACCGGCAGGTGGAGCAGTTGCCTGGCGCGGATTGTTTGGAGCTGAAAACATTGGAGTATTGCCGTTGGTGTTTGTGTTGAGAGGGTGTCGTGTTTTCTTGGAGGGGAACGTGCCAATTAGTTTGACGCGAAGCGAGTCAGGTGACCAGAGTCTCAAAACAACAGACTTGCGAGCTGATGACGGATAGTTTCTGGGATACGGGGTGGTTAGAGAGGAATCTTAATCGCAACGTCGGCCTGCAACGTCGACCTGCTTTATGAAAGGAATTTGCAAAACGCAAACCTGGTTTGCTTGTGCTGTGTTGCCTTTGCTGACGTTTTCGCGGTTGCTGCGTAGAGCTGAGACCTTAGAAACCGGGGGTGTATCATATGGCGTCACTCGTGATGCCTCCCAACTACCGTAAAAACTAGAATATCATAATTGAGTCGTCTGCTATGTCGTTGAGAATTCCCTACCTTAGAAAAGGGGCCAAAAACGCGGCAAAAGAAGAGCTGCTCAGCCCCCCTGAGAGACAAAAAAACAAAAAAGCATCAGGCCTTACCAGTGGGGGCAACTCTGACTACACAGCACACGACTCGATCATTCTAGTTTTTACGGTAGCTGTCGAAGCATTATTTCGGGGTGATGGAGGATACAAGTATGTCCGGCTACTTGCCGTACTACCCGCTGAATCGGGATTCGGGAAATGACAAGAGTCACATCGATGTATCTAGGCACCGCTTTTTGGTATAAGCAGGTCTTAGGTTCATGTATCGGACAGGAAGTTAAACAAGCAACGATATCTACTTTCTACCTGACACATAGAGGATATCGGAGAGGGCGCAGTCCACTAGTCTACATGCTAGAAAGATCGCACCTTGCTGATGGAGAGGAACGACTCTATTCGGTGCTGTACATGTTCTGCTTGCACAATGGAGATAAGAATGCAGAGCCAGTGGATTATGTAGGAATGAAAAATGAAAAATGAAAAAGCCTTGAATGCAGCGTTAGGAACTAAGTTAGGGGTCTCGATTGGTTTTTGTTTACTTTAGTAGCTGCCGTTTAAGGAAGACCGGAAGGGTGGTGGGGGGCTTGACCCTCAGAACGCGCCCCCCAACATATCTCAAGGCTCAGGAGAGTCATCACACAATGAATTAAAACTCTGAGAGCCAGTATCAGTCTTCGGAGGGGTTTTCATTTATATTATATTGGTGATATAGGCAAGGCATACGATTGGACAGCACCAGAGAGCATGGGTCCCTTGGGTGGTAAATTACTTCCCTGTGGGCTGACACTTTTATAAACTTATAAGGAGACCAAGAGTCTGTGTGACACTGGTGAAGGTGCGATTTGATGGCAGCTCCAGGAGCAATAGCCCTATGAGCACAATCCTTGTACAACCCCACCGACTGGGAAGGTCATATATTTATCATGCACCTATTATATCCTTGCGGTTTTTATGGTTAGCCTAGCGCCGCCGAACTGAACTGCTTTCCCAGCCCACAAGACAACTGCCTGGGTGGTTAACCGGGGGGGGAGTGGTACGGTATAGGAGTGTATCGAACAGTCCTACCCATTAGACTCACCCCTTTGAAGTGTCTGCTGGCGAAAACCTGCAAGTGTTGTGAACTTGGACATAGCATGGACTTCGCCTCAGCTATCCTAACTCCCTGAGTTCAATCCCTCCTCCCTGGAGCCAACCGGCGGTCCAGGAGTTCTGCTTGTGTAAGCGGTAGGAAAGGTCCTAGCTTAGTTGGTGCGCTTACCACTTACCACCCCTGCTATCTCCCGTCTAGTCACCCGAGGGACTAGCCTTCACCCGGCCGAATTCCCAGCATTTTTTTTAAAAAAACCTAACCTGCCGGAAACCTGCAAGAAGCCCCCAGCCTCCCTCCCACTCTCCAAGTTCACCTAGAACACAAAGCCCTCGGCAACTTCCCACAGTGCCCTCCTTTCTGGTAGGGCCGATCCCCAGGATGGCATCATCCAATGGGGATGTGGTGAGTGCCTGTCCGCGATTGACGTCGCTATCTGCTCTCTTCCAAGCTTAGGCGGACGCCTCGCCGCTGATTGTAGCCTTTGGGATATCGGTGGAGTGCAGTAGGTGACGCCCGGGTGCGGCTCCTGAGGCAAGATTGCCAAACAAGAATTCTGGCTTTGAGCAGGGAGGGCCACCGACCTTGGAACCCGGCAGTAGTCGGAGAATGACTTGATTTATCCTCCATCATACCTACGACCGAAGGTTTATATTATAATAATATTATTATCATAGAAATACATGACTGCCAAGGCCCGCTACCGATTCACTCAATCCTACTACTTAACCCTAACACACATGAGGATACGCGCACCCGTACTTACTGCTAGCCTAAAACCTAACAAACCAGCATTTCTTCTTTATTGTTGATGCTGAAAACTTCGCGGGAGAACGTGAAGTGAGGCCAGTACTATTTGTTGACCTGGCCTTGTGAATATGTATAGTATGTTGATGTGTGGTATTGGTTAGGTGGATGGGCCCACACCAGTGTAGCTAGGTTTACATCTTGGGTGTCCCTAGCTATCGTGATGGAAACCGGGCATTCACTCCAGCTACAGATAGGCTTAATACCCCTAGGATAGAGAAAGAAGGGGGTTGCCACAGAATGACAGGCCCCTCCTATCCATCAATGTTCTGCTGAGTAGTCGGAAAATTCCCCTTCATGTTTCCCAAAAGCGGATGCGAGTGAGCAGCTATGACCACTCACACCCACCCTGTCTGCTAGGAGGGTTGAAATCCCCTTCATAACCAATGCACGTTAATAGAATAGTTCTTCTCAGGCCCTCAATCTGTTAGAGATGGGCTCGTCGAAAGCCGTCCTAGGGTCTGGGGGGAGGCCTCTACTAGTCCTGGTATCATAGAATAATATTATAATCTAAGGTACCAACACCAGCCAGAGCCCGTATCATCTGCTCAGATGTTGCAGGATGTTACGGGGAGTCTAAGCGTATCAGCCTATCCCCCGCCCTCCTCTCCCCTTCTAGTGGTCGGTGACCTGCTCGAGCCCCAGCATATACATCCACTATTCCAGAAATCATAGATGGTATGCATCCTGACCAACCGAATACCAGGGAATCTCAATAGCGTTCGGAATCCACAGTTGCTCCTTTCCCCCAAATCAATGGAGACAGAGCAACTCCTTTCTTTACTTAAAAGAAAGGAGAGAAAGAAAAAGAAAAAAATCCGCCCGATCGCGGACCTCACCCCTAGGGCCCTTAGGGGTGAAGGTCTAGAGTCGGTTACTACCTCCTACTGCCTCCCAGTTCCTGTAGGTCGCGACCCTACGTGATAGGTGAGAAT
>Ga0307509_10000773_pt1 | contig 54695 bp, 48 predicted proteins | sample 10_EM_MG_FD_202245 | JGI IMG/M metagenome (GOLD analysis project Ga0307509, IMG submission 202245) | Populus trichocarpa ectomycorrhiza microbial communities from riparian zone in the Pacific Northwest, United States - 10_EM | ecosystem: Host-associated > Plants > Roots > Unclassified | place... | reverse complement strand
ATTGCATACTTTCTATATATGGTTGTGGTGGGGAGAGGGGGGATATCATCGTCACCGGGGGGAGGTATCTGTGGATTTTTGATGATTCGGAAATATTTTTGTCACCCGACTGTACAGTAAATGCCGTAGAAACTGGAATAATTGGACCTCACGCTAGGACGTTGGAGTTGCCTCTCCTAGTAAGGTGGGTCGTTTTTTTCTTTTTATTTGTCTCAGTGGAGGGCTGAAAGACAGATTTTTCGGTGTGTTTTTCCCCCCTAATCCAAAGGAGGGAATTCCAGACGTCTTAGCGCGAGGTCCAATTATTCCAGTTTTTACGGTACCAGATACTTTTCATTCCGCACTCTTGTTTTATGGATTTCTGCGAATACCGGTATCGCCCAATTCACTTTTGGATATAGTAGAGTTCTCCGAGAATCCTGCATCGGGATATGACAGCCGATTGGTTGCAATGGGGAAACATCAGCAATTGCAGAAGTGGATGTTAGATTTGCTGGAAGTGGGAACTCCCGGCAAATATTTTAGAGGGAAGAAAACTCCTTTCCAGTAAGAAGTTTGTGTCGTTGAGTATTACTTGCCTTTCTCTAGCACTGCCTCAGGCATGGTTACCGACATCTATCACAGCTTCCAGCTTTGGTTTATACACGGGGGTGCCGTGACTCTGTTGAAACAAGTACCGGTGACCGAGTATCAACCCGCCACAACGTCTAAAATGTTGAACACTAGCATATTTCAGCAATCGTGATATCATGCTTGAGAAGGGGCGCTGTTCTCGAGGTAGAGCGGAATTCAGCATAGTAATGATAGAAACCAGACTGTCCGCCTAGACCTATTCCCGACCGCTCATATAGGCTAGATATCAGTAGTGTTACGGTTTTAAAAACGGTCGAATGTCTCAGCGATTTCGGGGATCCCACGCAAATATTTACTTGGCATAGTTTTCATTGGGTCTTGTGAAACGCCAGAACCTAATGGTCCTGGCGCGCTTCTGCTCATGAGGAATCCGACAGAACTCCAAGATACACCCACTAACCCCGAAAGCATTTTAGATATGGCATATAATTCATTGCGGGGCATCGAGATCACCGATAATATCAACTCTTCCAACTCTCTCACTAGCGATGAGAGACGGCCGATTCCGGTGTGGTTATCGCACTCCAACTCTCATCAGCGCACCATGGTGTGCCAATCAACCGGTTCAATGGCATGGGGAATTGGTTTCTAGAAACCGACGACCAGCTTTTCGAGATTGGAGTGGTACAAGCGGAAGTGATTGGTTACGTTCCGCCGTTATTGTTTTGCTACGAGGATCCAAGAGTGGGGAAGAACCCTCCATCCCTCTCCGGAAATGGGCCAACCAAATGTCACTAAAAACAGGAAAATTTTTAGCTCCCTAGTGGTCGATCACCTCCGCGATCAAGCTGGCAAAAGAGATATCGCCCTGAGCGGAACTGTATTGCGATGTTCCTTGCAACACGAACAGACCCCTCCAAACACACGAGGAGCCATTCCCAAGTAACTTTTCTCAGCAGAGGTGAAATTCCGGAACACGCGGAGCAAGCCTTTAAAAGGGTAAGAAAGGAGTCTGGCTGTCTGCCCACACCCGCGGCCTCCAGAGCTGTTGATCGAGACGACGGTTGCATCGTTGCCGCAAGTATCTACAGTATATCTCTACTAGCAGTACTATGATGCCAGCTGCTAGTAACGTGAACCAATGACCATTTCAAAATATAATTCCTCATACAAACAGGGGATAGGGTATTTAATAACGCAGTGCAGAGGATTGAGTTATATCAGTGTTAAGCTTTACTTTGTTGTCAATTTTTCTTTTAATGCCGTGAGTATGACTTTAAATTATTGAAGGAACCTATACTACTTCACCTCCGGCAGGTGTGCCTAGCAAGTTTTAGTTCGGCGATACCATGGGCACAGCGAAACTGAGTATGCATAGAAAACATATCGAGCAAATATGGTTTGGCTCAGCTGAGTACAGTACTGTATGGAAATCTGATGGGTCGGGAGTACCATAACACAACTGCATATAAGCACCTTCAATTAGAATAGATATAATTATTATCATAGTGTGATAGGATTGAATCACTTCATTGCACTTGATTCATCCAGTTGCGATTACAATATTAATCCCTATTTACTGCAACTTGAACATAAAAGTAATCTAAAAAGATGTATTGTATTGCTTGTACTTTGTGACTTGAGCCTCCCAACTCCAAAATCAATTACTGCTATCAAATAGCCCATAGTACCCTAATAACATAAAGTATTGGATTTTGAAACGGATCTTGGTCCATACTATAGATAGCACGAGGGCAATATACCATTTGGTTATGGCTTCACCTTGTAACTTTCACTTTTTGTCTAATAACTTAGCAGGGTACAGGATGATTACACGCACTTGTCAACAGTGGGCACATATAAGGCGTAGAATCAAGCACCGCACTAAAATCCAGAGTTCCCAATGACAGACAAATTAATCCTTAGGACTCATGTTAGAAATGATCCGAGGCGGGCTGAGTACTTGATATGGCGGAGGGAATGAATCGTCTGCAAAGCCTCTTGATGGGTACGGACAGTGTGGATGGAACTTGACAGAATATGAGAATAAGAGAGAAATTAAAGGTCAAATTATGGTGGTGTCAAGAACGGTTTCATTGGCTTGATTCGCTGTATAGAAAGAAGTTCTTGTGTTGGAGGAAGAAACACAAGCGAAACAGAAAGTAGTGCAAAGAAGACAAGCGGCCTCGTAACCAATGACTAAGCTTCAGCGAATACCCATGATATCCAACAATTCGCTTTCCCCCTTGATCACAAACAATCACTCGAGAACTGCGATTATTAAAGGTCATTTATGCCAGCAGGTGAGTCTTGTTTGCTCACTGGAAATGTAATGTAGAATTCTAACGCAGCTAGCTACATGCTTCATTTTTCTTAATTTCAGGATTTGCCCTCTCTCCAGGACAGCGGACCGGGCCAGTTGCTTTGGACTTCCATGAGGGTAGTGTCAGAAGTAGAGATGTATCTTGTATTCTATGGTTGTTCTATCCGAGAAGAAAGCAAGCAAGTAGAGAGCAGAAGAAGGAAAGTTGGGATGAGGGGAGATCGGTGACGCGGCTATTGGCTAACTAGTGTACACGCAACTACGATTTCTAACAGGTAGTAAGGACGGGATGTTCCTTGTCTAAATGTCCCATCGCTCGTGTTGGTAATGTATAGTAGAGGCGGCGAATATAACTTATCGCGTCCTCAATTCTAAAACCCGCTGGCTAGCTGAGGCTTCCTTTCGATTAACAACTGTGAATTCTTTTTCTTTCCTGAGCTCATTTACTGCTATTTGCCCCCCCCCCCCCTTTAGGCATTCGGCGAAGTCTTGCTCTGCGATCGACCCTGGTTGGTGTGTATTCTGTAGTGGAATATTAGTGACAGCTGAATAGATATATTGATCTTATACACCTACGACTCGGGGGGTATGAGTTTTCCCGAAATACACTGCGGGGGACTGCCAAGAACCCTGGACGTGACTAAACTACCCTTAGCAGTCCGTCCAGGGCAGCGAAATTCTAGGACGGCCGTCGCTGCCCCAGATGGTGGGACCGATGGAGTGAGAAAGCGCTTTTCGGGAGTAGGGGTAGGGCTGCAGACGATGCCAGGTGGGGACCGGGGAGTTGCAGGGCAGAGGGAGACAGCATGAGTGATGTTTCATGATTTCAGTTCTGCCATTATCTTTTCCTAAATCCGCTTAAACAAGTGGGATGAATGAGCCAGGTGGGATATCGGAGTTTGAATCTGCTGACTAGCCCTCTGCTCCGGAATGAATCTTTGGGTTTTATCTGCTGGCTCAATTGGTGGTAGGTCGAAGTACATTCCGCAAATCCAAGCGAGCATGTGGTGGTAACCAGTCCGTAACTCTATAAGATGACGAAGCACCCACCGAGAGGGAGGTGGTATGGGGAGCCAAGTTAGGTGGGTTTATTGGAGGAATCTGCATTTCGAGTGATGGATGAAGCGGTGTAACTTACCCGAGTACTTCGGTGAGAGGTAGGCCTTAGCCCATTATATAAGGGACAGAGGGGGGGAGGGCGGGAGGGCGGGGGTATGAGGTTAATGATCAGAGCTTGCCGCGTCGGACGGGATTCCCGGGCCCACTGTCTGTCCGAGCCTTCGGGTATCAGGCGTCCCATCGCTCAAGAAATTACGGACTATGGCCCATAATCCATCACCCGCTACCTCCGAGACGGGCGGACCGGACCGTTGGGAACACTAGCGGACATCAAAACCTGCATGTCGCCACTTCATCCCCTCTGTGTTCCCTTCCAAAAACCGCAGCCTTGTTAGAAAATTGGTAACTCTGTAGAGGGGGAGCAAGGATGATCTTACAATGAGGTCTCGGCTTTGGTCAACCTTTTCCGCAATTTGACAGGGATACTTTTGCTTTTGCCCCTCAGAGGGTTCGAACTACCCCTAGAAGTGCGTGAGCAAAGTAGCCCGATTCCCCCGGAAGTTTTTCGACGACGTGGCCCCCGCCTCTCCAAAAAGTTTGAGCGATCCGGCCTGCTGCTCCCGAGGGCGTTGGTACCATATGCCTTCAAGCTTTTCCAGAGCTACACTATACCGAGCCATAGTAACCAGAGGTCCGCCTCTCTGCTGCACGTAGTTAGTTGCTATTTACAATAATGATCAAAGGTGGTGCCTACAGAGGTGGTTGCAGTATTAACTGCAGTATTATGAAATCCAGCGGTAAAGTGAGTTGAAGGCTTTGAAAAGTGAGGAATTTTAAAGGAGAACGGCGATGGGACAAAACGACGTGCAGTGGGGTGTTGTTGCTGGGGATTGGGGGAGAGGGAACGAGGAGTGACTGAGTTTGTCAAGCCAATCACAACCACTGTGCCCGGGGACTGCTGGATTGGATGAATCATCAAAGGCATTGCCACACCCGTCACAGGGGGGGGGGACTAGGGTGCATTTTTTAATGATTCCAATTGAGCTCCATGTCAAAGGTATTTCTATCATATTAACCCCCTAGGTTCGCCGGGGAAAATATCGAAATACATTTTTTGCCCAGTCTCGCGAGAAAAATCTGGGGATCCGATAGGGGAATCCTTAGCCTTTTTTCGTGTGCTGTATTCGAGGCGGTTATTAAGGACTAAAGGATGTCTCTACACTTCCAGACAATTCTCTGTACTAGTACAAGGTCATGTTTTCTAGTTTTTAATGACCCCCCACAAGTACTACAAGTTCCGGAAGAGAGCGATCTAATCATCCGATAATGCAATCAGATCCTGAGGTGCTAACTTTGTAGTAGTACAATACAGGTAGCAGGGATCCTATTTCAACATCATATATTTAAGCTGCTGTATCACACCTGATGTCCGCCAATATTTCCCATTTCGCCAGACATCAGCCTTATCTCGCTTTGCTGGAAACAAAACACGCTTACTAGACAATAAAATTTAATAGGGAAAGCGTAGCCTGCCAGAGTGAAGATAGCTGAAACGTTTATAGCTTTCAGGACTCAGAGCTGCCTTTTTCCAACACAACGGAAGCAAAAAGAAATGTTTCATTCTTTTCTGCTACCCCGCCGATCGCCAACCTTAAGGTCTAGAGTCGGATTCTCCCACCTCGTAGCAGGGTTGATAAGCCCCACAGCCCTCTTGATGAAGGGCTAAGTTCTTCAACCTCCCAGTTCCCATAGGGCAGGATTTGAGGAATTCTCAGTTTTCCTGCCCTACATGACGGATGTTCAATAATAACTCATTACGAGCGTGGATTGAACTCCTGGGCTCCCACTAATGCGACAGGAGTGTTAACCACTGCGCCAGCTAGGTATTTCATGATATATCAACTTCGGAACAAATCCTTATCCTCCTTCAAGTCAGATTTCGGGATTTGGTAAGAATGGTAGTGTATCTCATCCTAAATTGTTCATAGGTTTCGATGGAAGTTTCTTTTGCTCCTTGGATGTCTTTAGTGTGTGATTCTCCGTAATTTTAAGCACAAGTGGTGCTTTGTGCGCTCATTACTACCATATAGTAGGATATGAAACCACGCAGCTTAAGCGATCCTGCTAAAGTTAATATTATGCTCGAGTACTCCCCCTAGGAGGGCAGACTTGCCACGATTGGTGAGCTCACGGTGCTTACTCCTACTTCGCCACACCCATTCACCCACACTCTAAACCCTACCACCGCTACTTCACTAATTCAACAAACGGTCGTTAAGAACCACTCACCATCCCCTGCGGTGGTGATAGTGCAGAATCTCCACAAAAGGCTAAATATCCGTTAACGCCCTTTATAGATAGCAACTAGAAGAGCATGTAAGGCATCGTCACAGTTGATATGGAGGAGGATGAACTAACCCCCGATGGGAGAAGATACACCACAGGGACTCTGCTACTTTTCTTGACTCTCCCGATTTCACCTAATCCACAACTTCGCTACTATATCCTACCTAAATCCGAGTGCCCTAGCATATATGAAGTCCCACCGTAAGGCAAACTTCCAAATTTGGCGATGCAATACTACATCTTCCAGTATCAGTCTAACACCAATGTTGCTAGCAAATATTCAGCGTAATTTAGAGAAATTCAGCACTATCACCATTGTAAGGAATACCTCACTTAAAGGTTCAAATAGTTTCCCTACTAGAACTCTTGGAGCCCTGTTTAAACACCGGGCACAACACCTTGAGCTGGGTTATCATGAATGATCGTTCCTACCTTTCGGGCCTCCTCTTATACAGAACACTCACTAACCCACCCCCATCCAGAATCCAGGGCATAAATCCCGCGAATCTCCGTCCTGTGTTGAAACTCAAGAGAAGAAACTCAAGAGAATCATGCAGTTAGTGAAGAGTGATCAATATTTGCAAGTTCATTTCTTAAGACTATATCTCTCCCACCATACCCATAGTCGTGGCAGTGGAACCCATTGGCCAGCCATGCGTTGGGAGCACGATTTCTAAATTCCAGGTAGTACTCATATTAGCCTTACTATTTTGCCATGTCGAGGGCGTGAATTTTCACAGACTCGGATAATTCAAAAAAAGTTGATGGTATCATACGATGCCTAGTACTCCCGTGAAATAGTGATTCCGGGTCCTATCTCCCCCGCTTCAAAGAGCCCCTCCTTCTCACTTCTCTGACCAGGCGGTAGGGCAGACTATACCAGATATGATAAAGGTCGATATGGCGAATGCCCCTCCGTGGTGGTCTCGGGTCCGAATTCGCCGGTTCGTAGGGGGCATAGGTTGCAATTCTCTTCCTTGGTGCTCTTGATGGGTTCGTCACGTGACGATATAAGAATTATGGCTTGCGAGCATTTTCTCTACGGCGATCCTATATGAGCTAAGCTGGATAGAGTTTGCATGCCTTGGATTTTAGGGCCATCTCGAGTTGAACATTCACAGCAGCAAGGATGCCAGGACTACATGCCCAAGGAGTGAAATTCGGTCGGCAACATTGTAGACCTGACCATGGGCGAAGACTAGAGGTAGCACTCCAAGTTCCAGCCGATGCGTGCCTCCGCTCGGGACTCCCGAATAAATTCTACCCCAAACCTAGAAACCACCTTTCTTTCTTCCCTTGGTTGTGGCATTTCTAACTGCTCTACTCATCCCCTCTCCCGCTTTCCCTCCAAATATGTCCACTATACCATCCAAGTGCGGTCCAAATACATATCCGGAGGAGTATTCCTATTTAAGCTTCTGGAAACGCCCCTCTCTCCATCTTCCGACTCCCGGCCTAACCCCAAGTTTTACAATACTCACCATCCCCCGCTCTCCATCCACCGAATCGTTCATAAATTGGCTACCCGCCACCCCCCGGCCCGGCCACCCCGATGCCGTCTGGAATGACGTTGAAGCCTCGGGCTTTAGCACAGGCTACAAAGCCCTCCTCTCGGCGTTTTTGGTAGCAGTAATTCTAGAGGGCGGCCGGCTCCTCTACAAACACATCCGGGATATCGAGAATAGCCAGAGCCAGCGAACTGGCGAGGATTTTGAACCACGCATACCAATGCACACACCATGAGAAAATCGGCTAGGGTATTTGGAGAGCCAAGAGAGAACCCGACGGGCATTTGTGAGGTGGGAGGCTAGACATACCACAAATGGGTTTGTGCAGAGAGGGAGGGAGCGAAGATGAAGAAGGGTCGAGATAGGTAGAGGACTTGAACTACAAGCATTCAGGAGTCAAAGTGACCCGGAAGGGGTTCACTGGGGTCCGGGGAGTTTTTCACCAATGGCAAGAGTCACAGATGTATCACTATATACCTCTTTTCCGATGATGACGATGAGGAGAGCCCGGGTTTCTGATAGGAAGGCGGATGCAGAGGGTTAGTCTTTGCTGAATGCTATTCCAATATTAATTGTTGTAAGATTAAATTTTACAAATTCTGTTGGTTCTGTACCTTTTTCTCCCTCATTCCCATCGCGAGTGAGTTATTATGAACATATCATGGAGCTAGGGTATAAATTCTGCTTGGTGGTTTAAAATTCAGTCTGCTTAGATGGTTGAAAAAAAATAACAATTGCAGGCTCCGGGAAATCTCAACAACAATCGGAAAGTTCGTGACACGATTGAGGAGCTGCCTGTGCTACTGTACTAGTACTGTACAGTGCGGTGTTTTAGAAAAAGCAGCCTCTTCGTGATCATACAGGCGTTCAATCCCCCCCTCTCTCACTCCTTCGCCCCAACCTCTTCATCAATACCTTTACCATAAAGTATCCTTTTTACTGTGCTTGACTTGGACTCTCGCTTCCACCTCCTAGGCCCTTCATCGCACCTCACACTCCATCGCTATGATTTCGGGCTTCTCCATCCGGTGATTATCATGTAGGCAATCAGCTGCAGGGCAGTAAATACATTCCACTACCGGAACTATCTCTTCTGCAGTATGCACCCTCTGCTCTTTGGGTCGACGCTCCACTAACGCCTAGAGAATATCCCTCTCAAACCCGCAAATCGCGGACTTAACTTAGCTCGAATGCCCTCCCGCTTACCTCGGCTCGACGATGGGGGCGGGTGGTAGTTAGACTAGTCGTTCCCTCGACAATTAAGGAACGCTAAAGCGAACAACGGTACCGGTAGCACCCCACCATCAGATTTAGAAGCTTATTCTAGAGTAGTTTATCTACCATCCCCAGGAAAATGAGAATAAAAAGGGTTGGTTTGTAAGCCGTCGCGCTCCGGCACCGCTTCCGCGGGCCAGCGGTTAGTGCCGCTAGCTAGACCCGAAAGCATACAAGTACATCCTTCCCCTCGATTCGAAAGCAAGAGCCAAGAAAGAGACAGGGAAAGGATTCCGTCAGATCATATTGGCAATGTTAGAACTTCCTTCTACACAGTAATTACTCTCGAATGATGATCCGCGGACATTGAGACTCCCTCTACCGTAAAAACTCGAATACGGTAGCAGAGAAACGTGCCCGGACGCTGTAGTTGTTTCCCCTAGTGAGGCTCTGTGAACTAAGTTAGCAGATAGATCCCTCCTGCTTTGTCACCACGGGAACTAAATCAGTGGCGCTCTCGCTTAAGTCAGACGTAATGGAAAATTCAAACGTCCTCTCGCACTTGTCTTGTGTTTCAATTCTAGTGCATCCGAGATTCACTCAATCGGTCCACCCTCATCCAATTCATGAAGCCCGAGATCCCAGTGAGCCGCGAAGGCCTTACGAATCAGAGCCATTCTACGATACCAAGGAGAGCAGGAAGTCCTACAGCAGAAAACCGCCTTTGAACGTATAGCGCTCCAGTCTGCAGTGGACATCTCGAGAGAGCTCAGGGGGCAATTCGAGTTTAAGAGCAGCTTCTACAATAATATTACAGTGATCTATTCGAAGACCCCTTCCCCTCTCCCCCAGAATCCTCCACAACAATCATTCACAGCCTATCTGACCGAGATGTGGTCGATCCCGGCGACTTCCCTCCGCTTCGCCGTTTGCATGCAAGAGTAAGGGGGCCGGTTGAGTAGGGATCGTGAGGGGAAAAAAATCCACATCAAAGCGTACTTATCACATTAACTTGACTTGGAGATCCGATTTCCTGCCTGCACTACACGCTTCTCGGGAAAAGGAGACGGCACCGACCCCCAGAGAAAGACAATTCTATCCCATTGCCCACCCCTAAATTCCTAGTGGAGGCCCCCTAACATGTTACTTTTCCCCTCCCTTTTTCTCTCCCGATTCTTAGGCTGTTTTTTCTTAATACCATTAAGCGACAACGTTGTGACGAGTGAGTGAGTGTCAATATACGGCACAGGTACGTCGACAATGGAACGGGAGGCCATGGATCCCGAGAAGACCACCATCTCTTCTCCCTCCGTGCCGCCAGGAACAATGGGAGCCGGCGCGGTATTGTCAAAGGTGCAGACACACAGCGATTGTGAAGACATTGAACAGGCTATAGGCAGTGGTGCACTCTCTAGCACCGGTGGCGAAGAATTCGAGGTTAAGTGGGTTGGCGGGGACGCTGATCCCCTTAATCCACGGAGCATGAGTAAGTCTCGGAAGTGGCTCGCTGCATGGGTGGTCTGTCTTGGTGGTGCTTGTGTGTGAGTAAAATGTTTCGCCTTATCCGCTGTTTCAGATGGCTTCCCCTTGTTTACTTTTTTCGGCATTCAATGATTTTTCGTGAAGGAGATGAGCTGATGAGTGGTGTGATAGGACATGCACATCTTCCATGTATACATCGACCTATCGCCAGGTTACGGCTGAGCTGAAGGTTCCGCAATTGGCCGCGGTCGGTGGGTTATCGCTCTATGTAGCAGGATTGGGAATCGGGCCGATGTTCCTCGGGCCGCTATCAGAGTTTTATGGGAGGAGGCCGATTTACCTCGTCTCGTTTTCGCTGTTTACGCTATTTCTTATTCCCTGTGCGCTTGCTCGGCATATCGCTGTGCTGCTCCTTTTTCGCTTTTTAACCGGTATGGCCGGGTCAGCTTTTTTGTCCGTTGCCGGTGGAACAATGGGGGATATGTTCAATAAAGCGGAAGTCGGGGCTCCGATGATGTTGTATACCGCTGCGACTTTTGTAAGATCAATTTCAAAGCCAAAAGTAGGTATAAAACTGATGAGTTTCAGGCAGGACCAGGTGTGGGCCCCCTCATCGGTGGCTTTATCAACCAGAATATCAATTGGCGCTGGACCTTCTGGGTCCTAATGATCTGGTCGATCTTCATGTTAGCCAGTCTCTACATTTTCGTCCCGGAAACCTATCATCCAGTCCTTCTCCAGGACCGAGCGGTCTCACTGCGAAAATCGACCGGCGACCCACGCTATCGCGCACCAATTGAGAAGACGCCCCGCTCGATAGCCCGCACAGTTCTGTGGTCCTGCACCCGTCCCTTCGAACTCCTGATATTCGAGCCGATGCTGCTGCTCCTGTGCATCTTTACAGCAATTCTCCTGGGAATCCTATACCTCTTTTTCCAAGCTTTCCCACTAGTCTTCGCGAACGTGCACCACTTCTCCCTGCAACAAATTGGCCTAACATTCATTGGACTGATAGTCGGTATGGGCCTGGGCATGCTAACTGACCCAATCTGGCAAAAAAACTACACACGCCTAGTGCACAATCACAACCAAATATCCCAACCGGAGTTCCGTCTCCCCCCCGCCATTGCCGGTAGCGTGCTCGCCCCGATCGGGCTCTTCTGGTTCGCCTGGACTACGTCTCCGCACGTGCACTGGGTCCTGCCGGTCATTGGATCGACATTCTTCGGCATGGGAACGCTATTAGTATTCTCCGGGATATACACTTTCACGGTGGAAGCATACCCCGTATACGCGGCTAGCGCTCTCGCCGCGAATTCGTTTGTCCGGAGCGCCTTCGCCGCCGGTTTCCCACTTTTCAGCACGAGCATGTACGAACGCCTCGGGTACCAATGGGCCAGTAGTCTTCTCGGGTTTTTGAGCTTGGTGATGGCGCCGATCATGGTTTGCTTTTTTGTTTGGGGGGAGGATATTAGAGCTAGGAGCAGGTTTGCTACTGCTAGGGCGTAAGATGGGCATCATACATTGTAGTTATATTTCTTACATAAGAGAGGGAGGAAGTGGGGGGTTCTTCTTCATCTGCCCGTTTCTAAAAAAATAAATAAACGGCACACATTGTACATATCTCAATGAGCGAACGATAAACAATGAAGTGATGACTCTGCAAGAAGAAGAAAAATAAGAACGAAAGATGCTATATCGTGCTACACAATACAAAGAACCAGCAAGGCCTCCCCCCCTTGAAGACCCCAACGGTCAGCGCCTTCTCCCGTAAGCGCTCACCCACCGCAGCCCCAAACAGAATACTATACTGTACCTCCTTCCTTCCATCCATACATGCATTTCCCCACCACCTGCCATTCCAGGGTCGAGCATCCCCCCCAAAGGACCCACAACCGCGACTCGCGCGCGTGGGATATATGATAGGACATCTCCGACAATCTAGATATGATACCGGTATATAGACTGACGTAACACGGCTCTTTTTTTTTTTTTACTGCCTTTCCCTGTGTAGTGGGGCCGCGTCGGTTATCGAAGGCAGGCGCCGGTATTATAGGTAGATTTCTAGAAGTAGAAAAATGAAAAGGAATGAAAAAATGAGAAAATTGGCTTAATGATTGATGGTGTATCGTAATATCAGTTGTAGAATAGTCAAGCACAGGGCGCTACAGCGCAGTGCAAACCCGTGTTCCCACCAAATATCAACCTATAGTACTATACCGGTATTCCATACCGTACCAATACCGTTAAGAAATCCATCTCACTGCTCATGTCAGCACTGTACTTGTGCTACTCCGGAGGGAAGATCACCAAAAGCCTGAAAAAACGAATTATCTTCCGATCCCACACAATCCCATCCCCCGGACAGACAGACAGACAGACAAGGGACAAGGGTTATGATATGCTTTCCGGCCCTTAATAACTTCCCCCCCCTCCACCCACCCATCCATCCATCCCCCGAGCACGACACGATAGATAGACGACGATAACGCTTCTGTCGATCCCGATTAGACTACCGTTAGATAGATAGATTAGATTGGGCGATCTCCCGGCATGTTCAGGGTGCTACGGTAGGTGAACCCTCCCTTCCTCCCTCCCTCCCACCATTCTTTAAAAGCCGACCGAATTTGAAAGCAGATCTCAACAAATTTTTGGGGAACAGAAATCTTACACGAGCCCCACCCCTGCCCTTTTTCTGCGTACCGGCACTGTCAAGAGGAGGGGGGCTAAATAAAATACAATAAAAACATAGCTCTGAGACCGATTTGAACGATCGACCCTGCGATCTGCAATCGCATGCTCTAACCCCTGAGCTACCAGAGCCTCTAATGTACCTTTTACTTTTTTTTTCATTATTAAGTGTGGGTAAAAGTGTGGTTTCACCCGTTTTTTTCCTTCTTTTCTTTTCTTCCTTCAGGCGAGGTCGGTTAATCAGCATACGGTAGGGTAGGGGGCACGCGGAGAAGAAAGAAGCTAGGGGGTGGCCTTCAGGGTATGTAGTGAATGGTATATATATGATAATGTAGACATAAGGTACGGTAGGCGGGCAGACAGGTAGATAAGTAGGTAGGCATACTGCACTATACGGACAAGCAGAACGAGACTAACTCGTCCCAATACTGAGCACTGCACTGCACGATTTCCACAATGCAAGGTGTAAACCAAAAATTGAAGTTAACTAGCCAACTTATACCCAAAAGATACGAAAAAAAAAGAAATAAGGGAAAAGACAAAAGGGTTCCCGGCAGTCTATAGTTACGCACTGTAGTCCAAGTACAATATATGAAAACCCAAAATTGAAACCAGAGAGATAGTCTTGTGGCTAGAAAGAAAGTAATACATAAGTTAATGAACATTGCCCGCATTCCATCCTACCACTCCTAGGCCCGAGCGAGTAAACAGAACAACCAGTTAATGCAGCGCACTTAATCAGAGCAGTAAAACAAACACAGAATCGTACACACAACCCTACCGTACCCAGCTCGACTAAAAAGAGAGGAAGGAAAACAAAGGAAAGGAAAAGAGAAGCAAGAAAGTAAAATTACTTCGCCCCCTCCGGCGCCGGTCTCGGAAGAATCGGTAGAAACTATATACTCATCAGCCCCCGCCCCGCCTACAAAGAAAGCGAGAAGGAGAAAGGAGGGAAAACTCACATTCGCAACAATCAACATGGGGATATCAAACACATCCCTCTTAATAGTCCAACAGAAAGCACACTCCACTTTCCCATCCTTTGCGCCGAGGCCATCCATGCCACGAACCTCCCTCACGCCATCCTTCTTACTATCGTCCTTCTCAGCGCGGTACTTGAGCACTTTGCAAGTCGTCATGACAGCGCCACGGGAGTCGCCGAAGGCCAGTCGGGCAAACTGCTCATAGAATTCAACAACGCTCTCGTCGTCCAGGAGTTCGGCCAGGAATACGGGCTTCTTCATTCCTCCGAGGCCGCTGCTGACTCCCCCCCCGGCCGCGACGCCAACACCGCCAAGACCGTACTCATCTACCGATGGTGGCGGAAAGTTAACAACTTCGCCGTTGACAGGCACGTTCGTGTTTCGGTTCGCTTTCTCGCCGAGGAGAACTTGTTTTTCCCAGCCCGTAAGCATGCAGAATTCCTTGCCGACACCAACTACCTCCCCTGTGCGTCGGCAAACGAGAGTTGGCGTGCCGCAGTTTTGTATAAAGCGTTCGTACTCCCAGAGCGTTCGCTGGAAGCACTTTTCCATGAAGAGGAGGTCATCGGCTTTGAGAGTCTGTGTGCAGGCGATGAAGGAAGGGCGGAACGAGGCCATTGCCCGAGCAATGCGCAGGAGGAGAGGTTTTGGAAAGCGGGTTTCGAGCATGTGGAAGAGGCGGTGGTAGTGGAGTGTGTATGGGTATGGTGTTGTGATGGAACTGTAGATCTGGCTGGGGTCCTCTGGGAGTCTGCGACGGCGGATAGGGGCCTGGATTTGTGGGACCTGTTGCTGCTGCTGTTGGGCTGCGGATGCAGATTGCACGTGCTGGAGGGTGGAAGGGCGATGGTGTCCGCCGGATTGGTAGAAAGAGGGAGAGCTCATGGGACCACTTGTTGCCGTTGCATCGTAATTCGATGAGCCAGCTGTAGTCTGCGCCGTACTCTGAATGTAATTCTGTCGGGGGGATTCCACCGGCGGGGATGGACTGGTGAGGCTCCCCGGCCCGGCTTCAATCATATAAGTCCCCGCAAACCCGACATTGTGTCCCGCTCCAGAATTCCGCCCCCCATGACTAGCGCCCCAGCCATCGCGGAAGTGCGATGAGTCATCCTGCGGGGCTGAGAACCCTCCGTACCCTTCGCCAGGCCCCATGCTCGGGGAGTATGCGTAGCTGCCTACGCTCCCGTCGTCCGCGTCGGCAGCTTGTCCACTCATTCTGCCGAGGACGCCGAACTCGAGGGCACCGTATTGACTCCCGAAGTTCAAGCTCGCGATGTCGAAATTGAAGAAGGCAGGATCGCTAGGGTCGAATAGGGGAGTTCCGGGAAAGTTCCCACCGCCGGCACCACCCCCTCCACCATTCCCACCTCCCCCAGTTCTCCCGCCATTTCCACCATCACCGGTATTCCCACCACCGGTAGAGCCCTTCGTCGGCGACGACTCCTGCAACCCCGGAGACCCAATCGACCCCGGATTGATTGTCCCATCCGGTGGTGGCATGTCTGCGTTCATATTCCCAGGGACATGATGTGTCGGGTAAGTAGAGAACCCCCCGGCGAAATCGGTTACGTCATCGATTGGTGCGTCGTGTAGGTATTTTGCCTTCTTGCGGACACCGTCGTGGCAAGCGTTCTGAAGACCTCTCTTGATACATCTCTGACATGGACGCTCGTCACCTAAAACCCACACAATCCATTGCAACAAAGGGGCCCTTAGTCACATGTCAAATGCAAACATGCGGGGCGAGGCGAAGAGAGGGGAGGAAGGAGGGGATTGGTTTACCACAAGTCAAATGGGCGCGTTGACATGCGAAGCAGGCTCTCCTCGCCTTCTTCCTCCTGGGTCGGCCCGGGTCTTTTGATGATGGTATGCTACCACTTGGAGCTGGGGGTACTGTCGGGGATTGTCCTGTCGCTGTTGTCGCTGCTGTTGTTGTCGGTGTTGTTGTTGCCGGCGTAGCTGTCGCCGTCGTCGTCGTTGTAGCCGTACCGGTAGTCGAGGCTGCAGTCTCGCCTAGTGAGTCGGGATCTGGCTTCATGGTGAAAATGGGTGGTCGCGTGAGCACCCAACAGGAGAGGGAAAAAAAAATGAAAAAAAGGGTAAAAGCGGGGCAAAAAAAAAAGGATTTTGTTTTTCAAATAAAATCCTTTTTTCTCTCTCCTCCCTCCAATTGTTTTTCCTCCGGGCCTAAATTGCAGTTCTGTCCACGAAAGTAGGTAGAGAATCTGAGCAAAAGGTATTTTCACCGCAACAGCTATACTATCGGGAAGATGCGGAGGGGAGGCGGGGGGGTGTGGGAAGGGAAGGAATGGGGTTAAGTAAAGTTGAATTCTAAAAAAGAATTGGCGGAGGGTGTTGTGATGTGTGTGATGTAAAGATTATAAAAGAAAGAAAAAAGGAAAGGAAAAAGAAAATTGTGTGTTCGATAGCCGAGAGGGAGCCTCAATCAGGTTAAAAGGTGACCCGATGTCCTAGAAACTTTTTCAGCAATCGTTTCTCCTCCCCCACGTCTGACAGGCTGACTGACTAGATGACAGCTGACAACGTAAAGTTAATAAAGAAAGAAAGAAAGAAAGAAAGAAAAATCTAACTTAATACCTCGCCCTTCTTACCGAATTCCCTCGAGTTTAGTGAGTCAATTGCGCTTTTCACTTCTTCTGCTGCTCTCTCTACTGCTGCTACTGATACAGTTACGTTACAGTAACAATGACAAAACCAACTTATAGCTGGAGGGGAGAAGGATGAGGGGAGCTCGGGAAAGCAGAACAGAGAACAGGCGAAATGTACAGTATTATATTAGAGGGGTTGGTAGAAGGAGGAGAAGGAGGAGAAGAAGAAGAGAAGGAAGAGGAAGAGGAAGAGGAAGAAGGGGAAAGAGGAGGTGACGATGATTTGGATTACCGGTGGATCGTCACTTCGGCTGTCGGAAAACGGCTGAACCCATCTTTCCCAATTATTTATTTATTTATTTTTTAAAATTACCTTTTCTACACCTTTCACTTCCTTCCTTCCTATTCCCATCGTTTAATAATCTTTTCTCCCAATCTTTTTTATTCAAAAAAAAAAAAGCTCTCAAAATACTTTTCCCTCATGTCGATGCTGCCCCGAGATCAATCCTGCATATAGATGCCGGTCGCTAGCTCGCTGTCTCTCAAGTCGCGTTGGGTCCTGAGCAGCGGCTATGATTTCCCAGGTTGGTTTAGGGTAGGTCACAGAGTTAAATATCTAATCCAGCAATTACCGGTATCCATATATGATAGCTTAAACTTCTCTCTCCTCCTCGAATTCCTATCGCAAGGTGCAGTAGTATCATCATACATATATACATATCATACCTACACCTACTTTTACCAAAAGCCGCAGATATATCACTTACTAAAAGGGTGCCCCCTAGCACTTCACCACAGTTCAATAACCACCCCAAGCTCAACCCCTCACTCGTCTTCGTGCCCACTAAAAAAAATTATAAAATTATAAAAATAAAAAAAAACCATCGCACCGACATCCCAACTATTGACCACCTACCTACCTACCTACCTAGCGCACAAGAACCGCAGTTTCGTCGATACAACAACCGATAAATCTCGGGCAAATACCTTCTCCAAGCAGCTCATTTTCCTCCTCCCCCCCCTTCCCTTCTGGCATCCCTTTCCCAGCCTCCGTCTCCTTGGCCTTTCGTACCTTCTTCCCATGCGGCTATCCGCTACATTACACGAAACCCAACCTGCCGCTATCCGTTGAAAATTCCATTCGAAAGGGGAGGATATAATTCTTATTGGAAGGGGGGGCGGGGGAGGGGTGGTAGGAGGGGGGTCTCGTATTTCGACCTCCATGTGGCTAGCATTGCTTCTGCCTGCTTCTTCCCCTGCTTCTCCTGATTATTGGTGAATGATCGGTACAGCGGTCAATATAATTGTTTATTTTGTCTTTGTTTTTCACTGTCCTTTCCCTTTTATACTCTCTCTCCAACAGAAGAGAGAAAGGGTTATTGGATTGCTAATTGAGGCACATGCCATACGAGTGCAGCTTTTTTGTTTATTTGATCAGAGCTCTGTCGAATAGTTTGTGCTGTTGCTACATTCGAATTCGACGACCGGCGATGGGCGCCTCTTCTGGCGCACCATCAATTGAGGTTTCACCCCCCCCCCCCGCCCAGACCTGTCTCCGGTTCCTCAACAGAACAACACATTTTAGCTACCCCCTCACGAACCGTAAGCAATTGGCCGGCAATCGGCACGTCTAAAAAACCTTCAACAAAGCATTTCTGCAACAGGGCTATGAATATGATAACATTATGACGACTCTACCTCTGTTCTCTATGCTGTTCCCCCCACTCCTTCCTTTGCATATTACGCAATCGAGATGAAATCGTCAGTTGGCCAGGCCGAGAATCCAACCATTTATTCTTGTTCACCACTTGACTCGCCTGCCCCATTTTTTCGGATACTCTACTAAAACTAAACCTCGCTTCACCTCGGGAAGCCTGCGCAAGTTGAGTTCTTTTTTTTCCACCAGTATCTACACAGGGCCCGCAGTGTGGCCAATATTCGCACACTGGTTCCCTTTTTTCACACAATCTCCCTGTTCCGGTCTCCTGCCTTTGGCGCTCTCGGATGCAGTGGCTCAACTGGAGCACCAACTGCAGCAACGTGCGCGGCATATGCAGAAAAGACGAGTGACTTTTCATGATCAACTCATCTCTAAGACCCCCCCTGCCGTCGTCTCTCCAGAGACATGCAGTTTTTGGCAAGCGGTCCGAGGTAAACATATATGAGCCTAGCAAGGTTAGTAGCAAATAATTGTGGCCTTGTTCGTTACTGGTACATATTTGGGGCTGCTGATCAACAGACTTGCCCGCCCAGTCCAGATTATCCTCGGCCCACTCCAAGCCCCACCTGATCCAACCTCGCGCCAAGAGGTACCACAAATTTGTAGCCCCTCTACCCTATGTTGGACCATTTTTTCACGCAATCATGAAGCGGTATGATACCGACTAGCAACCGGGTTGACATTTGCCCGCGTATTTTGAAAAAGCTTCCCTACCTGGCTGAAAACCTCGCGTTATCAAACTATTCCAAATCTAGTGAATGGCCGACAAAGGAGCCAAGGAGCTCGCAGTTGAGAATTCCCCCGAAATTACCCTCTCCCTACAACCAAGTTAACCCAGAAAAAATCTCCCACGGGATTCCTCCTTTGTTCAGTTAGACATACATCACCGAGCATTTATACTTTCAACCTCTGAGAGCTGTATCATACGGGTACCTACGTATTTTCAGCCACTCCAATGACAACATCAATATCCCGACTCCCTGTTTCACTAGGCAAAGCCAGGAGGGGGGGGGGGTACCAGGGCCCGAACATCGAAATCCAGGGTAAGTAAGTAATCATGAAAGTATCTCCGAAATCCGTCCTAGTCATGCCGCAAATATGCCCCACCGAGCTCCCTATGGTAGGTCAAAAGTACATACCCTCAAGTCGAAAACCCTTCACCAGTCCTTGCAGGATTTCTTTCCTTTCTCACTTCCTCATGTCCCTGTGTCAAAACGAAGACATTAGCTGAAGCAAAACACCCCCGGACAGCTACCGCTAGAGATACCCTAGCGCTGCCAGCTCACACCCTAGTCATTCAAGCCTTGTGCTTCGGATTTTAGGTAGGCTCGTGCCCAAGCGCATACCTGCGGGATTAGACCGCGGAAGTGATAGAACCCCTTGTGGCGAGTGATTCAACATGATCAGCGTTTTCCGTCGGGGGTGCGAACCCCTCTACGTAGGGCCTATGAGTTGTCATACTCTAGATATATCTCCGGACAGCGAGTAGGTGTCGATGAAGTAAGGGTCCGCTTTGCAAGGGCAATACCCAACCGCAGCTGAGTCTCAAGGAGTGCGTCCTGTAAAAACTTACTTTACATTGGGAACCTGCCGGAGCTGAACATTGAGGAAGCTCTTGGAAGGAGCCATGCCTATACCGTAGGATTAGGCGAACTCACCTCCCCTTTCGCAAAGATATTAGGCTCAGTACTACTTGCGCTGTCATTACTCCACTCATCCATTAATCTTAGAATCACTGATTTTAGCTCTGGGTGCCCCTGACTTCTCTATGGACGGGGGAAAAAATCAAAGCAGATAATTCACCTCCGGAGCGTGGCATGTGAGCAACGACAGGACAACCGTTTCTATACTTTATAGAGGCAGGGCACTGAAGACAAGTTGCCGAACACATCACCGACACCAGTCATTGAGGGAGGGCTCGCAACGAACCTAGATCCTTTGATCCTTCTGAGTTGCAAGGTTAGCGCTGGGAAAAATTGTCATTTCCAGATGCCAGAGATTGGCACTTACGCATATTGTATTCAAGAAGCGGTATCTATGAGAGGGGGTTCAAGGCGAATTGGCGGTTGCTTTAGGACAACCCCATAGAGATTGCTCCGATACGGTTAGTCGATCAATTCCCACGCTCTAGCCCTAGCCTCATATCATACAACAGGCGAGACGCCCCGCCGGGGGACTATGCACTATTGCTCCGATGAGCACAAGTTAAAAGACGATTAGTCTCTAATGAGTTCGGGGGTCAAAAGTTGCCAACCCCTCAATATCCACCTACAAGATACACTTCCATAACGATAGAGTTATTTCCCACAGAGAACGACCGAAAGGGCGCCCCGAGATATGCCGGATTCGGGTGCCTGCCGTATATATATGCCCGCTCAGCTGGGATGGCAATACGGTAGAGTGCAACCCCATGGAAATTGGATCGGCACCAGGCCCTTTTATTGGGCCGGTCCGATTGCCTTCCTTTCAAACCACTCGAGTATGACGGATTGGCAGTCCCCCCGTGCCCTCCTATCGGCCCTGCAGCACCAACCCGACATGCATAGGATCGTGCAATATTAGACACGCCTTGCCTAATCCCAAGGCAAAGATGTAGACAGTAACTCCATGTCATCCTATGTGAGCTCTGCTTGAGCACCGCTCGCTATCTATTTCATTACCAAAAATCTAAATTAAAAAGAAAAGGGTGTCTGCTTGAAAGTGCTATTACTCCTTATTATACCACTCACGGGACCTGCGATCCATCCTGCAAAGCGGAGCAAAGATAAGCTTGGCAGCTGCCAATGATCTTTTTGCCAAGCACGGGAGAGTTCAGCTAATCCCGGGCGATCTATTATACAATGGAACTTAGCCCTACCTGAGCTCTCCAGATCCGGACTCTAGATCAAGTTACCAACCGGATGGAATGCGCGCCATAACTTCCTCCAAACCCCAAGAAGCTATGCTCTAGCCTGGACTCCAACATCTTTCGCCCACAATGTAAGGGGATGTTTCCCACGCATGTTTTGTTTTATCCCTTTTTTCATTTTTTTCATTCTCGGCACTTGGAAAGCGTTGCCACTGGTGGAAGGCTTTTAATCAACCGAAAACAAATGCATAGCTCTCAATATGCGATGGCCCGCCAGACCAGCACCCGAGCATACACCTCATAGGTCCAATGCAGAAGATTGGTGGCTTTTTGCACTTGCGAGCGAGACCTCCACCCTCTGACCAAATCCCTTCAAAGAAAATATTAGCACGCGGAGGCAGCCAGGAGGAGTATCAAATACGCTCGGATACCAATCTTAGGTGACACAACCCAGCAATTCGGTCAAGAGTCCTGTCCAACGTCACCCGCCAGTTTCCAGCAAGGCTTAGACCATCCATGAATCCAATAAGAAGTTCTTTAGCATAAGGCTATAGATATTTCTTGAAATTCAAGCGGGGCACGTGTATTTATCATGCATATGCATGAAGACCCTCATATGTGTACTTTTTGGTATTCGAGCAGGAATTCACGCATCACGAGACCCACTGCAGCTCGTTGAAGTCACCCGTATTTCATGTTGCACATGTACCTCTAGCAGTGGTGCAAACTTTCTATGCTCTTTTCCAGCTCTTTTATGATTACCTACCGGAGGAGGGGTTTCCAGGAAAGAGGCAGGAAAAAAGGCCTGATAGAACACGAATAAATTAGTAGAGGCCCTAATGCAACCAGTTGCGCTGATAGATTTGCAGAAACGACGAGAGAAAAGTTCGATTTCCATCAAAGTGTGATTTCCTCTATTCCCCTCTTCCGGGAGAAATGCGTAGAAAACTCCTAACATTCTTGCTAGTGCGTGCTGTGTAGAACTAGCCCCTCGCTGGGCGGTCGGTAAAGCTGTAGGCCAACGGAAGTGACTCCAATCAACGGTTGGAAGATAGTTCGGTTGCTTTTGCGAAAGGATAGAATGATAGTAGTCTTTACGAATTGGGTTGAGAACAAGCGGGAGGAGGAGCTTTTATTAAGTGATCCGAACTTACGGAGAAAAAGAAGAAGGGAGAGAAGGCAAGGAAGGAAAGGAAGCGAGGCATTACTTGAGGAAGCAAACAAAGGCAACCATCGGTGTGCAGGAACTGCATGTGTAGTCCACAACGCATGGGTTTCAACCACAAGATTACGCAACACAACTCGGTAGCAGCGCCTGGACTATGTAGAGAACAATGCAACATCAAACCGGCGCCACATCCGATCCAGATTTTAAGCGTAGCATTGACTGAAGGCTACTGAGCAGCTCCCGAGAGGCTAGTGGGAAGAGAAACATGGCACCCATGTCAGCGAAAATAGACATCACGATTGACCCGGTAATAATCCCAACACTCGCGTGATTTGTGTTCGTTGGCCCAAGTAGTTCCGAACTCTGTTTTAAGCTTACCCATTATAAATAACCCCCATGAAGCTCCCCCCACCATTAAAACCAACGGATCTAACTAAAATAAGAAAAGAGGAAGCCCTCCGCTGACCGTTGCTAAGTGCTCCTCTACCTCCGATAACGTTGAATCTGAGAATGTTTCTAAAACACTCACAACATCTCACTCGCTCATGATCTCCGATTCACCCTCGCCGGCTATCATCAGGTCTACTCAAAGACGGCCGAAAGCTGACCATATATACCAAATGCCTGCCCCTGCTAGGTACATGTAGGTCCAGCATGTAGGGACTTCACATCAACAGTTCAAGCCTAGACGAGCCACCCTAGCTGCAGAACAGGGAACCAAACAAAGCGCGTAAGGTAAATGAATACTCAACACCGATATCACTCGAGGGAACTGACTAGCGCAGATTCGGACATTTAAGAAATGCAGTACCATACGGTGCTCACCTCTGCCAAAGCGAGAGGAGAGAAGACGGTGGCGAACCAAACAACCCCCATGGGGGTTCCCTTCTCCGCTCACTGCCCAAAGTCGATGGGCTGATGAAAGAGCAGTGACCGGAAGGTTTGGGGTTTAATTAAAGCCAATTAAACGCCTAGGTCCCTCATTGGCAGGTCGACTTCGCTAGGGGAAATCTGCAAAAGAGCCCGGCGTGTTGTCCGGATCTGCAGTGAGCAACATGGCACGCGGCGGCAATCCGGGTGAAACCAATCGAACTAATGCCTGTCACGAAGGTCAGATTGTGACCCTAAAGACTCCCAATAGGACGAAATATCCCGACGAGTGAGAGCTCATGAGGTCTTCCCCACAAGCAAGCAAGCCCTACCACACAAGAAGATAAGGGCGATATATTGCTTCATCAAATTGATCGCTCCAAGGCTTCTTTTCAACCAATCCTATTTGTTCTGAAGGCCATGGATCCAATGTCACCGGTTGAAGTCGTAAGAAATGCAGAAAAGGATAAATGCCCTGCGCGAGTAACAGGCTGCATGAGTCCAAAAAGGCAGAGAAAGAGGAGGTAGGAATAAACTTTTTTCCAGACATGCACGCGCAGGCAGGCATGGCTAAGTCAAAGATGTCGCCACAATGCCGCAGAACTGCACGCCAACAATCCACTATTCCAATCGTTCAGGATGGGCGAACCCAAGGTGGGCCCAGTACCCAACGAACCTCATTCCAATAAATTCGGAAAAGCCACGCTTCGGCCAGGTCAACAAAATCCTTTTCTTTTTAACGAGTGAATTTCTGGTGCCCAAGATGTGCTTAAGCCGCTAAGTGTCGCGAGATTTGGCTCGACCCTGGCCAAGAAACTAGCGGGAGCAGGAGTGAGCTCTCAGCCACTTCCCCCACGGCAGGGCAGACTCCGCCGAGAGACTCCCGGCGGACCCACAGTATGTTTCAAGCCTCTTTTCACGACTCCCTCCCGCGCAAGTCATTTTCTTTTCAACCTACCGGTATTGTGACCATAGCAATCTCGCGCGGACGTATCACAGCCACGGCTACCACCATGATACCGAGTCCAAAAATCCAAATATAACTCCCGCCCATGAACCCGCGCGAACGGAGCAAAAAAAAAACAAAGCACAAAACCGGACCAACGGGCCCACTGTCCCACACCCAAAAAGGCCCTTTGAAGACTCAAAAAGGAAAGCAAAGGCTCGGCATGCCGAACCCTTGACAGCGATTGGCGCCACGCGAATACCAACGGGTTCTGCTGGGACAGAACACGCATCAGCCAAGCCAAGTCCAATACGAGCCCGATTCCTCTCCAAGCCGGACCTAACCATCCTGTGTGACCGAAGCTCCGTCTCAGAGAGCCTTGTTGGAATCCTTTCGGAAAAAAGCAAAGCCGCAGGGCTGTCGAGATGGGAATACGGCACCGTCATGAGGAGGATGGCCAAGTTCCAGGAATTGATCGGGATACCATATCTCTGTCATGGCGATCATCAGGGGTGAGGGGTTTCTTATAAAAAAAAACAATGAGGAAATAATTATAAAACATACTTCCTCGTGATACTCGCGAGATCATATCGATAGATGCTCATGCCTCCCTCCTAAGAACTCCTGGAGTACCATACCGCAGTACTATCCTTTCCCGACGCCCACTACCGACACTGGAGCGCAGGCCAAATCTTCAGCCCAGAGAACGGATATCGGCACAGCACCGCACACCGAATCACCTGTCAAGATTCCCCTCTCCCGCTAAGACATGTAGCACGTCGAAATAAAGTAGGGCCCGAAGTGAAACATCCAAAACAGTCAATGACAAGTCCAAAATAGCCCTAGTTCAGCCACAAATGGTCAAAGTCATGTCAAGGGCGTTTCATTGCGAATTCGAGACAGATCACAAAAAGAAAAAAACTTTCTTATCCCATTGTATCACACCAGCAAGCAAGTGGATCTTGTCAGAAAAAATGCGGTATACCTTGGCGCCAAGGGGTTACCGTACGGTACTGATGGCCTTATGAATTGATGACTACACTACCCACGGTACGCACCCTTTTCCCCGCGAAACACATCCACATCAATGGTGGAGAAGGCAAGTGGGGCATATTCCCCTAATGGGGCCAGCTAGCCAGCCAGCCAGTCAGTCAGCCAGTCAGAAGTGTTGGGAGGCTTTTCCCCCCCTCGTATAATAGGGCGGAATATAGCTCGATTTGGAGAATTTTGGCTGGTGTACTAGTACTCGAGTACCTGTATGCTGGGCAAAAGTGATACTCGTGGTGATGATGATGGCGGGACTCTTTTTTATTTACCCCCTCTCCTTTTTATTTCCGAGACATCTTCGGTGGTGTTAGAACGTCGTGGTGTCAGACTGTTTTCCCCAGGAATCTATAGGTTTATGGTTGTGGTACGGTATGCTAGGTGCTGTGGGCCAAACGCACTACCGGTATGGCTCGAGCAAAGTTGGCGGCGAGCAACTGACTCCCTCTGGTACTCTAGAAAACATAGTAAAAATCTAGTATATAGCTATATCTTACGGCGCCAAAGCCAGAACCCCTGGCAGCAGCTTCTCGTCATGTCGTATCACTATACCTCATAATAGCACTTTCCTTTTCTTCCTTCTGCTCATTCTCTCCTTAAGGGGGGGGGGGGTAAATGGGAAAGCAGGAGCGTTCGAGTATGGCATGAAGATAAAACCGGTGTATTAGAGGATAAAAAGTATCGCGGGCATGTTGTGCGCTACAAGCATCATACTATATACAGCACAGTAGAACTTCGGTATAGTATTGTTGTACGCTAGAGGAGTGGGAAGTGTAGTGTTACTACTTACTTAATCCACTCGCGAGTTTAACCAACCCAAATCCTAGCTACAAGCGCCACAAAAAGGGTAAGTACTGAAAACGGCGAATATTTCACTATCTTTCCTTACTCTTTTTAGCAATAGGTAGTAGTAGTAGCGGTAGTGGCAGTAGTATGATAGTAGTAGATTTTTACCACCAGCACAAAAACAACAATACCGTATACTAATTGTCAAAAATTACCATTTTGTAAAAAAAATATTCTTCTTTCGCCTCCACACGGTCGTTGATAGACAAACGCGTGCGCCCTATAGAGATCCCACTACTATGGTAATAATCGAGCAAGAGTGAGATGAACATATAAAGAGAACCGGGGAATAATATAAAATAAGATTTACATGAAAGTATTGACAGTGGAAATGTACCCTACACCAACTGACTAGCTCTCCATGATAAATAGAAGGGGGAGTGTCGGCAGTTAAGTAAAAGTGTTTACAAGAAGGTATGAAACAAAACAATAAGGGAGAAATTGAGAAGAGTCCCCCCCACTAAAGATGACCGGGGGGGTATAGGATTAGCTAATTGCTAATAATGAGGAAGAAGAAAAATTCCCCACTTTGGCCCCCTTCCTGCCCCAGGAGGAAAGAAAGGAGAAATAAAAATAGAAGTAGAAGTTGGGGAGACGATAGATGAGAGAGGGAGGAAGGGGGTGAATGAATAATGCGGTGAAGTGTGCTATGTTGTTGACAAAAGAGAAAGATGGTAGTTATAGGCGTGCGAGTGATAAGAAGGAAAAAAAAAAGTGGAGAAGAAAATCTCAAGCATGGTATGATAGTTAGAATCTTTGCCAAAAAGCAATAGGACAAAAAAGAAGGAAGAAACGATCGAAGAAAGAAAAGGAAAATAAGATTAAACGTTACAACCTTAACCTTTAATGAGTAATGACCTTTTTTTATGCAGAAATCCCCCCGCCCCGCCCTGTCATCCATGGGCCCCTAGATTTGTGAAAAAGAAAAGAAAAAAACCAAAAAGAAGAAACGGAACGTTGAAACCCAAAATAAAACCCAAAAAAAATAAAATAAAAGGATAACCCCCTAGATGCTAGATGACCGCCATTAATAGAAGAATTATTCACAAGAGTAAATCCCTAACAGATGAAAACAAAGGGGAAAAAACTCGAGAGGTTGTTTTAAAAAGAGGAAGGAAATAAGAATAGACCAATAGATAGACAAAGAATTGAAGATCGACATAATGTGTGCAGGGCGGCCGTACCACGAGAGTCGAAGAGGTAAAACCGTCCAGGAGTAGCTCTCCTCAAAAGACAGCTTTAACAGCGCTCCATAGCAGTGGGGCATTAACTCCCGCAAGGTCGGCGGGCACGGACCAAGACCACGACCAGCAAAGCGGCGAGAAAGAACTCCACATAGAGACTCCGAGGGCGGCAAGCCCTCCGATATCAAGCTGCATCGACGCTGCGAGCGAGACAGTCAAGCCGATTGTGACGCTCCAGATACCGACTTCCAGTACCCTCTCGTAGAGGTCCAGGCTCTCGGCTTCTCCAAAAGCAATTAGGTCGACTAGTATCGCCTTCATGCAATTTCTCCGGTACCGACAGCTCGTCTGGAAGAATCTGTCCAGCGTGCTCCGGTGAGATATCGGGTAGAGCTGAGGTGGGGATACCTCATCTGTTCTGAAGGATGATAGCTCTAGTGACGCCTTTAGGCGTCGGAGACGGGGGATTATATTTAATGAGTGGAATTGGGAGGTAGGTTGCTTGTTTTTTGGCATTGATGTTGCTTTTGGTTGCTGGGGGTGGAGAAGGTCCCGGAACAGTGATAGGTTATTTACCTCTGCTAGACGCCGCTCATCGGGCTGGGATATGATGTCTAGGTATATTGTTTGTAGCGGATCCTGATGCGAGAAGAAACGTGTGAAGAAACGGGGGTTAGTGATGCGGATTGTTAGGTGGGATCTCGCTATGCTAGATGGTGATGGTGCATTTATTCCTCCGAAAGGCAGAGGTTGCTCCTCTGATTTTGAAGCCTCGACTTGTGAAACACCTCGGTTCAGCTGGCCAGAGTAGAATGTCACATTTTCAGCAACTTTTGTTGCGTTCGATTCCGGTAGAGTGATTGTTGCCGAGATAGGACGGTTGTATATCGATACTCTATGTTTAAAGTAATCCAGCCATAACTCTTGCATACCCCTATTAAAAACAACAACATTTTTGTTAGTCGCCTGGTCGTCTTGTTTGTTACTCTTACTAAGTGGCCCGCCCCCTCCGCTTTCTTGTTCCTGTCCTCCTCCGCCGGGTGGATGACAAACCTCTCGGATTTTGTAGCTTCCCGCTGCCCGCTTCCTACCAAAACCTCGGGTCGAGTATACACAACGGCCTTCTTCCTGTATAATTTCCACGCCTCCCACATTGTCCAAGGGACAGCCAAGAAAGTATTGTAGCCCCACGTTGCTGCTATAATCAATCCCCGACAGGTACCCCCGTTGATCATATCGAACGAGGGAGACACAGAAAAGGCTCTTGCAACCATGCTCTTCGTACCATCCCTAGCAATCACAACCATATGCATATCCACCCCTGATGCTGAGGGTGAGGAGGTGTCGAGTGGATCCCGAACCTGGATGTTGTAATTTCCCGAGCGATGGTTGAATGGGGAAATGTGAAATGTCTTCTCCATCTCCCCCGCGAAGGTGTAGCCCTTTCTCGGCGCAGGGTTTAAAGGGTTATCGGCATGGAGAAGGTATAGATGCCTCTCTCCAAAGGTGTTGAGAACTTCGAGTACGACAAGCTTGAGTTCTTGTTGTGGTGAATATAAGTAGTAATATGAAACTGGGTTGAATGAATACCCAAAAAATCGAGGGGTGGTGACGAGGTAGATATGGGGGTAAAGGGATGGATCAATTCCCTATATACCAATACACATATTAGCATTCATCTATCTGTTTCATATAAAAGATGATATCATCGCGGAAACGTACATGATGGATAAGCACAGAGTCCAGCTTCCTCTCGAAAGGTAGCTCTGGGTTGATATATCCCGCTGGGTCAAGTGAAAAAAAGGTGAACGGTCGTTTCTCCTCCTCTCCCATCTTCAACTTCTCCTCCTTCTCCTTCTTTGAATCTAGCACTGAGAATAGCCCGCCAATCGACCCTTTGAAATTGACCGGAAACCCAACATACAGTAATGGGTACTTGAATGTGTGCTTCTTAGGCAAGAACCTGGCGTGTGTTGTTGAACAAAAGAAAAGAATCGGTCTAAATTTACCCAAAAACATCCCCCCCAATTCCTCCCTCTCACAACTTCCACCCCACTTCACTGTTCTCCAGACAAACGGCGCAATATTTAAAATGAAGATGGCCAGGTATATCACCACCAAGTCGCCCCAAAACCCAAGCCCGGATCTCCATATATCCACCATTTGAAGCGCCAGAGCTCCTACAAATTCGGCGGTTCCAGCACGGACGAGGCCACTGGAGAACGGACATGATGCGAAAAGCAGTACTGAAGATGCATTAAAAAGCAGTGACCCTCGGGTCAAGAGGTCCACCGCGCAACACATTGAGAAGCAGAGTGACTTTATGTAGGGTTTCAGAACCGGTCTGCACTCAGCAGATCGATTGGGTTATCGATAAATCAAAGCGTTGTCCTCCAGAAGAATTTTCCGGTCGGAAGAGACCTCGATCCAGATAACGAGTGTGTAAAGACTTCTCGATGCCCGGGGATAAGTCTTCGTGAAGGAAGGTTAGTGTTAAAAAAAAAGACCAGAGATGAAGGAACTCCGGGGTCAAAAATCCAGAAGCAAGAAGTGAATATTTTGAGCAAAACAGAAGTTATGCCCGAGGTGAGATCGATACCCCAACTATTGACTCAAAAGGGAGTTGGTCGCCTGTTTATTAAGTTATGCTGCCGCACACTCGTGATCTGGTCGTCCACCAACAGTTTTTGCATAACATGCATGAAAACGGTTCCTATCTCTCTCCCCTTCCTTCAAAAACCACCTTTTCCCTTCTCAATCCTTTTCTCCCTTTCCTGTTACAACACCACCGATAAAAAAAAAAGACCTGTATCCTTCCGCTACCCCCCAAAAATCTAATAAGTAAAAAATAAAACAAAATAACTCGGCCCCCTTCTCGGAACAAGTTAAATGCGCGTATACTGTAAGTCGAAAGTAAACGTTGATCTAAAACCAAATGAATGAGGCGAGAGAGAGAGAGAGCGTAGTGCGTTCGATACAGGCGCCGAGGTAGCAAGTATCGATACGCTATATATGTATGTACAGTACCGTAGGATGTACTGTAGGTGCGTAATGCGCTGCGGGCCGGGAAAGTAGATCAATCGAAGGAACCCTTCAACTCAATAAAATGTCCCCGTCCGTCTCCTGGTTGACATGACGATGGGGATGAGGGGAAAGAAAAAGGTAAGGAGGGGATGGGACAGAATGTCGACAAGAATCCGCAAGCATGGAAAGGCAGCCAGCGATATAGATCAGACAAGGCCTTGGCCATCAAAAATTCAATCCAGTGGGGCCTTTGCTCAACCTCGTGGAGAGTGTTGGCATCATAATCAGAAGGCTACATACAGGGGGGGGGGGAAACGATATCATATGGGGAGGGGAGGTTGAAATCGGATACCTACGTAGGGCCCATTTTTTCTTTTCCTTTCTTTAAGGGTATGGCCATGGCAGATAGAGACAGAGTTAGGCTAACTTAGAGGAAAAACCGTACTCTTTCCGTAAGGGATACGACCCCCGGGTACCAAGAGGGAACCCATGGTGTTGTTAATTCGCAACTCTGGGACATTGAACGGAAGAACATCCCAAAGCGGATTAAGTTCCGACTTGGTCTCGGATTTGGATTTCCAAAAACGGGGATTCCACTGATAATCTCAAATGAGCTATTCCCTCTGGGTCGCTGCCCACGGCTCAACTTCCTTGTGTCAAGAGAAGAAGAGCTTTGGGCTTTCGTCCTTGTGCGAGGTGAACTCCGCTTTAGCACACGACGGCGATATCAATACCGGTATCAGCAATGAGAAAGAATGAAAAAGAAGAAAAAGAAATTTATCCCAATCCCTTGGCGAGGTCTTACACGTTGTAACCTTGGTTATAATAATCATCAGAATCCAACACAAACGCGCTGCAAAAAATTAGGTGCCCAGTATCTCAGCATCATCCGCTTGCCCGAGAAATTGCGGCCTCTGTAAATCTGGCGAATTTCCCAGATATCACTCAAGAGTCAGGAAGTCGGTCATAGGAATGCCAAACCTAGACTTCCATGTTTCTGCATAGCTACCGAGCACGCGAACATTGAAAGTATAATTAGAGATCAACCTTACCGCGAGAACTGGAATAATTGATTCCAAGGTTAAGGCGTCCAGGATTCCCCTCTTTGGATAAAGGGGGGGTCACGCCGAAAAAACTGGCTTCCGTTCTCCTCCTGGGACACATAAAAAGAAAAATATAATTGGCCTTGCAAGGAGGGGCAACTCTAACGTCCTACAAGTAGTGCGAGGTTCAATTATTCCAATTCTCAGATTGATACCCAATGTCGAGGCCCATAATGTCAGGATATGATTGGACTCCATTTTCCAGGGACTCGGTGGAAAGGCATCTCTATACCGCCATCCATCAATCACCCCCGATAAAGTATCGCCGTTGTCTCACAAACCTCGGCCGAGATCAATCGCCCGGCCCTGTTTCCCTTAGCCCGATCTATTGAATCCGGGTCAATCTCTGGCACCGGGAGAAGCCACCGAACCTAATTATTAGACAAACGATCTCTGCCCAATTAATTGACCAAGGATCCACGATTCTCTTCTTTTATCGTTCGGAAACTTCAGCGGGAGCCTCGAGTTTGCCGTAGGCGGCAAGGTATTGACACGGAAGTTAACCTTGAGCCAGCCTACCCGTAGATAGAAGCAGGTCTCGCAATTTCAGGGTCAAGGCCCGGCTACTGTGCGAGTATCGCACTCGAGCACAGTAGCGAGAGATTCTGCTCCATCATACACTTATGTTGCCAGAGGGACGGCAAGGATTTGGCCACGAGAGGATGAGTATCTGTAAAAAGACAATCAACTGTAGAATAGCTACGGTAGTCCCACCAAGGCAAATCCCAAATCCTCCCAAGTTAGGCCAGCAATTTGATTATTGTCGTCCTAATTCCTTGCATGAGTTTGGGTTACAATTGCTCCTGTCCTTACTCTACCTAGTTTTTTAAATTCAACAGCACTTAAAAGGAGTATATCCCGATGTTTCCCTTGGTAGAGACATCCTGGATAGAGATACTGTATTGTGCACAATAGAGCTAAACCTCTCTCCTGAAAGCAGGCCCTCAAGTTCTCCTAAGCTCCCAAATCAAACATCCCGTACCGTAACACAAAACTCGAAGCTTCCCTGTTGCTCAATTCCTGCTCGGGAAGATTGGCGCTGTACCCCAGAAATGAGCCGTGACTGAACCCAGCCTTAGGAACTCCACAAGCGAGAGACACCTTGCCCAAGGGAGTTCAGCATCCTGCATGAAAATGACTGCGGCTCTAGATGCCGCTTCTCTCTCCCGATCAAATAATCCTGATAGGAACTGATTACAGTTATATCTTTCCTGCTTTGTTTCTTTCTTGCCACCCAGGTATTGTAAAATGTTAATAAAAAATCATTGCCACATCCTCCTGCCATCATAAAATCCGACAAAAACCCCATAACTTATGGCCCGAATGACACGCCCATAGCCTTGGTGTTTGAAATTCAAATCGGCGTGTTGGAAATAAACTGGACGAGAACAATAGATAAATTTCTCGGTATCAAATTACTCTCCTGGAACCAGGTGTCGGAAACTACTATGGACTCTGCCGTTCACTAGTTGGAGGTGAACATATTCCACATTTGATCAGAGCTAGCATCTATCTACAATTACACAAGATCCTCCCTAGGGAGAATCCGGCTGATTCCCTAGGGTCCTCAATGCTGAAAAGAAGGGCTTCAGGAAGATAGGTCCCCCTCCCGTGATCGAGATCTGGACCTTCCGATGACTGAGATCTCCGGCCGTACCTGCACCAAGCCGAAATCTTCCCAAGGCTCCCCCGCCCCCTCTCGATACTCCGTTTACGCAAGCTCCCGCACCCCTTCCTGCCTTCCCTGTTACTTCCCCTTCCTCCCTTCCCCCTTTTTCACCTCTTACAGGTGGGTCTTCCCATATTTCACCCCCGGAGCAGACGTCTGAACTGTCTCTTGTTTTTTTCCTTCCTTTTTTCTTTTTTTCCTGAAAAATGTACCTGCAGCATGTCATCCGACAGTTACTGGTAAGAGCTACAGTGGTGTTTCTGTTTCCCTTCTCCTTTTTGTGTTCCTACCGTCCTGTTGAACCATACCAGCACCCTCTGGTTTCGGTTACTCGGAGGAACTCCGAGCTATTTTTGGATACCAATGGTAGTCAAGGCAGCATGCGGCCATAGCGTTTCCTCCTATCCTATGACAAGCCATGCATCCCTCATCTTTTGGACTGAACGCAGTCAAGAAAACTGCGCTCGAGCTAAATGTTCTGAAAATGGTTTTGCTTCTTTTTTCTTTTAGAGAATCAAGATACCGGTAGTCATCGTCGGGTCAGCGGGGGCTAGTTCCCTATCATTCACCGGTGCATGTGCCCTTCCAGGTCTTACACTCGAGAAGAGAGAGGAAGACAAAACACTTGTAAAAAGCTCTACTGGGTGGGGTGTTCTCTCGCTTGTGCTCAAGCAACAGCTTTTGGAGTAGCTAATTCGCTACACCTCGCTAGCCATCATCGGCGTTCACTCAGTGCCGCTATGGTTGCTTGTGACTTGACAATCGGCCTTGAAATTTTAGACTACCAGCCATGTAGGTAGGTGTGGTACTGTACTGTGCTGCATTACCACGGTTGTGCTGTCCGAGTACCGGTGGTTCCGATACGGACCACCAGGTACGAGAGGCTCCTATCGTGCCATTGTGCAACCGTGTTCGAGTCCATAAACACACAAGTGCCTTTGAGCACTGTGGATCATCCCTGTCCCGCCCTGTCGATCACCTCCAGGATCCTCAATACGGCGATCATCGACAACCCCAACCGTGGTTGGCCCAACCCTATCGGGAAAACCGGAGACTGAAAAACAAGGGGGTGGGGGGCTTCAGCGCCAAAATATCCTCCAAGATCGCAGGATGCTCGATTCCAAGCCCTTTTTTTATTTTTATTTTTTACCTCCGCTGGTAGTCTATTGCCTTGCCTCGCCTAACAAGGCGTAAAGCTCCCGCTGTTTAGCTTGGCTAAAGTTTCCTCTGCCGCGCTAGTGATTTGGGATGGGATAAGAGGGCTTTGCGGGTCTCTGGGGACTGGAAAAGTGGCGTTGTTAAGGTTGTCGCTGAAAAGAGGAGTTTCCTGACATGCTTAGGGATGTTCCGGCCGCTTTGATGCGGTAGCTCAGCTTGGGGATAACTCTGGTGAGCCCTTATTTTGCTGCTCATGTACGCTTGAACACGGCACTCGGCCAAGGCAGGGCGGATGCCAGAATAATCGTGGAATTTCGCACAATCTTTATCTCCTGAGCTGGCCACTACAACACTTGTAGAAGTTTCTCATCAGCGCTTTGCCGACAAATACCGGTAGCCCACTGCGTGCCGGGGTTTGTGCACATGTTGGAGTTCGTAAATTATTGGTCTGGTTCGGGTGCTCGGGTTTGCGGATACTATCAGCGGAGATGTCGTAAGAATGTTATCAGCCTTCAACCGCCCTCGAGTTCATTTATCCCCTATCAGAAATTCACCACCGTATCCGCTTATTCCATGGACTTGAGGGAATATCAAAAGCCATCAATGTCGATCCTCAAGTTGCTTGGGTGGATAAGAACTGAAATTTTTGACACCTCAGCAGGTTGAGGTTTTGGAAGGGGGGGGGGGAGGGGAAAGGGGAAAGGGGAAAGGGGAAAGGGGGGTAAGTCTACATCAAAGTAAAACTAGTGGTGATGTTTCATCCAACTATTTTCTATATTGGCTTCAAGCACATAGCGCATTTTGACCAGTCCGACCAGTAGGCTCCCAAAAATGTCTTTATTGCTACAATGGCCGTAATGAGCTTCTCTGGGTATTTTGCAAACTGGATATGGGGTATCAAAGTTAAATTTACCATAGGGTAATATGAATATCCTGGAGTGGGGGTTCTAGACGGTTTCTCCGTGGGAGTGAAAGGTATAAACAGCTATGGCATGAAATCACCCCCGCGGTGTTGTTACGTTGCGGAGTTCTCCACTCATTGGTTTGATGCGGAGCCTGGGAAGTGAGAGGGGCGGGTATCAAGTACTCGAGTAGTTGTAAAATATCCCTCCCCGCTAAAATGCAATAGCGGCTCCTGCATATGCCCAAGGCCCGACCGCCTTTTAGGCCATGCCGGAGTTGCCCCCACCGTGGTGCCCGGGTAAGCCGTCAAGGGTTCTACCGCCTTGCCGTCCCCCGAAAACTAAATAGTGTTACATAACTTAGTGATATAACAGTCCAGGTATAAAAACCCTGCACTACAACTCTTAAGTTATGTGTTATAATGATGCCCAAGCGGTGTAGACGATTAGAGCCTGGTAATAACTACGGTATCCTCGGTATCCACCATAGTGTGGCCTCTTTGTACGTGCTTGCTAGGCAGAGGATGTGTCTTCAAGCACTTAGTCGACGTGTTCTTAGAGGGAGGAGAGGAGGTAATGACTGATAAGCAGACATGAAATGGGGTGATATTTATGGTATTGTACTGTACTGAGCAACCAAGGATTACCACACCCGCAAAACGCATCAAGTAGAAGGACTTCATAATAATACGATAGGGCCACCCTTCTCTCAGGGGAGAAAACCACGTTTCTAGTCCCCGGAGCAAGAGGGGTGTTCTCCAAGGTGAAAAATTATTCTTATATCTTGGCATAACAACTTAGTTTTAAGCCAAGCCCGCACTAGCACATTTCTTGCCGCAAGCCGGTGCATGGGTGCTGTTCACCGCTACAAATTCAACATCCATCCGGGCAAGAGGGAAATACCGTACGACCGAGGTTCCCTCTAAACCTATCTACAACATTCATCATCAGTACCGGAGTTCCATTATTAACACTTTGGTAAGCGTTCAGTAGCTGTGATGGCTGTGATGGCTGTGCGTGAGTTTTTTTTTTTTTGTGAGAGTGCTAGTACGAGCCTCGTGGTTTGGTTTCCGTATTCTGCTTGGGCACTAGTACGGTAGGACGGGTAATCCCGCAATGAAGGATTACAGCGCCGTTTTGAGGAGGACCCTTGCTTGCTTTGAGGAGGAAGGATCTTCAGGGACACGAACCTGATTATGATATTTTTAAACTGTAATTAGATTGGTTGACGTCATTTCCTGTGTTTCCTCCTGTGTTTTGTGGGCCCTGGAGCTGAATAGGGGAGGGGGGTTCAGGGTGGGCGAGTGCTAGGGTGTGATACCAGCAGTCGGGTTAGGGGTTTTCTTAGCAAGTTTAGAGTTAGCGTAGCTGCATAAGGAGGCCGATGGTGCTTAATGTACTAGCACTAACACTTTCTAGGCCCCTGGGCCTAGCAGCATTGGACAATGGTTATGGAACGACTGGACGAAACATAGTTAGTTTCCGGCAGGTTTATACGGTAGTGCAATAAGCCCATATCTTAGGAGGGAAGCGAGGGAGAAGGCTTCAACACTTGATGCGAAGTACTCGAGTAAGCAAGCGAACGGGAGTGGCGCGAGGGCCACTACCGGTATTGTTTTTTTCTTTTGAAAAAAAAAAAAAAGGAATTGATATGCCATTGCAAGCAAATTACTGTACATGTACTCAATGAAAACAATCTTTGATTCGAACCGTGGCGTCTTATAAAATAATACCTGCAAGGCAAGAACGTTGAGTTCAATCAGTTGCTGCGGTACCATGTTGCACTTGTAACTAGCATAAAGCTGACCAATCGGAAGAGGCTTGCATCCCAGCAGCACCCTGTGGGGTGGGGGGCTCACCAGATCAGTTGAGGGGACGTCTTTTACATTTAGAGTTGCGGTTACAATACTACCTTCCATTTCTCCGGGGTTCGCTTTCTTTTGGGGGCCAATCTCGGGCAGTCGGAACTCCTAGTCCACCGACACCACCGCTGTGTTAACCTTTGCGCCTGGGTATTAGTCTTCTGTGCCGATGAGTACTGCTAACGGGGGAAATTAGAGCAGTACGGGATATTGTAAGGCAGTCGACTACCCTGCCCCCGGCAGGACGGGTCTAAATTGCGCCTGTGTACGAGCGCCAAGCTTCGTGAATCTGTTTATATGAATCCTAAATCTGAATTCTTCTAGTTTGCTGCGCTAATGCCCACAGCATGGCTGGCTAGTTCAGCATAGGGTACTTATTCCCAATGTTCACATATAAAACTCGGCGCTCTGTAATGCACATACCGGAAAAACTCTTGTCATTCGCTATCTCCACAGAGGCTGTGTATCTGGAATCAGAGACAACTGTCTTGAAAAGGATTTGTACTTTCCTGCGACGGATAAGATCAACCTTCAGGATATGTTGGATCCCATTAACTGGCATACGCAATCCTGTTAACTGGTCAAACTAAACTCATCATGGGTCGACGGAGATAGCGGATCGAATGACTTTCTAGGTATTCCTTCTTTTAACTTGACTCTGCTCCTGGATCGGGACCCCAGAAGGGCACAGTATTATCTCATCCCATAGAAATAATCTATTCATGCGGAGCAATTAAGACATACTTGTGGTGTTGTTGCATTGGTGGGATAACTGCCTCGATTGGGACATTTGACGCCGATCTTTGGGGACTTATATCCACATTCAGTGCTGCTGGATTGGTAACGCCTTTAGTGGTGATGATGCAATATCTGGTTTGTGTAAATACCTCACTTACTCATGTGATGCGCTATCTCTAGCCAGCCTTTAATCCCCGTATTCTGGGTTAAATCTTTCTGAGAAGGAATAGTGTTTGCCTGAAAAGGTATGGCATTAGGCCGACCTGTGGGCGTGTCAGACCTCATCGACTGGAGGTGGCAATTCTGTCAACAATGTGAAATTTAGCCTATCGTGGGACAATACGCTGATAATCTCTAGTGGATTACACAGGTAGGTAAAGTATAAATTAAAGGAGGCCACTGTATTACCATATTATGCCCCCCCCCCCAGTCAACCGACCTTGTTGTGGTGGTGGTGGGTCTGGAGGATTCGGGGTAGAACCTAGGTTGCACTGTACTCACAAATAATCACTCGTTGTGAATAAATAGTAAATCTTGCAAAGTCGGAGCCCTGCCTCTGACCTCCACTTTTGAAGTGCGGACAGCGTTAGCAGATGGAGGTCGCCTCGGATAGATATTAGAGCTCATGTTTGCCGCCCTAGAGCGTCATTTCGGTCATTTGGCTTAAGTAGGGACTAGGTACTGTCCTTACCGTTACCTATCAAAACCTACGGTGGAATGCTCTGGAGACTGGGAAAAAGGGGTTTTTTTAACCTAAATTGTGCCAGTATCATACTATTTTCTACTCCATCCTATTCATTTTATACACCCCAAGTTATCTAATGTTGTAGGCTGATTTTAGGTGACCTATAATGAGTATATAGAGAACCTCGCCTTCCATAGATCATGGCCTGAGTATGACAGCCGCCCCACGATAATGGGAATGAGCAACCAGTGGCTCTCCGGCCTGCTCTTCTAGCCTGACCTCTATCCATCTTGTCAAGGGAGCCTTGCCCAGTCTTCCTTTGCCTCGATGGTGGGATTAGAACCTATAGGCACCTGCGGAGTAGGCGGGGATTAACGGGTCGGAAATCATAGCCATGTCCCCGGGCAGGCTCTTCACAGCATATCAACTAAAAAAAGGATCCTTGTTGTATTGCTTTGATCACTTCTCTTTTCTGTTAATGAGTGTTTCCGAGAGATTTAGCTGTGAGGTGAACTGACTAAATTGTAATGGGGGGGAGGAATTTTTTACCAAACAGAAGGAAGATATCAACCCGGCCACTGGTAGTGCACGTATTATCCAGACTAAAAGCCTACATAGCGGAATGATGGTTAGTCATTAGTAGTGGGAGGAATTTGAAAGGCCTGAGAAATAGTAGGCTCGGAAAAGAAAGAAAGCAAAAAAAGTCAACTTTTTTGGTTGATCTAGTATACCTTCAAGCTTAATCTATCTAGAGTCATCGATTCTCCCCTTTAATTCATCACAGTAGAGTAGTCTTGGTTTAGCTATCATACTCTTCTATCCCCTGAAATAGTGATATCAGATTACCGAAATAATATCGTTCAGGCTGTGTGGTTGCGTATCCTATTCTATATAGTAGTAATGAGAGCCCAAAGCACGGCTTCTGCTTTTTTTTAAAACTTTTTTATGGAGAATATCTCACCGAAGACGTTTGGGGAACAAAAAGAAGACTTCCATTGAAATCTACAAGCTTAGGAAGAGATCCGCTACCTTTTTTTTATTAAAATCCCGAAAATTTGCCATTCAGTAGGATAAGTATTTGTTCCCAATTCTATATATCATGAAATACCTAGCTGGCGCAGTGGTTAACACTCCTGTCGCAATTAGCGGGAGCCCAGGAGTTCAATCCACGCTCGTAATGAGTTATTATTGAACATCCGTCATGTAGGGCAGGAAAACTGAGAATTCCTCAAATCCTGACCCTATGGGAACTGGGAGGTTGAAGAACTTAGCCCTCAAAAGGGCTGTGGGGCTTATCAACCCTGCTACGAGGTGGGAGAATCCGACTCTAGACCTTAAAATCAAGGTTGGCGATCGGCGGGGTAGCAGAAAAGAATGAAACATTTCTTTTTGCTTCAGTTGTGTTGGAGAAGCAGCTGGGTGTCCCGAAGGCTATGAGCGTTTTAGCCATTTTCACTGGGCCTATTTATTGCCTTGTAAACATATATATATTTTCCCAGCAAAGCAAGGTATAGATGGTGCCTAGTGAAAGATATAAGATCCTCCGCCATACTGTAGTAACTTGGCACCCCAGAATCTGATTGCGACCTTAGGTGATCAAGCCATACTTCTCAAACCCGTAGTACAATACATGACTGAGATCTCCCCAGAAGCATAAATATCACTAAGTTTTAGTAGCGGTAGCGGTAACCTAATTCCTTTTATAGCTGTGGCACCGCTATGGCTAAGTGGACCGGCTGCCAGCGTTTCTAAGGCCCCCAGTGAAGGCATTCAAAGTTAATAGCTGTCGATTCGGGTTAGGAGCTTTGGTTATTTTTTTATATTGAACTAAAGATAAATTGACCGATAGAGTCTATCAACTGAAAACACTGGTGGACCCAGCTCTGAGTGCCCTTAACACTCTTGCCGTTAGGGATTGTAGTTCTCCTCGTTTTCCCCTTTGCTTTCCTCCCTTTCCTGGCCCTTGCCTTGCACACAAAACTCGCGGCCTATCCACCTGTTGACCAAATACATTGGTTGACACTCAGGAAAATCATGTCTGTTACTTGGAATTTGTAGGACCCCCGGGCCCATCCCTGTCGTTCGCAGATTCCAGCGAAGAGGGAATAAACTAGCAAAGAGGAAGGAATAGGATTTTTTCTTCTTCAGTTTCTGGACATGCCTGGGGGTATGGAGAAGGGTGAAGGGTGGCCTTGATAGAAGGCGCACCACGGAGGATATGTAGGTCCATAAATCTACACAAAACAACGAATATTGTGAGATGTTTGTGGGGGAGCGGTAATAACATTGAATATGAGGTCGAAGGGCGGGGCTTGGGGTTTGTCGTCGAAAAACTTGAATTTTCAACCAGATATTAGAAGGTGAGCTACTCCTAGCTCTTTTAGGCCTCCTACTCTACAATAGTCGCATCTGGCTATAATGAACGCCAAGAATCACGATCCCAAGGTCTTGTTGATTAATTTTTGAAATGAGCGTTCACTATAGCAAACCGTCGTTCGCCGTAAATTCACTAGCGTGCTTGCGGGGAACTGTTCTTTATGACCGGAGATTCACCAAAAGGGGGTTCATTTATACTACCGAACTCTATTTTCTCCGACGGGGGTTTTAACGTAAAGTTAGGGCAAGTAACTTTGAATACCCTTAGTGGTCCAGACCTGTTCAAGAACAGGTGAAGAGGGCGGGAGAAAATACTTGTCTTGCATTGGGATCTGGTGGGGTCTTGGAGCGGGGTTGGGGTGGTGTGGGCTAGTGTGCTTGTATCAGTACCGATAATAGAATTGTAGGATGCACAAAATGAGGAACACACTATTTCCGGTACCGGTACTACAGCCAGTCCTAGTAAAAAAGCAGTGCTCACTGTTTCAGTTAGTAGGTAAACTCTTTGGCTCTAAGTCTACACAAGGTCCAATCCTTCTCGGCGCCGGGGATGCCCGGGTCAACGAGGACGACTATTACGCCCCTAAGGGGCCATTTTCAGAATAGTCGGAAAGTGAGTTATCTGACTAAAGAAGTAAGTTACGACTGTTCCTACAAAATTGGGCACCCTTCGGAGCAGTCCCCGCCGTCAGCCGGGCCGGGCAAGGCCGGGCCTACAGAAGCCCGGCCCGGCCCATGAAGGCCCACGCGCTGAACCAAAAGTATGACTAAAACATGTGCTTGAGTAAACTATAATGCGATATGGCACCACAAGCTTAGGGGATCAAGTCTATATGATTCTCATGTACAAGTAGATAGCTTCACAGATTCCTTGAAGGTATTATTTAGATTCAAAGGTGGGTACCGAGAATCCATATGAAATCTAGGGAATAAAATATAGGTAACTGGCTTATCACGCCCGTTACATTTCAGCAAGCACATTTCCAGCTACTCACAGAGTACGTAATAAAATAATCTAGGAATTTAATTGCAAACCACCTGGAGCTCTTATTGTCCCGCTACTTAGTCCCCGGCGACGAAGGGATGCAGCAGATTCTGAACCATGCGAAGTTTGAGATGTGTGTGGGGACAAAGCAGTCTTTTGCCCATGGGTTAGTGCATTCTAATTAGCTAGTGCTTCCGCACGAACCTTCCTCCTTGGCTGCTGTCTTCTTTCACCTTAAGGGAAAATAATATTAAAGGGCAGAGGCCCCATGCCCGGTGGGCCGAGGTAAGGTCAGTATGCCCGGCACACGGCTAGCACTGGTCCGGAGGAATTAGCTATGCCATAACCAGACGACTTACTTTTTCCCCGTTGCTTAGAAGGTTCACCTAGTGCTTAGGGGGCCGGGGGTAAGCATGCTAACATAGCTAAACAAACGTAATCAGGAAGGTGATGGGGAAAAGGGGGGGGGGGGTTCAATCTATAGTTATGCTTGCAGGAATACACGCTTCCTGTTTGTGATCCTGTACTTGTTGGTGGGAAAGTAGCTTTAGAAGAAAAGACATTATACAAACATTAGGTGGTCCAGAGGCAGCATGGTGGTGGTCGACAGCGGATCGACTGCATTGGCCTCGACCAATATATGATAAGGACCACCGGCAGTCTTTCGATAAGAAGCACTTGCTGATTCCATATACTGAAACTCCGGGCACACCCGGAGAGGTGGGAGGGGAAGAGATACCCGTCCCGTCACATCACAATCCAGGAAGTCAACTGCAGAGCACTCAGCGGATGAAGGAAACTCAGCCGGTTTTCGACAACCCATTTTTTAGACCCCCCCGGTTTATCATAGCCATATTCCTATGTCATACCGGCGATTATAGTATCCACTTAGGGTATCGATTTAATACTATCACCATGAATTATTATTTGTCAAACGTACAAGTACATAGGGAAATACTCGGGTTTGGGCGTGGATGATCGGACCCCCAGGGATTATGAAGGACAATGCAGATGCTTGTGCACAGAGGAGACATCGTTATAGCAACATGTTATTTCAGTGCCAGAGAATTTGAGTTCTTTGTTTTCCTAAGCTAAATTCCACGAGCATCAGCAGAGACCCCCTTGGCTGTCCGGCTACCCACGTCCATCCCCGAGTACAGTGCTCGGGCCGGTATAGGCCAGGAATTCCATAGAAGGGGAAAGTCTTTAACTTGGTAAACAAAAAGGTTCCTGGGGCCCCGTTCTGCATCCGAGTTTGATATTGAGGCCTAAGAAGGGACTCGAAGGGGCACTGACTCCCTGATATAAAATAAAATAGCTAAGGCTAATTTCTTGCGTCTGTGTGAAGCTTTTATGCCCCCCCCCCCCGCGAGCTTTCAACCTATTATCATCCTTCTCAGGGGGGCACACTATATCCTTCTGAAGGGATTATTCTATAATAGTTAAACCCCAACTGTACAGCACGAAATCCAAATCGTCTTCGGCAAGGTAACTGTGCTCACACCCCCCCCCCCATGGACATCTGAGAGATAACTGCAGCGCCCCCATCCAGAATTTAGAGATCTGCAGGCTTTCTCCTAGAGACCGAGTAGGATAAAGTTATGTTGGATTGCCTGTAGGGCATGCGGTTAGGCAGTTACGCAGATATGCATGTATAATATGCGGATATGTGGTTAGAAGGGATACAGTTATAGGGAGTATCTCCTGGGCTGGCAAGACATTGAAAATTTCGACCCACCCCTGTCAATAACTAAGACATGCTGAGTAATAGTAAAAAAAGAAAGAAGTAATATCAAAAGCAGCCTGGCCTGGAAGAGCACATGTATGAAAACACAAGAGAATAAATAAATAGAGACAGTTATAAATGAAATAGAAGCTGAAAGGGCTAAGGGGACATGAGTGGAGCTACTGTTTATGATAAAGCTCAAAACAATAAAATTGACAAAGTGCCACATTACAAGTGGAGCACGCATATCGAGTCCGATGAGATTTCTTCTCTTCAAACCGACAAAAAATACAGCTCAATCGCCTGCCTGAGGAAAGGTGTTTTAATCGATGATCACCTTCCAGGGCTGGCTTAGGTAGGGCTTTCTGATGCTTACTGGAATAAATTGTAGTTGTCTTTTTTTGCATAACCTGTAGAAGGTTTAACAGGGGCGATGGAAGGGGAGGAGTAGGTATATAAGCTCCGAACAAGATCAATTCTGAATGCTCGGTGCCTTGCCTGAGGATGGAGAAGACGAAATAAAATAAAAGAATTGACAATTGAAGTGTCTAAAAGCCAATAAAAAAGAGGGAGCCAATTCCGCTGTACCTTTAATTGACTGGGATATGAGGCACGGAGTTGATCAGCTCGGTCAACTCCATTTATAAACTGGTTATAATCATCGATTACTTGTGGAATAGCAAAAACTTGACGCTGTGAAGAGGGCTGGAAGGCCCGGCAGGTTATTGTTGCATTGGTACTTGTTGTGCGCGGCTTCTTTCGCTCTCGATTGACATGCTCGGTAATGCGGTGAATTGTGGTCAGCATATGAACTGAGCCACTATCCTCCCATTGCAGTACCAATACTGGGTTCTCATAGGAACCAATCTGTGCTCCACACAGATGATTCCAAGGTAGGTTTGGGTAGTCGTTATGGAGTTCAGGTGGGAAGGCATTTTTATTTTTCCAAGCAGTTCCACATGCCCCAATTCCATGACTACATAGCACTTGAAAAAGCGGTACATTTGTAAAATAATTGTCCATGTAAACATTGAACAAATTACTTGTATAGGGAAGGGTTTTGATCATTTCGCAGATAGCAGCTGAGGTGGGAGTGAGGTGCACTGAACCGGTATAGGGTTGTTGCGCTGCTATTCCAGATACCCGTGAGGTATAGAGCCAATTCCAGGTATATCCCTTCCAGCACAGAGCGAGAATGCGGTATCCCTCCGAAATAGGCTTATTCAGCATACTGTATGTATGCTTACTTCGCCCTCCAAACCTCACCATCATCTCATCCACCGATACATCGGAGCCAGGCTTCAGAGCTCTCTGAAATCGCTCTTGCAGAAGTCAGTGCAAAGGTTCCACCTTTTTCCACCACTCAGCTGCAGTTCTAGCCTCAATCTGCACAGGCTCGACATGCAGGAAACGCTTAATCTGCTGAAACCGCCGCAAAGAGAGCTTTTCTTTCATCTTTTTTCCTCCTCCTGGGCCCCAGCAGTCCTTCCGCCAAAACTCTACCAAGCTCTTACATCCAGCTACGCCCATGGAAATCAACTGGGCAACAAATCGTCTCATTTCTGAGACCGTAACTGGGCTCCAATCCCACACTTGGAATCCCTCTTTTGGTAGATCTGGCCCATGTGTCTTGGCTGCATACTCATTGGTGTTCTTTACCAAGAGCTCAAACACCTCATCATCCCAAAACTCTCTAAACACCTCAAATGGTGTAACCTCTGGCCGTGAGAAGCGGGATTGGGCTGCATGTGGAGAAAAAGCAGCCTGTAGGGGAATAAAGGTCTCGGCTATTTCTGGCTTGAAGGTGTCCGAACTCAGAGCATTCTCAATCAGACCGGTATTGCATTCAACATCCTTCTCTTTAGGCTTTACTCTTTTCTGTGGGGTTGATCTAACTTTTCGACGTGCCACTTGAGTAACCTTGGCTGGCGGAATCTGAGCACCAGATTTAACATTTCCTGAAAGAGTACGGAGGGCTTTGCGGGTCGGCATTGTTCGTTGATTTAATTAAGATACTAATTCTTCATCGCTCTCTGACGTCTACAAACTACTGACTAATCATGTCTCAGATGATGTTTAAGAAATTGGCAGGGGTGGGTCGAAATTTTCAATGTCTTGCCAGCCCAGGAGATAGAGTTGTGGTTTCCGGCGTTTGGGCACTCTGCGGTGGCTTGTTATTTTCACATCCTATGCTATCATACTTGGCATAAGAGATTGGTTTCATGGTTTTGTTGATGTTCCTAGCCATAGGGTATGAGGTATCGGGCATTTGGTTACCCTATGTGACTAGGGAGTTGGCGCAGTGGTAGGGCATAGAGTTTAGGATCACGGAGGGTGATGAGATATTAAGATGGTTATGATATATGATAGATTGCTTGTGACCGTTAAATATCGGGTTTCGTTAGCTGGGTGTGTTTCTTTAGAGAGTTTGTTGAGTTTCGGGAGTTCTTGTTAGTTAGGGGGAGAGATATATATCCTGGCCTGTCCTTAGCTAGAGAGATAGCAGCCATCTAGACCACCGTTCCTTCATCTTTCACCGCTCCGCTTGGAGTCTATTGAGATTGCACTTTTGTTCTTTTTCTTCGTGGTTTCCTTTAGGCTTCGCAGGACGTACTGGTATTCAAACTACTTCTAGTTTCTCTTTTTACCTCTCCAACTCATGAACCGCCGGGAGAGACATAAGGTATGGGATAAAGCCAAGCCAGTTCATAATATAACTTGTCCAATATTATCATCAACAATGAAGCATGTGGCCAGCAGGTATTTCGTGTAAGCTAGTGTCTCCGAGTTAGCTGACCCAGCTCTCTTTCGTCCTCTTTGCCAATACCACGAGAGCTTCTGGATTGTTCCTGGAGGGGTAGTGGCTTGGCTTGACCGCCTGTCTGTGTCGGTTTTATTTCCACATCCCCGGCTACAATTGAACACTCGGTATCGGGTCTGGTTGTTTTTTACATTGTTCTAAGAAACGCATTAGGTCCTGCAATTAATTTCCCTGGTGGCTCCAGATTTTTTGGGGGGTATAATGGTGGTTGCTTTCTTGGGAAAAATCTACTACCGAGTTCTTGTGATTATCTGAGTAATGCTTGGATTTTGATCTTTTTTTAAGTGTTGTAGTGTCAAATTCTGTTTCGGGGGTTGTTGAATAAGGTGGTGCTAATATATTATATATCACTAGGCTTGTCCTGGGCTATCTACCAGTACAATACAATACCATACCCATCTGCCATCTCGTTCATAGTTACCTGTCGACAAAGGCTTGGGGTGCTATTCTCTCGAACCTGGTGTAATTCGTTCCCTACTGGGCTCATTCCTGGATGTTCAGGTTGTCCCTATATTATAGTTCCTTCCTAGTTGTCACTCGTTTTTGGCATTCTTTTCGTGGGATCGTGATGTAAAGGAACTAGATATGAGGGATATACTAGTAGCGTAGATGACAAGCTCACTCATATACTCGTAAGCACCTAAGTTAGTCAACTCCTCTCCTGTCATCTTTGCCTTGTTAAAAAAATCCGTCTTATGACTCTAACATGTTTCTACCAATCTCATCAGGACCGGGTTCTTAATTATGATGTCACTACACTTCCGCTATATCCTGGGTATGATACTACATATTCTCTACTTTATGAACTACCACGCTCTGTATATCTCCATCTATCCGGGCTTTTGGAATGTTATATCACTCTAACCCCACAAAGCCCCGAAGGGTTGGGATGAATGCAAACAATAAATCTCCGTGGCTATCCCCCAAGGTGGATATGCAACCTTTTGCATGGGTTAGATGTGTGTAGGGAACACTTTCCATAAGTTAAAACTTAGCACTAGCGACCTGGGAAACACTATAGGCGTGATATTTGGATCCCCGGGGTGGGGGTTCCGAGGGGGTGTCTGACGATGAAAATATATGAAAAAATGTGTTATTATCACTGGGCTTCTAGACGGAACAAGGGGTGTATTCTACATACTACTGCTGGGGATGCACTAACACTTCTTTACTTTACTTTTCTCTACTTTACTTGAGCGCGCCCCCGCTCCGGTGTTAGTTGCGGAGGTGGGGTTGTTTACTCAGTTGTCTTGAGTGATATACTGTGAGGTGGGTGCGTGGGGGCGGATTGAGGGAGGGAAGGTTCAAGGGGAAAGCAAGCAAGCCTGGGTGTGAGAGTGGGGGAATAGTAATAATTGGTAGAAAGTGGTCTTGGTTCTTCAGGACTGTAGAGGCACTCTATGAGAAGCCCGAATGGACTATAATCAAAGAGTGCATGGAATAGGATATCACAAGATACTATTGGCTTCTAGCTTAAATCTTCCTTCCATTTCTAGTTCCAAGCAAGAAGTACGTCGCACCCCGCTGTACCTGGTGACCTGAATTTCAGAATTTCATCGGGCACAGCGGGCGCATAGGTATAGGTGACAATTTGAGGGAGGGAGGGATTTCTTAATAAGACACTTCCAGCATCTACAGGTATCATAATTATATAAGGAGGGCAACCTCCGTAGTCATCATAAGATGCTAGTGGTGGAGGAACCCACTTCCTCAATGCTACCAAACCGGTTTACACTCAATCATTACCCGGAAGGTTATCAAATGTCCCCCTCTAATAAGGGAAATCGCCTAGTATATTCCACACAACTACGATGCCAGCTAAAGCCAAGAAATATTGCTCTCCATTTCAAGTGCAAATTCATTTGTGTTTCTTGTGCATTGAATAACCCCCGAAGCCGCTGTATCTAAGGGCCTTGATACATGTAAGGTACTGTAGGTATTGGGGGTAGCTGTTGCTCTTTCTGGGAATGTGTGGGAGAATCCTCGTAATAGTTAAGCACGCAAATTAGATATCCTTAAGAAACTTGTATTTAGCATCGAGTTAGCAAAAATTAGGTCCAATTCCTTCAGGTGATAAGTGACCATGTAGGTTTGCTGTGCGCTGGTCAAGGTCCGGGGAAGACTCCCGGCACTGGATTTAGCGAGTAGTAGGGCTAGTCCTCAAAGGCTTGCCCCCCCCCCCCCCGAACCTGCATTAGTTGGGCAGGAGAAGAGATGGAGTAGCTACTATGCTGTGCTGGAGTGCTCATGCAAACACGTGGAAGGTGGCATTTTAGCTGTGCGGGGCATATTAGGCCTTAGTTGGTATTTGGGAGGGGCTCCCTGAGTTTTCCGCTATTATTTCTATTCACTTCCTCGGCTTCCCACTTCTATGAGCAGTCTTTCTGATCTCACCGCAGGGATTAGCGCTCCGAAGAATAAAATTATATGAGAATAAGAGGCAAGATAAGTTACGTTCAAATCCCACCTGAATCTGAATACCCTTGCGCTTCGGTTCAACTAACGCTTTTGTATGAGGTTGGGGGCTGCCACAGGATTTCTATAGTTCAGCAAGGACCGGTATCCAGTTGAGCGAGATCTAGGACAAAGGCGCAACTTATCTGTACCCGAAAACAAGAAATATATGGCACTCGGGTCTACATTCCACCGGACTTCGCTCCCTATTCGAGAACGCCCCTAGAAGAAACACTTAAATGACCGTGACAAAAACGCAATCCTATACAATACCAAGCACAAAGCTCTCCGAGCTCCCAATCACCCGGAGCCTTCTTCAATACCGGTATCATGTCCAAATCCAAACACGGATTCTATTGCAAATAGTAGCTACTAAGTCAATGATTTACGGTGAGTATCTTACGTAGTGGGGCAAGATCGCTTTAGTGGAGATGAAGATCGTTGATTGATTGTGATAAGTTGATGAGAGACTGGGGTAAAGTTGTGTACAGGGAGAAAGATATGTTGTAAGAGAAGATAGGAAGGAAGGAGAAAAACAAAGGGGTGAATACGATTTCATAGGCTTGCGCATCCTTTGACTAGTGCGTACGTATGCCGCAGCGACCTCACAGTGCGGGCACACCCCGCGCCAGGTGCAGCCATCGAACTGCGGTTTCCAACAGATTCAGCCTCCTCATTTCCAGAGTGATAGACCATGATGCGGGTATCTACAAGACATGCATCCGTCCGACCCGATGATGACGCCTGACAACCTTCTCTTTCCCCTCGCAATCCACCGGCGAGAACAGTACGGTACCCAATCACTTCCGGCTGGGTAATCCCCCCCCCCTTTTCCAGAACCGATGAGCCCCAACTGGAAAAAGGTTTTTCCTTCCAGGAAGTAGGTTATTTTCAAGCTTAATTGATTGGCACTCGGTTCTAGACCCTCCCAGCCAGGAACGAGAACGAGGGGCGAGTGGGGGTGGGAGTAGAGGGATAATAAACTATCTCGTGGATAGACCGACCGACAAACTAGCTAATAACCTGCCGTATTGTACTCGAGTACGGTACTCTATTTTACTGGTACCCGTGTTAGCGGATATAATAAGATTCATTTGAATGCCTTTTTTTTCCCTTCTGTTTTCAATTTCGGAAGGGTGAGTTTTCCGGTTCCCGGTGGGGCGTTGCATAAGCAGGGGGATTGTGCTGGACTGTACGAGTACGAGTACTAAGGTATGGACGTGGGTGATCGGACAGACAGGGATTAAAAATGTATGGGGATACATAGATTTTTAATCCTGTCTGTCCGATCACCCACGTCCAGATCCGAGTGCCTCGAGTACTGTAGCGAGTATGGCGCGTCAGGATGTAACAAGGCACAGCACAACGGTCTAGTGGCAGAATAATAATATCATACTGGAGAGTGCCCTGGGCCTTGCTGCACTTGCGAGAGCGTATCGTATCATCACCTCGAGCCAAGAGGTTTGAAATTTTTTTAGATACTGGGGTCTTTGTGCTAGCATGGGACCGGTGAGTTTCGAGATTCACAAGCTAAAGAAAGGCATTGGAACAGCCCTTGTGGCTTAGGAGTGGCAGTTGCTGGTATGACACCGGACAGCGTTGGGAGGTCGAAACATGCATTTAGCTGGCAGATGATCAAGTCCCCGAGTCGAGAAGCACTTGCACAGGTACCGTGCTGGTCCGAATAAAGCATATGCGGTGGTAGCAGACTATCGTACAATCTGGTGCAGTGCTTCCGGCACTCGTACCGTGGTCGACTCGCATTTTTCACGAATCTGCTCGAGTATGATACTCGACAGTATTTATCATACCCCCACCAGTTTCAGCCGCACAAATTGTGGCGCGGGAAATGAAAACGTTCCACAAAAAATCATTCTACGGTACGGCAGGCAGTGCTTCGATTCCCGCCACTTCAGACAAAAGATCCTGCTGTCCGAATCATGTCTTCTGACGGCTGATCAACTGAATCGGTGGCAAGGAAAGCCTCCCTTGACCCCGCACCACTTCCGGCTGGAAAGTTTGTGGAGAAATTCACGGTCGGGGAATGAGTCTCACCTTTCTTTCTGTGCGGTCGGTTTGGTTGAGTTTATTCACATGGTTGATGCTTAACTTGGTAATGGTTTAGCTCAATCCGGAAAAAACATTGGCTGAGGGAGTGACGAGGAGATTGCTTGCCGCTGTCAGCGTTTAGGATTTTCAGCCTCGTAAGGGATTGAGAGTCTGTGAGTTAACGAAAAAAAGGGGGGGGGAAGGGTGGACTCTTCACGGTTTTGGCAAGTGAAGTATGGTCTAGGTATGAAAGCTCGCGATTCTACGACTCGAGAGTGAAGAATAGCTGATGTTTGGAGGGTGGATCACAGAGCTATCCATACAGACAAACAAACTTGGGCCTTTTCATGGAGGCTTCAAGAACCGGTGGATGGTCTAACCAATGGTTCCTAGGAAATCATCTCTCATGAGGCTTTTGACCTCCCCAGCGGCTGGGGTAGACCCTGTCTGTTTTTTGTGTGCCTTGTCGCGGAACTTCCTCTGCCTCCCACGTAACGGTAGCCAATCCGCCCGTTTTGTGTGATTCTCCCTTTTCCCTCTTCTCTCAGCCCAAAAACTTTCACTCTCTGCTCCATTTCTTTTCAATTTCTTCTCCCCCGGTATTCTGCCCTTTACTTTTCTACCGATTCTATTTTTCATCAAAAAAAAAAGCTCCGACAAGCCGCAAATATCGTTCCGCCGCCTTCGCTTCCCACCATAGCCCCTGAATTGGCTCAACTTTACGACGCCCGCGATAAACGTTTCACTTCACAATTCTCTCTCGCTGGATTCCTCGTATTTTCCCTATCGATAGCCTGCTTCTCCCCGCCGCCGGAGAAGCAGTCCCCTTCCACCTTTCCCACACGCCATGGATCGCAGAAAACCTTCGTCATGCGGTCGCTTCACCCTCCTCCTCCGAAATCTCTCCATCGCAGCGTTAGCGTACCTGTTCGTTGTCGAAGTTCTGCACATCTATCAGACCGGTACCATTTCTCCCTTTTCGAAGGGTCCGCCGAAGAAATCAACGGGGAATGGTGGCAAGGGGGGCTCGCTGTCCGGGGGTGTGAATTGGCGGTTGAGGCCGGCGACCTTGGTGGAGAGTATCAACGATGCTTTCATGGGGAAGAGGCCAGATGTGGATACTTATGCGAATTACACGAGACTGATTGAGACGTGTCGGGGTTCCTTAAATGGGTTGGAGAAGATGAGGAATGTTTATGATTGCTTGGACTACCTTACTCACCACCAAGACGATTACTTTTTCGTGCCCGAGAACCGACCCTCCGCTGCTGACCCGAGCTACAAATCGATTGAGGATGCCGCCCCCCCATCCACCCACCATATCGGGGATTGCCCTGGCCCCATTCAACTTTATCATACATATTGGACCGGTCCGGCTACGTGGCGGGTGGAACTTTTCGTCAAGGCTTATCTCTATACCCAAAATATACCCTGCAGCAGACTACATATTTGGCTCGAGTCGGATGGATCCCCTAACGCTGTGCCCGACATGATGAAGGATCCTCTATTCGCCAAGTTTCTTCCGCTTGTTGAGCGTGGTGATTTGGTTCTTAAGGCATGGAAATTCCCCCGTAGAATTCCCTTGCCCAAAGGGGCTATCGCTGAGGACCCGGCATATACGAAATCTTTGGTCGGTAGGGGGTCTCTCCGTAGAGCCTCCGGTGAAACTAAGGGTCCTAAAGCTGAGGTTTACATTGCCGACGGGGTTGTTCGGATGGAAGATGGTAGCGAGTGGCTTGTACTTACTGAGCGCCAAATGACTTTTCTTCCTGTTGCTGTCTCGGACGCCGTGCGTTTCGTCGTCCTACATTTATATGGAGGTGTTTATATGGACATGGATGTCATGCTATTGCGTGATATGCGGCCGCTGCTATTGACGCCTGACCATAACTTTGCCGAGCGTTGGGCAGTTCATTCGCACCCCGGGGATTACAACACTGCAGTCATGTCTCTCAACGCAAACAGCTCTCTATCATCCTATCTCGTCAGGGGCGGAATCAGAATGGGCCTAAACTTCCATCCGAGAATCATTGGGAGGATGGCGTGGAAGGATGGGAGAAATGAGGAGTTTGCCATGTTTGAGACTGGATTGTTTGATCCAATTTGGGGCGAGTTCAATTGGGGCCGAGAGGGGAGATGCACAGTTCCTTGCTTTAAGGATTATGGCGTTGCTTTTCAAGGGACTAAGGGCGCTATCAAGGATGAGTGGGAGAGCTACGATGGGGAGCCACTGTCAGAAAGGGTGTATCAGAGGGAGCTAGAGCTCAGGTCTCGGATCTTGGATTCGCCATCATCTTCACCCGACGGAGTCGAGCGCACCCCGGTTGAGGCTCTAGCTATGGGAAAGGGGGAGGTAGATGTGACATATGGGGGAAAGCTATATACATTGAAGGAGGATAAATACCCACCGAACAATAGAACATTGGAAAACTTTTTCAGAGGAGCTTGGAGTTATCATATTCATAATCAGGTTTGTGCTCCCCTTTCCCCGTCGCCCTCTGCCTCATCGCATCTGACCTGATACCTCCAGTGGACCAAACACCCGCAGCCAAATTCTTGGTTCGACATCGCCCAGAAAGCCCATGATGGCTTCTTCCTCCGGGGGCGCAAGAACGTCTATGGCGAGTCTTGGGCAGGGCCTGATATCCCTGCTTACGACCGCTGGCCGGAATTCGATTAATGTACGAGTCTGCTTCCAAAAAAGTCTTTCTTTTGTTCGAAAAGCACCAAGATCGACCAAGCAAACCTTAATGCGGCGCGGTTTGGCGTTTTATGAGCGGGTTCCCTTTCTGTTTTTTTTTTCATTCTTATTATTCCCTCTTTCACCTTCTTGTTGATTACTTATCACTCGCTTGTCAAGGACAAGAGATGGCCACTCAGCAACGTTTATACCCTGGTGAGGTCTCTTTTATTTTTGTTATATTTTATTGGGTTGTTTGTGAGGCACGGAAAATAGCGAAGATGGCGATTTTTATATTGTTTTAGCGGTAAAGATTTTTTTCTTTGATCACTTGTGCGGGTGGGCAGAGTGTTTTTTTGTATAAACTAGGGTGGGGTCATTAGTTTGTGCATTTCGCATGATTGTTTTTGGTTTTACGCTCGTTAGACTTTGAAGGTGAGGGGGGGGCTCGGTATCGAGTTAAATTAGTTGTAGTACCGTAATATGTTGCTGGGGAAAGGTGTGTGTGAAGAGGGGTGGTTAATGATAAGAGGATACAATAATAGCATATAACTCATTCCACCTTGGAATGTAAATTTCTTTTAGTCAAAGGGAGTGTAGACTGGGTTCTTGTAGGTACGCAATATGGCTAAGCGTATGATACGCATCCTATGTGAAAACTGCCAGGGACAAGAGTGTCATCATACTACAATGCACAACTTCTCACTCGGATACGTTAGGCTAGGCAGCTCAAGTGGGAGAGAAGTGTTGTAAGCCACGCGCTGGCAAATCCATTGACCGATAGATGGATAGATTGGAGATAAGGCATTGACTTACGCTGGGAAGGAACAGCTTCCCACCCTCCCGGCGGGACAGTTTCAGGGACGCCGGAGGGGTGGGTTATCGTTGAGCGGGGGTGATAATTGTTGGAAAGTAGCATATAGGGCATGGGTTTATATCGGGCATGTGGCTTTGTGGTTCTGACGTTTGTGCACCTGGCAGAGGCTTTGCTGTTTTCACATTCTATGCCGGTAAGGCATCGGGTATTGTTTCCATCGTTTCTTTA
>Ga0307509_10000772_pt1 | contig 54723 bp, 42 predicted proteins | sample 10_EM_MG_FD_202245 | JGI IMG/M metagenome (GOLD analysis project Ga0307509, IMG submission 202245) | Populus trichocarpa ectomycorrhiza microbial communities from riparian zone in the Pacific Northwest, United States - 10_EM | ecosystem: Host-associated > Plants > Roots > Unclassified | place... | reverse complement strand
TCCCTCGCTACAACGAACACAGGTCGACGATCATTACCAGCAACATCCCGTGGGAGGCTTGGGGCGACTACCTCGGCGATCACCTCGGCGCCACCGCCCTCGTCGATCGCATGATCCATCACAGCCACGTCATCGTCATCAACGGGCCAAGCTATCGAGACTGGGAGCACCAGCAGGACGTCGGCACCGTCCGGGCTCCCGCCACTTCGATGCCCGAACCCGCGATCGCCGCACCACAGCCCGCAGCCCGCGCAACTTCTGGTGGTGCTCGTCGCCGCGGGAAGTGATGACCGGCTACGCCGCGATCAACACGAAGGCACGCAGATCCCCAATATCACATGAGTGATATTAACATGTTCAATGATCTGGGAGCTCCTTCTTGTCATCGAGTGCAGCGCCGATCGCGCGGAGCTGCCCATTGAGGCCCGAGTTTGTGACGATCTCGGTCTTGGAAATCAGATTCCAAAGTTGTGTATAGAGAGGAGCCTTGGCAAGCAAGTCCTTGGACGCATAGATCGCCTTACGGCCCGGCAGTAAGTACCGCGGTGATCGCCCCTTCGGTAGCAAGAGCGCGATCGTGGTGGACTCGCGGTCATAGAACTTAAGGAAAGCTCTTGCGTCGACCTCGCATTGCCCGGTGCAGTTTGCAGCGAGCGTAAGAACATCGGTCCATCCCACGCTGTGGGTGGCCTGCGCGAATGGAATACCGGCAACCTGAACATGACCTTGGTCCACGCACTTGTCCTCATGGCGGCAGGACTGCCCAGCCTCCTCGCCGACATAGAATAGAGACTCCGAGTAGCCGATGTAGGCGGCGGCAACGCCCCGCGAGAACTGGCGTGCGTAGAAGCCACTTCGGTAGTGATAGTCGTCGTCTCGGCAGAAGCCGATCGGGCACAACGACAACAGCCTACGAAGGGCTATCAGCGCATCGGACTTCTCAAGCTGCCCCGGCAAAAGATACGGCAGCGCCGCAGCAAAGCTGCCCAGCGAGCCGATCTCGGCATCGAGATAGAGCTCGCCGAGCGAAGAGGATCCCTTCATGTCCGTGAACAAGCCGCGCTTGCCGATCGCGACGCTGAGCTCATCAATAGTCTTGACGCTCGAGAACGCGCTGTCGTCACTCCGGAAGAAGAGAAAGTTTCCACACAGCCAGTGAGGGATCCCGTAGACTTCGGATTCCTTCGTCACGATGGCCAACGAGGAGGCCAAGAAGGCATCCGTTGCAGGTTTAAGATCGGTGGGCAGTGCGCGAATCTTCTTCTGCGCGATGAAGTCATCCGCGAAGACACCGTCGAGCTCGTAGACGTCGGCCTGGGTGGCCTCGATGGAGGAGGGCTTCTTTGGATTGTAGTAATTGGCGCTCAGATCGATCACTTGGAGATCGATGTCCTGCCCCTCCGGCGACCCTTCGAATGTGCGTTCGACGAAATAGAAGAGGTCGTCCTTGGCGGGCACGAACGGGTAGAGCACGACCTTCAGCGGCCGTCGAACGACAGCTGATACCTTATTTACTGCAGGTTGTCCTTGGGCAGGCGTTTGGCATCCGGCGCACATCGCGAGCGCGAAGCATGCGAAGCGTTTCACGTGAGTCTCCCCCTAGCAGCCCAAAGTTAACGTTGGAGCCGCTTACTCCAGGATTCGACGAACTAGATCGTGTCGTCAAGAGGCTGACTTCCTCTTCGCGCGTTGTGACTCGTTCGGAAATTGACGGTCGCACCGGATCGTGTGACGGCCGAGCTTTTCCAGCAGAACTGCAATAGGTCGCGTGGATTGACTAAACAGTCTCCTGTCGACGTCGCCCGGTGGTTCCGGTTGGATCGGATGGATCTTCCAGATTCGCCGTGGTTGATGATGGCGGCGAGCTACGTCGCTCGAGCGAAGACCGGACAATGCACTGGGCGATCGGGTGACTATCTTCCTGATACGCTGAGCGGTCAGCATCGCGATCAAGGCGAGGGGGAGCGTTGACCGACGTCGGCGATCAACCCGCAATCCGCGGGGGAGACGCGCAGGCGTCCAGGTAGGCGATCGCAAGGCGCTCGGCGGCTCACGCAACTCCGAAGGCCAATCGTTGTGGCAGTCGAAGCCTGGCCCAGACATGCGGACGTCGCCTCGGTACGTCGAGCCGTGCGCTGGCAGCGGCTTCGAACTAAACCAAACTAAACCCTTTCCAAGGGATACTGACGCGATCACGCCGCAACGGGTCGCGCTGCACGTCACCCCCAAATTGCAACGAGCCCTGCACCGTCGCGCTTGGGTTGCACAACCCGGGTCACGATCCGTCGCAGGTACAGGGCCGCTCGATGTACTCGGCGTGCGGCGTGCGCTCGATGTGGTGGTGCGCCGCCGAGATCCGGGCCGCCGCGTTTCTTGCGGGCGTGCGGACGATGATCGCCGCGATCACTACGGCACCGTCCACAAGTGCGACCACGATCGCCACGCTGCAGCGCCACGATCGACCACGTGCCGCGCGCCCGCCGCGGCGTAGGGCTACGCCGGGCCGCCTGAATCAAAGGGTGCCGCACGAGACAGCGGCGTGAAGGTCGCGTCGGACCGAACGCCGAATCGCGGGCGGTCGTATAGTCGTGCCGCGTGTCGGTGTTTCTCGAGGTGCCCGAAGCGGCTTGGGTCTGCGCCGGCGATCTCGCGTTCGCGTTCCGTGATCGATTTCCGGTCTCGCCCGGTCACACGCTCGTCGTGACCCGCCGGGTCACCCCGGACTGGTTTACGGCGACGGACGACGAGCAGCGCGCCGTTCTCGCACTGGTCGCCGAGGTCAAGCGCCGGCTCGACGCCGAGCTCGCCCCCGACGGTTACAACGTCGGCTTCAACACCGGAACCGCGGCCGGGCAGACCGTGATGCACCTTCACGTCCACGTCATCCCGCGGTTTCGCGGCGACATGGACGACCCGCGCGGCGGCGTGCGTCACGTCATCCCCAGCAAGGGCAACTACCTGCGCGACGTCGCACCGCTGGCCACCGGCGGGGATGACGACCCATTCGCGCGCCATGTCCTCCCCCTGGTCGAGCGTGCCGACGACATCGCGATCGTCGCGGCGTTTGTGCAGGAATCCGGCCTTGACCGGATCCGCGGCGCTGTCGATCGCGCCCTTCAGCGCGGCGCTCGGATCCGGGTCATCACCGGTGACTACCTCAACATCACGCAGGTCGCCGCGCTGGAGACGTTGCTCGACTGGGAGCAGGCCACGCATTCCGAGGACGCCTGCGGCCGCTTCGTCGCCCGCGTGATCGAGGTCGAGCAGCTGCCGACGCGCAGCAAGTCGTTCCACCCCAAGTCCTGGCGCTTCGAGTCGCCGGAGCTCGGCGTGGCCTTCGTCGGCAGCAGCAACCTATCGCGCTCCGCGCTCGACAGCGGCATCGAGTGGAACCTGCGCGTCGATCGCGATCGCGACCACACCGCGTATGCCCGCGTGCGCGACGCGTTCGAGGCCCTGTGGGCCCGTGCCCGGCCACTCGACACCGCCTGGATCGCTGGCTACGCGCAGCGGGCGGAGCGAGCCGAGCTCCCGATGCCGACTGGCGAGGAACGCGCCGAGCCCCTCGAGCTGCCGCCCGAGCCGCATGCGGTCCAGCTCGCCGCACTCGAGCAGCTGCGCGCCTGCCGCGCCGAGGGGCGCACGCGCGCCGTCGTCGTCCTGGCCACCGGCCTCGGCAAGACCTGGCTCGCGGCGTTCGACCATGCGCAGCTCGCCCGCGAGCTCGGTCGTCCGCCGCGCTTGCTGTTCATCGCGCATCGCGCCGAGCTGCTTCGCCAGGCCGCCCGGACGTTTCGGCGGCTGCTGCGCGCGGCAGGGCAGGTCCGGCGCGTCGGCTGGTTCGTCGGCGACAGCGCCGAGCTCGATGCCGACCTCGTGTTCGCCTCCGTCGCCAAGCTCGCCCGCCCCGAGAACCTCGCGCGCCTCGCGGTGCAGCACTTCGATCATGTCGTCGTCGACGAGGTCCACCACGCCGCCGCGGCCTCCTACCGTCGGATCCTCGATCGCCTCGATCCCGCCTTTCTGCTCGGGCTCACCGCGACCCCAGATCGCGCCGACGCCGCCGACATCCTCGGTCTGTTCGACGACTTCGTCGCCTATCGCGCCGATATTGCCAGCGGTATCGACCTCGGCCGGCTGGTGCCGTTCCACTACCTCGGCCTCAAGGACGACATCGACTACGAGAACATCCCCTGGCGGAATCGGCAGTTCGACCCCGAGGCGCTATCGCGCGCGGCGCAGACCGAGGCCCGTATGCAGACCCTGTGGCGCGCCTGGACCGCGGAACCCGGGGAGCGCACCCTCGTGTTCTGCTGCAGCGTCGCCCATGTCCGCTTCGTGCGCGACTGGCTTCGCGCCCGTGGCCTCGGAGTCGCGGCCGTCCACTCCGGCGGCGACTCCGACGACCGCGAACGCTCGCTGGCGGCCCTCGAGCATGGCGAGCTCGCCGCCGTCTGCACCGTCGACATGTTCAACGAGGGCGTCGACGTCCCCTCGATCGATCGCGTCGTGATGCTCCGGCCCACCGAGTCCAGCGTCGTGTTCCTGCAACAGCTCGGCCGCGGCCTGCGCGCGTTCCCCGGCAAGACGGCGGTTCAGGTCATCGACTTCGTCGGCAACCACCGCATGTTCCTCGAGCGGCTTCGCGTTCTGCTCTCCCTTGGCGGACACGCCGGCGCAGAGCGCCTCCGCGCCTTGCTCCAACCCGACGGTACCCCCGAGCTCCCAGCGGGCTGTTCCGTCGAGCTCGAGCTCGAGGCCAAGGCCCTCCTGTTCCGCCTGTTCCAGGTCCGCGGCGTCGACGAGGTCGAGCGCGCCTACCGCGAGCTCTGCCTGGAGCGCCGCACCGCCGACTCGCCAGTGGCGCGCCCCACCGCCGGCGAGCTCCAGCGCATGGGGTACCTCCCCAGCCGCCTGCGCGAGCGGCACGGCAGCTGGTTCGAGTTCGTACGCGGCGAGTCCGGACTCGCGCTCGAAGAGCTCGCCCTGCTCGATGTCGTCGCCGCCTTCCTCCGCGAGCTCGAGGTCACCCCGATGACCCGCTGCTTCAAGATGGTGACCCTCGAAGTCCTCCTGGAGCACGACGCGCTGATCCACGGCATGCCCATCGACGACCTCGCGATCCACTCACACGTCTGGCTCCGCCGGTCCCCGGAGCTGTTCGGCGACGTCGTCGACGAGCTGCGCGTCCAGGCTCTCGACGATGTCCTGCGCGCCCAGTGGATCGCGTACTGGAAGCAGAACCCGATCGCCGCGTGGACCACGCGCCGTGACGGCCGCGCCTGGTTCCGCCTCGATGACGTCCGGTTCCGTCTCGACCTCGATGTGGCCCCCGCGCTCGTGGAGCCGTTGCATCGTCTCACCCGCGAGCTCGTCGACTACCGGCTCGTCCAGTACCGCGATCGGCGACGCCAGGATCGCCCCACCGACGCCGGGTTCGTGTGCAAGGTCATCTCCAACCAGCGCGATCCGATCATCAAGCTCCCGGCTCGCGATCGCGCCCGTCTTCCCGAGGGCGAGGTCGATGTCCGCTTGTCGGACGGTGCCATCTGGCAGTTCCGCTTCGCGAAGGAATTCTGCAACGTCGCGCGTCCCGCCGGCACCTCGCGCAACCAGCTCCCCGACTTGATGCGGCGCTGGTTCGGTCCGCGCGCCGGACAGCCGGGTACCGCCTTTCAGCTCCGCTTTCACGCCTCACCCGACGGCCTCTGGGTTGAGCCGGTCCAGGCCGACGTCATCGACCTCGCGAGCCGCCGCACGATCGTCGCGTATCCCGACCTGCGCGCCGCCGCGGGCCACATCGGCCGCGACGCTGAGCCGCCCGACGCCGAGCTCGTCACGCTGCCCATCGACGACGCCAACCCAGACCTGTTCGCCGTGCGCGTGTCCGGCACCTCGATGGACGCCGGAAGGCAGCCGCTCCGCGACGGCGACTGGGCAATCTTTCGCCTCGCGCGACACATGCCCGCGAGCGCAGTCGAGGGGCGTGTCGTCCTCGTCCAAGTCGAGGGCGATGCCCACGGGGCCGGCTACCAGATCAAGCGCCTCAAGCGCGTCGGCCGGGGCTGGCGCCTCACCTCGGACAACCCCGAAGGCCCGACCTTCGAGGCTACCGACGCCATGGTCCCGATCGCGCGCCTCGAACGCACGGTCCACCCCGAGGACCTTGCGCCGGCGATCGGCACGGTGAGCGACGTCCCCGAGCTGGCGCATCATTTCGGGATCGAGGCGCTGCCACCGCGCTCGGATCGCCACGCGGGCCATTTGTTCCTCTTCATCGACCAGCCGGATATCATGATCGAACCGGACCGCGTACGTTTTACTGGTGTCGTCCCCAGGCCCGCCGAGACCACTTTCGTACTCGCCCGGCGCGACGACACTCATTGGCAGTACCTCGGCGTAGCCCGCCAGACCGACACCCGCGACGTCTGGTCACTGCCGGCCGTCGACTATGCCACCTGGCGCACCTGGGGTAGGGGCCGCGAGGCATCTCGCCGCCTCCCCGACGGCGTTCTCGATAAGGCCGCGGCGCTGGTCGAGCCTCTTCTTGCACGACCAGAGGCTGACCGCTGGATCCAGCGCGGGGATCAGCGTGCCCGGATCGTCAGGATCGCCCGCGGCGGCGGCCTGCGCATCGACGGTGGCCCGGGTGGCTTCGCCGAGCGGACGGTCTCGTTGGTCGATCTGGGCTGGGTGATCGAGGCCGCTGCGGATGTGGCGAGCACCGGCGGCCTGCTCGACGAGGCCCGGGTCAACAAGCTTCGGTACCTGGCCGGCACGCCCGAGGGATCAACGCGCTGGATCGACACCGGCTGGGCGATTGCGGTGTGGCGGACGATCAGCAGTGCCGTCGCTGCTCCATGAACTCGACCGTTCGGGACCGAGATGCGACGACCGTGCTGCTCGCTGTGCGGTCGTCGACGGTTCAGACGCAGCGCTATCCGCCAGCAAGCGTGGCGTACTGCTGGAACAGGACCGCAGGAAGCGGATGCTCGAGGCGCCACACGATTGCGATAGGCCTGCCGCCTTCCGATCGCGCGTGGTGAACCGGACCGAGGTACGCAAACGCCTCGCCCTTGGCGGATTGCACGAACAGGTGGATCGACCAGCCGTGCGCGGCATGATCGGTGTAGCGACGTGCAGTGTCACTCTCGGCGCTCACGCTGTTCTGTGTCTCCCAGTGAAACTCCTCGCGGCTGATTGCAAAGTCGCGGTATCGCGTGGTCGGCGAGAATCCGCGACTGGACTTGTCCAGGGTGACGAACAACAGTTCGCGGCGCTGGTCGTGTAGTCGCAAGACGCCCTGCTGTTGTGGCGTCTTCTTGGCTTCCGTCCAGTAGCCGCACGCGGTGAGGATCTCCCGGCGCATGTAGTGGCGATGCAGCACGAGCGGCCAGTCGGCAACCGGCACGACCGACGCGGGAGCGCTGACCCGCTCTGCCAGCACACCGACGAGCTCGCGTAGCTCGTCGCGCGCGGCCGGGCGATCGCGGAGCCAGCTACCGACCTCTTCGGCGGCCATGAAGCGGTGTGACTCGTGCTCGATCTGGTAGCCGAGCATGAGGGCCTCGCGGCGCTCGGTTGCTGAGCCTGCGGCGCGGCCGTCGAGCAGCGACTCGATTCGCTGGAGCCGGTCGGGATCGTCGATGTGCACCAGGTGGCGAAGGCGCTGGCAGGTGTCCAGGACCTCGTCGCTCACTGCGATCTCCCGCAACCGGGCGTCGTGCACGAGTCGGGTCCAGCTGCCGTGGCGATAGATATCGTCGAGCTCGCGGCCGCTGTCCTGCAGGAATGTGGCGAGCGTGATCGGCGCGGCGTCGGCAGCTCGCGCGACGGCCTGTGCTTCGGCGACCAGCACGGCCCAGCGCGCCTCGACGCTCGTGCGCAGCGAGCGCAGGACGGTGGTTTGCGCGACTGCGTCGAGCGCCATCGAGCAGCCGCTCGGCAAGAATGGGAAGCCGCGCTCGACCGCTTCGATGAGACGACCGCGCGGCAATCCAGTGAGTGCTCCGAGCAACGCGTCGAACCGGAACTCGTGGCGGTGCTGGCCGATGAAGTCGAGGACCAGGCAGCACGCTTTGCCCGTGTGGAGGCGCAACCCGCGTCCGAGTTGTTGCAAGAACAGAGTCGCACTCTGGGTCGGGCGCAGCAGGAGGAGCGTGTCAACGAATGGAAGGTCGACGCCTTCGTTATAGAGGTCGCACGTGAAGATGACCTGGATCTCGCCGCGTTCGAGCATCCGACGCCCGCGATCTCGAAGCTCGGGCGAAGATTGGCCGTGGAGCGCGATCGCAGGCACGCCGTGCCTCGTGAAGTGTGCGGCCATGAAGTCGGCGTGGCCGACCCCGACGCAGAAGCCGAGCGCACGCATATCTCGCAGCGCACTGACCCGGCGGCCAAGCTGTGCCAGGACGATGTCAGCACGCGCGTCGTTTCCGGTGTACAGGCCGTCGAGCGCAGCTTCATTGTAGCCCTTCCCGCGCGTCCATCGCAGCGCGGCCATTCGGTGCTCATCGATGCCGTCGTGGATGCCATAGTACTCGAACGGTACGAGGAGCTGGCGCTCGAGCGCGTGCCACAGCCGGACCTCTGCCGCCACGTGGCCGTCGAAATCGCCGAGCAACGACTGCCCATCGCTGCGCTCAGGCGTTGCGGTGAGGCCGACGAGGATGTGCGGGGATAGTCGAGGAACGACGTCGCGATACGAGGCAGCGGGGACATGGTGGCACTCATCGACGACGACATGGTCCCAGTGGCCGGCCCCGAGACGATCGATGAGGCCGCGCGACCGCAGGCTCGCGATGGTCGCGAACAGGTGATCGAGCTGGCTCGGCTCGTCGTCCCCGGTGAGCAGCGCGCCGAACGCCCCGTCGCGAAGCACGTGACGGAAGGTGTCGCGCGCCTGGACGAGGAGCTCGCGGCGATGCGCGAGGAACAGCAGGCGTGGGCGAAGGCCCGACGCGCCGATGCGTCGCAAGTAATCGAACGCCGCGATGACGGTCTTGCCCGTGCCGGTCGCGGCCACGACGAGGTTGCGGTGCCGGCCGTGGATCTCGCGCTCTGCGCGCAAGCGATCGAGGATCTCCTCCTGGAATTCGTAAGGACGGATCGTGAAGAACGTCAGTTGCGCCGCTTCATCGGCACCGCGCGCGGCACCCAGCGCACCGCGAAGGCGCTCGCGGTCTGCTGAGCTTTCGGGATCGAAGCGCTGGAACTCGCGATCTGCCCACAGCGTCTCGAACGCACCCGAGAACTTGGCAATGACGTGGGGCAGATCAGAGCTCGTGAGCTTGACCATCCACTCGAGTCCGGAGGTGAGCGCCGGCGACGACAGGTTGGCGGACCCGACGTACGCGGTCTTCAGCCCGGACTCGCGATGAAACAGCCACGCCTTTGCATGGAGACGCGTGCGCCGCCCGTCGTAGGAGATCCGGATCTCGACCCCAGGAAGCCGTGCGAGCTCCTCGATCGCCGCCGCCTCGGTCGCGCCGGTGTACGTCGTGGTGATCAGCCGGAACACCGGCTGACCGTCGCGTCGATGCCGCAACACCAGACGATCGATCGCATCGCGGAGCACGCGCACCCCGCTCTTGGTGACGAAGCTGACGAGGGCATCGACGCGATCTGCGCTGTCGATCTCGCATGCGAGCTCGTGGCCGATCCGCGGCTCACCACGCCCCAAGGTGAGCAATGTGGTGGTGGCGAGCGGGGTCTCCGGCCGGCGCGGGCGCGCAGCAGCGTCGGGGAACACCCCACGCAGCTCGCGAGGCGGTCGCGCGACCCGCTGCTCGCTGTCGATCAGCTGGTGCGCCTCGAGCACGCCGAGGAGCTCCTCGGCGAGGCGGAGCTGTCGCTCGAGGCGGTCGTCGCGGGCGCCCCCGACATCAGCAAACGCGCGTTCGATCTGTCCCCGCACCAGACGGGCCAGGATCACGTGCGCGTCGTCGCCGAGCTCCGGCGCGTCCACGTGGCGCTCGTGTGCGATGAGCTCGAGAGCCCGGGCGAGCTCGCCGGTCACAACCTCCTCGTAGAGGCCATCGGCAAGCCTGCGGATCGCGGACACCCAGCGTGATGCTACCGCATCCCGAGGAGGATCGTGACCACAGTCTGGCCGTCAGTTTTCGGGTGGGATGGCCGCCGTGGTCTTGTCAGTCATCAACGAGCACGTCCTCGCCTCGCTCGCTTGCGCGTCGCAGGAACGCGGCGACCTCCGGCAAGCGCTGACGGAGCTCGTACAGCGAAATGCGCGGATACCGCAGGGCGATGCTTCCATCTGCGGTGATCTCGAACACGCGGTCGGGATCGCGGGACCCATCCGAAAGGCTGGCCGGCAACACCGCCTCATCGAGCATATCCTTCGCAGCAGGCCCTTGCGGCCGTCCCTCGCGGTCCAGAGAGGCCCGGAGTAGCTCGTTGACCTGTTCAAGGACCGTGGCGAGGACGGCAGCATCATGAGATGGCAGCATGTAGGCACCATCGTCAGGAGTCTCCGCGTTTTCTACGGCAGTCAGCGCATCGACCAAGTCGACCGTCATGAGGCGGCGGAACACGCGCGCTATTGCCACGGAGTTCCGCACGATGCGATGCGCCTCTTGGCAGCGATCCTCATCGTCGCCGCGCTGGACGACGTAGTCGGGGCGGAAATGCTTCAGGTCGCGCATGGTCATCGTTTCTTGAGCTCGGCCAGTCGCCAGATCGCGACGATGATGTCGTCGAGCTCATCTTTCGAGACGGGCAGGTTAGTATCGAACCCTCGGGTGCCCTTCGACCCGATCGTTTCAGTCTTGGCAGCGGGATCCCACGTCAGCTTGCCGGTCAGATCGACCTCCGTGCCGGTCTCGTCGTGGCCGATCACCGACTTGACCTCGGCCCAGACACGGTCGCCGCCGCGCGTCGCCGTTGGGAACCGCTTGCCGCCCGCCTCGACCGCCGCCTGGCCGAGGCGATTCTGGTTGGCCGCATCGGCGCTGGCCCGCGCCGCAGCGCTGTTCTTCACGATCTTCACCCCCGCGATGTACTCGATGCTCCACTTGCCGTCCTTCTCGACGGCATAGGCGACGTCGAGATCGGGCGCCACGTCGGTGTCCTTGACCGGAGTTCCGTCGGAACCGACGAAATGCGTCGTGGTCGTCTCGTCCACGAACAGGTCGCCTTTGAACTCGACCCTGTTGAAGACCTTCCCGCCGCTCTTTCCGAAGGTGTCCTCGGCGCGGTTCTTGGCTACCGAGGCCTGCAGCCTCTGAGAGACGGCGTCGCGGGCTTCGGGCTGCGTTCGTGCCGACTGAAACTCTCGATCCTGCAGGATCCCACCTGCGATCAACTTCTTTGCCTCAGTGAACGTGTGCCCCTCGGATTCTGGCGCGAGTGGCGCTCCACCGGTGGCCACGATCGCGTCCTGGGTCGTCGTCGGCTTCCCGCCGTCGGTCGCCTTCTTGGCGTTCGCGTTCGCTTCATCGAGTGTCGGCCGGATCTTCTTGATCGCCGCGGCGAGGTCGGGGACGTTCTTGTCGAGACGCGCGTTCTCGAGCGCCTCGAGAACCAGCTGCTTGGCGTTGTCGTCGGTGACGCCGTAGTCGGCGTAGAGCTTCTCCAGGCGCTTCATGTCTTCAGGACTCAGCTTGCTCGGATCGATGCGGACTTCGGCGTACCGGCCGCGTTCCTCCAGCTTCACCGATCCCGCTGGTGTCTCGACGTCCAGCGTTCGAGCACCCGAGGTCGGATCCGCTGACTTGCGGACGCGTGCGGTTCCCCCTGCGAGAGCTTCTTCGGCCTTGGAGGTGCCTCCCCATCGATAACTGCCGTGGTCGGCTGCGGCGTCGAGCTGGAGCGCGACCTTCTCGGCCGCGGCGACGAGCCCCCGCAGGCCATGGCCGCCGAGACCTTTGAGGAGCTTGGCCGTGGCCTGCGCTCCGAACCGCTTGACGCCGGCGATGACCACCGCGCTGCCTGCATCCGCGGCCAGAGCGGGGAAGTGCTCGCCAGTTCCATGGGCGAGCGCGACCAGCACGTCGTCACCGAGCTCGGCCGAAAGCGCCTTGACCTCGTCCGGCTTCATCTTCTTGCCAAGCGCGGCTTCGATGTCCCCGATCGCGTCGGCGTGCGCGTCGCCTCGGCCAGCGGCGGTGCCCGACGATTCGTCCGGCCTGCCGGTCGTCGTCGTGTCGGCCGGATGTCCTGCCGCCGGGGGCTGCGTGTCGTGCGGAGGAGCGGGGGCCTTCGCCGGATCGACAGCGTCCGCGGGATGCTCGTGCTCTGCGCCTGGCTTCGCGGTGCTGTCCGCGGCTTCGGTCGTCTTGGGCTGTGGTACCGGATCGTGTGCGACGACCTCGTGTTCGAGATATCGGCGCTCCTCAGCGGTCAGCTGGACGCGCTGGCCCTCGTGCTCGAAGGTGTCGGTCGAGAGCGCTCGCTCCATCGGCTCCCGGCCCTGCTTCACCAGCTCGCGGACCGGCTCGCGGACGGTGAATTTGGCCCCGGCACGCGTGATCGCGATGGCGCGCTTGATGCCGTGGCCAAGCGAGACCAGCAAGAAGCCGCCGTTCACGACCGCGCCGCCGATCACCTCGGCGACCCGGCGATCGCGTTCGGCGTGGATCGCGGCGCGCGGCTCGTCGCTCGTGGCGCTGGCGAGTTGGACCGCGGTGCTGGCCTCGATCACCGCGAGCTGCTGCTTCACGTCGGCAGCGATGATGAAGCCCTGCGCCGCGTCGAGGCCGGTCATGCAGAGCAGGAACCGACCCTTGCCGACGAGCGCAGCCTCGGCGAACGTCTTGGTCAGCGTGCCGAACGGCAGCGAGATCGCGACGACCTGGAGCACGTCCATCGCGAGCCGCCGGTCGAGCTTGAGCTGGCCCTCTTTGGCGATCCGGTCTTCGACCTCGAGCGCCACCGAGGCGACGCCGGCCGTGGAGGTCACGACCATGAGTCCGGCCGCGACCACGTTGCCGCCGGGCACGATCAGCATGGCCGCGCCGCCGATCAGCGCGGCGGTCCCGAGGATCTTCCGGGCGGTCTTTCGCCCGTTGTCGGTGTCGAGCGTCTTCTCCCAGACCGCGCTATCAGCGAGGCGCTGCGCGGCGAGATGCACCGTGCCCTTGGGGAAGTCGTTGTGGGCGTGGAAGTGCTCGGCCATCTCGTCGAGCGCCTCGCCCTCGAGCCGGCGATACACGGCTGCCGGGGTGTCGTGGTCGAGTCGCCAGGCGGCGTTTCCGGGGTGCTGGATCGCCTCGCCGAATGTCGTGTCGTGGAGGAGCAGCGCGTAGCGCGCGACGCCGCCGGACTCGCTGCGCCGCAGGACATGCATCATCAGCCGCAGCGGAGTCATGGACGAGTCTTCGCGGCTCACGAAGGTGCCGCGCACGACATACGGGGTGCCGTCCTGAACCTTGGCTTGGATCTCGACGAGGGCCTCGCGCTGCTTGTCGATCTGTGCCCCGGCGACGTCGTGATCGCCGCCGGTGATCTTGCCCTGTGCGGCGAGCGCGTCGAGGCCGCCCCGGGTCAGGTCGAGGTTGCCGATCTCGTCCTGAGTCGTTCGCGCAGCCTGCCCGGGCTTCAGGTGAAGCGCGCCCTTGTCGTCGCGCGAGAACGCCGCGTCGGGCGATGCGAGCTGGGTCTCGTCGAATGCCGCCCGGTCGAACGCCTGTTCGCTCACCGCCTGCACCGTCACGCTCGCGATGAAGCGGTGATGATCGGACTTGAAGTGCTTCGACGTCGCGGTGACCCCGATCTCGTACGTGCCGGGCTCCTTGCCGAGGTCGAGACTCGCGCGGCGGTCGTCGGCGAACACCGAGCGGCCGGCTGAGTCGATCCGCTTGTTGCCCCGGTGGACCGTCCAGCTGTAGGAGCAGTGGTTCGGGAGCAGGACCTGACCGGCTTCTGGATGGACCGAGAGATCCCAGGACAGCTCTGTCTCGACGGATGAGCCGGCGATGTACGTCGGCTGCACGGGCTTGAGCCGGAGCTGACCCTTGGGTTCCCAGTGGTGCCAGCCGAGCGAGTCGCCACCGGGTTCGCCGTGGACGGAGCCGTGCTCGATGCCGCCGTCGCGCGTGGTACGGACGTCGCCCTCGCGTGCGCCGGTCACGCCGCCGCCGAGCTTGCCGTCGACGCGATCACCTATTTCGCCGGAGCGATCGCCGTCCTTGGCCTCCCGGTGGGTGCTGAACTGCGAGAGGAGCTTGAGGAGGTCTTGCCGGTTCGCGGCCGGCCCGGCGGCGCTGAGGAACTTCTGAAGCTCCTGGGCGTGGTCGGCCGCGAACTCGAGGAAGTCGGGCCAGGCAGCATGGTCGCGCAGCACCAGCGCACTGGGGAAGGCTTGGCGCAGCCGCTCGTACAGGGTGCGGGCGTGCTCGACCTCGGCCGAGACCTTGTCGGTGGGGTGGGCGCCGGTGCCGGCCCCCTCCGCGGTCATTGTCGTCGCATGCGGCGCGGTCTTGTGCGGCTGCGCGCCGTGGGCTGCGTCGTGGCTGGCTTTTGCGCCGCCATCGCCCGCGTGAAGCTCAGCGCCGCCCTGCTTCGGCTCGTGCGGCGCGAGCTCAGGGTGACGCGCCGCCATCCAGGCGGTCACATCGCGGTGGAGCTTGCTTTGGACGCGAAGTTCGTAGCGCTTGTCGTCGGGAAACGCCCCAGTGTCGTGGCCTTCGAAGCGGACCTTGAGGTCGGTGAACACGGAGCGGATGACCTCGTCACCGACGCCCGGAAACACCTGCTGCATGTAGTAGCGGAGCCCGGTGAGGACGGGCTCGGTCCAGGCGCGGCGATCGAAGGTGTTGAAGACGAAGACATAGCCACCATCCGCGGTCCGCTCGACGAGGTAGTCGCCGCGAGCGGGGACATGGGCGTCTTCGTGGGCATGGGCGGCTCCCGCACCTGACGTGGGGCTACGCTGAACGGCCCCGCGCTGTGCGCCTCCACCGGTCATCGGATCGAGGAGTGCTTCGGCCGACCGACCAGCGACCACTTCGTCGGCGACTTGATCCGCGTGTCGCTCGTACGGGTCACCGGCACCGCCATCGATCCCGCCCATGAGTTGGACGCCGAAGCGCTGCTGGACCACGTGCGCGGCCTCATGCGACGCCGTGTGGAGGTCCGGCGGCGTGGCGAACCCGACGTCGCGTCCCGAGGCGTATGCCTCGGCGCCGAGCTCGGTCGCGGCCTGCTTGGTGGCCGGCCCCTGATGCGCCCGTACATCCGTGACATCGTGGCGGCCGAAGCTCCGCTGGATCTTCTCGAGGTGGGGCAGCGGTCCGGTGTCTCCCTGGAACCCCTTGCTCGCGACTGCCTCCGGCGCGAGCGCGGCTCCGGGGCTCGCCTTGCGCTGCACAGGCAGCGTCGCGCCGACGCGCTTGCGCTGCACGTCGTTCTGCGGCGCCGGCGCGGTCGGGACCGACACCGCGGTCGTGCCGCGGTCGGCAGCTGGCGTGGCCCCGGTCTGCGCGTGGGCCTCGGCGGGCGCGGCGGGTGGATCCGCTGCTGGGTTCGGCGCCGCAGGGGCGACTCCCTTCTCGGCCTGCCGGAACCTCCGTCGATCGATGTGCACCTGCTTCGTGCCGGCGAGGATGCCGAGCACGTCGTCGCGCACGTCCACAACACGCTTGAATGCCAGAGCGAGCTCATCGTCGGGATCGGGCTTTGCCGTGTCGAGCCGTCCGCGGAGGGCGCGGGCGCTCTGGCGATCGATCTCGGAGACCAGGAAGAGGAGCTCGGTGTTGCGCTCCTTGCCGGGCGGCATCCGGATCGCCGCGAGGATCGCGTCCTCACCGGGCACGCGCTGGAAGCCGGGCGGTGCCTCGGGCGCTTGGCCGAGCTGCTGGTTGGTCTTGGTGACCTCCTGGTCGAGCTCCTGCACCAGCGCCGTCGTGTCGACGCCGTGCTGCTTGGCTTGCTTGATCGCGGTCGTCCTCGCTGTCTCGGCATTCTTGAACTGGGACGCGATCGCTTCCTTGGCCAGGTCGTATTCGGCACGCCGCTGGCGCGGGCCGCGGCGGTCTCCTTCGAATGGCTGCGCCGCCGTGAGCTTCGGGATCCCGACGTCGGCGATCGCCTCGAGCGCTTTCTTCGCCTCGGCGAACTTGGCTTGCACCACCTGCTCCGGCGAGCGCTCTGGGCCTCTATTCGCCTCGGACTCGTCCGCGCGCCGTGGTGCGGGAACCGCGAAACCTCGTTCGTAGCCGGGGCGGTCGATCATGAGTTACCCCGCCGTCCGAGCGACCGGGCCCCGCCGTGCCGTACGTGGTCCCGCCGGCACCTCCGTCATCGACGGCTCCGCACCGACGCGGCCCGCCCGTCCCCGTCTCGCATGACCGGGAACATACCGACGCGCGCTCATGCCTGGCAATCGCGCGCGTTGCCCAAGTGGGTATCACCAACGAGGCTCGTGTGGAGCCAGCTGGGGATGACAGTCCCGAAACCAGCGTCGAGAGCGGATGCAAGTCGATGCTGAGCGGCACGTCCGGAGCTGCCGCGTCCCCACGATCGGGTGTGACGTCGTCCCACCGTGTCGCCCGACGAGCTGACAAGTGAGATCACCCTCTGTCACTGCCCGGCCCGAGTTGACTGCCGGGTGGTGTGGCGCCCGGTGGGCACTGGCTACCGCGCCAGCCGCCTCGCAGGCGCGGCCAGCTGCCGACGTGCTTGGCAGATGAGGCGGCCCCGTCCAGCTCGACGGAGCCGAGACATAGGGAGCCACTCGGGAGCCCGCGAGTTGGTCGAGCACGTCCTCCGAATCCGACGCTACCGGACCGGAGCGCGCCCGGTCCGATGGACTGGAGCGGCGCTGGCGAGCGACCCGAACTGGGCAGCGCGAGGCTCGACGAGCACGCGCTTCGATCTCAGCGCCGTCGGCTATCGAACCGAGCGCCGTGAGGATCCAGGCCACCGTTCGGGGATCGTGCGCCCGGCGGGTGTGAGCAAGGCGCAGGTCGTGGCGGGAGATCGCAGCCGCGGTACGTCGTCGGCCGACGACGGTGAGCGATCATTTCCGCGCCGCGTCGTCCGCCTTGGTCGGGACATCTGCCGTGAGCTCGTGTCCCACATGAGAAGCCTCCCTCCCGGCCCTTTGATTGCAACGCGCTCGTTTGGTCTTTAGCGTCGCTTCGGGCGCTCAGGGCGCTGCGCGCGTTCCTGCTCTCGCCTCGTGCGTTCCTCGCGCTCGGCGACCACGGCCTGGAGAGTCACGACGATCCAGTCAGACACGCTCCGCTTGTCCTCCACCGCGGTCTGCTTGATCGCTTGGTGCAGGCTGGTGGGGATCCGGATCGTCAGCCGGTAGTCGCGTGGCTCTTGGCCCTTCGTCACCTCCGGGAGTGTCATGCAAAGGCTGTCGGAGCGCCAACTTACCGACATCCAAACGTTTTGTGCTGCCAACCGACATACAAAGTACATACAACAGACGTACAATAGATGTACGGAGGCTTTTCCCATGCAGATCTGCATCGACAGCGAAGCACTCAGCTCACTCCTCGCGCACACCGCCTCGGCGGCGCGCTTCATCGGCCAGCTCGACGCGGACGACACCCGCATCACGGAGCTCGGCGACCACGTCGACGCGGTCGTCCACGGCCTGACCGAGCTCCTCGGGGAGCCCCGAGGCGTCACGTGCAACGGTCGCGCGCGGCACGACGGCACCCCGGCGCTTGCCGCCAACACGGGCGGGGCGTCGTGACCCGCCGCCCAAGGCTTGGTCCTGTCGTGGTGTCCGCCGTCGATGTGGACCAACTGCTCTGCTTGTTGCGCGACAACCTCCGGCGGGCGGATACGTTCGTCTCCACGGCGGAGGAGCTCGTCGAGCGGTCCTGGGGGGACGAGACACGCGCGGAGGATGAGGACGAAGACGGCGGTGTTCAGCGTCGCCGGAACCATGTGGAGTACCTGGTCGAGGCTGCGAAGCTGGCGGTCCGCGCGGCGATCTACACGGGGGACCAGATCGAGGCCGAACTCGCCGCACACCGGGGGCGCGCGTGACCGAGGCCGAGCGGAACACGATCACCGGCAGCTCGCCTGCGATCGCTGGCTTCGCGTGGACGGGTGGCGGCGTAGCGCCGGCGTCATCGAGCGTCGCCGACCAGCTCGCCGCGCTGCGCATTGCGGCCGGCGAGGTCGACGCGCTCGCGGCAGTCACGGTGGCGTGGTTTGACGACGGGGACTGGTGCGACGCCGATCCGCTCGTGGTCGAACGACTGGCGTCCTTGCTCGGCTTGGTCGCGCGCGGCGCGACTGCCGTGGTCGCCGCGATCGAGCGGTTTCACGGCGTCGTTGCCGACGCACAGCCGACATCGGGTAGTGACGACTGGGATGACGAGGGCGCGGCGCGTGCGGCGCCGGCCGCGCCTGCCTACCGAGCGGAGGTCGTCCGCCGCCTCCGCGCGCGCTGCGCCGCCGCGTTCGACCTCCCCGCCGACCAGCCCTTCTTCTGGCGGCACTACCGAGAGGGCGAGGCGCCTGACGATGCCTTGTTCCGCATCTTCGAGGCGGAGAAGCGAGCCTCGGGCCTGAGCGACGAGGCCGTTCTGGAGGTGCTGGCCCATGGCTGAGCCCAGATGCGGCCAAGCGAGTCCGGGGTAACCAGCCGTCGTGCTCGTCGTCGTCGACGGGACAGAGTGGCAGGCTTCCCACGTGGGTTGCAATTCGATGAACGTCGCGCCGCACGCGCTCTCTTGGCCCGGGCACGTGATCGGCCGGTGTTGTCGATCCAGGACCCAGGCGCGATCCGCATGGTCATGTAGTTCCTGCCACACCTGATGGCGCAGCCGGCTTCGAGCGGGGCGCGGCGTTGCTGAGGCAGCCGCGCCGACGATGCGACGAATCCCGCCGAGGCGTTCGCGTGGGAGTGCCGAGCACTGCACCGCGAGCTCAGCCTGCGCGGCTCAATGTGCGCGACGACGATGACGAGTACCCCTCACGACGATCTCGAGCGCCACGAGTGCGCTGAGCGCGGGAAAGAGCGCGGTTCGCGCGCCAACCGCGGCGATGAGCGCCGTCACGGCGACGCCGACCGCGATCAACGTAATGGGGTCGCGCGCCCGCATGCGCGCCTCGCACGGCCACAAGAGGGGCGGTCGGCGACGTTGCGCTGGTACCGGCGGTCTGGTCCCGCGAGCTCCGCGCAGGGCGCGGCACCCTGCCGACATTCGCGTACAACACGTCACTTGCAGGGTAGCGGCGCGAGCTGCGCCTTCTTGCCGGCCGCGTAGAGGGCGAGCTCCTGACTACCCGTCCATTCGATCCTGGTCTCGTTCCCGCTCGTGATGTTCGGCCACGGGAGCTTGATCTCGCGCTCCATCACTTTGCCGCGAAGACCGGCGACAATCGTCACGCCGCCGCCATCCTGTGGGTTGACGACCCACCGCACCTCATCATCGAAGGGTGGGCGTGGCGGATCGGTCCGCGTCTCTTCCATGCGCTCGTAACGGCGTTTCCCCGTAAGCGAGAGCGTGCCGTAGCGGCGATTCCCATCATCACCGCGGACCGTGAAGCCAACGATCTGAATCTTGTCGCCGACAAATGTCGGCGCGATGAGACGCCCTCCGGTGATCGCCGGATCCTCTGGTGATTGTCGCAGCTGGCCGTCCACGATGATGTGCTCCGGGAGCACGCCTACCGCATGCCGTGCGCTGAAGCTGAACTGGGGAAACGCGCGCGTACCGGGTTCGGGATCCGCGACATCCCGGATCGACTGACTGATCGATCCATCGGCGCTGACGTATATCGTGATGATCCGGGCAGTCCGTTCATTGGGATGATTCCCGCCCGCGTAGACGACAACGCCATGAGCGGCGGCGTCGCTCACCACGTCGATGAGGTGTTCGCCGATATCGAGCTGCAGAGGTTCACCGATGGGTGCGCCGGTTGGCGCGACCGCCAGGGCGAACACCCGCGTCGGGACGCTCGCGCTCAACAGAACGAGGTAGACGCCGTCGAGCGCGCGTAGCCCCTCGACAAGATCGAGATCGGCCGGCACGTCGAGCTCGACGACGGGGCCTGTGGGGTTGCCAGCACGATCGATCGGCCGCAGCGCCAATCGGTTCGCGCGCGGCGACCAGCCTGCAAGCCCACTTCTGGCGCCGAACGCCACCCTCGGTGCGCCGCCCGAGCCGTCTCGGGTCGGCCCGAGTTCCACCGGCGGCGTTACTGCGCAGCTCCGGGCTCGCACGCGCTGTTCCGTCGGCGGCAACGGCGCAGGCGCATGCACACCAAGCGGCGGCGCTGGCTTCGCCACCACTGCCGTGGCGTGCATGAGGTTGGCCACTGCGACGAGCGCGACGGCGCGGACGAGCATCACGCTACGCTATCACCTGCGCGTTGGTCTTGGCGAGGAAGCTGCGAGTCAAACTCCGCGAACTCGCTCGTCAACTCCATCACTCCTCCGTCGTCGCCTTGTGGGGAATTGCGATGCTCGCGGCGTACGAGCTGTCACGCTCAAACGAAAAATCGAACTCGTAGATCTGCAGCCGACCCAACGCCTCCCGCTGCTGTCCGATGAAGAACATCAACGCGTTCGGCGCCGCAGCGAAGAGGTGGACGATCGAGGTCCGTTCGAGCCGAGCTTGACGTAACTCCTCGACGAATGCGGCTGCGAGCGCAGCAGCGTGATCGGCACCCGCAATCGACTTCGGGCCAAATCCCGCGAATGGGCGCAACTCGACCCGGCGACCGACCTGAAGCTTGCTGTTCGCGATGAAGTGATCGACGTCTGCGCAGATGTTGTGTGTGACCGACAGCGTGACAACCACTTCCTTGCCTGTTGGATCGGGCTGCGACGCGACGCGCGTCCACAAGTCGCCGCTGTAGGCCCGGCTCGGCTTCCAGAGGTCGCGTCCGGGCTTCTGCACCGGATACACGAGCGCTCCGCTGTTGTTGCTCAGCTCGTAGCCCGAGGCGAGCGCGAAGGATCCGTGGCACTCGAGCATGACCGCGTACTCGTGCGCGCGGAAATCGCGCTGCCGACCTGGAACGGCGAGTTCCTGTTGCAGCGCGTTCGTCGCGGTCGCCCAGCTCTTGTCGTCCCTCGGGTGACGCCCGGAGAACTGGTCTACGACCGAGATCACGACGGCAGCTTCCTCCTCGAGATTCTCGGCGAAGCGAAGAAAGCTGCGCACACCGATCGTGCGAGACTTCCCGTCGTCCCGGTCGTCGGCGAGGAGTCCCTCCTTCGCGCACAGCTCGCGGAACGTCGTGCGATCGAAAGACGCCTTCCGGTCCATGAGGAAGCGCTGGGTGAGGCTCTCGTACGGGCTAGCGGCGCGATCGTCGGGCACCGGCTTGAGTCCCGCGCGGCCCAGACGGTCGTTGACGAGCTCGCGAAAGAAGCGACGTCCGAAGAGGTCGGTCTGAAAGCGTAAACAGCGCGCGAAATCAGCGAAGGCGCGGGTCTCGATGCCGAGGTGTTTGCGCCACGCCTCACGGATCTTGCCGACCGCGGAGCGCGCTGTAGCGGCGAAAAACTCTTCGGGTAACGCACCGTCGTACTCGCGTAGGTGTTTGCCTAGCGCGTCAGCGCTCCAGCGCCAGTTCGAAGCCAGGTGCAGGCGAAACTGTGAGTGACCGACGCGAACCTTGTTGTAGGCGCCATGAAAGCGCTGCAACAAGGACTGTGTCTTCCCGATGAAGTAAGGATCGATGATTGCGTCGGCGCTGTATTCCTCGCGACGGTCGACGTGGTACTTCATCTGGTAAAAGTCCGCCGTCGAGCGGAACCCGCCGGCTTCGATCCCGGGCGCTGCGTAGAAGACGGCGACGTCATCGACACCATCTGCGGCGTCGTGCTCGAGGTCGACCCGCAGAACGGGTGACTCGGGTATCAGCAGGCCGGCCGCCTCGCGCCAGAAGAACAGACCTTGAAACACATCGCCCTCGATGCGAGCCCCGACACTATCGAGAGCCATCGAATGCCTCGCGGTGTGAGATATTGGGTTGCGCTGGCGAACGTCCTTTGGAGTTCGTGATCAGCTTCGCGTTGATCTTGTCGATTATCGTCAAACTCATGCGGGTTAATGCCCGTGATCGCGTGCCCATGTGATCAAAACACTCGGATTCGAGGAAGGCCAGGCGCTGCGCCCGCGGTTCAGTACCTCGGCAGCGCGAGCAAGTTATCGATGTAGAGCTCATCGGCGAGGGTCCGAGCTCTGCCCCGACGTCACGAAAGTGGTCGCGAAGGTTGATTTGTTTATTCGCAGTGGTCATGGTGCAGGAACGTCTTGTTGGAACTCTTGAAGGTCGCGTTGCTGGCTCGTCACGAACACGCGCGCCGTTCGGCGACGTAATGTCCCAGGCGACGCAATGACCAGCAGCGGCCGTTCGCAGCGGTAGTTCGGATCCTGGGCGATCTCTGCCATTTGTCGCCTGTCCTGGAGACTTGCGTCAGCGCGACCAATCGGATGGAAGTGCCACTCGCCTACGTAATAGCGCCGCTGCGGCTGGTTCCATTGCTCGCGCAGTAGCTCGCCGAGTCCGTTCCTTCCGCGCTCGAACCAGTCAAGCCCTGCGGACGAGTCACCCGGGGGAGGGCTGGCCATGTCTACGAGCGCTATGGCGCCGTTCTCGACGTAGCGCCCGATCAGGACCCCTCCTGTTTCCGAGTCAGGATCGTTCGCGATCGCCGCCATCTGCTCGATGACCTCCACGGCGATCATGACGCGGAGATCGCGCGGCGGTCTACGCGGCGCGAACGCCAACATCCTCATTGTCGTTCTTGATCGGCTGGAACCCGCCGTACCGCGTTGCCTGGAGCACGACGAGCTCGGCCTCATCGTTGCTGGCTTCGATCGTGTCCTCGATGAATTTCACAACGGCGACGGCTCCGGCAGCAATATCATCGGCACGCGCCGGAAACAGCGGCGAGTAGCAGCCGGCCCCTTCGATTCGCTCCTCGGCCTGCGCCCACACGCGCCGTTCCTTCACGAGCCAGGGCTCAACGGCTGCGAAGAACTCATTCGCCGGGAATTTTACTCCGAACGAGCGAAACAGGAATAGATGTCGTGCGGCATACCCGAACGATGCTGAGATGAATCGCCGAGGAACGCTCCAATACGTCTCCGCCAAGAGCGCCGGGACGTCGTTGGTCGCCGTACAGTCGATCACCATGTCGGCGTCCTCGAGACGGTCGTGAACTGCTTGTGGATCAACAAGGTGATGTTCGACGGTGGAGACGCGGGCGTTCGGCGAGATCTCGCGAAGCCGTTTCGCAAGCGCGCCTGCCTTACCGAACCCCACACTTGTCGACGTGAGGACATGCCGAGCGAGGTTTCCTGCTTCGAGAACCTCACCGTCGATGAGTCGCAGGTCGAGCAGTCCTCCGCGGATCAACAACTCAGCCATCATCGAGCCGAGGGCACCGCAGCCAATGATGACGGCCTTCTTGCGGTAGATGGACTCGGGGAGACGTCCGCGGGCCTGTACTCGATCGGGATGCCAGTTCTCGGTCTTCACGAATTTCGTCAAGTGCTTGCTCCCGAAGAATTGCCGACGATCGCTCTGCCACCACGCCTTGCGACTTGGCCGAAATCCCTTCGGTGGTGCTGTCGTCAGGGCTGGCATCAGCAGGGTCTCCCAATGAATCTCGTGGTCGGGACCGCCGACCTTGCTCGGGATCGGGTATCCGAGCATCAAGAACACTCGGCCGTTGTCGCGAACGGCATGCGAGATCTCTTCGAGGGCAGCGAAGGCCTCGATGCCTTGGCTTGCTCCGATCGTGGCTAGCTCGCTCCAGCGGGTCACAGCCTTCCAGGGCTCGACAACGATCGGCCTTCGCCACAACCACCAGACACCGTGGATGCCCTGCGCTTGTTTTCCATCGGGGAACAATCCGGATGTTCGGATGACGTGACGATCACGATCGGTGAACTTGCTCGCGACAAGGGTGTCGCTCACCGGTGTCCTTCGAAAATGCACCTGGCCGAAGTGGCCTACGTACGGACGCCACGTTGGCAGTGACTGCCTCGACTCGTCGTGGATCACGCGCACCGATCTGGCCGACATATCGATCTTGGGAATCTCGAATGGATCACCCTCGCGCACGAGATCACCGGCCGTAGCCCGGGCGACCCATTCTTGGGCTCGCGCGAAGTGCCATGCGAGCCTGGTATCCGCGTCACCGATTGGATCGTCTCCCACCACTACCGTGTGGTTCCGGTAGGGGTGGTCCAAGCAGAGCTTGCCGGTCCGACACGTTCCTGTTTGCTCCCTGTTCGTATTCTGGTGCTGGAACGTCGCCGTCATTCCGTTCGTCGCAGGGAACACGCCAATCGCCCCGTAGGGGTACGATCGATCAATCTTCGCGATCCATGGCGTGACCCGCGCGATGAATCCGCTCGTCGCCCTTGCGTCGATCTCGATTGGCAGCTCCCACGATGTGCCAACCGCCCTGGCCACGCCCGTGATCGTCACGTCCGGCACGGACGCCGCCACGGCGAGACCGGCTTCGAGCCTAGAGCTCATGCAAACCGGCCGGAGCCCGGGATCGCGGGCTCGCTCGGCTGCTTGAACCCACCCGTCCCGTTCTTGCCGCCGTCCTTGTCATCTTCGTACTTCGGAAACTTGTCGCCGAACAGCTCGTGCCACGCTTTGCACGCGTCGGAACGCGTGACCGCGCTAACCGCACGGCGTGCGATCGACGCCGCCGACTTCGCTCCGTCGTAGAACGTCGAGAAGTCCGCGGCCGAGATGCGAGCCAGCACGTCGTGATGCGAAACGCCGTAGTCGGCGAGCGTCGGCTTTCCGTTGCGATACCTATCGACCATGGTCTCGAGCGTCGTGACGACGCCCTCGGCGACACTCGTGATCCCATCGGGACAACAATCGCCCACCATGCGCTCGAGGGGGAACCCCTTTGGGTGCTTCAGTGTGGAGAGCTGCTCGAGCCGCCACCATTTGATCGCCTTCACGACGTTCACGAAGTGCCTGTTCGTTGCCTTGTTCTTCGCCACGGTCCAACGAATCTGTTCGAGCGGGTTCGTGTCGCCCCACTCCTTCGCGTCGCGGTCTGGAATGCGTAGCGGGTTCGCCTTCCATTCGGCCTTCGCTTCGGCGGCCTTCAGGATTTCGAGGGCGTCCGTCCGGTAGCGACGGTCCTCCGGGTCCAGCCACAAGTCGTTCAGTCGCCAGTCGGGGGCCTCGTCGATGTCGGCCGTACTCCGGACCGCCGCCGATTTGAGGATCCCCTGCTCGGCCTCCGAGGGCGCCGCCGTGATCACGAGGTCGAGCTCGACGTACGAGAGCTCGATGCCGATGGAGCGTCCCTGAAAGTGCCACTTGCCCTTGTAGTGTTTGTCCAGGAATGGACGGAACACCTCCATTGCCGCGTGGGGCGTGTACTCGCCCTCGTGCAGCTTCGTCACCACGATGATGTCGACATCCGAGCGCTTGTCTCCCTTGGGCCGCACGGCAGTGAACCGCCTATAGCTGCCTTGCAGGAAGTCGCTCACGATGATCTGCGACAGCTCATTGTCGTCGGCCAGCCGACCGCGGAGGGTCTTGTGCCCGGTCTTCAAGTCCTCCTTCTGGGACTTGGTCGGACGAATGTCAGATAAGAACTTCTCGAAATCGGTCTTACACTCCATGGTCGGCTCCGCTTGATAACTGGTCGGTTGGGAAGAGGTTGGGTTTTCCGAAGCCTCGTATGTCGGGGTGACATCGGATCCATACGCAGCGCGTGCAGAAAGTTGTTCGAGCACGCGACGAGCGGCTTCCCACGGCGTCCGCGCACGCATCTTGCGTACGCGCGGCTCGCCGAATGATGAGCGCTCGATTAACGCTTCGATTGTCGTCGTCATTGCTTCGCTTTCTCCCGAGCGCGATGCAGCCGCGCGTTGATCGCGCCCTCGGTCGTGCCGTTGATCGCGGCGATCTCGGCGTTCGTATAACCCACGACCCCCAGTGCGTTGAGTCGCTCGATGGTGTCGCCCTGCAGCAACGGACCCTGACGTTGGAGCTCGGCAGCAACTTCGACGGGTACGCGCGGTGCGCGTTGATGCTCCAACTCGGCGCGGATCTTCCCGTCGTCGACGTCGGTGGGTCGATCTTGCGTCTCGGCGATCCAACGGCGGTAGACGTTGGCGAACTGCAGCTTGCAGTTGCCGATGAAGTACGTCCGAAGGCTGGCGCCCTTCGTTGGGTCCCATGTGCTCGGAATCAGGACGTCCTTTCGAAACGCCGCGATCGCCTCGGCCACGATCTCGCCGGTGATCTCGTCGATCTCGTCTACGTCGCGAAAGCGGCGCCTGGGCCCGGTGTGACGACACTCGGCGAAGGCCTTGCCCGTGCGCAACCAGGATCGGAACACTTGGATTCCATACTCGGCCAACACCCTGACAAACGCGTCCCATTCCTGGCCGGCGAACCCAAGAAGGCCCAAGCGGAGGACGAGTTCCTTGTCTGCCTCAAGGCGCGCGAGCCGTTCCTCGAGTTGCGGGTCAACGCCGCAGGCTCCGCCAGGTTGTAGATCGGCAGCCGCGGAAGCGGCTCTCGGTCTCCTGCGTTGCCATCGTGTGGTCATCGGCCGTGCTCGTCTCAGTCACCCGTCTCCACGGCTGACCTCTCCTCGTATGTCGGGGCGCTCGCGAAAACTCACGGCAAGTTGAGCGATGCCGGTCGATTTCTTGTAAGCGTGCGAAAACAAGCATGTCCCCCGCCCGGACACCTCAACGTGGGGCGGAGCGGCCCCGCCGGCAATGATCGATCTCGAGATTCTCCGCAGGGGGAATCTCGCTTTGGTGCGATCCCTCGGGCCCAAGATGTTCCGCAGGGACCTCGCTTTGGTGCGATCCCTCGGGCTCGTGGGTTGGGGCGGTCGCTTCAACCAGCGATCAGCCCTTCGGCCTACCCAAACTGCAACGCTGCCTGTTTGTATGTCGCTGCATGTCCTCAGACTTTCCTTGTCGTCGCGAGCCATGTGCTGGCCGCACCCTGGCTCGTGATCACGATCTCGTGGCGAGCGAGCGTGAGCAGCGTGCGCTCCTGGTGCTCGAGGTACTCGTGGGTGGCGGGGGCGGGGGCGAACGCGGAGGCACGCTGGTAGCAAGTCGGCGTTGGCGCCGGCCACGATCACACGATCAAACTCGAGGCCCTTCACGCGGTGCGTCGTTGCGACGTCGCGGCGCGAAGGTGGGCCCTCGCGTTCGTCGTCGCAGGTCTGGCTATCGGGTTCGGGCGAGCAGACACGTTCGTTTGGCCGCATCCAGCTCGGTGCGATAAACGCGGCGCTCGCCTTTGCCTCCTCGGCGATCTCGGGGCGCGCGGCGTCGCACCGGTGACGTTCGAAGGGTGATGGGGCCGGTTTCCGGCGATGCTGGCCCTGTGCGACCGATGGAAGGCGAGCATCGTCATGCTGTGAGCCTTGATCACGGGTCTGACACTGGGCGCACGCCGAGTTCGCTGACGTTTCACTCCGGACCTGCGTCCGAGCACCGGGCCACGGCAACGGCACCGCGAACCAGGCAGATGACCGGCCGTCTTCCCGACGCTGACGGTCAGCCCGCCGCGATGGCCATCATCAGGCCCGCCCGGCAACAAGGACGAAGACGGCGGTGTTCGGCGCCGCCGGAACCATGTGCAGTACCTGGTCGAGGCTGCGAAGCTTGCGGTACGCGGCGGCGATCTACACGGGTGACCAGATCGAGGCCGAACTCGCCGCGCACCGGGGGCGCGTGTGACCGAGGCCGAGCGGGACACGATCACCGGCGGCTCGCCTGTGATCGCCGGCTTCGCGGGGGCGGGTGGCCGCGTAGCGCCCGCGTCATCGAGCGCCGCCGACCAACTCGCCGTGCTGCGCATTGCGGCCGGCGTGGTCGACGCGCTCGCGGCGGTCACCGTGGCGTGGTTTTGACGACGGGGACTGGTGCGACGCCGACCCGCTTGTGGTCGAAGGACTGGCGTCCCTGCTCGGCGTGGTCGCTCGCGGCGCGACTGCCGTGGTCGCCGCGGTCGAGCGGTTTCACGGCGTGGTTGCCGACGCACAGCCGGCAGCGGGTAATGACGGCTGGGATGACGAGGGCGCGGCGAGTGTGGCGCCGGCCGAGCTTGCCTCCCGAGCCGAAGTCGTCCGCCGTCTCCGCGCGAGTTGCGCCGCCGCGTTCGACCTCCCCGCCGACCAGCCCTTCTTCTGGCCGCACTACCGAGAGGGCGAGGCGCCTGACGATGCCTTGTTCCGGATCTTCGAGGCGGAGAAGCGAGCCTCGGGCCTGCGACCAGGCCGTTCTGAAGGCGCTGGCCCAAGGCTGAGCCCCCGAGGGCGGAGCGCACGGGATCGCGACGCTGCATCGCCCGCGATCGAGCGACCAAGCGAGCTGAGCGCGGTCGACCTCGCGGCCGACGCAACGTGCACAAGGCGTCGGCAACCGGGTGCGGACGCCCGCCGAGCAGCCGGTGGGACCAACCTGGGACGCAGGTGTCGATCAGCGACTTCGCATCCGAGCGCCAGCGCTCACGGCCGCCACGGCAGTAGCAGTGGCCGACTTTCGCCGACGACGAACCGCATGGCGCGCCGGATCTCCTCCGTGTTGAAGCCTCGGACCGCCTCGATCAGTCCGCCCGGATCAAAGCCCGGTCGTTTCCCGTGGCGAACCAGGCGTCCACCGATCGCGGCGAAGAACTCGGTTGCTGGCGTAGCCGCAAGAACTTCGCGATCGTAGCGATGGTCGACACGCGCAGTCACTGGCGCAAGCTCGGCGGTTACGACCGAAGCCAACATGGTCACCACGTGCGAGGGAAGGTCGACATACTCCGCCCGGACAGCCTGAAGATGCCAGGTCAGGTACCGACGAAGTCGGCGATCAGCGAGCCGGATGATACGCGCGCCGTGCTCCAGCCGATCGAAGGACTGCACACCGAACAGCACGGCGTCGAACCATTCACGAGCGATCCGGCGCACCTCTTCGGAGCCCACGTCACCAGCCCGCCGAAACTCTCCCGCGAGGAGTACGCGCAACGCGAAGACGTCCGCCGCGAAGTCGACGGCTTCGAGCACGACACCCGCACGACCCACCTCAAAGTAGTTCGTTGATCGAATGCTCTGGTACTCGTGGAACAGCTCATGAACCAAGAGCAGCTTCGCGAACCGCTCCTGCATCGATGCCTCGCCGTTACGCAGTGCTTCGAGCAAGCCGTCGTCAACCGAGAACGTTCCCCCAGCGATGCTCAGAGAGAACTCGTTCGTGCCTTCATCTCTGAACGAGAGACCGGCGAGTCGGACGAGGAAGTTCGAGCGCTCCTCCGGCGGGATCAGCTCATCTAGATCGGTGTCGACAATCTCCTTCTTTAGCGCATCGAGGGCGCGCACGACGATCTCTCGCACCTGCACTCGCCCTTGTGCGGACGCGTCGTCCATTGAGAGCGACGGGCGCACGGGATCCACGAACGGGAGGTCGTACACGAAGTCGTACCGCCCCGGTGCGTGCTGGTAGAGGCTTGCGGAGCCGACGATGTTCGGATTCAAGGCGCGTCCGACGGCGAACGCGAACACCGTTGGGCCTGCGACAAAAACTCCGAGGCCGCTGCGGTGCGGGTATAGAGCCAGAAGCTCCGCGAGGCGATTCGCGACCTCGAAGGCAAGAGCCGGCATGTTGTCTGGCGTCACTGTGATGCTTTCGCTCGGGCGCAGCTCGGCGACGTCGGCGAGCCGCTCGCCACCGAGCTCGACGGCCGCGCGAACGACATCTGCGTCGAGCGGACGCGCCGCGACGTCCAAGTACACCGCTACCTCACCGGTTGCCGGGCTCGGGCGCGCCGGGAAAGGTACTGCCGTCAGGACGTTACTCGCCGGAACGTGCGCCGCGAGCGGAAGGACTTCCCACGCCGCACCAGGACGACGGCCGATCACCCACTGCGTACCGGTGAACTTCGAGATTGCGTATCCGAGATGTACAAAGATGGACAACGGCCCCGTACCTGCGACGTAGACGTGCAACGCATCGCCGCCCGACGCATCGACGGCTTCCTTCATCTTCTGCGACACGGTCTCGATCGCAAGACCGATGCGCATCCAGTCGATCGGCTGCGCACTCGGCCCATGTCGCTCGATACGCGGTGCCCCGTGCTCGGTCAACCGCAGGACGACTCGGTCGTGGCGCTGATCTGGCAGGAGCGCGGTGACCTCGCCCTCGATCGACGGTCCCTCGACGTCGACCACGATCAGCACCTGCAGCACGGCCATCTTGGGACCGTAGCATCCCGGTGTGACCTCGCGATGCAACCGTACGGAATCGCCGCCAGATCCGTTCGTGAGCTTCTAGTGTCAGACCTATGGGCTATTCATAAGGGTCCGCCAGTTGAAGTCAATCCGGAACCCGTCGATGCCAACGACCCTTGATGCATTCCTCGCAGACCGCGCAAGTGACCTCGCGCCTTCAACTGCGCAGCGTGAGGCCGCATCGCGCAGCCAGAACTTCCTCCGCGACCTGCTCAACACGGGCCAGATGGGGAAGCGAATCGTCGATAGCTACCTGATCGGCAGCTATGCGAGACACACGGCGCTCCACCCACTCGACGACGTCGACATCGTCTTCGTGATCGATCCCAGCGCGTGGCAGAGCCTCGTCGGCAAGTGGCTCGGCGTGCTACCCGCTCCCGACAAGCTGCTGCAGAGCTTCGCGCGCGCGATCCGGGATCGCTACGAGGGTTCCACCGTGCGAGTTCAGACCCGCTCGGTGGGCTTGAAGATGCACCACCTCAACATCGACGCGGTTCCGGCCGTTACGCACCCGATGAACCCAGACTGGATTCGCATTCCTTGTCGCCGCGCTGAGGGCTGGATCGCGACGGGACCGAAGGTCCATTCCGCCGAGGCTACTGCGATCAACAAACGCCTCGGTGGCCGGTTCGTACCATTGGTCCGCCTTCTGAAGGCCTGGAACGAAGGTCAGCCCTCCACGACAAGTCTGAAGGGCTTCGCCGTGGAGACGCTCGCTACGAAGCTGTTCGGCAACGTGTCCTACGGATCGCTGGTCGAAGGGCTCTCTCTCTTCTTCGACTTCGTCGCGTGGAGCGGGGACCTCAAGGCCAAGCACAAGTGGACGACCTCGCACGGCATCTCGTTCAGGTGGCCGCGCAAGCTATCGGATACCGCGAACACCGGCCAGAACCTGTTCTCCGGCGTCGAGAGCGATCGCATCGAACGATTCGCCGAGAGTGCGCGCGTCGTCGGCGACGTGATCGACAAGGCGCAGCGCGCCAAAACCCCTAGCGCCGGCTGGGACTACTTGGACAACCGTTTCCCGCTCTAGGACGGCGCTATCAGCGTGTTCCGTTATCGTGAGGCGCGCGTCGTGATGTGGCGGCCGTGTGAACTCCTCGATCTTGGGGGATCGATGGGAGAGGATGACGCGTGCTCAAATCCAACAGTCGACTGAGGCAAGCGCTCGGGGAGGCACGCGGTGATGCTCTGGTGTCCGCGGTCCGTGCGATGGGTGACCTGCTTCCGCATCTACTTGTGGTCGCGTCCACGCAGACAGCGTGGCACATGCCGGGTGCTGAATGGATCGACAAGCGTCGCACATCGGTGCGTGTCTATCTTGGTCCGTCATCCGCCGCTACGGGCGGCGGCTATTGCCTTGCAGTCGACGTTGAGCGATTGGTTCCGAGAACCTTCAAGGGATCCGAGACGCCGAAGATCGACATGCGAGAACTCGCACTGTGTTCTGCCTATGCCGACGCAGTCGCGGAGGTTCTTGACGTCGAAACCGATACTGACCACGTCTACGATGCGATGCTGTCCAGGCTCGACGAGCGTGCAGTAGCGCTTCATCTTGCCGAGTATCACGGCCTCAGATTCGACGTTGGGACGCTCCTGATGGATCTGCACCGTCTCTCTGAGCAGACATATGAGAATAAGTCAATTGCCTTCGGATGTCTCATTGATGGCAAGTTGCCATACAAGAAAGATATTGACTCGATTCTGTTTACTGCCGAGTTCTTACAATCGAAGAAATATCGAGCTCTTTCTGACGGATACAAGACGTCTTATGTCTTGTCACGTGCGGGGCGCCTCCGTGGGTTCGGGCTCCTTGCGCATTACAACCGTCACCACGAAACCGTAGCCGGTGCCTGGTTTCCAAGCTGGGGCGAAGACATGGCCGTTGCATCTGCGGTGCGTTCAGGCGTAGGCCTGTGCCTCACTCGACAAGGTGACTTGCTCGTTTTCGATAATGGAGGACTGACGTTCGGTTATCGCAATGGCCGATGGCAATACTGGAATCACGCACACATCGTGCAAATGCTGACGGCGATGTGCCGCCGACAGAAAGTGAAACCGAAGAGTGTGCGCACCCTTGTGGAGTTCGTGTACGGCGTTGCCCTCGACATCTCCTTTCGGCGAACAGGCGGATTGTTGATTGTGCTTAGGAATCGAAACCTGCTTAGAAAATGCGTTCGCTTGGGGGACGCGATTGATGACGCCAGACGAGGGCACCTCGACGCTGATTTCGATGTTGTGCTGGCCGCAAACAGCGCTGGCGACCGTGAGACCGTTGCCGAGCTGGCGGGGCTCGACGGGGCGACCGTGTTCGACGGCACCAGCCGAATCATGGCTTACGGCGCCATATTGAAGCCCGTGAAGAGCGGGCGGGTCCGCGCGGAAGAGGGCAGTCGCACCAAGGCGGCTATTGGGACCTCTCATTATGGGCTCGCCCTGAAGATTAGCTCAGACGGCGATATGACAGCATACTATGACGGAAGCGAGATGTTTCGCATCTGATGAAGAGGATGAAGGCGCTCCGGTCTCAGGCCCTCGCGGGGTCAGGGTCCGCGAATGGTCAACTCGATCAAGTTTCGTGACGCACCGGCGACGGCGACCAGAAACACAGCCAATCATTCCATTTGCAGGCCCTTAGCGCGGTCAACTAGGCGCTTGAATCCCGTGTGTATTTCATTGCTGCATGCGAGGGCATCGAGGGTGTCTTTGATCGAATGCGTATTTCACCCATCATGAACACCGAAACCGCCGCATCATGAACACCGAAAACGCCGATGGTGAACGAAAACGCCGATGGTGAACGCGTCAGCACCGTTAGCACCCTGTCCGCCGCCCGGAGAGCGGAGATCCGATGCGTGACCAGCAGCGCGCCAAGACCTCTCCCACGCGCTCGAGGACGTAGAAGACGCTCTCAAGCGCGATCGTCTCCCCCTTCGGGCCAACGAGCTGGCACTTGGGCGCACGCTTCCTCTGCCGTGGAGGCGGCCGTACGCGTGGAGGCGAACAGCGCCTTGGCGTCGGCCTCGATTCGCCGGCGGAGCTGGGTGGCCTGGCCGGCTTGAAGGTAGCCGCGGAGCTTCGAGTCGTCGCCGAGCGGCCGACTGATCCCGCAAGAGCCCTGGATCAACATCGCGGCGGTGATCTTCAGAGTCCGGCCGCCACGGTTGAGGCGCAGCGATTTCTGGGGCGGTCCGAGCTCGGCGAGTCTGCGTGCACCGGGGTCGATGCCGAGTGCGCGGAGCACGCCGCGGATGTCGACGCCAGTGACCACGTCGTAGCTGAGGATGCGCTCGGTGGCGGCGGGGAGCTCGTCTTCGAGCAAGGTCGTGAGCTGCTGCGAGGCGACATCGACGAGGACGACGGCGTTGGGGGAGGTTGCCGGGAACGCGTGGACGATCACGCGGCGCAGGGCGTGCAGATCAGCGGCCTGCGCTGCACGCCGCTGATCGGAGGCCGGTCGATCGCCTCGATCTCCGCCGGTGACGATCGCCGGGGTTGGCGACGGGCTCGTTCGATGGTGTCGCGGACGGCGTGCCGCGCCATGCCGAGCTCGGGGGCGCCTGGGACGATGGTCCATGCGCCACCCTCGGCGATCGTGATCGCGGCGTTACGGCGTCGGAACGTCGTCGGGTCGGGGATGAGGCGATGGGCTGCGGCGCGGGCGGCGATGAACGCGACGACCTCGTCGGGTGACATCGCAAGGTCGTGGGCGTCGAGGACGGCGAGGGCGAGCCGCTGCGCGGACCAGTTGCTCAAATCGGCGTCGCGCCAGGCTTCGTCGAGCTCGGCCACGGTGAGGCGTGTGTCCGGGGCAGGGCGCGTCGGGGCAGGGCGCGTCGGGGGCTGGGCAGGCGTGTGCCTCGGTGGCCGGAGGCCCAGGCGGAACGCACGAAAACCTCTCGGCGATCGACGTGGCGGAAGGATGGCCCCCGCAGCGGCGAGGCGCGACAGCGCGTCGCCCAGGCGCTCGATGCGAGCGTAGAGCTCAGCGAGTCTCGCGTCGAGCCCGACCGGCGTTGCCACGGCTCCTAGCCGCCACAGCCATTTCCTGCGCCTCGCGAGCGGACGGTCGTAGAAGGTTCGGATACTCTCCTCTGACGCGGTCCGATCCGCCTGAGAGGTGACCAAGGCATGCCAGCGTGGGACATGTATCAAGAGGAAGTGGCCCAATTCTTTCGCGACCTGGGCCTCGACGCCAAGACAAACCAGACCGTCAAGGGAGTCCGCACTCATCACGATATAGACGTACTAGTACGAAGCAAGCACGCCGGTATCGACATGACATGGATCGTGGAGTGCAAAGCATGGCGCAGTGCGGTGCCCAAAGAAAAAGTCTTTGCACTGCGAATGATAGTAGAAGATACGGGCGTCGACCGCGGCTTCATGATGGCGGAGCATGGCTATCAGTCTGGCGCTCTAGAGGCCGCTCGCCTGACGAATATTCTCTTGACGTCGCTCGGTGACCTACGGGAGATACTAGCTTATGAACTCGCCATATCCAAACTGAAGACGCTGTTTCCACGGCTGGCGTCATGTCGAACGCGCTACTGGGACATCGACAAGGACGCCCGTATTGAGCATGGCCTTCGTCACGAAATTGGCACAGTAGGCTATTCAGGTAACAGAGTCCTGCAGGCAATTGATCACGCTTTGAAGGTAGCCTTGTTGCATGGATTCCCTGTGGCATACGATGAAGCGGACGCAGTATTTGCTGGCCAGGGCTTAGGTGTGGATCCAGTGAGAGCTGGAGACGCTCGTGCGATCGCTTCGCCAAGCGATCTATTCGACATGCTTCACCATAAGCTTGCTGACTTGGAACGGCGACTCGATGCCGCGGATGCGGTATTGCAAGCGGGACAGCAGCGACATTCGCTCGATCGCGAATAAGCGTGCTTCGTGCTCCAATGATCCCATCGATCGTGGGCACACAGGAACGGCGCTGTGATGCGAAGCGATGATCTTCAGGTCGCGCGACGCGCAATGAACCCGACGTAAGGTAGCGAAGCGCTACCTTACTCCGTCCAACCACGTCTTCGCGACCTCCTCTGTTACGTAGGCGCGTGACCATTCGTAACCACGGTAATAGTCGAGTACCCGGAGCACGTCTGCGATGGTCTTCATGATCTCGACGAGGCTGTCTCGTGCAATGTTGGCTTTACCCTTATGGGTGACTGAGTTTCGAAGGGTGATCGCCTTCTTTAGCGTCTTGACGACTGCATCAGGCGGATTGCGGTATTCTCCGACTGCTGTCTGAAGAGTCGGAAGGTGCTCGGTGAGCAGAGTGACTACCGGTGGTGATGGAAGGTTGAAGGTAAGCCATTCCGCTGCAGGGGCTCTAGCAGAGATGTACTCCTTTGCGCCAACTTCGAGCGCGGCGACGGCCACGAGCAATGCGCTTCTCGGATTCACTTCGCGAGTAGTGAACGCTTCCCGAAGGAGCTCATGCCCGATCGGCTGCGATTTGTCTCCTACCGCATAAGCGATGATCTGCTCGTGAATCGCGGGCTCGATTCGAGCGTGAGTCTCGCTGTAGCCGTAATAGACGTCCATCCCAAGGGAGACCGGGAACGCGCTCTCGCCGTCCAGCGAAAACCAGAGCCCTCGCTCCGACCGAATCGGGTTGTGTCCTCCCCGAGCATCCATCCGCCAACGCACGATACCCAGGATCTTCAATGCCGCGTCGCGAAGCTGCGACTGAACACCGCGAACGAAGACACGAACGTGCTCGGGATACAGATCCTCGATCGAGTAGGCGCGGGTCGCGCCAGGAGTCATCGGCTTTTTCATCAGCGTTGCCGTGAACTCTTCCCATGCAGGTCCGGGATCGCGCCCGTCGGGAAGCAATCCGCGCGACATGTTTTCGAGCGCGGCCTTCATCTTCTCGGTCGCCACCCACCGTCCGCGCGCCACACACTGGACGCTATCAGGATGCTCGGTCTGATGCTTCTCGTCCTCGATCGACGAGATCTCGACCTCGAGCTCGTGCGGCCCGCCGAGTTTGAACGGAGGCGGATGGTTCAGATTCTTCTCAAGCACGAGCCTGACGAACCACTCGCTTTCGAACTGGATTTGGATCCCGCTCACCGTGCGAGTTTAGCTGAAATGCGAAACTGCCGTCGCGACCAGTGTCACCACCGGTCGGCTTGGGGATCAGTTTCAGCGGCTCACGGGAGGCCCGGGGACCACCCCCGCACAGGCTCCCTTCACGGACCGCAGGCGAGCTCGAGGGTCGCCACAGGCGACGAGCGCAGCGAGCTAGCCCTCGACGGAGACGAGGGCCGTGCGACCGAGGACCGCGCGGGTGGTTCCTCTCGTCGTTGGTGGAAGGCTGGACCGGGGTCCGGTGGCGCCGGTGGTTTCGGGATCCTCGTGCCCCGGTGGCGACACGACGAGGGCGTGCCGCAGCGTTCGGGCGACCACAAGGTCAACCAGCGCCCGCTCGCCTCCGGGACCGCACCACCATTACTCCTGAAGCGTGTGCGGAAGCGGCGTTCTGGACCCGGCTCGCCGCGGCGCCCGCGGTTGTCTTGTCGTGCCGTCGCAGAACGGTTTGTTCCACGAGCCGCACACCGGCATGGCGCTACTTTTACGCGACGATCAATCGTGCGCTCTGTCTCGCACACGATCGCCTGCCGAGCGCAACCACGGATCACGCGGCAACGCAGCACGCGGGGATCGTCCCGCGTGCGGGGCGATGCGTCGGGCGTTGAGGGCATCGGACGGCCGGCGGCTGAGCCGCCGAGCCGCTGAGCGGCTCAGCGGCCGCGTTGCGGTGGTGGCATCCGCCGCGTCGCGGTGGTGGTGGTGCTGGCCGTGTTCGGTGGTGGTGGTGCCCGCCCGGTCGCGGTCGCGGTGGTGGTGGTGGTGGCCGAGTTCAGCGGGGCGATCGCGGTCGTGCTGCGCCGCGGTCGCGATGGGTGTGTCCGCCGCGGTTGAGTCGTAGCGATTTCTGGGGAGGTTCGAGGTCGGCGAGTCTGCGCGCACCGGGTCGACGCCGAGCGCGCGGAGCACGCCGCGGATGTCGACGCCCGTGACCACGTTGTAGCTGAGGATACGCTCGGTGGCGTCGGGCAGTTCGTCGTCGAGCAGAGTCGTGAGCTGCTGCGAGGCGACATCGACGAGGACGACGGCTTTGGGAGAGGTCGTGGGGAACGCGTGGCCGATCACGCGGTGCAGGGCTTGTAGCTCGGTGGCATGCGCCGCACGCCGCTGATCGGAGGCCCGGCCGATCGCCTCGATCTCCGCCCGCCTGGCACGATCGCCGGGTTGGCGACGGGCCCGTTCGATGGCGTCGCGGACGGCGTGCTCGCCATGCCGAGCTTGGGGCCGCCGGGGACGATGCTCCACGCGCCATTCTTCGGCGATCGCGGCGTTACGGCGCCGGAACGTCGTCGGGTGGGGGACGAGGCGATGGGCTACGGTGCGGGCGGCGACGAACGCGACGACCTCGTCGGGTGACATCACAACGTCGTGGGCGTCGTGGGCGTCGTGGGCGTCGTGGGCGTCGTGGACGGCGAGGGCGAGTCGCTGTGCGGCTCGGGGGGCAGTCGCGTCGGTCCCCACGTTTCCATTCGTGGCCACAAATCTGGGCAGTCGCGTACGCACGTCCAATCGCGTCGAATTCCGTCGCCGAGATGTCGCGCGTGTCCGCACGCTCCAGACGTTCGGGGCAGGGACAAATCGGGAGCATCCGCCGGTGGCGCCACTTCGAGATCAGTTCTCACCGGTCGTACGCTCGTAGCCGCGCCGGCCCTGCCCCGCAGGCGACGCCCAGGCCGCCGTTCTCGCGCTCTCGCGCTACATGATAGTGGGCGGCGGTGCGAGTCGGTCCTTGCTGGCACGTATCGGTCGCGTGATCGACGGCCAGATCGCCTCGATGTTCTCGAGTGCGGCCACGATCCGGTGCTCCAGTCGCGGACCGATCCTCTTGCCGCGATGAATCTCGCCGGTGGCAACCTGGACAATGCCGGCCTGTCGTGGATCGATCTCCCAACCGCTCTGCACGGCGGCGTGATAGACGAGCTGCGCTAACGTTGCGAGCGCACGTTCGGATAGCGACTGGGTGCCCAGCTCCAGCTTTAGGATGTGCCGCTCGTCGCGTTCGTAGACCCACAACTCGGGGTGCACTCCGACGCGAACACCACCTTGCGCGAAGTAGAGACGATGCGAGGGTTCGGCGCGCAGAGCACGATCGCCGAAGTGCTCGTCGAACTCGATGATCGCACGTGCGTTGTGGTTTAGACGTGCACGCCGCGCGGCCGTGGCCACTATGGCTTCTTTTGTGAGCGCCTCGCCTCGCGCGAGCATCTGCCCGCGAGAAATCTTACCCGCAAGGCACTGCAAGATCGCGGGATGCGCATCGCGGTAGTACCGGATCGGCGCTTTGCCAATGTCTGGGAACTTGTAGTCGGCGAGGATGCCGCGCTTCTGCGCATCGTCGGCTTCCATGTACTTGATGAGACCTTTGACGTTGATCGCAATCATGGTGCTGCTCCGCCCAGTGCAACGACACGTGGTCGAGGGGATGAAATCCTGGGTGATCGTGATCTAACCGATCGCCGGGTCGGTCGGTCGTCCGAAATGCGGACAACGCACGGGGAGTGCTCACCCGGGATCTGCACAGAAGTAAAACCGGAGCACAACGTGGTTGCTTACGCAGCGACCAGTCGTATGCACGTTGCATGCCTCCCCGCAAATCAGCGGGATCGCTGTGCGCGGCGACTGCTGCCCAGCGGCATAGCCGGCCTGCTCGACGCTTTTTGATCTGAGCGCGCCTGAGCGCGCCTAGTGAGCTTCGCGCTCGATCTCGGCAGCGAAGCTGGGAAGATCATTGGCCTCGACCAGCCGCACCTCATGGTCGCTGAGCAGGCGACCGACGCGCTGGCGGAGCTGCGGATCGTCGATCTCGGCCACCACGATGAGCTTGCTCTTGGCGCCATCTGGCCCCGGATGCTTCACAAGCAAGAGGCCCTTCGAGCCGAGGTCGCTCGCTCCTTCAAGTGCGTGCTCCTCGTACCTCGACAGGCCAACGGCCTTCGCCAGGTTCCGCGCGCCATTCTGGAACGCGAAGTCCGCGGTGAACGATGCGTCGAGCACCGGCACGCTGACTTCTGGGCGGCGCTGGATCGGGACGTTCCGGCGTTGTAGCTGCCGAACGATCGGCGCGAGGTCCGGCTTGGGCATGCGGCGTTCGCGGCGCTGGAGCTCGGGGTCCTCGACCAGTCGCAGGAACAGCGCGATGACGTCGTCGTCCAGGTCCTTGACGACCATCGGGCGCGGCGCTGAGATTCGGAGCTTGCCGGCCTCGGCCGTACCGAATGCGGCGAGCGCCTCGGCCCTGGGCTCTACGTCCTTGAGCCGCTCCGCGAAGCCTTCCTTGACGAGTGTCAGGCGGGTGTCGTCGAACGCCTCCGCACCGAGCCGGCGCTTCACGTAGTCGTTCCGCTCTGCCATGCGCACGCGCGTGCCGAGCCCCGGGGCGCCGACGATGACGCCCACGTTGACGGCCTCGCCCCGCTCGTGGTCCGGGCAGAAGCGCACCACACTGTAATATCCGGGATGGTTCATGGATCGCTTGGGGGAGTTTGATCCCACCTGCACTTGGGCGCGAGCCAGTTTTTGACGTGGCCCCAGCGCGGGGCACGAGATCGCTTCGACGCTGCCCTCGCGACGAGGCCCGCGCATCGCACTGCAACGACATTTCCTCGAAGCGTCGGGCAGGGTAGGCTTGGACGCATGAAGGCGATCCGTGTCCGCGTCGAGAATGGTCGCATCTCCGGCGATGCACCGCCCGGGCTGCCTGAGGGGGACATCGATCTGGTCCTCGCGGACGGAGACGACGAGATGACCGAGGTGGAGCTGGCACGGCTGAACGACGCTCTCGAGCTCGGCTTTGAGGCGATCAAGGCCGGCGATTTTCGCCCGGCGCGGGAGGCCGTCGCGGACCTTCGTCATCGGCTTCGGTGATCACAGTCGTTCTCGTCGGTCCCGCTGAGGAACAACTTCACGAGATCGCTGCATGGTGGATGGAGCATCGCGAGGCGAGTCCGTGGCTGGTGTTGGATGAGTTCGACCGCTGCGTCAGCCTGCTCGAGTCGACCCCCGACGCAGGTGCTCGGTTTCACCGCAGCCGTGTGCCTGGTGTCCGGCGCTTGGTGATGAAGCGAACGAAGCATCACGTCTACTACCTGCACGATGAGCCCAACGCGGTCGTCTACATCATCGCGGTCTGGGGCGCACCCAAGGCAGGCGTTCCGCTGCTGATCGATCCGCGCAGGTAAGGTCGGTGCTGGCGATGCACGGAGCAGCTAGGCCCTCGCCTCCACCGACAGCGGTCCGCCGCGTTCGAGGTTCTGCTCGGCCGGGTTCCGACGGCCAGCGCGATCCATGCGCACGATCTCCGACCAGCTACGATCGCCGAGATCGAGGCCCTCGTCAGGCTGAGCTCCACGGCCCAGCCGCCACCGCGGCGTGCGAGCGCAACCGCGACAGCGACACACCCGGCCGCGCGAGGAGTTGCTGCCCACTGCTCAGCGCCGAGCGTACAACCTGGCCCGTGTCCACATTGAGCACGACCTCCAGTCGCTGCCAGATGCTGCGGCGAAGCGACCTTCAGATTTGAAATGCTTCACTTGGCTGAAGGTCGGTTTCGGCCAATTTCGTTCACACCAAAGTTCACACTTTCACCGCGACGACCGGGGGCGCCCTGAAACGCGTGGAAGCGTTAAGCCCCCGGAACGTCTGCCAAGTTCAGCGTGTCCTTTGGCCCGACCGGTTATTTCCCAAGCTGAAGGTCGCCAGTTCGAATCTGGTATCCCGCTCAAGAAATTCGCAATGAACTTGGCCCGTTGAGACCGCCTCTCAGCGGGCCGATTTCCTCCCGGACGCCGAAACCCCACCTGGAACCCCACTTCGGGTGGGGGACGTAGCGTTCGCGCCGCGCGCGGCCCGCGACGTGCGGCTCGCCGCGTGCGCGGTCGGAGAGGCGTTCACGGTGGGCGAGGCGATCGCGCCGTTCACGGTGGGCGAGGCGACGCTCATGGTGGGCGAGGCGACGCTCATGGTGGGCGAGGAGATCGCGCCGTTCGCGGTGGGCGAGGCGACCGCGCCGTTCGCGGTGGGCGAGGCGACCGCGCCGTTCGCGGTGGGCGAGGCGACCGCGCCGCTCACGATGGGCGAGGCGACCGCGTCGCTCACGATGGGCGAGGCGACCGCGTCGTTCACGGTGGGCGAGGCGTTCGTGCCGTCCGCGGTGGACGACATGAGCGTCGGCGCCTTCGCGCGCGCTTCCGGTGGTACCAGCCGCAGCACGCCGGCGACCGCCGCTCGCTTCTCCTCGAGCCCCACGGTCGAGTAGTGCCGCTGCATCTCCTCCGTCACGTGCCCCGTCAGCGCGCGCCGCACCACCGCGTCCACGTTCGCCAGCCGAACCAGGTCCGTGAACGTGTAGCGCAGGCCATGGATGGTGAACCGCTTGCCGATCTGCGCCGCCGTGAGGCACTTCGCCCACGCGGCATCCAAGCTGTTCGGCGTGCGGTACGTCCCGACCGTGGACGGAAACATCAGCCCGTTCGCCAGGCCCGGTGCCTGGTCCTTGAGCAGATGCATCCGGTGCTCCTTGAGGATCGCCGCGAGCTCCGGCTCGACCGGGTATTCCTTGGGCGCGCGCTTCTTCCGCGTGACCGATCCGAGCTTGCCTCGGACCTGCTTGCGGGAGACGCGAAGAACGCCGCGGGCCTCCTCCCAGTCGTCCCAGTGCAACGCGCTCGCGTGACAGAACCGGAGCCCCGTGTACGCGAGCAGCACCACCAGCGCGTAGTGCTGCGGGTACTGCGTGCGCATCGCGGTGAGGAACGCCGCCAGCTGCGTGGGACCCAGTGAGTTCGCCTCGTCCTCGTCGCAGCTCTCCTCCGGCATCGTGATCCGCAACGTCGGATCGCGCTGCAGCTCCAGCGCCGCCATCGCGTCGCGCGTCATCGTGCGGAACACGCGGAACCAGCCCCGGACCGTGTCGCGCGAGTACGAGCGCCGCACGGCCTTGGTCTTGCTCCGTTTGCTCCCGCGCTTCTCCGACGTCCAGCCACGCAACAACGCATCGTCGATCCACCGCTGAACGTCCGTGGGCGACAGCGCATCGTAATAGTAGTCACCCAGTGCCGGCAAGATGTGATTCTCCAGCGCATCGGCGTACGTCCTCAGTGTCGTCGAGTCGAGCTTTAGCGCCTTCGACTCGATCCACGATTTCGCGAATTCCCCAACGCGAACCCTCCTGGCTTGCTGAACCGACTGCTTCACGTCGTTGATGAGGTCGTCGCGCTTCTGCGCGGCCTCGTGGGCGGTCACCCCGTCGAGAACCCGATCGATCTCCTTGTTCTTGCCCGTGCGCGGGTCGACCACCTTCGCACGGATCCAATACGTCGCCTGGTCGAGGCGAACACGCCCGGATAGCGTGTCGGTACCTTGTCTTTCACGACTGTGCTCCATTCGGTCTCCGGGCGTCCCAAGACGGCCACGAGCGTAACGCGCGGCCCGGGCGGAAACAAAGCGGTCAAGTTCGGCAACGGTGAACAGGTGGGATCGCTTCGGGCCGGCGCCGACCGGATGCAGCTCGCCGCGCATCACCGCCGTGCGGATCCCCGAGCTCGAGCGGAACCGCAGGTACGCGGCTGCTTCCGCGGTCGTCAGGAGCACCGGCAACGGTCGTGCCGGCGGTGCCGGTGTCGTCCGGTCGCCCGTTGCTGCCCGCGAAACGCCCATGGGCGTGATCTACGCACCGTGCTGGTCAGAAGCTCGAGATTTCGAGCCGGGCACGTAATCTCATTGGTTATGACAAACGTTAGTACAATGCTTCAATGAGGCAATATGCGCCGTGGATTCCGCTGCTTGCCATCATCTGCATTGCAACAGCGTCGTCGCTCCTGGGGCTACCGACGCCTCAGCGGTCGCCGCTTCCCGTGGCGCCCCAGCATTTGCCCACCGGTCAAGCGCGAACGGCCGCGCTCGGTTTCGCTGGCCCGCCGTGCTGATCAGGCGCGGGCTGCCACGTCCCTGCCACGCGGCCTGCCGCCGGTCGCGATCGTGGCACGGCAAGCGCAGCGATCGCGAGGAACATGGCAGTGTTACGCCGATGGGCGAGGTTGTCGGCCTGACACCCGCGTCAACCGAGCCCCCGTGCAGTTCTCCCCTGCCGGGGCAGCCCCGGGGGAGGAATCTATGCCCCGGGGTGCTGGGGTAGCTCAACCGCGCGATCGTCGGCGGGCTCTTGCAGAAAAGAGGCGCGGCGCACCCAGCCGGTTCTGTTGCCACCACCGCGCGATGACGGACACATCCGCCAGTGTACGAGGTGCGATGCTGACCGCGACCGCCCGCGACGCCCGAAGTCCCTGGTCAGAGCTGCTGCAGGATCGCGCGGAACGTCTCGAGGGGGATCGCCTTGCCACGACGCACCGCGACCATGGCCTCGTCGAACGCCTTCTCGTCGTCCTCGTCGAGTTCGATCTCGGGCTGCAGCTTGTCGACCACCAGGAACAGCTTCGTACCCTCGGGAAACTTGGCCCTCGTGACGATCTTCCGCTTGACGACCTTGGTGCGAGCGGTCCGCATGAACATGATCGATACCACTGGCCTCGTTTGCCAGCGAGGACGATCGGCGCGACAGCGTGGGCACCTTCTGCGCGATCTCCCCGAATTACGTGCGGCACCCGAGCTTGCGGCGGTGCCGGCTACCGTGGCTGTCGATCTCGCACGCCCTCGCGACGGCCCTCGCCGTTGTCGTTCTTCTCTCCGGCAACAGGACGAGCCTCTAATTGGCAGCCGGCTCGTGGCGCGGATCGTTCAGCCCATTGACGATGAGCTTGATCGCCATCCGCCGGTCGTCGTCGAGCCTCGTCTCGCGATGGATGAGGCGTTTCTCGGTCAAGGAGACGAGAACGGTCTGCGCTTCTTCTTCGGATGCGCCGATGTCGCGCGCGAAGAAGTTCGGTAACAGAAAGGCGACGTCCGGGTGGTCGCTCATCGTGAGGTGGTACGCGATCCACGCGAGCGCGCGCCGCTCGACCTCCGACATCGACCGGTCGGCGAGATGCATGAGGGTCAGGGCCATGATGCGTTGCCGCGCGAACGAGCCCCACGGCTCGTCCGAGGCTTCGGGCACCTTGTCCGGCGCCGATGGCCATCGCGCGTCTGCCGGCTCGTCCTCGTCGATGTCGCCGAACGGCTCGCCGACATCGATCTGATGGTCGATGCCCATCGAGCCGAGTTGCGCGGCGAGCCCCATCGAGCCGTGCTCGGTCGGCTTCTGGGCCAGTTCGGGCCGCCAATCGTCGAGCCGATCGAGCGCATGGAGCAGCACCTTGAGCGCGTTCCCGAATGCACTGTGGAGCGAGCTGCGCAGCCGTCGGCGATACCACTCCGGTGTCTCCGGATCCTTCGCGATATCCCCGACGCGGGCGAGGTCGCTGAGCACGATGCCCAGCTTCTCGACTACCCAGCCAGTCATGCGGTCGTCGTTGAAGCTCACGAGACGTGGGTAACACGAGCGCCATCCAAGTGTCCTGGTAGCCGTCGTTGCAACGCGAATCCTCGTCCCTGAGCACCGTGCCGAGACGACCAGGGCGATGCCGCCGCTGGTGTCGCTCGAAGTGCGACGGCGTCGGCATTTTCGGAGACGGTCCGCACGACGAGCTGGCATCCCCGAGCTTGCGGTGGCGCTGCTCGCGGTTGCCGTTGCCCTCTCCGGCAAGGAGGTCGAGCCTGGATAACCCTGGGTGAGCTTGCCGCTCTCGGCACGACCAAAGCCGCCACGATGAGCCTCGGGAGCGCCGCGGCGGTCGCCGCCGCTCAAGCGGCTCGGGACGAGGACGCGCTCGCTGACCGCGATCCGATCCGCGCGGTTGTCCTCGGACCGCGATCAACCACGACGAGAGCTCCGACACCGGGGCATCTTCCGCGATGCGGCCGGGTTGCAAGGTACGCGCATCCGGGCCGATCTCGTCGACCACGGCGACGCCGGCGACCTGATCACCGCCCGCGCTCGCGATCTCAAGGTTGTTACAAAGCTTGTGATAACGGCCCCGAAAATTGAAATGAGCCGAGCCACGAACCGAGCCATTTCCGAGAGATGCGGCTGCGATCACGTCTCAACGAGGTTTCAGCAGGTGCTCGTCTCAGTTTGTTGCGACGGGCCTGCGCCACGCAACGTTCGCGAGCTGGGCCGCACGACCGGCGTCACGATCCATCGCGCGCACACGGCAAACCATCTCCGCCACGCGGTCTCGCCGGGTGATTGGCGTCAACGACTTTTGCCGGGTGGTCCTGGTAGTTGTCGTCGGTGATCCACGCGCCCCAGCAGCCGCGATGTCCTGGACGTGTCGGCCTGGCACTTCACGTGTCACCTGGCACCCGACCTGGTCGGCGTAACGCTGCAATGTTCCCCACGATCGGTACGCCGGCGTTGCCGAAATCGCGCCGGGCGGCAGGCGGGTGACAGGGGCCGTGGCAACCGCCTGGCGGCGGTCTGGCCGTCGCTCGTCGACGCCGATGACCAGCGTGACGCCGGCGAGCCACTGACGGTCGCGTTCGGTAAGCGCAAGGCTTCGCGGCGGCGCCACCTCGACGATGGCATCGAGCACGTACTCGTCGACGATCTTCGGCAGCTCGCTCATCCTGTCGGTGAGAGGGGACACCTCGATCGGCCCGGGACGGACCAGCCACTGCAGCGAGTCTTCGTCGAGGCAGATGTACTGGACTTGGCAGCTGTCGCGCAGCCCGGCAACCAGCGACGAAAAGTCATGTGGTGGTCGCCGCCGCCGCACGCACAGCGAGCCTCCTGCGGCAGCCTCGAACGCCGTGGCACCGTCGGCGTAGTTCGCCGACGATCGTACCGACGCCAGCGTATTACCCCGACGAGGATCGCACACAATCGCCGCATGATCGCGTGCCACGGTGCGACAGTGGCGCGTTGGGCGCGGGACCGTTGACCGCCGAAGCGTGGTCCCGCACGAGGGTCACGGCTTCTTCCCCTTGCGTGGCGTGCCCTTCGCCGCGCCCTCGTCGAGGCGCTTGGTCTCGGCTACGACCCGATCGAAGTCGCTCTCGAAGAGGCGGTCCTGTACGATGCGGTACTTCTCGAACTCGCTCTCAGCATGGGCGCGAGCGATCTCGGCGGTCACCCTGCCTGCGTCCTGCAGCACCTCGCGATCGGTCGCAGCAAGGAATCGGTTCAGGCGCGTCTCCCAGTCCTGCATGGTCATGGGGATCTTGCGCAGCGCCATGTCCTCGGCCACGTCGAGGTAGGCGTTCACCAGCCGCGAGAGCTGCGCCAGCTCGTGCTCGGTCAGGTAGTTCTTGGCCACGACCACATCGAACTTCTGGATCTTGCCGTGGGGCGCGTCAGTCCAGGTGTGGAGGCCCATGTGCTCCTTGGTGGAGTCGGCGCGATCGACGATGACCTCGGCTGCGGTCTGCCCGTGGATGGCCCAGTGCAGCTTGTTCTGCACGGTGGCGAAGAAGCGCTTGGTGGCCTGCGCCGTCACGTCGTAGTCGATTGACGTGGCGTAGATGTCGGTGATCTTCTGGTAGAACTTGCGCTCCGACAGCCGAATCTCGCGGACACGCTGGAGCTGCTCGTCGAAGTAGCGATCGCTCAGGACGGAGCCGCCGCGCTTGAGGCGCTCGTCGTCCATTGCGAAGCCCTTGATGGTGTACTCCTCGACGACGCGCGTGGCCCACTTGCGAAACTGCACCGCGCGCTCGGAGTTGACCTTGTAGCCAACGGCGATGATCGCCGAGAGGTTGTAGTGCTTGGTGTCGTACGCCTTACCGTCGGCGGCAGTTATTCGAAAATTTCGAATAACTGAGTCCTCCTCGAGCTCGCTATCCTCGAACACCTTCTTCAGGTGGTAGTTGATGGTCGGTACCTCCACGTCGTAGAGCTGCGCCATCATCCTCTGGCTGAGCCACACGTTCTCGTCGGAGTAGACCGCCTCGACGCCGCCCGTGCCGCTGGCCGCCACGAAGGTCAGGTACTCGGCCGCCGAGGAACGCGCGAGAGAGATGGTCGGCTTCTTCACGCGCGTCATGCGGCGTCTCCGGGCTGCGGGATGAACCCGCGGACGAGCGACATCATGTGCCCTCCGGGATGAGGGTGCGCGAGCACGAGACGATCGCCCGTGACGTTAGAGGCGCGCGTGAGCGCCACGTATGAACGTCGGCGAACTCTCTACGATCCCACGCACAGAGCACGACCGCTCGGTCGGGGCCCAGACATCCGACTGTCACGTCGTCGCTCCGGTCGATGCACGTTTGAAGACGAGGATCGCGACGTCGTGCCGGAGGTGCTCGCCGGCGCACTGAAGCGCCGCGAGCACCATCGGGCCGAGCGAGCGCCCTCCGACCGCGATCTCGACGGGGTCGCCACCCAGGCGAGACAAGCCTCCCTCGGCGAACAGTTGAATCGCCGTGGTCATCATGGCGTGTACTGTTACCGTACCGTCGTCGCCGATCACACCACGGTGCTGGCTGACGGGGTGGCTCAAGTACGAGTGGCCACCCAGCGCAATTCGTACCTCGTCGAGAAACTTCCCGCCAATGGCGATGCGCTTCTCGAGCGGTGGCGGGACCTCGATCTTGACGCCGTCGGGTAGACCGAACGAGCACACGAGGCGTCGCGTGCCCGTGTCATCGGGATCGTACGTCCAGCTATCGACGAGCCGGGGATCGGTCCAGTGGGATCGCCTGCGTTCCGCGAGCAGATCGAAGGTCGCGGCGTCTTCTCGCGTGGCCTGCCGACCGCGCATGCGCTTGCGTAGCTCGTTCAGCTCTTTGAGCCTTGGGTACTCCCAGAGCTTCGAAGCGTGCACGCTCGCGTTCCAGAACGTGACGGCAAGGTCGATGGCACCGCGCGCATCCTCGACAGACGGCGCTGGTCCGAGCCGCTCCAGCAGCGGTGCGGCCAGCTCGAGAACCACCTCCGCGAGATCGCGCTCGGGGAGGCGCACGACGGTCCATGAGTTCGGATCGCGGCGTCGCGTCATTGCTCGCTGTCCTCCATCTCCTCCCACGTCTTGCCCGCTTCCACGGCAGCAAGGTTGAATCGAGCGCCCTGATTGTCGCCGGGGTTGAGCCACAGCATCTTCTTGAAAACTGCGGCTGCGCTGCGACGGTCTCCCAGGCGCCACGCGCAGAGGCCGGTGCCGTTCAGGCAGCGGAGGAAGGGGCGGTTGTCGATGTGGCCCCACGGCAGCACCCCGTCGAAGGACGTACCGAGCGAGAGAGCGCCGATCGATACGCCCATCTCGTAGTGCCGGACAGCCTGCTTCGGCGCGCGCTCGAACTCGACGTTGCCGAGGTGGGCGTGAGCGTCGAGGCAGCGCAGGTCCTCCGCGAGCAGCTTCATCAGGATCTCGCGGGCCCCCGCGGGATCTCCTCCCTGGCTGTGGTCGCTCGCCTCGATGATGGGATCCGAGTCGAAGTCGTCGGGATCTGCGCCGGGGATTACCTGCTCCATCTCGAACGCCGGGCGCTTGCCGCGCGCGATGATCGGCTTGGTCCACTCCCCGATGGGATCACCCTCCTCGCCCCAGTACTCGTCCTCGGGATCCCATTCGCCCTCGTTCCGCAGTGCGAGCGGCGCGAGGCCGAGCGCAACGACATCAACGCGCATCCGCTCGACGGCTCCCGAGAGGTACGGATGGCGCGCATGGATCCACTGCTTCGTCGGGGTGACCGTGATGATCGAACCTGGAATCTCGTAACGCACCGCCGTGCGTAGCGTGACCTCGCGCGCGCTGCCGAGCAGGCGACAGCGCAGCGCGTTCGATTTGCACGCGAGCACCGCGAGCTCGACCGGCTTCCCCACGGCGATGTCATCGCTCGCGACCTTGTGGGGCCGAGCATGCCACACGGGGCGCTCGACGTCGTCTGCCGGGCCAAAGCCGAGCCAAGCCCGGTAGCGGGCGACGAGCTTCGCCGCGGCGCTGGCATGCGGGAAGACAAGGTCGGCGAGGCTCACATCGTACGTGTGCTCGCCGCGATGGCATGTCGCGAGCAGCCCGATGCGGGGCTGGCGCGGGTAGTGGATCCGCGTGACGCGGACCGGCTCGCCCACGACGTGGCCGTCGGCGGGGAGCGTGAGCTCGGTCCCGGCGAAGATCTCGAACGCCGTGAGCTGCTCATCGTCGGTCGTGGCTCCAGCAGGAGCGCGCGCGATGGGCTCGGATAGCGAGTTCGACTGCGTCACGGCATCCTCCGATCTCTCCGCGTCGCCGCGGGCTTCGTCGACTCCGTCACCATGACTCCGCCACCATCGCAGAAGTCATCGACGGTTGACAAGCTGGGCCTGCCGTCGAGCAGATCCCGGGGGGTTGGCGCACGACATCGACGCGATCCCGGTCACCGCCGGCGTACGTCGCTCAGGCGGCACTGGCCGCGTATGAGTAGGTCGGCAGCCTGCCTCGTGCAGCCCCGCGCGTGAGCGATACGACGCCATCCCGAGCCGAGCTGCAGCGTGTGACATGTTGATGGAGCGCCGCAGCGCCACCAGCCGCAACGCGGCCTTCTCGATCTCCGACAGCCCCTCGTCGCCGCGTGCTCGATGAGCCACTGACGGTCGCGTTCGGTAAGAGCAAGGCTTCGCGGCGGCGCCATCTCGACGATGGCATCGAGCACGAACTCGTCGACGATCCTCGGCAGTTCACTCATCCTGTCGGTAAGAGGGGGAACCTCGATTGGCCCGGGCCGGACCAGCCACCTCGAGAAGCATCTCGCCATCAGCAAGACACTGGCTGCCAGCAATGCCAGCAATGCGGTCTTACAGGCGATCTCTCCGTGTCTTACAACCGCCTCGGCGACGTCGCAGTCATGACCACCGATCTCGGTGCGGCCCGCCTCCGGTTCGAACACTCCCTGGCGCTCCTCAAGGCCCTCGCTGCAGCGAAGGGCAACGGGCAACAAGCAGAGTACGACCTCCTCGTTGTGCACCTCAAGCTGGTGACGTTGCCGAAGGCGCCGCAGAGCCTGGTAGTCCAGCATCTGGAGCGTGCAGCCACGATCTACGATCAGCTGCGCAAGGCCGGCGCGTTTCAGGGAGACGCACGGTTCACCGGGATCGGCGAGACCCTGCATCAGCTCCGACATCACTGACTTCGATGAGGACGCCGTCTTCGCGGCCATCCGGAACGGCTGTATCGCGATGCCGGCCTCGAGCGAGGCGTCGTGGTCGACGGGCACGCCGGCCTACGCTAGCAGGCCGATCACACCAAGGTATCGCTGTTCGCCAGGGCCGGCCGCTCACCAGTCGCCGGGTACGATCGCGATCCGGACGAGGTTGTGGTCGACAAGTTGCACCAGCTCGCGGGTGCCGCGGTGATGGTATGTAGGCCGGAACCCAGGGAGCTGGCCAGTTCGTTCGCCCGTGGTCGGATCCCAGCGCGACAGGCCGGTGTCGTTCGACGCGAACAACCAGCCACCTTCGCTGAAGAACAGCCCCGACGGCCCCGCGAACACGAGCAACTCGTCGGCGTGGGGACTCCAGCCTGGCGCTGCCTTGCCGCGCCGTGTGACATCGAAGATGCGCGCCCCCGGGACCATCGCGGCATCGTCGTCGCCGATGCCGGCGACTGCGACGCGGTGATCGTCCAGCCAGGCGATCGCGTCGCCCCAGGAGTCGCGGGCGCACAGATCCAGCCGGCTCGGACCGTCGTCGGACTCCCAGACGTTCTCTCGGTGCCATCGAGCGAGGCTGAACACGACCGGTACGCCGACCGGGTGCCAGATCCAGCCGTCATCGACGACGCGGGTACCGGTGGGATCGACAATCAGCGCGCCATGAAAGTAGTCGAGGTAGTGTGGAGGCGGGTTCTCCCCCTGCCCGTAGCCCGGAGTGTCGCGCACGCTGAGCAGCTCACCGCTTTCCGGATCTGATAGGTCCAGGCGATTCCACGCGCTGCGATGGATGACGATCGTGCGGTTGCGGACCTGGAAGAACGCGAGGGAGAACGGCACCGTCTCCGGGTGGTAGTCGCCACCGTCGAGGTCCATCGTCACCCGCCCGGAGCCGAGATCGAGGATCTGGCCCCAGCGCCCGTAGTCGTTGACGACCGCGGCGAACTTGCCGCACGGCGACACGTGTAGCCGTCGCCGCAGTGCGCGGCCGCACCAGGGTTCATGATCGGGCTCGGCCGGGACGCTGCATTCGGCAACCGCGGACCACATGCCGGTGTCCGTGTCGAACCGGATCAGCGCGCCGGACGCGGAGAGCAACATCCAGACAGAGCCGCTCGCGGCGGAAATCGGCGCGAGGTCCGAGATCGGACCGAGCTCGACCGGCAAAGCCGTGATGGTGAGCGCCGTCGCGAACGGAGCCTCCCTCGTGATCACGCCCGGCTCACCACGAACGCCGACCATGTCGGCCACCTCGTTGAACGCGCGCAGGAAGCATGGTTCGCACACCCGGGTCGCAGTCACCGCTGAGCCCGTCTGGCGTTGATCGGCGCAGGGCACGCAAAGCACCTCCATTTCCAGGCCCACGCCCAGATACCACCGCACACAGGACAGCCCGGACTGCTGGCAGGTCTGGAGGTGTGTGCACAGCGGTGCGCCGAACGCGACCGCATCGTGACCACACGCAGGCCCGCCGACCAACGACATCGGACCGGACGCTAGCACCGCCGAAGGGTCACGGGAAAGCTTCCACAAGGCCGAAACGCTGGGCCAGCCGTCGCCGTGGCTGCCGTTTCATGCCGAGGGGTCAGCCGGCATAACGTGCGAGAGCAAGTAGAGCAACGACCGGGCGAAGGGAGCGGAAACCAGTTTCCTGCCTCCCACCTCCGCTCCCACTTCTGCCCGTCGGCACGAGACACCTTGAGACGATTAACTTCTCGTGCTGAATAGGCTTTCGTCGGAGATCAGCGCGCTACCCGCCGCTTCCCAAGCTGAAGGTCGCCAGTTCGAATCTGGTATCTGTGTCCACCGTGATCTGACGACCGGGCACGCGGCGAAGCGCGCGCATGAGCGAGCGTTACCAGGTAGAGATCAACATCATCGGCCGGGGCGACCGAAGTTCGGTGTTCTGGGCGACGAATGGCTTTGCGGCGGCGCCTCCCGGCTCGCTGATCCAGCCGAACTGGTGGCCCTGGGGGATCGCCCGTCTCGCTGTTCGGATCCGGCGACCGCCACCCTTCCGGTTGAATGTTTTTCTCCAGTACAAGCGCCCGGAATACCTCTATCGCGCTCAAGCAGGCGAGTGGTCGGCTTGGGGACGAGCGTACTTCCGCAAACTCGCTTGGAGCAAATGGGTTAGTCGCCTATGCGAGCCCTGCATTCTATAAGCGTAGTGAACTCTGGACGCATATCGAACAACGTACTTTGATAGTCAATACTCATTTCGCGCCCGCGATCCGTGTTTCGGGTCACGGCCGTTATACGTACGTGGACGCAACTACACCCGGAAAGGCGCACAGCCGGATAGCCGAGGTCCCGCCATTAGCTTTCCTCAACGGTGGAGGACGAGGCGGCCCACCGGAAGGCCCATCTGGTGGAGCAGATGGTCGTACGCCACAACAGCTTCTCAAGGAGGCTCGTCGCGCAGCCAAGGCCGCCTTAACGACGAGTCCGCAACTGGTAGGGACCGCAGAACTGTTTGCGTCGGCTGTGCAACGAGCAACGACATTTCTTGGCGCTCTTGGATTTCAGCCCGATGAGCCAGTACAGGACGTCGCGTATGTAGCCACGTTCTCGGCCATGTCCGGCATCGGATGGGCTGTTGTGTAGGTACGTCGCCGGACTACCGATGTCCACGCGTTCGGTCGCTCGCCGACACGACGATGCTTCCCAAGCCAGGGACACCGCTGCCGGACAGCCTGGTCAACCGCGTCGCGCGCAGCTACACGCCGAGCGAGAAGGCGCAGGCTCTCTTCGAGGATAAGATCGAGGTCCGTTTCGCCGACGTGGTCGAGCTTGCGTGCGAGCGGCTGATCGGGCGCAATCTGAGCCGCATCGACTACCGGCAGTGATCCCGGCGAAATGCTGGGTGATCTATTCCGTAGAAGAATCGATCTTATGACAAATAACGGGATTGTCATCCTGGCAACGGGCAATACAGAAGGCGCATATGTTCACTCTCACAGGCAAGACTGCCGTCATCAGCGGTGGTAGCATCGGTATCGGCTTGGCGATCGCCCAGAGGTTTGTCGCCGAAGGCGCTCATGTATTTATCTTCGGCCGTCGGCAAGCCTTGCTCGACGAAGCCGCCAGGTTGATCGGACGCAACGTCACCACCGTCAACGCCGACGCGTCGAACCTCGATGACCTCGATCGTGTCGCCGCGGTAGTCAGGAACGAAAAAGGGTGTTGTCGACATCATCGTCTCGAACGCGGGCTTCACGGTGCAGGCTTCGATCGACACCATCACGCCGGAGCACTTCGACAAGGCATTCAACCTCATGGCCCGCGGCCCCGGCTTCTTGCAGAAATAGCTTGTGAATGATTAGCGTGCATCCGAGCGAAAGGCTACGTCATGAACAATCTCGCATCCGAGCACACACGTCCCCCAGCGCCCACATTCAGTCTTACCGGCAAGCGTGTTGCCGTCGTCGGCGGGAAAACGTCGATCGGTCTTGGCGTCGCTCATGCGGCCCACGCCATGGGCGCGTCTGTCACGGTCGCCAGCCGCCGCAATGTCTCGGCGAACGAGCGAGCGGACCTCGCCGCGTTCGAGCAGGTCGTTCTCGACATCCGTGACGAGGCGGCCGTGCAAGCCGCCTTCGAAAAGATCGGCCCCTTCGACCATCTCGTAGTCACCTCCGGGCCGGCGCTGGGTTCCTGGGGTTCGTTCATGGACTCCGACATGCGCGGCGTTCGCGGCTATCTGGATAGCAAGTTCCTGGGCACGTGGGCATGCGCTCGACATGCAGCCCCGCACCTGCTGGCTGGTGGCTCGATGACCTTTCTCACAGGCGGCACGGGCGCTCGGGCGAAGCTCGGATTGGCCGCAGTCACGTCGACGTTCGCGGCGGTCGAATCCCTGTCGCAATCGCTCGCCTTGGAGCTGGCCCCGATCCGCGTCAACACGATCCGGCCCGGTTTCATCGATACCGACTTCTGGGACGGCCTGCCCGCGGCAACGGTGACAGAAATCCGCGCCAAGGTGCGCACGCACTTCCCGGCCCGTCGGCTCGGAACGGCCGCCGACATCGGCCACGCCGCCGTCTTCCTCATGACCAACCCCTACGTCACCGGCACGGTCCTCGAGGTCTCGGGCGGCGAGTTGTTGGTCGACTGGATCTTTTGACATTGATTTGTGATTCGCCGGTCGACCGGCGAATCACGACAGCGGAGTACGCGCGTTCGCGCCGACTTATGCCTATCGCAACGACAGACAAACCACAAAGGTCATTCGTGATGAAATCTGGAAACAAAAGGGTGCAGATCGGCCCATGTCACGCTGCCTTGAGTAAGGTGGGGAGTTCCGCAGGTTTTGAAGATTGCAGGCGAAGTCGCGTACAATCGCGTTGTGCGTCCGAGCGCATGCGATCATGAACGAGTTC
>Ga0307509_10000771_pt1 | contig 54763 bp, 46 predicted proteins | sample 10_EM_MG_FD_202245 | JGI IMG/M metagenome (GOLD analysis project Ga0307509, IMG submission 202245) | Populus trichocarpa ectomycorrhiza microbial communities from riparian zone in the Pacific Northwest, United States - 10_EM | ecosystem: Host-associated > Plants > Roots > Unclassified | place... | reverse complement strand
GCGGCGGGCGCGGGGGCGCTGGCGCTGGACGAGGACGCGCTGCTCCGTGCGCTTTGTGCGGGCGCCTTGCCGGCGGGGTTGGGTGCAGACGCCGGACGCTGCGCCGACTCGCCGTTCGAGAACCCGAACGCAGCACGGGGCGGCGCAAACAGATTCACCGAGGGCCTGCGCCCGGCGAGCACGCTCAGCGCCGCCTGGTGGGCATCGGCCTCGAGCGCGGCGCGCGACGCGGGCCGACCGCTGCTCGGCTGTGACTGCTGGGCGACGTGCGCCAGCTCGTGCGCGAGCACGTGCTCGCCGTGCTCGCTGCCCAGATCGACAGCCCCGGGCTCGAGGTAGATGTGCCGCCCGCGCGTGAACGCCTGGGCGCCTGCAGGCACCTCGGGGCTGTTGTCGTGGATCTCGACATCATCGAACCGCTGTCCGAACGCCTGCGCCATGCGCTCGATCGTCGTGGCGGGCTTGCGCGCCGCCGCGCTCGAGTCGTGGATCTCGACATCATCGAACCGCTGTTCGACCGCCTGCGCCATGCGCTCGATCGTCGTGACGGGCTTGCGCGCATCGTCCGCAGCCGCGGGCTTGCGCGCCGCTGCGCTCGAGTCGTGGATCTCGACATCGTCGAACCGCTGTTCGAACGCCCGCTCCCTGCGCTCGATCGTCGTGGCGGGGCGTCGCGCATAGTCCGCAGCCGCGGGCGTGTGCGCCGCTGCGCTCGACGCGGTGAGGTCGACGACCAGCGGACGCTTCCCCGGCACCTGGTGCGAGCGGTCCGCCGATCGGGCTGGATCCGGTCGCGACATCACCCCGAGCGACGTGAGCGCTTCCCGCACGTCGCGTGCGCCGAGATGCTTGTCGCGCGGCGTCGCATCCGCCTCGGCCTCGGCGTCAGTCGTGTTCTCGGTCCCGGTCTCGGCGTCTGTCTTCGCCTTTGCCTCCGTCCCGCTCTTGATCCCGGCGTCTGTCTTCGCCTTTGCCTCCGTCCCGCTCTTGATCCCGGCGCCTGTCTTGGCCTTTGCCTCCGGAGCCGTCGCGTGGTCGGCGCGCTCGTGGCCTTGCGCGGGGTCGTCGGTGGTCTGCGACCAGCGGCGTGCCTCCTTCGTGACCAGGGTCTGGCGGCCCGGGACATACCGGGGCAGCACGTCGTCAAGCCAGGCATGCACCGGGGCCCCCCCGAGCTCCACGCCCACCCGCGTCAGCCTGCCGACGTCGGGTCGTGACCGCCCACCGCGCAACTGGAGGACCACGGCAGCGGCCCGGAACTGCGTGCGCGCCTGTTCCGTGTCGCATCGACCGTCGCTGTCGGTGGCGTCGTCCACGACGCGCTTCCAGATCGCGAGCGACAACTCCGGCGACAGCTTGTGCAGCGCACCCTCAACGGCCGGGTCGAACGAATGGTCCCGGCGGGCGCGATCGAGCTCCGGCGGACGCATCCAGCGGGTCATCGAAGGCCCGTCGTCGCTGTTACCGCCTGCGTTGCCGCACGACGCATCGCTGCTTCCGCCATCTCGGCTGTGTGCAAGGTGCTAAATTCTACGATCCGAGGACGGTGTAGTTGCCCTCCGGAGAAGAGAACTCGCAGCGCGAGCTCTGTCCGGCGACGCATCGGCGACAAACAAGAGGTGAGTGAACGTCAGCCGTGACAACCAGCCACTATCCGGACGTCGCGGGACACATGCGACAGATCGACCCTGAACCGGCCACAGCGGCGATTGCTCAGCGCGGATGCGGTCGTTCTACGTCGCCTCGCGTTTCTTCTCGCGCAGCATGAACAGAGAGAGGCTCTCGACCTTGGCCCGCGCCCCGGGGTCTTGCGCAGGAACTTGAGGCTCGAGGCGATGCTGGGGTCGGCGATGAAGCAATTGATCCGGATCCGCTCGCCGAGATCGGCCCGGCCGAAGTGCTCCACGAGCTCGCCGACGATCCGCTCGAGCGTGACGCCGCAGAGCGATTCTTGGGCGCGGTCGGGGTTCGTCCAAAGGAACCCCGGTCGGGGTTCGTCGCGATCGGGATTTGGCGTCGTGTCAGCGCGTCGTCGGCGTCGGCGTGATCTCCACCCGGGGTGCGAGCTGTGCGATGAGCGATGCGGGCAGCCGGCCGTCCTCGATGATCAACGTGCGCAGCGCCGGCAGCGACGTCAGGACCGAGAGATCGGCTTGGGTGGTGCCGGTGAGGTCGAGGTAGCGCAGCGCGGGCAGCCGACCGAGCGGGTGCAGCTCGGGAAGCTCGCAGTAACGAAGGATCAAGGATGACAGCGACGCGATGCCGCTGATCGCTCCCAGGCTGAGGATCCGGGTCGCCTGCACGTCAAGGGTGCGGAGCGCGCGCGCGGCGGCGAGCGGCGTGAGATCGACAGCATCGGCCCCGCCCAGGACGAGCTCGGCGAGGGCCGGATTCCTCGCCACCGGCGTGAAATCCACCACGCCAGTCTGGAACAGGTTGAGGTAGCGCAACGCCGGCAACCCGGCCAGTGGTGAGAGGTCTCGGATCGCGGTCTGCGGCAGCTCGAGTTCTTCGAGGGTGGCGACCGTTGCGAGCGGCGCGATGTCGATCACACCAGTGCGACCGAGGCGGAGGACCGCCAACGGCACGCGCGCAAGCGGGCGCAGATCGACGACACCACGTCCGCGTGCCTCGAGCTGGACGAGCGCGGTAAGCGCGGCCAGGGGAGCGAGGAAGTCGCGCGCGTCCGGGGCTGCCTCCACCGTGAGCTCGCGCAGACGCGGCTGAGCCGCGGCAAACGCCAGATCAGCCAGCGGCTGCCGTTCGATGGCGAGCGACTCGAGGCCCGTCAGCGCAGCGAGGGTGTCGACGCCTGCGCGAGGGGCGAGATCCAGGACGAGGCGGCGGAGCCCGGTCAGCGGGGTGAGGAGCCTGCCGTCGCGCAGCCAGTGGCCGCGGAGCGAGAGTGCCTCGAGGTGGGTGAGGCGTGCCAGCGATTCCTCGTCGAGAGCAGCCGAGTGATCGAGCACGAGGGAGCGCAGGTCGGGCGCGCCGAGCAGATTCTCGAGGGTGGTTACAGGGCTGCCGGCCAGCGATAGCTCGACGACGCCCGCCAGATCGCCGTCCACACCGACCTGCTCACGCACCGCCTCAGCGTGGCGCGGTAGCTCGGACAGCGACGTCATGATCACCGCCGCGCCCGCTCCGAGCACCTCGCGACGCAGATCGCGCGTGCTGTAGAAGACAAGCGGCGCCGCATCCACGAGCCGACGATGCGTGGTCATCACCCACGAGCACGCGGCGACCAGCGCGTGGAAGTGGTCGAACGCTATCGTAGTGGCGCCGCGGCCCAGGTGCTCGATCAGCGGCGGTGGCGCGCTCACGAGCTCCTGCGACGGCGCCGCCAGCACGTACAGGTATGGCCCGGCCTTGCCGGCGAGGGCCGCCAGCGCGCCTCGCCGGCGCTCGCCGGTATCGAGCGCCACGATCTGAACACCCGGCCTGGGCATCGACCGGGCGCCGAAGACGGACGCAATGACGTCGTTGATCGTGTACGGCGCTGGAGGAGACAGCGGGCGATTGCGGAAGGCGAGATAGAGCGGGGCGTCGATCCCATCGAGGTAGCGCGCTACGAGCCCATCGCTCGCGTCGGGCTCGTACACCGCGATGAAGTGGAGCGGTGCCAGGGGTGGCATCACGACCTTCGTTGCGAGCGGCAGCCCGTCGATGCGGACCTCGGCGCGCGCCGGTCCATCGCCGCCGCCGTACTCGAACGGGCTCGTCACGCCATGCCGCGTCGGCAGACCGAAGCGGTGCTTTTCGAACGCGATCCCTGCGCCCGCCATGTGCCGACCAATCCACAGCGGATCGATAGGCGACTCGGTGTACAGGTGTGGGGTACCGGGCATGCGCAGGTCTGGGGTATGGGTCATGCGTGGGTCACGCTCGGCCATCGCGATACCAATGCTCTCACAGCTTTGCACGGTGAGGCCGCGCAGGCGTCTCCCCGTGCGAGATCAGCGCACGACGGATCATGGCGGGAAGTAGATATGGACCTCAAAATCGGCATCCGGCTCGTTGCTCTTGACGTTGAAGTGCGGGTCATTCGGCGCATAGCCTGTGCCTCCGTGAGACTCCGGGCCGTGGAATTGCGTGTGGTCGAACGCCTCTCCGCGTGCCTCGGCGGCGCGTCGCATCTCGCTCTCGATCTGATTGGAGACGCGCTGCGCCTGGGCGCGATCGACAGCATACACGTTGCGTTCGCCCCCGAGAATCCGGGCGCGCAGCTGGTCGTCGGTCTGTATCTCATGGCCTTTGAGTTTCGTATTGGACATCGCCTCCTGCCGCTTGATGCGGTGATCGAGCTTCGAGATCTGCTGATCGAGATCCTCGACCATGTCGCGCTTGAGGTGTGCAGGACGGCCGCTGTTCGCGACCTCTTCGCGGACCGCCCTCAGATCGTTCTTCAGCGCCTCCAGCTGTGTCCCATTGAGGTTCGGATCGTCAACCCTGCTCCAGAACGACTCGTCCAGGCTCCGGTTCTTCGACAGCTTCTCGTTGCCCCACAGCCTATCCCGGCGCTTCGCCAGTGCGTCGATGCCCTCCTGCTCCTGGGTCGCGATCCCCTGCTGGCGCGCAATGCGCTTATCGACCTCATCGAGCCGGGCCTGCGCCTGCATCCATTGCTCTTCTGCCTCGGCGCGCGCGCCAGCCGCGGCCTCGCCCCGCTGCGCAGCCGCCTCCGCCGCGTCGCGCTCGCTCTGCAGCCGCGCGCGCCATGCCGCGAGGTCCTCATCGCCCTGCGCGTCATAACGTGGATCGATGACGAACTCGCTGGCGATGAGGAGGATGGCGGTACCGCCACCACGAGCCTCGACCCGATAGCTCTTGATCCAGCTGTATCGCCGCTTCAGCGCATCGAGCGCCAATACCAGCACCGGCGCTGGCACGTGGCCGCGCTCGGCTGCCGCCGTGATCCCGCGTGAGACCTCCAGCGCCTCGGGCAGCTCCTCTGCCTTCAGCGCTTCTTTCTCGGCGGCGGATTTGCCCTCGTTTTTGGGTCTGCCTTCCCCCTCGCCCGGCTTCCTCGCGCCTTCGCCCTCGGCGGTCCTCGCGGCGTCACCCTCGGCGGCTCGCGCCGCGTCGGTCTCGGCCGTGTGCGCCGCCGCGCTGTCGGCCTTGCCCGCGTTCTTGCCGAACTTGGCCATCAGCTCGTCGGCGAACTCGCCGAGCTTGCCGGCGATCTCGCGCAGCGCGCCCGTCACCTCGCGCAGCGCCCCCGCGCCCGCCTCGGCGACCATGCTGCCCAGGCTCTTGAGCCCGTCGAGGATGTAGCCGCCCAGGAGCTTGAGCGCCTTCATCGCCTCGCCCAGGAACATCATCGGCCAGTTGAGGAACTTGGCGATCGTCGTGAGCACGACGTTGACCCCGCTCCAGACCCCGACGGAGAACGCGTCGAGTAGCGCCTGGAAGGCGATCATGCCGACCAGGTAACCGATGGTCTCTCCGATCTCCTCCTCTGCCGAGTCCTTGACGAGGAAGTCGCAGATCATGTTCGCGATCTTCGCGCCGATCTTGGCGACGGCCGCCTTGGCCGCGTCCCACACCTTGTGGAGCTTGCCCATCAGGTCGTCGATGGACATGCTCTTGCCGCCGCCCGAGAACAGCTCCTTCACGGCGGGCATGAACCCGCTCACGACGGTGTGGGCCGGTCCGGCGAGCTCGCCACCCATGCGCCGCGCCTGCTGGCCGAGCGCGCGGTAGTCGTTTGCTGCTGGCGCCGTGCCGGGACCGACGGGCGCGGCCGGGTTGCTCGGCGATGCGCTGGCCGGCGCGGCGACCTGCGCGTGCTTCTGCGCATCGAGCTGCCCGACGATGCGCTGGACGACGGACGACGCCTCGCCGGCGTGGATCTCGCCGGGCACCGACGGCAGTGTGTGCGTCGATCCCGTGGGCTGGTGCGCGCTCGCTTTGGTGGGCAGCGCCGTCGCTTTCGGGATCGCTGGCTTGGCGACCTTCTGCGCCTCCTTGTCGGCGTCGTTGCCAAGCGCGACGAAGAAGTCGCCCGCCTTGCCGATGCCCTTGAGGATCAGCCAGATCGCCTCGAACGGCATCTTGATGCCGTCCCACACGCCCTTCAGCAGGCCCTTGACGAAGCCCAGCAGGAACAGCGGGCTCGCGCCGCTGATGATCTTGGCGAGCTTGTTCGAGATCTTGATCTTCGTCTGGGGATCGCGCCCCCGGACCGCGTGCAGGAAGCCCAGCACGCCCGACTTGAGCAGCGGCCACAGCGGCCCGAGCAGCGGCAAGGTCGGCAGGTGCTCGAGCACGCCGATCACCGCGTCGAGCAAGAGGTCGATCAGCGGTGGCTTGATGCAGTCGGGCAGCCACCGCCAGGCCCAGCCGGCGAGGATCACCGGGATCATCGCCGGATTGGTGACGGCAGTGGCCACCGAGCACAGCACCTCGGCGTACGGCTTGATGAAGTCGACGACCTTGTGGAAGGTGCCCTCGAGCCAGCCTGCAGCGCTGGTAAACGCGCCGGCCGCCCACTCCTGCATGCCCTTCACGCCGTCGACGATGGTCTGCACGAAGCCGCGCGCCATGTTGAGCAGCGGGATGCCCGTGATGGCGCCGAGCAGCTGGAGCGCCCCGCTGGCGAACCCGGTGGTCTTCTCGATCAGCCACGCCACCCCCTTCTTGACCATGCCGACGAAGCTCTGCCCCGTGCCCAGGATCTTGGGCAGGATCGATCCGCCGAGCAGGCCGGGGTTCTTCTTGGCCGCCTCGGGGTTGTTGCGATTGGCCCACAGCCACTGGACCGCCTCGACGATCTGCGGGCCGTACTTGATGATCGCGTAGATCTCCGGCAGCGGGGTGAACAGCAGCAGCACGCCGGCGACCACCTTGAGCGGGCCGATCACGGGCTGCAGCGTCTTCTTGATGTTGTCCCAGACCTCGAGGGCCTTCTGCTTGATCCAGTCGAGCAGACCACCTTCTCCAGAGCCGCTCGGGAACCCGAGCTTTCGGGCGATCCAGTCGAACGCCTTGCTGGCGACGTTCTTGACCGCCTGGATCCACTTGCCGATCGTCGATGCGACGGCCTGGATCGCGTCCCACGCGCCGCCGACGATCGTCTTCAGGACGTCGAACACAGGGCCGATGACCAGCTTGGTCACCGTCTCGACGATGCCCGAGACCTTCTCGAATACCCCCTTGATGGCCTGGAATACGGGATTGTCGACGAACGCTTGCGCGACCTCGCGAATGGCGTTGATCCCCGAGACCAGGGTGTCGCAGCACTTGGGGTCACCCGCCTTGGCGCCCTCGAGCACGGCGAACGCCGACGACAACGTGCCCTTGATCTGGCCGGCCATCTGACCGACGTTGACGCCGCCGGTGATCGAGCCGACCCAGCTCGAGATCGCCGGCTCGATCGCGTCCTTGATGAGGCCACCCGGGCCCTCTTGGATCAGCGTTGCGATGCCTGGCGCCACCGTGGTGACCAGGCCCATGATCTTGTCCTCGGCCCAGTTCTCGATGTCCTCGACACGATCGCCGACCCAGTGCGCGGCGGCGTCGAACTTGTCCCCGAGCCAGTTACCAGAGGCGAGCCGGCCGCTGACCGGCGCATCGCTCGATGGGCCGGTGGGCGAAGCGTCGGCGGCCGCACGCGCCCGCGCGCTCGCCGCTTCAGCCGGCTGCGCGCCGGCGTCGACCCGCGCGCTCGCCGCTTCGGTCGGCTGCGCGCCGGCGTCGACCCGCGCGCTCGCCGCTTCGGTCGGCTGCGCGCCTGCCGCGCCTGCCGCAGCCTCGGGGTTCCGGACGTCGCTCGCGCGGTCCTCCATCGCGCGAGCCTCGTGCTCCGCTGGATCGGACGGCGACGACAATTCGACGCCTGGACCTGCCGGCTGCACCAGCTGGCCGCGATCGTGCTGCACGACGTGGGTCAGCTCGTGCACCAGCAGGCGCTCGCCGGCGGCGGTTCCTGGGGCAAACTGGCCACCGGCGAAGTAGATATGAGACCCCATCGTCACGGCACGTGCACCCGCGGCCTCCGCGGCCTGGGCGGCGGAGGCGTCCGTGTGAATCCTCACGTGCGCGAAGCGATGACCGAACAAGGCCTCCAGTCGCGCGCGGAGCTCGGTGGTCAGTGGCGCGCCGCCAGACTGCGGGAGGCGTTCGAGCTGATCGGCCACGCTTGGGCCGGCCATGCGCTCGTGGAACGCCATCGCGCGCCGAGTGGCGCCTTCGGCCCAGCCGCGCGCTCGTGCAGTCCACGCCTGCGCGGCGCCGCCGGTCCATGCGTCCGCGAGCTCGGCCGTGCGTCGCCCAACCGGTGCTTCGGCCGCCCGCCGGAGCAGCCGCGCCGCTGTGCGTCCGACGCCCACGCCGGCGAGGGTGAGATCCGCCGCCAGACCGCGCACGTTCCTCCGCAACGCGTCGACCGGATGCGGCGCCGTTTCTCCCGTGGGTTCGGCGATGGCGGGGGAACGGTCGCGGGCTACGCCATCGACCGGCGGTGACGTCCGCGCCGCGAGATCTGCGTACACGGGCTCACGCGAACGGCCCTGCCTCGTGGCCGGCTCGCGGTGCGGCACCCGCGTTTCGTCGGCGCGCAGCTCGCGCGGTGCGGTGCGCGTGCCGTTGTCCACCGCGGCGACCTGGAGCGCCGGTCGCAAGGCCACGACGTCCGGCGGCACCGCAGGCCTGGCAGGAGTCGGCACCACAGGGGTGGCCGAGGGGGCCAGCGGCGCGGCGATCGCCGCCACCGGAGCCGCCGCCGGACGCGGCACGGGCACGGGCTTGGCCGACCTCGTTCCGAATGGATCGCGGGTGAACGCCCGTGTGCCGGCGGGCACCTCGCGGCTGTCGGGGTGGATCTCGACGTCTTCGAATCGCTGGGTGAAGGCTTGCTCCCTCCGCACCCTCTGGTGCGCGGGCAGGTTGCCGTCGGTGTGCGGCTCGGCGTCGGGGACGCGCTTCCGATGGGCAACAGGAGCGCCAAACACCTGGCTCAACTGGATCCGCGTCGGCGCGGCTGGCGCCGCAGACAGGTTGCGCGTCAGTGGCACGGCGGGGGGCTGGTCGCGATCCCACAGCCCGTGGACCGGCCCGGCGCGCTGCGCAGCGAGGTCAGGCAGTGGTGGTCGTTGCAGCCCAGCCAGCAAGCGGGCGACCTCGCTGGCGCCGAGCTGCGCCTCGCTGGGCAGCTCCCGTCCCGCGTCCGTGTCCGTGGATGTTTTCAGCGCCGTCAGCAACGGGTCGACGCTCGCACCCGTGAGTGGCGGGGCAGCAGTCTCCAGTCGCGCGGCGGGGTCCGTGGACGACGATACTTGCGGCGCGGCCATCGCGCGCGCAACCTCGCTGGCACCGGAGGGCCGCGGCGCCACGTCCGGCAGCTCGGACGACACGGCTGGCTCCGCTCCGGTGGGACCGTGTTCTACGGAGCTCGGCCACTGCCACGCTTCAGCCAGGACCAAGGTCGTCTTGCCACGCACCGGTGGGGCCAGACGATCGGCGAACATGGCGAGCGACCGGTCATCGTACAGTTCGAGTCCGGCCCGGGTTGCCTTGCCGACCTCGGGGCCGAGGCGCCCACCGCGTGCCGCCACACGAGTTGCAGCAGCGCCGAACAGTTGTCGCGCGCGTGGCTCGTCGAGGTTTCCATCGTGGTCGGTCGCCTCGCGGCACACATGCTCCCAGATCTCCAGAGCCACGTCGGCGCTGAGACCGAGCGCCGCACCCTCGGCGACAGGATCGAGCACGGGGCTGGGTCTGCGGCCAGGCTCGAGGTCGTCGCCACGAAACGACTTTTCCTTCATCGCGAACGCCCTGCGTCAGGCCCGCCGTGGAGGCTCGTGTTCCATTCGGGGGCCACGTCCATCCATCCTCGGCGTGCCTCCTTCGTGACCAGGTCTGGTTCCACCCCCACCCGCGTCAACAATGCCGACATTGGGTCGCCACCGTCCGCCGCGCAACTTGAGGACCAGGGCAATCCGCAGAACTGCGTGCGTGCCTGTTCCGTGTCGCATCGACCTTCGATGTCGGTGACGTCGACGACGACGCGCTTCCAGATCTCGAGCGACCACGCGGGCGACAGCCTATAACGCTCGCCCTCGATGACAGGATCGAAGACATCGTCTCGGCGGGCACGATCGAGCTCCAGCGGACGCATCCGGCGCGTCATCGAGGCTCCGTTGTCGTCGCGGTTACCAGACGTTGCCACTCGACGCATCGCAACCTCCGCCATCTCGCTTTTGCGCGGGATGCTAAGTTCTACGATGCGAGGACGATGTACGTGCCTTCCGGAAAAGCAAACTCGCAGCGCGGTCTCGCTCCCGTAGCGGTCCTAACGCCGCAATTAGAGAATTGCAGCTAGGACGAAATTAGCGTGGAAGCCGCCGGTCCGTTTCATCCCACGCGAATCTGAGACCGGTGGGCAACTGCCTGTGACGGGTCGAGTCAACGCCAGCTCGAGCCACTCTCGGGGCACGCAGGACCGCCCGCGACGATCGACCAGATGCTGCCATGGCGGTTGTCGCTCAGCGCGGATGCGGTCGTTCTACGTGGCCCCGCGCTTCTTCTCGCGCAGCATGAACAGATAGAGGCTCTCGACCTTGGTCCGCGCCCAGGGGGTCTTGCGCAGGAACTTGAGGCTCGAGGCGATGCTGGGGTCGGCGATGAAGCAATTGATCCGGATCCTCTCGCCGAGATCCGCCCAGCCGAAGTGCTCCACGAGCTCCGTGACGATCCGCTCGAGCGTGACGCCGTGGAGCGGATTCTTGGGTTGCGGCTTGTCGCTGGTCACGGGTTACCGCAGCGGGCGCATGTGGCGGCTGCGACGCAGGTCGTTGACCGCGCGGGCGACCTGGTCGTCGTGCAGGAGCAGCTTGGACATCGCACCGGTGGTGATGCCGAGCCGCTGCGCGGTGGTGCCGATCTCGAGGTCGCCTGCGACGAGCAGATCGAGGAGCTCGGCGATCGCCGCCCAGTAGTCGCCGGTGAGGCGCGTCTTGGCGCCGAGGGGAGCGGTGCCACCGGCGATGAGGGCGGCGAGGCGCGGTGACGGCGCGTAGTCGTCGAGCTCCACCGGCTCGCGGACGTCGAGGGCGATCGTCGCGCGCAGCCGGCGGACGGCGTGCAGCTTGTTCTCGGACTGCGAGCGGCTGTCTTCGCCGATCGCCGTGGCGCCCGACGGCTTGTGGCGCAGCCGCACCGCGCTCTCGGTCTTGTTGCGGTGCTGGCCGCCCGGGCCGGACGCGCGGTAGCGATCGACCTCGCTTTGCGCGACCAGGGCGTCGTCGCTCGCGAGCAGGTAGTCGGCGCGCCTCACGTCGTCCTGTGGGCTCAGTTTGCCTGCGCCGAGGTGGGCTCGGGCGCGCGCGTCGCGGCGTCGGTCGGCTCGAGGTAGACATCGACGCCCGCGCGGTCACCGGCGCGGCCGTACTCGACGCGCGCGATGCCCTCGCCGAGCGCCCCCACCATCTTGCCCAGCCGGCCGTCCACCGCGATCTTGGCGTCGTCGCACATCCGCTGGATGTCGCCGATCGCGATGCCGGGCAGCAGCGCGCCGACCCGCGAGATCTTGCCGCCGCGGATCCTGATCGAGAGCGAGAACTGCGGCGACGGGATCGAGCGCAGCCCGGCGACCAGGGCGGCTTCGAGCGGCGCCCCCGTGAAGTGGACGAACGCCTCGGACAGCGCGTCGACCTGGTCGTTGATGCTGGCGCCCGGAATCGCGAGCTCGACCTCGGAGAACGCGGCGTCGCCGATCGACTGGGTGAACCGCTCGATGCGCTCGATCTGGTGAACGTCGACCCACTTCTTGAGCTGGTACTTCGCCTCGTGGGTGCCGAACATCGGCTCGACCTTGGGCCAGGGATGGGGATCCAGAAAATGCCAGCCCGTCGTGACTTTGCCGCCCCACACGCCGATCCACGAGCCGACCAGCCTGGGCTCGAGCTGCTCGCCGATCTGATCGAGCAGCGCGGTGTCGCTCTTGGCGATGTTGCAGAGCTTGAAGTAGTCCGCCATCTTCGGCACGAAGCCGCGCGGATCACCCCACGCCCCCCACCACACCCGGCGGATGTCGCTGCCGAGCATCGCGAGATAGCTGACCCCCTCGCCGTTGGGCATCTCCGGCGGCATGGGCAGGTGCTCCAGCCAGCGGTCGAGATGAATGTCCATCCATTCCTCGACGATGGCCAGCTGCGACAGGCCGATCTGAAGGTTCAGCCGGACCGAGAGCGCACGCTGTAGTGCGAGGTCGAGCGAGCTCATCCGTTTGACGGTATCACGGGGATCGCGCCGGTCGAGCCCGACCACGCGATCGGCGGGTGGTCAGCGCTCACCGAGGCCGGTCGGTTCGTTCTTGATCCGCGGCAACAGCATCACGAAGTTGCACGGCTTCAGCCGGTGGTCGAGCTGCGGAATCAGAATCTTCTCGACGCCGGTGCGGACGCCGCCCGTCGAGCCCGGCAGCAGGAACACGTAGGTCTGGCCACACAGCGCCGCCTCGGCACGGCTCTGGATGGTCGAGGTTCCGATGTCCTGAAACGACAGCCAGCGAAACAGCTCGCCGAACCCCGGGATCGATTTGGTCACCAGGGGCGCGAGCGCTTCCGGGGTGACGTCGCGCGGAGTGACACCGGTCCCACCGGTGGCGATCACGACATCGACGCCAGGATCCGCGATCCACTGCGCGAGCTGCGCGCGGATCGCCAGCTCGCCGTCCTTGACGATGGTGCGCGCCACGATGCGGTGGCCGACCTCGGTCAGTCGCTCGGCGATGTACTTGCCAGACACATCAGTCTCGGGCGTCCTCGTGTCCGAGACTGTGAGCACTGCAACATTCACGGGGATGATCTCGGTCTCCATTTCGATATCTTAGCGCGCTGGTTTTCCAGCTCCATCAAATAGTTACAGCAAATAGACGCATTGCGTTAAAAAGATCATCTCTTCGTCACTGTTGGCAACGCAATGCGTCCTAAGCTCCGGCCCATGAAGGAGGCACCTCTCATGGCAACCACGGCAACCACGAAGACTGAACTCTCGAACGGCCGCCACGGAATCCTGCCCGGCGTCGTTCACCTCGCGCTTGATGTCGCCGACAAGAGCCAGTCGACGGCGCTCGCGGTGCTCCAGGATGCACGCGTCGAGCTCCGCACGGCGGTCGATCACGGCCTCGAGCTGGCCGAGAAGCTGTCCGCCGCCGCGTTCCGGTTCACCCGCAAGGCCGTCCAGCGGATCGACGAAGCGAGCAACGAGACCCTGATCGGGGCCGAGCGCGTGCTCGGCGGCGCGGTCAAATCGGCGCGCGACACCACGGTCGCGGCGTCGCAGCTGGCGAACACCGCGGTCGCTAGCGTCACCGCGTCGGCCTGATCGGCGCCCCGCCGAGCTCGGCGCGTATCGCGCCCGTGCGCCCGCCGAGCTCGCTACACGACCAGGTTCACGAGCCTGCCCTTGACGTAGATCGCCTTCTTGATCGGCTTGCCGGCCAGGAAGCTCTGGACCTTGGCGTCGGCCTGCGCGGCGGCGAGGACGTCGGGCTCACTCGCGTCGGGGGCGACTTCGATCTGCCCCCGAAGCTTGCCGCCGACCTGCACGGCGATCACGAGGACATCGCGTGCGAGCTTGGCCTCGTCGTGCGCCGGCCACGGCTCGAACGCGATCGTCTTGGTGTGCCCCAACCGCTGCCACAGCTCCTCGGCGAGGTGCGGCGCAAAGGGCGACAGCAACTTCACGAACATCTCGAACCACGGCTTGGGGATCGACTTGGCCTTCGTCGCCTCGTTGACGAACACCATCATCTCGGCGATCGCGGTGTTGAACCGCAGGTCGGCGACGGCCTGGGTGACCTTCTTGATCGCCGCGTGCAGGGTGCGCTCGAGCTCGCGGTTGTCCGGCGGGCAGTCTTCGCTGACCTTGCCGGACAGCGTGTCGGCCTCGGTGTCGGGATCGGCGTGGACGAGCAGCCGCCACACACGATCGAGGAACCGCCTGGTTCCCGCCACCCCCGAGGTCTCCCACTCGACGCCGTCCTCGAGCGGTCCCATGAACAGCTCGTACATCCGCATCGCGTCGGCGCCGAACTCGGCCGCCATGTCGTCGGGGTTGACGACGTTGTAGCGGCTCTTCGACATCTTATCGAGCTTGGTCTCGACGACATCCTCGGTGCCCTTGACGTAGAGCGTCGCGGCGCTGAGCTTGGCGAAGTTGTCCTTGGCCAGATCGACCGGCCCGCCGCCGCGCTGCTCGACCTCGCCGGGGCCGTGATACTTGCCCCGCGCGTCCTTGAACGACGTGTTGTGGATCATGCCCTGGTGGACCAGGCGCTGAAACGGCTCGTTGGTCGAGACCAGGCCGGCGTCGAACAACACCTTGTGCCAGAACCGGGCGTACAGCAGGTGCAAGGTCGCGTGCTCGGAGCCGCCGACGTAGAGGTCGACCGGCATCCAGTAGCGCTCCTCGTCGGCATCCCACGCGACGTCGTCGCGGCCGGGCGACAGGAACCGCAGGTAGTACCAGCACGAGCCCGCCCACTGCGGCATCGTGTTGGTCTCGCGCAGCACCGCCTCACCGGTGGCACTATCGATGGCGTTGAGCCACGCGGTCGCGCGGGCGAGCGGCGGCCGGCCATCGGGGGTCGGCTTGTACTCGTCGATCTGCGGCAGCGCGACCGGCAGCTCCGCCTTGGGCACGAGCTTGAGCGTGCCGTCGGGGAGCTCGAGGATCGGGATCGGCTCGCCCCAGTAGCGCTGGCGCGAGAACAGCCAGTCGCGCAGCTTGTAGCGCACGCTCTGGGACCCCAGGCCGCGCTCGGCCAGCCACGCGATCACCTGGGTCTTGGCCTCGTCGTTGGTGAGCCCGTCGAGGAACCCCGAGTTGATGTGCGGTCCATCACCGGTGTACGGCGCGTCCTGCACGTCGCTGCCGGCCGGGCCACGGACGACCTCGATGATCGGCAGACCAAACTTCTTGGCGAACGCGTGGTCGCGCTCGTCCCCGGCGGGGCACGCGAACACCGCGCCAGTGCCGTAGCTCGCGAGCACGTAGTCGGCGATCCAGATCGGGATGTGCTCGCCGTTGACCGGGTTCACCGCGAACGTGCCGAGCGCGACGCCGGTCTTGGGGGCATCGGCGGCCTCGGTGATCCGATCGCGCTCGCTGCGCTTGGCGACCTCGGCGCGGTACGCCGCCACGGCCGCGCTCGCCTCGGGCGAGGTGAGCGCATCGACCAGCGGGTGCTCGGGCGCGAGCACGACCCAGGTGCCGCCGAACAGCGTGTCCGGCCGCGTCGTGAACACCGTGATCGACTCGGCGCTGCCGGCGACCTTGAACACGACGTTGGCGCCGATCGACTTGCCGATCCAGTCGCGCTGCGCCTTGTACGTGCCGGCCGGCCAGTCGAGGCCGACGAGGTCGTCGGCGAGCCGATCGGCGTACTCGGTGATCCGCAGCATCCACTGCTTCATCAGGCGCTTCTCGACCGGATCGCCGGTCTCGACGTACTTGCCGTCGTGGACCTCCTCGTTAGCGAGCACGGTGTTGAGCGCGGGGCACCAGTTCACCGGGACCTCGGCGCGGTACGCCAGGCCGCGCTCGAACAGGACCTCGAAGATCCACTGCGTCCACTTGTAGAATCGCGGATCGCTGGTCGCGAGCTCGCGCGTCCAGTCGTACGACAGGCCGAGCTTCTGGAGCTGGCTCTTGAAGGTGGCGATGTTGCGCGCGGTGATCACCGACGGATGCTCGCCGGTGCGCTCGGCGCGGCGCTCGGCCGGCAGCCCGAAGCTGTCCCAGCCCATCACGCGCAGCACGTTGAACCCCATCATCCGCTTGGCGCGCGCGACGACGTCGGTCGCGGTGTAGCCCTTGGGGTGCCCGACGTGCAGCCCATCCCCCGACGGATACGGGAACATGTCGAGCACGTAGTACTTGGGCCGCGTGCGGTCGGCCGGCGTCTTGAACGTCTGCTCCCGGTCCCAGAACGCCTGCCACTTGGTGTCGATGATCTCGTGCTTAAATCCGGCCATTAGCTGTGCTTCATGATTCGTTCAAGCGTTCAAGACGGCGGTGATCCGCTGCGTGATGACGTCCGGATCGCCGACGCCGTCGACCCGCTTCAGGATCCCCTTGGACAGATAGAACGGGATGATCGGCGTGGTCTCGGAGTGGTACTTCTGGACCCGCATCGTCACCGCTTCGATCGTGTCGTCCTTGCGATGGACCAGCCGGCTCGCGATCTCCGGTGGCGGCGGGTTGTACTTCAGGTGATAGATCGCGCCGGTCTCGGGATCGGTACGGCGCCCGCAGGCACGCTCCTCGAGCAGCGGATCCGGAACCTCGATCAGCACCACGGCGTCGAGCCAGAGGCCGGCTTTGGTCATCGCGGCATCGAGCGCCGCGGCCTGTGGTGCGGTACGCGGGAACCCGTCCAGCATGAAGCCGGCGGCACAATCGGGCCGGGCGACCCGCTCGAGGATCATGCCGATGACCACCTCGTCGGGCACGAGCTTGCCCGCCTTCATGAACTTGTCCGCTTCGTGCCCGAGCGCCGTGCCCTCCTTGACGGCTGCACGCAGCATGTCGCCGCTGGAGATGTGCGGGATGCGATAGGTGTCGACCAGCCTGGCGGCCTGCGTGCCCTTTCCAGCACCCGGCGGTCCGACGAGGATCATGCGCATAGATCGGCATCCAAGCACGCGCGCGCACCTCACGCAATTGCCGGGGCGCAATTGCCGTGCGTTACGCGCGCAGCATGTCGATGTGCGGAATGCCGTCTTCGATGTACGGCTCACTCACGCGATGAAATCCGAGCTCGCCGTAGAACCGTTCCAGGTGAGCTTGCGCACCGATTCGAACCGGTGAGTTACCGACGGCAGCGAGCCCACGGCGCACCAGCGTGCGACCTAGCCCCGTGCCCCGCGCACCGGGCGCCGTCACGATCCGGCCGAGCGAGATCTCCTCGAATTTGGCGCCCGCCGGAACGATTCGTAGATACGCCTGGATCGTGCTGGCCTGCGTCAACTTGCCCGAGGCATCCGGATCGCCGGAGGCATCCGAGTCGGACGACTCGGCCCACAGGTGGCGCGATGCCGGATCCAACCCGTCCGCGTCGAGGTACGCGCAGGTCTGTTCGACCACGAACACCTGCTCGCGCAGCGCGATGATCGCGTAGAGCTGGGCGACCGTCAGCTCGCCGAACGCGCGATCATGCCAGCGCAGCTCCACGTACCTGACCGTATCCCAGATGCGCTAGATTCGCGACGTGCGGAACGTTTGCGTATTCCTGTCGTCATCGTCGGGCCGAGCCAGCGATGTCGCCGCGATCACATTACTGGCGCGCGAGCTCGCGGCCCGCAACCTTACCCTGGTGTACGGCGGCGCACACCGGGGCCTGATGGGGGTGATCGCCGATGCCGTTCTCGAGGCCGGGGGCCGCGCGATCGGCGTGATCCCGACCGCGTTGGTCGAGGCCGAGATCGCGCACCGCGGGCTGACCCAGCTCCACGTCGTCGACACGATGCACCAGCGCAAGGCGATGATGTTCGAGCTGGCCGACGGGTTCGTGGTCGCTCCCGGTGGCCTCGGCACGCTCGAAGAAGCGTTCGAGCTGCTGACCGGAATCCAGCTCGGGTACCATCGGAAACCGGTCATCTTCCTCGATGTCGAGTCGTTCTGGCCGCCGCTGGAGACGTTCCTCGATCATGCGGTCCGCGCGGGGGTGATGCGGCCCGAGGTTCGTTCGCTGTTTCGGACCGCATCGTCGGCGAGCGCTGCCCTCGACGCGCTCGCTATGTGGTAGTTTTAGGCATGTCCTCTCGCGTCGCAGGCGCGGGCCTTGCCCTGACCGCGGCGGCATTGTTGGCGGTGTCGGTTGCGAGCCCGGTGGTCCAGCCGGAGCTGGGGCTGTTCGCCGGTCATCCAACGGTCAGCGGCCGCTTGCGCGAGCTGCAGGATGTCTACGTCGCGCTCTATGACGCGCAGCTATGCAACACCGGTGGCGACGGCACATGTAAGACGATCGACACCAAGCTCGCGTTCCGCCTGATCGGCTACGGCGATCTCGCAGCCACCGGTACCGTGGTCATCAGCTCGGCGCTGCTCGCGCTGCTCACGCTCCGAAACAGCCGGCGCCGCAAGGCGGCCGCGGTCGTGGTCCGGATCGCGAGTGTCCTCGCGCTCGGCGGTGGGGCCGCGCTGCTGTGGCAGGGCCCATTCACCACCGCCTCGGTGCCGATCGGCCCCGGCGCAGCCATCGCGGGCGGCGGTCTCTTGATCGCGCTGATCGCGAGCCTGGTCGCGGTCCGGCCGCAGCCACCGCTCAAGCTCCGCGCGGCCGATCAGGGCCCATCGGCGCCAGGCGCCAGGCGCCTGCTGCCGCCGCCATCGATCGACATGGAAGCGCTGTTCGGTGACAGCGACATGGGCCCCGGCGACTCGCACCCAGGGTGGGACACGCAGGAAGATCCGGAGCTTCCGCCGGTCTCTGGCGAAGTGGTCGCGCGCGACCGCGGGGCGACGAGGCCCGGCACCGACGCGCGCTACTCATCGTCGCAGGTCCGCCCGCTGTACGGGGGCACGCCGTTTCAAGGCGGGCTGGTCATGGAGCGACCAGTGATTCCGCGACCGCTGGCCGGGGCCGACGCGATCGGGGCGCCGATGTCCGACGCGCCGATGCCCGATGCGCCGATCGAGCCGGCGTCGTCGCCGGCCACGTCGAGCCCGTCCTCGTTCGTCGAGGTGTCGCCCGCGCCGTCGCCACCGAGCGCGACGGTGCAGCGGCCTGCGGCGGAGACCTCGCCACCGCCACCGCCACCGAACCCGCCGTGGCCGTCGGCCGATGCAGGGTCGCCGCCGCCACCCGTAGCGTGGCCGTCAGCCGAGACGTCGCCCGGCGCAACGCCCCCGGCCCCCCGGCCGCGCCGCGATAGCCAGCAGCCAGCTGCGGCCCAGACCGTTCCGTCGCGCCCGCGCCGCGATAGCCAGCAGCCAGCTGCGGCCCAGACCGTTCCGTCGCGCCCGCGCCGCGATAGCCAGCAGCCAGCTACGGCCCAGACCGTACCGTCGCGCCCGCCACCACGGGCGCTCGAGACTGCACCGCAGCAGCCGCCGAGCAACGCCGCGCCACCAGCGACGCCCGTGCGCGACGCCGCACCGCCGCCGTCACCGCCACGATCGGCGCGCGCCACCATGCCTCCGCCACCGCCGCGAGCGGCCCGCGAGACCATGCCCCCACCGCAGCCGACCCGCGAGGCCGCGCACCCAGCCCCGCGGATGACCCGCGAGTCGAAGGCACCGCCGCCACCGCAACCGGTGCGTGAGGTGGTGGTGCTGCCGCCGCGACCGGTCTACGAGACGCTGTCGCCCCCACCGCCGGTTCGCGAGATGCCACCGCCGCCGCGACCGGCGCGTGAAACGCAGTCGCCACCGCGACCGGCGCGCGAAACGCAGCCGCGACCGAGCCGCGAGTCGCAGCCGCAGCCGCAGCCGCAGCGCGAGACGCAGCCGCCGCCGCGGCCCGCCCGCGAGTCACCGTCGCCACCGCCGCCGCGACCGGCGAACGACAGCCAGCCGCCTCGCCTGCGCGCCGCGGTGCCGATGCCGGAGCGACCGGTGCGTCAGACGGCGAGCCCGACCCGGCCGCCGCCGTCGGGTGCGATCCGCGTGCCGCCACGACCGCTGATCGGCACCGCGCCGCCGCCGTCGTTCACGATTCCGGCGATCCCCGCGATCCCCGCGATCCCCATCCCGGCCATCCCCGCGATCCCCGCGATCCCGATGCTCCCCAAGCGCAACGCGCCCGTACCGAATCCGCGTGGCGCTGCAATTGGCGCTGGCGCATCGCGCGATACGGCGAGCCTCGCAGGCGAAGAAGGCGACACCACATCCGTCACCAACGCGTCGTTCGAGACCAAGACCGCCAGCGATATGCCGGTGATGAGCGATCCGTTCGGCGAATCGCCCGACACCACCGCGGATGACAGGGCGATGGTGCTCGATACGTCGCCGACCGGTCAGCCGGTTCGCGTCGGCGCTCGTGGCGCTGCGATCAACGGGACCGCGGTGTCCGCACCCGATGACGCTGCGCTGGTTCACGACCGCGCGCCCGCGAAGCTGCCGATGTCCACCGCGCCTGATTCGCTCCCACCGCCCAAAGACCCCCCGCAGGAGGCAGGTCCAGCCCCCGCGTGTCCGCAGTGCGAGTCGCCGATGGCCTGGGTCGAGGAGCACCTGCGGTTCTATTGCAAGAGCTGCCGGATGTACTTCTGATTTGACGCGCGGTCGTGTTGCAGCTCGAGCCGTGACCGCGCGACGTCTTCGCGGCGCTTCGAGCGGTGATCCTGGTAGGCTCTGTGCTCGTGAACGTCACAGAAGATGCCCCAAAACAGATCCGCCCTGGCGAGGAGCTCGACGTCGCCAAGCTGACCGAGTACCTCGAGCGCCAGTTCGGGCCTGGCGCAGTCACCGTCGCGCAGTTCCCCGGCGGCCACTCGAACCTGACGTACCTGGTCCGCCACGGCGACGCCGAGTACGTGCTGCGGCGGCCGCCGTTTGGCAGCAAGGTGAAGTCCGCGCACGACATGGGCCGTGAGTTCACGGTGCTGACCAAGCTGTCGGCGGTGTACCAGCGCGCCCCCAAGCCATTCGCCTACGAGTCGACCGGTGAGGTGCTCGGCGCCCCGTTCTATCTGATGGAGCGGCGGCGCGGCGTGATCCTGCGCAAAGATCTGCCCGATGGGCTGGTCCACGACCACGCGCGGCTCCGCCGGGTCGGCGAGCTGTTGATCGAAGCGCTCGTCGATCTCCACGCGGTCGACTACGGCGCCGCGGGGCTCGGCGAGTTCGGCAAGCCGGTCGGCTACATCGAGCGCCAGCTCACCGGGTGGGCCAAGCGCTACGCCGACTCGCAGACCGAGACCATCCCGGCACTCGACGAATCGGCCGCGTGGCTCGCAGCGCACATGCCGGCGGACGGCCCGCCCTCGCTGATCCACAACGACTACAAGTTCGACAACGTGATCTTCGATCCGTCGCTCGAGCGGATCACCGGCGTGCTCGACTGGGAGATGGCCACGCTCGGCGATCCGATGATGGATCTCGGCACGTCGCTGTCGTACTGGGCGCAGGCCGATGACCCGCCATCGTACGATCAGCCATTCGGCCCGACGGCGACCGTGGGCATGCTGACGCGCAGCGAGCTCGCCGCTCACTACTTCGAGCGATCCGGTCGGCGGCCGGTCGACCCGCTGTTCTACTACACGTTCGGCCTGATCAAGACCGCCGTCGTGCTGCAGCAGATCTACTACCGCTGGCACAAAGGCGTCACGACCGACCCCCGGTTCGGGGCGCTGATCATGGGCGTGAAGATGCTGTCCGACCGCGCGCGAAACGCGATCGACCGCGGGTCGATCTAGGCGTCGCGCGATCCCCCGTCGCGCGGTCTCGAGGATCCCGAGCGATGCGTTCAGCGGATCTCGATCCGCCAGGCCCCGTGCTCGGCGTCGTCGAACACCTCGACGCGCGGGTCGTCGTCGCGGAACACCAGGATCGCCTTGCCATCGTCGTCCCGCGTCTTGGGCTCGCCCCACTTGTGCTTGAACAGCTCGAACAGCGTCTGGCGCGCCTCGGGATGGGGCCGCCACGGCATCGCGAAGGTCATCCGCTTGACCACGCCGCCCGCGGTCGCGAGCGTGATCTTGGTCGCCGTGCGCTCCCACTCGGTCGGCAACAGGGTCAGCACGAGGTCGTGGCCGACCACGGTGATGGCGTCGTGATAGGCCTTCTTGACGTCGTCGACGGACTTGCCGAGCACCGGCTCGGGTAGCCCGTCGAGCAGGTCCGGCTGGTCGCCGAACAGCTGCGCCGCCGGCAGAAAGTTGTCGTACGCCAGATCATGGCTGTAGCCGAGCGCATCGCGCAAGGTCGCGCGCCAGCCGGTCGTCGGATCCGGCCACACCAGCACGTTCTTGCCGACCGGCTCGGTCGCGTGCCAGCCCTCGCTCCACGCCTCGGCGATCAGATCCTCGGCGTGCTGCGGCAGGTTCAGGTAGATCGCGCGCACCGTGCCCGTCTTGTCGTCGATCGCGACGAACTCGCGGACGCCATCGACCCCGGTCGCGATCCCGGCCCGGACGTCGACCGGGCCCGGTGCGATCTTGCGCGCGTCGGCGATCTTCATGCCGATCCGGAGGTTCGCGAGCTCGCCCGGCGGCACCACGTGCGCGCCGAAGAACTCCGACGTCAGCACGTGGTACGGCACGTACTCGATGAAGCAGTTGCGCTCGAGGCAATCGAGCTTGACCTTCCAGCCCGTGTTCTCGCTCGCCCACGTCGTCTCGGCCTGGCCCAGCGAGTCACGCGTGATCTGCGGCGGGCCCCAGATGCTGACCAGGACGTCGCGCGCGCCGTGGCCCTGGACGATCGCGAAGATGCTCGCGACGGTGCCCGATTCGACCCGGACCTCGAGCGCCACGTCGGCCACGCCGGAATCGAGCACCAGCTGGTCGCGAACCGCCCTGTGATCCTCCTTGAGCGCGGGGAGCCGGCGCTTGGCCTCTGCCACGCTGATGCCGGGCTGGATCTTGGCCAGCCCGCGCGGCGGCTCGATGGTCGGCCCGAAGAAGTCGGGATCGAGCGGGCGCGACGAACCGCACGAACCGCACGAGCCGCACACGGCCGCGGTGGCGGCGAACAGGGCGAGCGCGGCTCTCACCCTTCCTTTTTGCCGCGCCCCCGGAGGATCCACAAGGCGCGAACCCCGCGCGCAACAGTTCGTTGAACAGCCGGCCTGCCGTCAGGTCCGCGCCAGGGTCCGGATCGAATCGGCGAGAATCGTCAACGCGGCGCGCATCTGGTCCTCCGACAGGTACGCGTACGCGACGCGGAAGCCGTGCAGGTGCGGCGGTCCGATGTAGGCCGCCGAGGCGTTCGACACGTGGACGCCGCGGCGCGCGAGGTGGGCCTCGATCGCAGCGTAGTCGATCGAGCGCGGCAGCTCGAGCCACAGCGTCGGACCACCACCCGGACGCGTCCAGCGCACCCCGTCGGGCATCAGCTCGTCGAGCGCAGCCAGGCACGCCGCGTAGCGGATGTCGAGCGCGCGCTGCAGCGTCTGCAGATGGGTGTCGTAATAGCCTCGATCGAGGAACTCCGCTACGACCGCCTCGGTCAACCAGGCGTTGCCCAGCGTCGAGAGCCGCTTCATCGCGACCAGCGCGGGCACCAGCTCCGGAGCCGCCGCCACGAACCCGACCCGCAGCGACGGCAGCAGCTTCTTGGTGAACGAGTTGACGTACAGCACCCGCTTGCCGCCGAGCATGCGCAACATCGGCCGGTACTCGCCGTCGGACAGCATGTCGCTGCCCCAGTCGTCCTCGAGCAGCGCGACCCCGTGGCGCTCGGCCAGATCGAGCACACCGCGCAGCTCGGCGCTGGTATACGAGTAGCCGGTCGGGTTCTGAAAGCTCGAGATCAGATACGCGAGCGCCGGCCTGGTCGCGAACGCGCGATCCCAGGCCTCGAGATCGATGCCGCGAAACGGGTCGAGGTGCAGGCCCACCAGCTCGTGACCGAGGTTCTCGAACAGCAGCTTCGCGTAGCCATAGACCGGCGACTCGACCGCGATCCGCTTGGTCACCAGCGACCTCGCCACGATATCCAGCGACTGCTGCGACCCGGTCGTGATGACGACCTCGTCGGGGCCGACGTCCAGTCCGCGCGCCGACAGCCGCTTGGCGATCGCCTCGCGCAGCGGCCGGTAGCCCTGTGCCTCGTAGTGGCTCGGCATCCGCTCGCGCAGCACCGACCGCGCGCACTCCGCGATCCGCTCGGTCGGAAGCAGCTCCGGATCGATGAACACGGTCGACAGCGCCGTCACGCCGCGTCCCGGGAAGTCCGGCCGACCCAGCGGCGGCGGCACGAACACCGGCATCGGCGGCGCCGCGATCGGCCGGGGCGCCGGCAGCCGGGTCGGCGCCAGCACGAACACGCCCTCGCGCTCGCGCGCCTCGACCAGCCCACGCGCCACCAGCTCGTCGTACGCCGCCTGCGCCGTATTCTTCGACAGCCCGAGCTGCTTCTCCAGCGCGCGCACCGGCGGCAACCGGCTCCCCGCCGGCAACCCGCCGGTGGCGATCTCGCGCGACACGCTGGCGACGATGTCAGCCGCGGTGGCACCGCGCTCGCCCGACGAGACGTGGAACCCGACGTACGGTGGCCGAGACATCCCCAGGTCTTAGCGTCTCCAGGGGGCGGTGCGAAGGGACAGACCTGGCGGGGTGATGGAGACAGAGGCAAGCCGGCAATGTACGGCGAACCTCGACGGCTTCAGGGTGAGATCAAACCGGCGGCGTGGCTGCTCCGTGATCGGCTTGTCGGCTTTCGGTTCAACGCCTGCAGACGACGTGGCCCTCGCGCGAACCCACCTCCGCCAGCTCGCCCCGTGTCTTCCGGTCCTCGTCGAAGTCGCGACGGCTGCTGGGATGACCTCGCGCTGGCAACGTCAGCGTGACTTGCGCCGACCGTGGGCCGGTTCGGCTCGGGCTCGTGGTGATCGCGGCGCCGCTGCCGTCAGCTGTGCCACCGAGCTGACCGAGAGCGCGCGGTCCAACCAGCGTTCGAGCACCGCGACATCACGACATCCCATGATGCGACGGCGCTGCTCCGCCGTGAGCGTCAGCCCGCGTTGCGTCACGATCTTTAGCAATGCCTCGGCCTTGCCCTTGGCCACGCCTTCGGCCTTGCCCTTGGCCACGCCTTCGGCCCTACCCTTGGCCACGCCTTCGGCCCGCCCGCGCTCGAAATTCTGGCGTTGCGCTTTGGTGAAGAACTTCTCGAGCCCAGGCTGCATCTCGATCGCCTTTCGTGCTGCTTCGCTCAGGTTGGCTTCGATCAGCAGCGGGTATAGCACCCGCTGCTCCTCCGACAGTCGCCGGATCGCCTTGGCCGCGGCGGCCCCGATCGCCGCGGCGGTCACGAGCTCGCCCCGGCCGTGCGCCATCACCGACAACACGGCCAGCTGGGGTTCGCGCCGCGCACGTGCAGGATCGGTCAACTTCGTTTCAACGACACCATGGCAGGTAGAGCACATTATGCGTGCCGTCTGACAGTGGCAACTCTTGGGGCAGCGCAACAATCAGAGGATCAGTTCACTACCGTGAACGATGCTATTATCTGCACCGCGGCTCTGATCGCCAGCCGTCGTGGACGCTGCTCGGCGCGCCCTGCAGACATGCATTCCAAGCGACGAGGCCAGCGCCCATCATGCACAGTCCCGACTTCACCAGCGGGCACACGATCGAGGCTTGTTTCGGAGCCCCTGATTGGCTGCTTGTCCGGTGGTGTCCGAGAAGGCGACGGTCCGGGCGAAACCGGACAGTCAACACGCGAAAGCAACCCCGGCGGGATGCCTCGCGGGCGAAACCGGACAGTCGCAACACGCGAAAGCAACCCCGGCGGGATGCCTCGGCCGAAAGCAACCCCGGCGGGATGCCTCGGCGGGATGCCTCGGCGGGAAGCCTTCGGAAGCAACCCCAGCGGGGATGCCTTCCCGTAGCGCTCCTGTTCAAGGCCGTTCAAGGCCGATATCGGTAGACGCGGATCCAGTCGAAGTCCGCCTGCGTGGGCGCGCTGTTCGAAACGACGGGGCCTGCCCATTCCGCGGCTGAGGAAGCCCAGATCGTGAGCAGGATGTTCTGCGGGAGCGTCATGAGGGCAATCTGCGAGTTCCAGCTCGCCTTGACGATTCCGTCGACGGTGTACCGGACGATGGTGGGCGTCCATTCCACCGCGTAGACGTGGAAATCGGCCGAGGCATCGAAGCCAAGCGAGACCATCTGGGGAAACTGGGTGGGCGCGACCGGTTGTCCGCCCATCCATACCATCGCGTTGAATTGCAGCCGGTCGGCGAACGCGCCCAGGTACTCGATGTCGAGCTCGTTCCAGTTGGTGGGCGGCCAAGGCGTGTAGATGAGCACCGAGCCGGAGACCACGCCCGAGCCGCGGCCGTACCGGGCACGTGTCTCGATTTTGCCGTAGGTGAGCGTATCCCTGGAACGCATCTCTACGCCACGGAACGGCTTCACCCTGTCGGTGGGCTCCCGCGTGAGGAGGATGCTCAAGATGCCGTTCTGGAACCGAGTGTTCTCGGTCGAGAACTGTGCCAGGTTCCCGTCCCAGGTGTGCGTCATGAGCTGCCAGCGCGCGCCGTCGAAGAAGTTGAAGTCGTCCTGCCAGAGCAGCTCGAACTGGGACGCCGCTTGAGGTGTGATCCGGAGCGCGCTCACGCCGGTCAATTCAACTCCGGAGCTGGACACCTGGTCCGGCGAAACGTCGCAGGAGAAGATCGGAGCGCCCAAGCATGGGACTATCAGAGCGAGAACGATGTTTCTATACACGACTCACCTCCAGTTGGCGGTTGACGGCAGAGACAGCGAGAGCCCGCATCTGATAACGTGGCCGCCGAATCGGTCCTCGCATTTTGTGAGAAGTTTGATCGTGGGTGCGCTGGGTCAGTGATGGGAACGCTCTACCAACCCTTTCCGATGGAGAGCGCGGCACGCGGGCAGGTGTGGCGTCATGCACCCCGGTACTGGCGACCGCGCCACTTCCACCTCGAGCCAGAACTCAACCTGGTTGTAGCGGGCAGCGGCAGATTCGGCGTGGGTGACACAGTGTTTGCCGTCGGAGCGGGCGACCTGCTCTGGTGGACGCCGGGCCAGGATCACGAGCTGGTCTCCTACTCCGACGACTTCGACCTATTCGTCATCGGCACCACTCCGGAGCTGTCAGACCGGGTGCTCGGCGGCAGTGGCTCGCCGCTGGGCGGGCCGACTCGCCTTCGCCTGATGACGCGGGACCTCGAGCGGTTTCGGGCCGCCTGCGCCGCGGCACCGCAGGCTCGGGCTGGAGCCGAGCAGCACGTCGGCGATCTCTGGCGCGCCGCTCACGCGCTGCGGATGTCCGCGCCCGACAAGCACACGCTGACCCGGCGCGCCCTGCTCCTGCTCACGGAGGACCACGAACTCCAGCGCTCGGAGGTAGCGCTCCGGATGGGCAGCCATCCGAGCGAGGTGAGCCGGCGCTTCCACCACGACGTGCACCTGACTCTCACCACGTACCGCACACGGCTGCGCCTCCTCCGGTTCATCGAGACCGTGGACCGCGGCGCGGAGAACCTGCTCTATGCCGCCCTGGAGGCGGGGTTCGGGAGCTACTCCCAGTGTCATCGCGCGTTCCGGTGGACGCTCGGCTGCACGCCGCGCTCGTTCTTCGCGTCCAGTGTGCGGCAGGAGATGGGAGACGCCTGCAAGGAGTCGACGCGCTGAGGATTGGTCATCCTCTCTGATCCTACAGCGCGGCCGCACGCTTCGGCGCGGCGAGCCGCAGCGACTACGGTGTCACGCTGGCGCACATCGCATAGGCGACCGCGACGATGGTCCCAGTGAACCCGGGAGCCGCGGACACGATCGCGTCCCATCCGATAGGCGTGTTGCTTTCGAATGTGATACGCGGCGCGCTATAGATCAGATAAGCAGGCCCACCCCCGAAGGAGCTGATGGTCTGTGACTGGCCGCCGCCGCCCAGCGCGACCTGTCCTGGCGGGCACAGCGCGAACGCGGCAGCGACGCCGACATCGCCCGGCCCTGTGGCTTGCACGAAGTGCACTCCGCTCAGACCGGAGAGCGCACCGGGCCCTGGTGGACCCGGTGGTCCGGGCGGCCCGGCCGGCCCCTGCGGCCCGAGCTGGTTCCATGACAGCTGGTGTTCGTCGCGCTCGCACCGCCTGGTGCCCGGATCGATCACGCGCAGATCGCCGCTGCAGTCCTCCACGCAAGCGGTCACGACGCCGTCGAGCGCGGGAGTGCCACTCCGGCATTCATAGCCGCCATGCGAGGACGTCTGACCGACCTGTTCGTCGGTGCGTTGTGGCTGTTCGGAGGGCAAGGCCACCGTACATCCGGCCAGCAACGCCACGAGGGTGAGTGCGGCTCCTGAAGTCGCCATACTGTATGCTTTGGTCATGGTCTCCCGGTCCCTCCTGTGTGCGCATCCAAGGCGCAGGCCGTCTCGATATATAGTCCATAGTCGCAAACAGTCGGACTTCAGCACGCACGATAGTTTCAGCCACGAGACGCCCCGGCCAGCCGGCCAGGCCTGGCCTCGAGGGAGAACGGCGGTCCGCTCCTGCCAAGTTTGCCGACGCGCGGTGTACGATGTGCCGAGTCGATTGACCTGCAGGCGACGCATCGACGGCGGCGCATCACACACGAGTTATGATACCCACCGTGCGCACAACCGCCAATTCCAGGTTGCGACCGATCGCATCGAAGCGATCCCCGAATCAGACCTCTGCCGTTTAGCTGTCGCGCGCGATCACCGGGACTGGTCGCGGTCGGTGGCGGCGCTCCGCGCGCGGCGACGGCGAACGACGACGACGACCGTTAGACCCAATGAGGCCACGACAACCATCCATGGGAGGGCGTTCTGGCCCCCACCGCTCGGGGCTGCGCCACCGGCATCACTGGCCAGGACGTGCAGGATCTCCCGGGACGCTCCGGTTCGACCGTCCTCGGTGGTGAGGTCGAACGCAGAGGCACCCAGCCTTGCCAGCTCGTCGAGCACGCGCCCTCGTAGCTCTGCGGCAGTCCGGCAGCCGCAGTCGTAGATGCTCTGGCGCGGGCAGCCGCAGGCGCAAACGACATCTTGTTCGATCTGCGCAGCGGCGGTTGCGACCTGTGCCGCGGGAATCGACGACAGCTTCGACTCACTCCACCCTTTGGCGCGGAGGTGATTCATCACCTCTTCGGGGCTCGGCAGGTTTTGATTGTGCGGATCCGACGGCACCATGTTGCCGGCATGCCCGGCGTCGCCACGCGCGCGGACCGCCTCGAACACCGCCGGCCCACCGGTGGTCGCCTTGCCAGATGGATCGCCGGCAGTTGACGTCGAAAGCGCGAGCATTCCGGTTGCGTAGGCTGCGCAGACCCTGATCGCGAGCCGTCCGCTCGAGTGCACTCCCATCGCGGGATACTTGCACGAGCCGCGCGCCGGCTCCAGGCGTCGGCATGGCTTGCCGCCGGGATCGAGCGACCTCGCTGGAGCCACCTGCCAGCGCCGCCTCGATCGTAGTCACGATGTCGAGCATGCCACGCGCAGTCTGCCTCGCGTGCCGCGCTCGCTGACGGTCCTCCCCGCACGCACGCTGTGGCCTCCCGACCCGCTTCAGGCAGAACCATCATCGGCATATGCTCGCTGGTGTCCGCGACATCTTTCTCAGCCGCGACGGCCATGCCCCAGCCGGTTGGGTTCCGAGCCTCGGAAGGTTGCGCGTCCGGTCTTGTCCGAGAAGGCAGCCAGCCGCACTGGACCTGCTGAAGCCTGTTCGTACCGCAGCAACGTCAGCGTGATTTGCGCCGACCGCGGCCCTTTGGGCCCCAGTCGCCGGACCGCCTTGGCCGCGACGGCCCCGATCGCCGCGGCGGTCATGAGCTCGCCCCGACCATGCGCCATCACCGACAACACCGCCAGCTGGGGTTCGCGCCGGGCGCGTGCAGGATCGGTCAGCGTTGGAACACCGTCGGCCCCACCCGCCGCCAGGAAGCAGGATTGCAATGCAATAGGAACAGAACAAGCCGCCACATATGGGTCGTCGTGCTGCAGCTGTCCGTTACCAGCGGCGCCTGCTGTCGCGCTCGATGCCCGGATTATCCGACGATGCCTACCTAGGGCCGCGTGCCGATGTGAATATTGTCGATACCGAGTTGCCAGGGGTTCAGGCCCGGATACGCAATGTCTTTCTTGAAGTATCCGATCACGACCCAATCGATCTGATGCATGAAAGTCGCCCAGTCGGCGTCCGTCCCGATGCTCCCGTCGCCGCGCGTGAAGTTCCAACCCGGCGGAACCGCTGGCGACCGAGCGTCGATCGGAAAGTCGTAATGGTTCCACCCGACCGGGGCGTCGGGGAGGTCCGGAAGGGACAAGAACGCGTCGAACATCACGGAGTCGGTCGCGTCATCCCACCTCATCAAGCGCAGCGTCACGGCCCGGTCGCGCGTCCAAGCGCCGACTTGATACACCTGCAGATCCGCACTAATATTTTTAATATCATTTGTGTAATAATCCCCCACAAAGATGCTGTCACGCTTGTCAGCGTCATTATTGCCCGGCTGACGGCGCGTCGAAGAGGTCTGCCAACCCGGAGCATGGTCGCTCACCTCACCGTAGAGATAGCCACCTGGATCGCCGCCGTCGGGATTGATCATCCGGCCGCTGGAGGCTAACTCCCAGTTCCCGACGTCTGCCGTATTCGCGGTAAAGGTCTCGGTGAAGTTGACGCCGGGTGGGCTGTCGATCGGGGCGTCGGGCGTGGCGACCTCGGCATCGGGGCTCGTGGTCCTGGCGTCGGCCGCGGTGGCCTGGACGTCGTCGCCACAGGCCACTGCAGTGACGCTCGCAAAGGCAAGCGCGACACATACTCGGTACAACATCTGTAATCTCCTGGTTCGCAAACTTCGCGAGTGAAGTCTGGCGCGACCATAGCGAGTTGCCATCGCTGACACCAGCGCAGACGACCGCCCGCGCGCACGCGGATGCCGAGCCCGAGCCCACCGGCTCTACAGCGGCCGGGACGGGGTCGCCGCGCATCGGCCTCGAGAGGACGATGCGGAGCACGACCAGGACAGCGCGTGGCATGAGATCGTCAGTTCAGCCCGACGCCGACGGTCGCGGGCTCACGGAAGCGCCTGTGACTCTGAACCGATAGCGAGTTATGATACCCACCGTGCGCACAACCGCCAACTCCAGGTTGCGGTGCTCGCATCGAAGCGTTCACCGAATCAGACCTCTGCCGTTTAGCTGTCGCGCGCGATCACCGGGACTGGTCGCGGCCGGCGGCGGCCGCCGCGCGCCGCGACCGGCGACGGCGAACGACGACGACGCCCGTTAGACCCCAATGAGGCCGTGACAACCATCCATAGGGTGGCGTTCTGGCCCCACCGTTCGGGGCCGCGCCATTGGCGTCACCGGCCGGGACGTGCGGGATCGCCCGGGACGCTCCGGTTCGTCCGTCCTCGCTGGCGAGGTCGAACGCAGAGACACCTGGACTTGCCAGCTCGTCGAGCACGCGCCCTCGCAGCGCTGCGGCAGTCCGGCAGCGACGCACGGGGCTCCGGCGTGGGGCAAGCGGACCCAACGCCGTCGTTCTGCGATCGAAGGTCGCGACGGGCTTGCGCCGCGCCCCGAATGATCATGAAGTCCACGGATGCGACTCGTGATCCTCGGCGCCGGCGCGATCGGCGGAGTTGTGGCTGGCCATCTCGCACGCGCCGCGCGCGACGTCATGGTGCTCGCGCGCGGCGAGCACCTGGCCGCGATCCGCGCGCACGGCCTGCGCGTCGATACGCCGAGCGGTTCGTTCGTCGCCCCGCTGGCCGTCGCCGATGCGAGCGCGCCGGTCGCGTGGCGCGACGGGGACGTGCTCGTGGTCGCCGTCAAGACCCAGGACCTCGGTAGCGCGCTGCGCACGGTCGCGCCGCCACCGTGGATCCCGATCGTGTGCATGACCAATGGCGTCGAGGCGGAGCGGATCGCCCTGCGCCATGCGCGCGCGGTCTACGGTGCCTGTGTGATGATGTCGGCGAGCTACCTCGTGCCGGGCAGCGTGCAGGTGTGGGGCGCGCCGGTGCCGGGCCTCCTCGATCTCGGTCGCTATCCCGATGGCAGTGGCGAGCTCGGCGATGCGATCGTAGGCGAGCTGATCGTCGCGGGCTTTGCCGCCGAAGTCCGGACGAACATCATGAAGTGGAAGCGCGGCAAGCTACTCGCGAACCTCGCGAACGCAGCGGAAGCGGTCAGCGGCCGGGGGGCGCGCAGCTCCGCGATGGTCGTGCGCGCCAAGGCGGAAGCCCGCGCGTGCTACGCGGCCGCAAACCTGTCGTGCATCACCGAGGCGGAAGACGCGGCTCGACGCGGCGACTACCACGAAGTCGACATCGCGGGCGAAAGGCGCGCGGGCGGCTCGACGTACCAGAGCTTCGCGAAGGGCCACGGTCTCGAGACCGACTACCTCAACGGCGAGATCGCGATGCTCGGCAGGCTGCACGGTGTCGCCACGCCCGTGAACGAAGCGCTACAAGCGATCGTGGTCGAGGCCGCGCGGACCGGCGCACACCCGGGCGCCCTGTCACTGGCCGAGCTCGAAGCGAAGATCGAGATGCACGCGGCGCGCAGCCCGTTGCACGAGTGATCCCGATGTCGTCGCGCGGCTCGCTCGCGCGAATGCCGGCGATGCGCTCTTGCGCAATCACCTGCAGCGATCGCGTGGGACCGCCGCGAGAACGGGATCGTTCTGCGGCGCAGCGATCTGGGATAGGATCTCGCCCAACACCTCCTGGTGCAAGGTAGGCAATATGACGAGCAAACTCCATCTCGCGCTGTCGGTGCGCATTGGTGGGCTCACGATTCACGGAGCCATCGTCGCCTGCGGAAAGGTATTTTCATCTGTGAAACGGCGTTGTTTCTCCTCGCCATGGATGGCGCTGTCGCACCACGTTCGGAGGTCGACCATGCGCATCATCTTCGCCAGCCTCGTTCTCGCCGCATGCGGCACCCACAAATCCAACAATGCGTCGGACAGCCCGGGGTCAGGGGGCGGCTCCGGCTCCGCACAGGTCGGTCTGGACATACTGCCTGCGCGTCAGCTCGAGCTCCACGTGGGCCGCGAGTCCACGCCTGCCGGTGATGACCAGGCCGGCCACCATCTGGTCCTGCTTCGGTTCTCGGATCGACGACCCCCATCCGGCGTTCACGCTCACCTGCGACGGAGTTGCCAGCGCAACCGCGGCATTCGAACCACCGCTCTCGAAGCTGCACGAAGGCGAATCGGTCGCGCCCGAGCACCTGGTTTTCGGGATGAAGGACCTCGTCGCCATTCCGCCCAGGCAATGCCAGCTGACGATCGCATCGGGGGGCAAGGACCTCGGCACGTTCTGCGTCGCCAGCACGATCACCACGCCGGGAGCGTGCCAGAGCTGACTCCCGCTGCCGGCAACTTGGTGGTCATCACGCGGCAGCCCTGGATCGCGCTGGGTACCCGACCATGACGATCGGCCTATTGGCCCTGTGTCCCCATCGTGTCAGAGTCAGTCGAGCTGGATCGGGATCTCCCGCGCCGACCGTGAGCAGCGCGTAGACACGAAGGTGAATCGACGTGAGGAACTACCTGGGTACGTCCGCATTGTTGGCGATGGCGGTGGCGGGAGGAGCCACCTGCGCACGCCCGAGCCAACCACCCGCGATCGCCACCGAGGTCGCGATCGGAAAGCAGATCTCGCTGGACTCGGCGGTCCTCCACGAGAAGCGTACGATCCAGATCGCCCTGCCGCGCAGCTACGCCGAGGGCCACAGGTACACGCGCTACCCAGTCCTTTACCTGCTCGACGGGCAGATGTTCTTCGAGCCGGTCGCCGGCGATGTGAGGTATCTGAGCGGTGATGCGAGCCCGCACATCCCGGAGATGATCGTCGTAGGCATCCCGAGCGAGCACCGCGTGCGCGACTCGTCGCCATCGCACTCGCTGAAGGGCCCGCTGGGCAAGGACGACCCGGCTTTCGAGGTCAGCGGCGGTGCCGAGCCGTTCCTGCGGTTCCTGAGCGATGAGCTCGCCCCCTACATCGACCGGACCTACAGCACCTCGGGCTACCGCGTCCTGGCCGGGTACTCGTTCACCGGCCTCGCCGTGATGCATGCCGTGCTCACCCAGCCGCAGGCCTTCCATGGCTATCTCGCCATCGACCCCAGCTGGTGGTGGGATGACTACCTACTGGAGAACGAGGCAAGCAAGTTCATCGCCCGCGCGACGGTCGAGCGCAGGGAGCTGTTCGTCACGACCACCACCAACAACCCACCCGAGCAGTACCTCCCGAAGCTGCGCTATGTCGATACACTGTCTGCCATGCTGAATGCGAGCCCCGTACACGGCTTGCACTTCGGCATGAAGATCTACGACGACGAGACCCATCACTCGCTGGCGTTGCGCTCGATCCGCGACGGACTGAGTCACATCTTCGCTGGCTACGCGCCGAGCCTGGACACCCTGTATGCCCATCCCGAGCGACTGGAGGAGCAGTACCAGCAGCTGTCGGCGCGGCTGGGCACCGAGGTGTTCTTGCGGGAGGACCTCATCAGATACTTTGGATATACATTCTTGAATACCTACTCGGAGCCAGATAAGGCCCTCAGGTGCTTCCAGCTCAACACGCGCCACTATCCGCGATCCGCCGACGCCTGGGCGAGCCTGGGCGAGGCGCAGGCCGCCGCGGGCGAGCGCGCGATGGCCATCGAGAGCTACACCAAGTCACTCGAGCTAGATCCCGGAAATTCCAATACGTCGCGGCAGCTCGACAAGCTGCGCCGGCGAGCCCCGCAGTAGCGGTCGCAAGCAGGTGGAGACCGACGTCGACAAGATCCGCGCGTATTACGCCTCATTCGACGAATGGGGCCGGCTCGATACGCCGGAGGGCGCGCGCGAGCTCACCCGCGCCCTGGAGATCCTGGCCGACAAGCTCGCGCCCGAGGCGCGCGTCCTCGACCTCGGTGGCGGCCCCGGGCGCTACGCGATCGAGCTGGCGAAGCGCGGCCATCGCGTGGTGCTCGCGGACCTCGCACCCGAGCTACTCGAAGTTGCGCGGCAGCGGGTCGCCGAAGCTGACGTGGCGGGCGTCGAATCGTTCGATATTGTCAATGCAACTGACCTCGGGCGCTACGCAGACGAATCATTTGACGCGGTGATCGCCTTCGGGCCGTTCTATCACCTGGTCGCCGATGCCGAGCGCCGGCGGACGGCCGCCGAGATTCGCCGTGTGCTCGTGCGGCACGGCCAGGCATTCATCGCGTTCATCCCGCGACTCAGCGGCTTGATCGCGCTGATCGATCGCGCGGCGACCAAGCCAGCGCAGGTCCCGGACGCTGCGTTGCGGACAGCGGCCGACACCGGCACGTTCTCGAATCCGACTTCGTCCGGGTTCCAGGAGGGCTACTACTCGCTGCCGAACGAGCTCGAGCAGCTGTTCGTGGCATCGGGCTTTCGGGTCGAGGACATGCTGTCGCTCAAGTCGATCGCCAACGATCGCGCCCATCAGGTGGCGCGACTCGATCCGACCGTGAGGGCCGAGGTCGAACGCTCGGCTCGCGCGCTGTGTCGCCGGCCCGAGATCATCGCCACCTGCGGACACGCTCTGCTGGTGGCGAGGAAATCGTGCCAGTGCGGCGATTGTGGATCTTGAGACGATGAGCGGTCGGGACGTGCCCGGACCGTGGCCTGAGCCCTGATGACCCCTGATGACCCCTGATGACCCCTGATGACCCCTGATGACCCCTGATGACCCCTGATGACCCCTGATGACCCCAGATGACCCCAGATGACCCCAGATGACCCCTGATGACCCCTGATGACCCCTGAATCGCTGCTTGTCCGTCGTGTCCGAGACGGCGACATGTGATGCCGCGTGGGCGCGCCCGCGCTGGCGACCGGGTACCACCACGGCAACGCGTTGCGGATCGAGAGGTCCCTACGCGAGCGCACGCACGGCGGCGATGATGACGTTCTCGACCGGCGTCGTCGGGCGTCCGATCAAGCGACGCAGGTCGCCCCCGCGATCGTCGAGCTCGCCCCGCGCGATGCCGATATCGGAGTCCGCAAGCACCTCCGCGAATTCAATCGGCATGCCGAAGCTCGCGAGCGTGGTCGCATACTCCTTCTGCGGCAGGTTGCGGTACGTCACGGGCTTTCCGCTCGCGCGAGCGATCTCCGCGGCGAGCTCGGTCAACGTCAAAGCGCGATCGCCGGCGAGCTCGTACACCTTGTTCTCGTGGCCGGCGGTGGTCAGCACGACGGCTGCTGCCTCCGCGAAGTCCCGGCGCGCGGCCGGTGCCACCTTACCGTCCCCCGCGGCGCCGAGCAGCGCTCCGGACTGGATCGCACCTCCCAGGCCGGGCGCGTAGTTCTCGATGTACCAGCCGTTGCGCAGCAGCACGAACGGCAGCCCCGAGGATCGGAGCGCGCGCTCGGTCGCCAGGTGCTCGGCCGCGAGCAACATGAGCGACTGCTCGCAATGCAAGACGCTCGTGTACGCCACCAGACGGACCCCTGCGCGCTTCGCGGCGTCGATCACGGCCGCGTGCTGCGCGGGCCGGTTCCCGACCTCGCTGCCCGAGATGAGGAGCATGCGGTCCACGCCGGCGAGCGCAGCGCCGATCGTGGCAGGACGATCGTAGTCGAGCTCGCGGACGTCGACGCCGCGCGCGGCGAGCGCGCTGGCCTTCGTCGGGCTGCGCGCGCCAGCGACGATCTGCGAGGCGGGCACGCGCTTCAAGAGCTCGTCGACGACGAGCGTACCAAGATGACCTGTGGCGCCGGTGATGAGGATCATGCCAGTAACCCTGGGCTTGTCACAAACTCCTGGCAAGTACCCACCTTTTGGTAAGTATTGGAGGACGATGAAGTCGCGACTTGCCGCGAGGCTCCAGGGAAACCTCAACGTGGCGGCGTGCCCGTCGCGCACCGTCCTCGACCACGTCACCAGCCGGTGGGGTATCTTGCTGCTGGTACTACTGCAGGGCGGCACGCAGCGCTTCGGCGAGCTGCGCCGCGCGATCGGCGGCGTGAGCGAGAAGATGCTCGCGCAGTCGCTCGCCGTGCTGGAGGCCGACGGCTTTATCGATCGCCGCGCGTATGCCGAGATCCCACCGCGGGTCGAGTACTCGCTGACGCCCATGGGCCACGAGCTCGCCGCGCATCTCGAGGCGCTCGGCATGTGGATCGAAGACAACACGGGGCGCGTCCTCGCGGCGCGCGCGCAGAGAACGCGCGCGCGCCGTCGCCGAGCAGCGGCCTAGCTGGGGATCGTGCACGAGCGAGGCGTGAGCGGACCACGTCAGCGATGGTTGGCGACCGTCGCTGGGACCACGTCCCCCGAAGCCTGCAGCGCAAGCGCCTCGGGGTGCGCGCGATAGAACTGCCGGACGACCGCCGCGAGCGCTCGCTTGGTCGCGGGCTCGATCGGGGACGGTGCGCCGCCGGCAGCGGCCGGGCCACTCCCGACCGGGGTTCGGTTTCTGAGCCCCACATGGCTGCTTGTTCGGTCGTGTCCGAGAAGGGGAGCTGTCCGGGCGAAGCCGGACAGTAGGCCACTCCCGACCGGGGTTCGGTTTCTGAGCCCCACATGGGCTGCTTGTTCGGTCGTGTCCGAGAAGGGGAGCTGTCCGGGCGAAGCCGGACAGTAGGAAGACGCAAAGGTAATTCCGGTCGGATCGGTCCGGTCGGGTCGCTCCAGTCAAAGCTGCCGAAGCCGCCGCAGCCAGCCAGCCAAACCGCGCTTGTTTCTCCTGGCCGCTTCCTCGTTGCATGGATGCCACAATCTGCCGTTGATGTTGGTTGGCATCTGGTAGCTGTCATTGCAATGTGGCATTGTGGCAAGATACAAACAATCGACTTCATGCCTTGTTTGTTGCCGTGATGATGTCGACCCGGATTCGGAGACTTCGGAGTGTACGGGATGAGGCGTGCCAACAAGGCATTTGCATTCGGTGCGGTGGCAGTCGGGACGAGCGCTGTCTGGCTCTGGCGGACGATAGCGCCCCTCCCTCCAGATTCTGCGCCACCGCAGCCTGCCGCGCACCTGGCGTCGACCACAGCACGCGGCTACATCCATCCGGATCCACCACCCGCTTTCACCGCCGGTGCGAGCGCCACCGCACGGACAGACCCGCGAGTGCAGTTCGACTCGTCGATGCGGCATGCCGCGGAGCAGTATGCCGGCGCTGAGCCGATCGCGCCGCACGAAGTCCGCAAGCTGCTCGCCGATTCACTCGCGGCCACCGGGGCGAGCACCGAGGCATGGACGGCACAGGCGGCGACAACCTACACCGCGCTTGCCGCCGAGCTGAAGCAGAGCCTTCCGGAAGGGACCGATCTCCAGATCTCCTCTCCGCATTGTTACGCCGCTGGATGCATCGCCACGATTGCCTATCCAGCCGTGGTCGATTTCCAAACACTCGCTCAGACGATGTCCCAGACCAAGGCGATCGTCGCATGGCCGGGCGGCAAGCTCACGTCGCCTGTCGAGGCGATTCAGCCGGGACGCCAGGAGAGCAGCTGGATCTTGATACGACCGGATTGACAACGCTCAGAAAGAAGGACCTACCACATGAAGACTCATCGCATCATTCTCGGCGTCGCAGCAGCACTGTCGATTGGAGGGCTGGCCACTCCATCACTCGCCGACACGCAATACTACTTCAGCGGCAATGCCTGTCAGCCGACCGACTCGGCCAACTTCGTCAAGATCCAGGTCCTCGGTGCGGGCATCACCAACAAGGACACGACCGCGTTCAGCACAGCGACCGTCACCTGCCCGGTCACCGGCATCGTCAGCACCACGCTGAACCAGACGGGACTGAGGGTGCACGTGCGCAACGGGGTCAGCGGGTTCTGGGAGCTCGACAACCAGACGTTCGGCACGATCTGGTGGAGCTCGAACAAGTTCTCGCCGGGAACCGGCAGCGCGAACATCACGTGGTCCGGGTCCGAGCTGTTCGGCTCGGCGGCCACGAACTACAGCGCGTACTCGTTCCGCGCAACCATCGGCGGCCGCTGCAATGACGCGAACTGCAACCCGGAGCAGTCCTGGATCCATGCCTACTGGGTAACGCACACACAGGCCTGAAGCGACGATCGTCGGCGCCCTCCCTGCCCACGTACCTGAGACACGCCCCCTCTGAAGATCTGCATCGTCCGCGAGGCCGTCGCCTGCACCGAGAAGGGTGCGACAACGCGCTGCTGCGCCGCGGGCATCTACTCGTCGCACCTCTCGACGTGGCGCCGACAACGGGAGCTCGGGATCAGCCAGGACCCGCTCGAGAAGTGGTTCTGCCGCCAGACCTCCTCATTGGCCCCCGGCTCCGTCGCTCCGCCATCGGCGGTGAGCGGACCACGTCAGCGATGGTTGGCGACCGTCGCTGGGACCACGTCCCCCGAAGCCTGCAGCGCAAGCGCCTCGGGGTGCGCGCGATAGAACTGCCGGACGACCGCCGCGAGCGCTCGCTTGGTCCCGGGCTCGATCGGGGACGGTGCGCCGCCGGCAGCGGCCGGGATCGCGTCGACGAGCGCGCGCACCAGCGCGTCCTGCGGCGGCGCCACGCGGTTCGCCCACGACGCAAACAGGGCGCGATCGACGTGCGAGGGCAGCGAGCCGAGGATCCCGATGTCGTTCTGGTCGTGGACGAGCAACCCCGACGTCGTTCCGCGGTCGAGGGTGAGGACCTGGAACACATAGGTCGTGTGATACGCCAGCTGTGCGGCGCGGTCGTCCTCGGTGGGGGCCGGGTTGGCCGCCAGCGCCGCGCGGACCAGGCCGGCGTAGGTGTCGATCGCCGTCTCGCCGATCGCGCGCGCGAGCGCCGCGTCGTCCTCGAAGCTGACGGTGCGGTAGCCCTCGAGGTAGAAGTGCGCCACACCGCGGTGGCGACCGAGCGCCGGGATCCAGAAGTAGCGATCGCCCTGGGCGGCGGCCTCGGCGTGGACGCTCGGGGCGGCGTCGCGCAGGCGGGCCACAAACGCGGCGGTCGCCGCCGGGTCGGCGATCGCGGGGTTGAGGTCTGCCATGACCCGCCAGTAGCTCTCGGCGTCGCGCATCGCGGTCCAGCTCACGTGCAGGTGCAGCGATGGCGCGCGCGGATGCGCCGGGTGAATGATCGTCGAGAGCGCGGTGGCCGAGGCGAGCCGCTTGGTCGGCTCGTCGTCGTAGTGGACCTGGGACACATTCACGCTCGCTCGATCGAAGATCGGCGTGGCGCCGATCTCCCAGCGCTCGCCACCACCGTGGCGGCCCTCGTCGCGGGCCCATTGTGTGGCGACGAACGCGTCGCGCCCGAGCGCCGCCATCGCATCCACCATGCGTCGCTGGAGCGCCACGACGAGCGCATAGGCGTCGGCAGCTCGGGGCGAGGATGCGCGCGTCATGGTCACGCCGCTAGCTTACGCGGATCTGCGCACGGTGTCAGCGCACGCCGGCCGGCCGCTGGTCGCGTGTGCGGGCCGCGATGCGGCGGTCGTCGGCGCAACAGCGAGCGCGCCGCCGTCGAGGATGCCGTGGTGCCGGTCACGAGGTCCTAGTCCTCGAGGATCACGAGCTCGAGTTCGCCGAGCAGCGCGGGCTCGCCGAGCAGATCGATCGCGACGATCTTGTCGCCCGCGATCGTGAAATCGAACACGACACGCGGCCGGCCGCCCGGCGCCCACGCGGCCCCTGCGGTTCCGTTCACGAGCGCCCGCCGTGCACCTCGCGAGCGTCCCTTCAACGCATTGGCCACGGCCATGGCGCCGCGGACCTCCGGCGCTGCCCCGGCGCGTACGGCCTCGCCATCGGCGCGAACCACGACGTCCGGATCGAGCACGGCGAGGAGCGCCTCGAAGTCACCGCCGCGGGACGCGACCAGAAAGGCGTCGACCACAGCGCGCCGACGGGCCGGCTCGACGTCGGCAACGGTGGCAATGGCGGGCGTGCCCTGGACCCGGCGGCGGGCGCGGCTCGCAAGCTGGCGCGCCGCGGTCGGGGACCGCCCGACGATGGCCGCGACCTCGTCGAATGACATCGCGAACAGATCGTGCAGCACGAACGCGACCCGCTCGGCGGGCACCAGCGTCTCGAGCACGACCAGCAGTGCCAGGCCGACCGAGTCGGCAAGGACCGCCTCATGCTCGGGGGTCCCGCCCTCGCGGCAGGGCACCGGCTCGGGCGCGCGCGCGCCGAGTGGCTCCTCGAGTCGCGCCTTGCGAGACCGGAGCACGTCGAGGCACACCCGCGCGACCACGGTCGTCAGCCATCCTCGCAGGTTCTCGACCGCGCTGGTGTCGGCGCGGCTGAGCCGCAGCCAGGCCTCCTGCACCGCGTCCTCTGCTTCGCTCCGGGCGCCGAGCATTCGATACGCCACCGCGCGCAGGTGGGCTCTGTTGTCTTCGAATCGCTGTGCCAGCAAGTCGCGGTCGTCCACGGCTCCATCCTTGATCGGGGTTTCGTCATAGCACTGACGGATGCGGTGTTGCCGATGTGACCGGGAGCCGCACTTTCAACATGAACGGCGGTCGCAACGAGGCCGACGTCGCGCCCCGAGCGGACGCCGGAGAAATTTCGCGCTCCGCCGTCACATCGCCCGGTCGCGCTTCGTCATCGCTGCAACGAACCGAACCTTGGCGATACCCAAGGCACCGGGTGCTCGGCAGCCGGATCGGTGAAGACCCGAACCCACGAGGATAGCCATCATGCAAGCAAGGATGAAGAACCCAGCAGCGATCATTCCCAACGCGATGCAGGCCATTCAGGCACTGATATCGGCGACCAAGAAGGGCGGCGTACCGGAGAAGACCATCGGCCTCGCCCACCTGCGCGCCAGTCAGATCAACGGCTGCAGCGTGTGCGTCGACGGCGGCGTGCGCCACGCCCGGAAGGCCGGCGAATCCGACGAGCGACTGTTCGCCGTGGCGGCCTGGAGGGAGACGCCGTACTTCACGGACGCCGAGCGCGCGGCCCTGGCGCTCACCGAGTCGATCACCCGGCTGAGCGATCGCGCGGACCCGGTCCCCGATGCGATCTGGGACGAGGCGGCCCGGCACTATGACGAGCGCGCGCTCGCGACGCTGGTGCTATCGATCGCCACGGCGAACCTGTTCAATCGCCTCAACGCCGCGACCCGGCAGCTGGCCGGCGACGTCTCCTGGTGAGCGCGGCGGGGTTCCCGCCGTGTATGTTGCCGCCGCAGTCCATGACCCACCGATTCAACGATGCCGCCGTCGCTGCTGTCTACCACGCGATCGAGACCCGCCGCGACATCCGCGAGTTCCTTCCCGGCCCACTGCCCGAGGGCCTGCTGCAGCGACTCTACGCGGCGGCCCACGCGGCACCGTCGGTGGGGTGGATGCAGCCATGGCGGCTGATCCACGTCGGCAAGCCCAGCACCAAGGCGGCGATCGCCGACATCGTGGAGGAGGAACGGCTGCGCACCGCCGCGGCGCTTCCCAGCCGTGGGGCGGACTTCCTGCGGCTCAAGGTGGAAGGCCTCAAGTGCTGCGCCGAGATCGTGGTCGTCGCCCTCATGGACGGCTGCGAGCCGCACATCTTCGGCAGGCGCACCCTTCCGGAGATGGCGGTTGCGTCGGCGGCCTGCGCCATCCAGAACATGTGGCTGGCCGCGCGCGCCGAGGGCATCGGCCTGGGCTGGGTCTCGTTCTTCGACCCGTCCGCCATCGCGCGCCTGCTCGCCATGCCCGAGGGCGCCAGGCCGATCGCGATCCTCTGCCTCGGCGCGGTCGCCGGGTTTCCCGCCAGGCCCGTGCTGGAGACCTTGGGCTGGGGCGCGCAGCTGCCGCTGGACCACGTGGTGTTCGAGGACACCTGGCCGGCAGAGGCGAAACCAACCCCTACCGCGTACTGACGCCAGCGCGAGCCACCGTTCGCCCCACACGACGCAACGCCGCTCGACGGTGAGCTTCAGGCGCTCCTCGACGATGCGCAGGGCCCGCTGACGATGCGGGCTGACCGCGCGTCGCGCAGGACCGGCAGCGTCCTGGGTCAACGGCGTGCACGCCGAATACGTTGGTCTCCCACTCGTCGGTCGGGTAGCCGTTCCATCTGCTTGATCGCAGGCAGCACATCGGGGCCGTAGCGTGGATACTGGATATTCATAGCCACTCTGGATTCCGCACGATCAAGTAAGCCATTGACCGCTGTTCGCGAGCTGGCAACGAAGGCTCAGAACATCCGAATACCCTTGTGTTTCGCATCTGTTTCCTCTACGTAATGCGAGCGAACGCGGATACCGGAGAACGAAGAGTCGTATTTCACGATACCATTATCTGACGGAGGGCAAACAGATGGCCATCACGACGACAAGTCAAGGCTGGTTTGTAATCGTCGCAACGCTCTGCATGGCGGCCTGTGCTCAGGAGCCCGAGCCGATCGCGGTCGCCGGTCCGGCCGAGATCTCGAGCGACGTGGCCGCAAGCCCGCCGATCTACCGAGATCCGCGATTCTCGCCCGAGGAGCGGGCCGCGGACCTCGTGTCGAGGATGACGCTGGCGGAAAAAGCCAGCCAGATGGTCAGCAGCCAGGCGGCGGCGCTCCCGGCGCTCGGCGTGCGCGCCTACGGCTGGTGGAACGAGGCCGCTCATGGCGTCGCCCGCGAGCAGACCAACACCGGAGGCAACCCGCCGATCGACATCAACACGACCTCGTATCCGGTGGATCTGTCGCTCGGCTCGACATGGAATCCGGATCTCATGTATCGCGAGGCGCGCATGATCTCCGATGAGGCGCGCGAGGTGGTGCGCGACAACGCGCTCGATCTCAACTTCTATTCGCCGACGATCAACCTGGGTCGAGATCCGCGCTGGGGCCGCAACGACGAGGTGTTCAGCGAAGATCCGTTCCTCACCGCGGCGATCGCGGCGCAGTTCGTCAATGGCATGGAGGGCAAAGATCGGGACGGCCGCCTGCTGCCCGAGGCGCGTGGCTACGTGAAGGTGAACACGACCCTCAAGCACTTCGCGGCCAACAACAGCGAATCCAACCGGCGGACCGGGTCGTCGGACATGGATGACCGCACGCTGCGCGAGTACTACACCGCGCAGTTCCGCGGCGTGATCGAGCGCAGCGATCCAGCCTCGATCATGAGCGCCTACAACCGGATCAACGGTGTGCCGGCGCCTGCCCACGTGTACTTGAATGACGTGCTCGCGCGCGAGACCTTCGGGTTCCGCGGCTTCTTCACCTCGGATTGCGATGCGATCTTCGAGATCCAGGCCGGCCACCACTGGCAGCCACCCGGGTTTCCGCATCCGGTCGATCAGGTCGAGCGCCATGCGTTCGCCGCGTCGGCGGGCGAGGATCTCGACTGCAACCAGGGCTTCCACGACAGCTTCAGCTACGCGAACACGGTCGCCGAGGCGATCGCCCGCAACATTCCGACCCAGACCGACGTGTTCAACGAGAACGATGTCGATACCTCGGTGGTCCGGCTGTTCGCGGCCCGGATCCGGCAGGGCGAGCTCGACGACCCGAACCGCGTCCCGTGGATCGTGCAGGCGCGCGCGCGGGTTCCGCAGGGCAGCTGGATCAACAGCGATGCGAACAACGCGATCACCGAGACCCCCGAGCGCCTCGCGATGGCGCGCCAGTCGGGTGCGCGAGCCATCGTGGTTCTCAAGAACGCTGACAGCCCCCGCAAGGACGGCAGGACGGCCAAGCTGCTTCCGCTGCGGGTCCCGTTCTCCGGGCCGTTCCGGGTCGCCGTGATCGGTACCTATGCGAACCCGGCAACCATGTACCTGGGTGGCTACGCCAGCATCCAGGGCCCCGCCGGGATCGCCAACGAGGTCAATGGCTATCAAGGAATCAAGACCGCGGTGGTCGCGAGAAACCCGCGCGCGATCGTCGACTTCTGGCCCGGCGTCACGCCGGATACGCTGGCCGCGGTGGACCCCGCCTCGGTTGCTGCGGCAGCCAGCTACGACGCGGTGATCGTCTACGTCGGCACCGATGTTCGCCACTCCAACGAGGACACCGACCGCTCGACGCTCGCGCTGCCGGGCGCGCAGGCCGATCTCATCACCCAGGTCGCGGCCCGTAACCCCAATACGATTGTATATATGGAGACGGTCGGCCAGATCGACGTCTCCAGCTTCGAACCGGCGGTGTCCGCGCTGCTCTGGAGCTCCTACAACGGACAGCGCAAGGGTGAAGCGCTCGCGGATGTCTTGCTCGGCGTGCACAACCCCAGCGGTCACCTGCCGTTCACGTGGTATGCGAACGTCGCCGACCTGCCAGGCACCGAGGACTACACGATTCGCCCGACCGCGGAGAGCGCCGGACGTACCTATATGTACTTCGGCGGCCCGGTGACCTATCCGTTCGGCCACGGCCTCAGCTACAGCACCTTCCAGTACGCTCATCTTCGCGTCGACCCGCAGCGCGTCGACGCCAACGGCACACTGCACGTGACCGCGGACGTCACCAATACCGGCCCGGCCGCCGGCGAGGAGGTCGTCCAGCTCTACGTGAGCACCCCCGGCGCTCCGGCAGCGCTGGAGCGCCCGCTCAAGCGGCTGCGCGGGTTCCAGAACCTGGCGATCCGCCCCGGCGAGACCCGGCATGTCCGGATCGACGTCAAGATCGAGGATCTCGCGTTCTTCGACCAGACCAAGGGCCGGTTCGTCGTCGATCCGGGCACGTATGAGATCCAGCTCGGCCGATCCAGCGCGGATCGCGACATGCGGCGGGCCAGCGTCACGGTGACCGGCGCGCTGCGCCCGGTGCCGGCCGCCGTCACCGCCAAACCACAGGCGGACGGCGACACCGAGCAAGGCATCTTGCGGCGCGTGTTCTTCGCGCGTGACACGATCCTCCACCCACAGCTGACGGTGGCGATGAACGACGACAGCCTGTTCGGCTACGTGGCGCGCGATGCGAGCCGGCCGCTGCCCGCCGGGATGCGGACGCGCTACCGCAGTAACCGCCCCGGGGTGGTGATGGTCGATCGTCATGGCGTCCTCGCGACCGTGGGGCCCGGCGTCGCGACCGTCACGGCCTCGGTCGAGTACGGCGGCGTGACCAAGTCAGTCGATTTTATCGTATATGTAAGATGAGCCGTCGTAGGGCATGCGCGCTGGTGCGCTTGGCCATCGCGTTGACGCCGACCTGAGGTCGTCAGCTCGCCGACCGATCGTGGAAAGCCGCACTCGGAACGGCTCGGAACGGCTAGACTCGCAAAACGAGCAGCCATGATCGACCCCAGCGACCACACCATCAAGGCAGCTTGCTCCGATGGTCACCTCTTCGGGGCACTGCGGTGCGAGTGCGGCGCGACTGACGAGCTGGTGTACCAGCTCACGATCGTCGAGCGGCGCGAGGGGATCGAGATGCACGATCTCGAGCTTCATTGCTCCGCTTGCGACCAGCGACGCGCGCTCAGCGACCAGCGGCTGTGCGAGGCGTGCGAAGCCAGGGCGCACACCCTCTGGGCCCAGGTCATCGAGCTGAAGCGCGTAGAGACCGAAGCGCACGAGCACGGGCGGCCGCCTGCGACGCCGGGGGCGATGCCCCCGCTGATGCCCGCCGCGACCGGGTTCCGCGAGCTGTTCACCGAGCTGCCGCCATCGCCTTGCAGTGACCGGCACGTATTCGTGTTCGGCGCGCAGCGATGCCTGTGTGGCGCGGCCCGCATGACCTCCCCGGAGGTGACCATCGGTCTCCCGCCGCCCGACGGCTTCGATCGCGACAAGTGATTCGCGGTGCAACGCGACGGTGCGACGTCGCATGGCAGCCGCTCGCAGGTCGCACGTCGCCTCGTGAAATCGCGTTGACGCCCGCCTAGCACTCGAGAACTATCCGGACTATGCAATCGAGGGGCTTCGCTGCTGTCACGAGCTTGTTATTCGCATATACAGTCGCACGTGCGGCGCCCGTACATGCCGAGCCGGCGCACGCCGAGCCGCCGATCCAGGTGATGATCCTGGGCGTCTACCACCTCGCCAATCCAGGGCACGACATCCACAACATCAAGGTCGACGATGTGACGACGCCGCGCCGCCAGGCCGAGCTCGCGGAGCTGGCGGCGCGGCTCGAGCAGTTCAAGCCGACACGGGTCGCCGTCGAGGCGATGGTCAAGACACCGGAGCTGACGTACACGCCGTATCACGACTACAAGCCGAGCGATCTCGCGAACAAGCGAAACGAGATCACGCAGATCGGGTTTCGCATCGCCCACGACGTGGGGCTCGCCGAGGTCCACGGCATCGACGAGGATAGCGACACGATCGACTACTTTCCCTACGGCAAGCTGCAGGCGTACATCGAGCACGCGGGCGGCGCGACCAAGGCCCAGTTCGCGGCACTGAACCAGCAGATGGAGACGCAGGTGGCAGCGTTTGCGGCACTGCAGCGCAAGCAATCGATCGCCGCGCTGCTCGCCGGGATGAACGAGCCTGCGCGGATCCGCGCGGACAACGCGTTCTACTTCGAGATCCTCAAGCTGGGCGATGCGACCGTTCAGGCGGGCGCCGAGCTGAACGGCGGGTGGTATCTGCGCAACGCGAAGATCTTCGCGAAGCTGACGCAGATCGCAAGACCGGGCGATCGGGTGATCGTGGTGTTCGGCGCCGGTCACGCGTTCTGGCTGCGGCACTTCGTCGAGAACACGCCCGGCTATCAGCTGGTCGAGCCGAATCGCTATCTCGCCGGGCAGAAGCCGTAGCCCGGACGCCGGCGAGCCGCGCCGGCGCTACGGCCGCCGTCCTGGCGCCGCTACCTGGCCGGCTCGGTGAAGACGTAGGCGTGCTGCGCGTCGCGCAGGGTCAGCGTCCGCTTGCCGTCTTGCTCTGCGGCGACGAAGTCGAGCCCGTCGAACCCCGGAATCACGGTCGAGAACGAGCGTGTGCCATCGTCGTTGGTGCGCGAGGCGACCTCGCTGACGAACTCGCCGAAGTCGAAGGTGGTGCGCGAGGCGGTGGTCAGGATGTTTGGTCCGATCGACATCGCACGGCAAGAAAAGCGTGACCCGTCCGAGTCAAGTAGATCGGGCGCAATCGTGTTCTTGCAACTTACGCGGGTGCAGCAAGCGGTAACATCTCGAGCCGGGATCACCAAACGGATGGCTTTCTGCAGCCCTCACGACGTGTCGCACCTGTACCGGCAACTGTTCCACCCCGCCTGACCGCCGATGCCGCGGTCTGCCGGATCTCGGGATTGCCGGCGAGCGAGGTTCACCTGGAGCCGCGTGACAATCTCCGGACCGAGACCGCGTTGCCGCCGCTACGCGCGCCTTCTTGCTCGACCGATGACGCCTTCGAGTTGACGACGCGCCGCGCGCAGATGAAACGTGAGGCTTCGGTCCTTGGGATCTTGGACCCACTGCTCGAAGCCGACTCGAAGGATGGCCGCGCCCGCCTCGGCCGCCAGGGTCGCTGCCGAGGCCGAGGTGCCACGCTGCTTCAGGACCTCGGTGACCGCCGCGGCGAGTGACATCATCTTGATGAGCTCGCGTTCCTTCAACTCGGGCTGCGCGGCGATGAGCTCGCCGCGTTTGCGCGCGAACGCGCGGCGCTCCTCGAAGAAGTCGCTCGTCGACGCGTACGCCGAGCACACCGCGTCGAGCGGCGGCTCCGACTTCGGGGCGCCGCGGACGGCCTCGACGATTTGGTTGACGAACTGCGCCGAGCCCGCGAACAGCACCTCCCGCTTGTCGGTGAAGTGGTTGAAGAAGGTGCGCTCGGTGAGCCCGGCGCGTGCGGCGATATCCCCGACGGTGGTCTTGGCGTAGCCGCGCTCGGCGAACAGCGCCATCGCCGCCTCGGTGAGGCGTCCGCTCGCGTTTGGTTCCCAGCGCGCCACGGCGTCAGCGTAGCCGATTTCAGGACCTGCCGTCTCGATTGCAGATGCTGCAATCACGTGGTAGCTCTATTTCAGTTTCTGTCATCAGGAGGCATCCATGCGCGTTTTCGTCACCGGAGCGAGTGGTCACATCGGTTCTGCAGTCGTCGCCGAGCTGGTGTCGGCCAAGCATCACGTCACCGGCCTGGCGCGGTCGGACGCAGCGGCGGACAGGATCCGGGCGGCCGGCGCCGAGGTCTTGCGCGGCGATCTCGACGACCTCACGGGCCTGGCCGCCGCCGCCAAGACCGCCGACGGCGTCATCCACCTCGGCTACAAACACGACCTCGCCTTCGGCGGCACGCCCGACGGGTTCGTGAAGGCCGGCGAGCACGACGTTCGCGTCGTCCAGACGATCGGCGAAGCGCTCGCGGGCTCGAACAAGCCGTTCGTGAGCACGTCGGGGACCGCGCTGCTCGCGCTGTTCGGCCACCTCACGCGGACTGGCACCGAGGACGACGTGGTCGCGGGCGGCCCGCGCGTCGACGGCGAGAACGCCGTCATCGCCCTCGGCCAGCGCGGCGTGAGGTCGTCGGTCATCCGGCTCCCACCGACGGTGCACAGCTCGCTCGACCACCACGGCTTCGTGCCGATGTTCGTCGCAGCAGCGCGCAAGAACGGGTTCTCCGCCTACCTCGGCGACGGCGCGAACGTCTGGCCCGCCGTGCATACGCTCGACGCCGCGCGGCTCTACCGTCTGGCGCTCGAGTCGGCGCCGGCGGGCACGCGGCTCCACGGCGTCGCCGAGGAGGGCGTCGCGTTTCGCGCGATCGCCGAGGCCATCGGGAAGGGGCTCGGTGTTCCCGCGAATAGCATCAGCGCCGAGCAAGCCCCGAAGTACCTCGGCGCCATGGCGCACTTCGCGCCGATCAGCAACCCGACGTCGAGCGCACGCACGCGAACACTGCTTCGGTGGGACCCGACGCACGCGGGGCTGCTCACCGATCTCGCCGAGCGTCACTATTTCGTTGCGCCACAGTGAGCGCAGCGGCGCTGCGAAATCGCTAACGATCGAGCCGGTCCTCGGCTCACGGCAAACACTCGAGCGCGAGTGGTTCCTACGCCGGGCGACGTGGCGCGGCCGCCGGGTCGCGGCGCGGGCGGGGTGTTCGAGTCGCGCACCGGGCGCGTGATGGCGCAGGGGAAAGGTTCCGAGAACCCGGCGCGTCACCGCGGGCGATGACGCGCGACCGTCTCGAGCGTGGAGCGAAACACGGTCTCGAACCTGCGTGCATCCGCGGCGATGCCGACCCGCATCGCGGCGCCCGAGGCATCGACGACGAGCGCGCCCATGCGCGGGCCGTCCTGGACCACCGAGATGCGATCCAGCTCGTAGCTCACGACGCCGCCGGTCGTCGCGGCGACGGCGGCGAGGGGATCCCACCAGAACAGGACTCCGTCGGGCACCGAGCCGGCGACCCCGGGTCGGTCACCGTCGCCGCCACGAACGCGCCGGCTCCGGTCCTGGGATGGGCCGCCAGCTGGGCATCGAACGCGGCCGTGAGCGGGACGAAGTTCGTGGCATCGAGCGGCACCCGTGTGACGGTGCCGGGCCGCAGCCCGTCGAACACAGCTCGCCGCCGCCGGATCGATCCAGATGTTGAACTCCTGCGAGTTGTCGAAGCCGTCGGGCACGCCGCAGCACAGGCGAGCGAACCCGCCTTCTCGATCGGCAAGGAGGCATCCGGAGTGGGCCCGAGCTGGAGGTACTGCCGTGCCGACAAGGCTGTGCGCCGGGGCCTGGTGTTCGGGCGGTCGTGCAACGCGCGTCTGCGCAGCGAGCGCACCTGCGCGCCCTCCGGGTCTGCGCGCACAATTCCGTTACTCTGCCTACACGGCAGGATGGCCCTCGGTCCGCATGCCTCCGGACTCCAAGAGCCCTCGGCAATTCGGCCGAAATACCGGTTGTTTTACCTATGCACTGAAACACCTATGCCTAGAAACACTATTCCGGTCGTGAATGAGCTTCCTGTCACGCACTCTCATATGATATGTGCCTGTCCGGCACCGAGGATTCGATCTCCGGTGCACTATCGTCGTGAGCCACGGCACTGCGGTCCCGCGTCGGGGGCGTCGAGGGACAGGACGTCGGGGCAGCGGACCTGAGCAGTAGCTGCGTGAAGGTGTCAGTCGTGGACTTGCGCTATATCACAACAAATCTGTGTGTTAGGAAATCAAGCAGAGGAGGCAGAGGCCATGGGACGTTCTTTGGGATCCAGCGTCGTGACCATAACCGCAATGCTGGTCGGTGCGACCAGCGGTGCATGCATCGCTGATAACGGTGCGGACGATCCGACCGTCGATCAACAGGCCGATCCAGTATCGGTACAGGCGGCGACCGTGTTTCACCTGGCTTCGACCACGTGCGGAACCTGGAACGCTGCCGGCAAACATACGGTTGGAAGCTATCAAATCGGCTACTCGACGGAGCTCCCCACGAAGCAGGCCGCCTATTTCATCTTCGATCTCACCGCCGTCAAGGGGAGAGTGGTCACCGCGAACAACATCACGATCCCTGGGACCACGGACTTCCGCATCACCGGTCAATGGCCCAATCACCCCGCGGGCGCCCCGGTCATTCAATTCAAGGCCGGCATGACTCCGCAAAACGCGGCAAACAGTGTGAGTCAAATCACTACCGGAAACAACAACGCATCGATATACAACAATGCTGTTCGCGAACAGGACCTGGGCTACGGCTGGGTCCCCGACGGTGTGCACCGCGGCAAGGCGTTCGACGCGTTTCATTTCAATCCGGCGCGACTGCAAGCTCTGGTCAACAGGGGCGGTCTGGTGGCATTTTGGGCCGTCGACCGGGCCGATATCAACGCTGGCTCGGAGAACTACCTCTGGGGTAGTAGCTCGTGCAACGCTGGGATAACGATGAACATCACGGTGAACTGACTCGCCTACCGATTGGGGGCCCCCCCGACCGGGGTTCATTTTCCGTGCGTCTGAATAGCCGGTCGTCCGGCCGTGTCCGAGAGGCAGCAGGTCCCGGCCGCAAGGAGCACGAGGCCGGCCGTGATCGCGCGTTCCTCGTCGCACGGCGATGACGATCGCGAAGCGGTCCAGCGCACGCGAGGCGGGACCCTCGCCTGCAACCGGACGGTGGATGGAACAGAAAAAGCTCGACCTGGCGGGCCCGAACAAGACATCGCTACATTGACCACGCTCGAGGGCAAGAATGGCATAGTGTCAGGCAAGGGCGCGTCGAGCTTGCGAGTCGCGGCTTGCGGCAAGCTCTCCTGGTGACCGCCGCCGCGTGCGAGGCGCCGCCGCGTGCGGCACCATGGCCACGCAAGAAGTACCTATTCGCGCCCGAGCGACTTCGTGTTACCCCACAACCGATAGATTCCGGAATTGGTCCGGGTCATGGCTCGTCCAGGTAGAAGTCTGACATGACGTGATTGCATGCACGTGGGGCTGGCGCCCCATGGTTCGTTGCAGCGCATCAGGTCTGACCTGCGAATGGAGGCAAGACGTGTCGGGAACATGCGGCAGGAGCGTTGTTCGGAAGTCGTTGCCTTGGTTGCTCATCTCGCTCGTCGCGTGCGCGTCGCAGGACGCTCCCGAGACCGGCCAGTTTCAGAGCGAGCTCACGGTCCAGTTTGGACTGCTGACGCCGACGGGAGATCCGGGCGCCACACTGCTTTCCGCAAGCGATTCGTTGATCGTGGACGATCGCGTGACGATCGGGACCGCAAGTGGGCTCGAGATCGCCGCCGCGTTCGGAACCCCGATCACGCAGATCGCCGCGGGCGTGCAGGCGCACGCGAACCTGACCAGCAAGGCATCCGTCGCGATGGGCTCGAGCGCGCGCGTGTTCGGATTCGTTCGCAGCGGCTCGACGATCGACAAGCAGGCCGGGGCGCAGGTCAACGGCGGGGAGTTCCCCGGCGCCGCGACGCCGAGCATTGCTACCCGGTGGACGGTGACCTTTCCAGACAGCCATCGAGGAGACGTCTTGCTCGAGCCCGATCAGACCCGGACGCTGGCTCCCGGCTCCTGGGGTAACCTGATCGTGAAATCGCGTTCAAAGGTGTTTCTGAGCGCGGGCACCTACTTCTTTCAGACCATGGTCAGCACCGAGCCCGACGCCCAGATCCTGCTCGACAAGTCTGCGGGCCCGATCTTCATCTATGTGAAGAGCGGATTCACGCTCAAGGGCCCATTCGTTTCGAACGGTGGTCTCGAAGGCGACGAGCTGGTCGGTTACCTGGGGACAACCACCGCCGACATCGAGTCGCCGCTGCTCGGGACGATCGTCGCGCCCAGCGCGACTGTGGAGTTGCGCCGCCCCGGCAACAATGCCGCTCACCGCGGGGCGGTGTTCGCCAAGGGGATCCACGTGTTCTCGGACGCCACCGTGATCCGCGTGGGGTTCTCGTGGACGTTCCTGTGCCCTGCGGGCGACTCCGACCACGACGGTGTCGTCGATTGTGCCGATGGCTGCTGGAGCGATCCGGACAAGGTGGCACCTGGCTTGTGCGGCTGCGGTACCCCCGACACCGACACCGATCACGACGGCATCCCGGACTGCATCGACCCGTGCGACTCGGACCCGAACAACTCCGTCCGCGGGCAGTGCGGTTGCGCGGGACCGACCGCGAAACCGACGGGCACGCATTGCACGGACTCGCCCTGCGTGATCGACGGCGTCACGGCCCTGAGCTGTGATGGCGCCGGCGTGTGTGGCAACCCGAGCGCCTGTGCGCCCGCGCCGGGTTGCTTCGAGCGCCGGTTCGGTACCAGCTACTACTGGTTCTGCCCCGGCCCGACGAGCTGGGCCCAGGCCGCGACCAGCTGTCGCGCGTTGCCCGGCCGCACGCTGGCCCGTATCAACACCCAGGTCGAGAACGACTTCATCCGAGGTCTGGTGGCCGGGAGCTGGTGGACCGGCGCCAACGACCAGACCGCGCCCGGGGCCTGGCGCTGGGCCTCGAGTACCAGCAATGACGGGGATCCGTTCTGGTCCGGCGGGCCGGCGGGGCGCGCGATCGGAAACCGATTCACGCACTGGGCGGGCGGACAGCCCGATCCCAGCCCGCGGTGCGGCGCGGTGAATCACGCCGGCGACTGGATCGCCCAGGCATGCACCGCGACCACCGGCTACGTCTGCGAACAGCCAGTGACCCTCGCACCACCGCCCGTTCCCGCGCTCGACTTCCGCCGGTTCTTCCCGGATCGGTCCGGCGGTCGGTCCGGCGGGGACTCCCCCAGCTGTGTCCAGGCCTCGGCGGTGTTCACCAGCGACGACACAGAGCAGGCGTTCGACCAGATCCGCGCCTGCAACGCGGCGGGACTGGCCGAGACCTGTACCGCCACCAACCGAGCCGGCTGTGCAGCCGCCTGCGTCGGCGCTGCGACCGTTCCGCCGCCCGATAGCACCTGCCCGGCGTTCGAGGCCGAGGAGATCGGGTTCTGCGGGCTCATGAATACGGTCGAGACCGGCTGCACGGCGGGGCAGGACTGCTGCAGCTTCACCTCCACGCTGGTCGTCTCGTCGGGGACCGACCCGGTGAACGGCAGTCCGATCCCGCAAGGCTTCGACCTCGATGCCGCTGGATTCACGTACGTCGATGACGCGTTCCGGGGCAGCGGAGCCGCTGCGCCCAGCTTCGAGAGCGGCGCGCGGATCGCCTCCGGCGGCAACCCCGGGGCGGCGCTGCAGATCACCCTGGGCGGCATCGGCGGCACCACCGCGACCAACATGTCGGGTGCATGGCAGACGAGCTTCACGGTCAGCCAGAAGACACTGGCAATGATCACATTCGACTACGATCTCACGCAGACGCCCAGCTACGAGGCCAACGAGCTCAGCCAGGTATTGCTGAGCCTCAACGGCAAGCGGATCGGACGAGCGTTCGATGACGTTGTCGATCAGGTCAAGGGCGACGGCGATGGTGGCCCGAACGTGACGACCGGCTGGAAGACGTTCTCGCGCAGCCTCGGCCGGCTCGACCCGGGCACCTACACGGTGGCGATCGGTGGGCTCAACAACCAGAAGAACGCCGCTAACGAGTCGACGACGATCCTGGTCGACAATGTGGTTCTCGAGGCCCGCGCCGATACCTGCACGGGAAGCAACCTCTGCGGGCCGGTCTACGCGAATGCCTGCAACCCGTGCGACGAGAAGGACGCTTCCGGTACGTGCATCAAGGCCTGTGATCGGCCGGTGCTGCGCTGTGGGACGCCGCTCAGGCAGACCTGAGGCATCCCCTCAAATAATGCCGAACACCGAGCGAAAAATCTCGTGCCGGCGAACCACGGCATCGTACGTGTTCATCAGCAGCGTGAGTTTCTCGTCACCCATCATCGGGATCGCGGCGTAG